>Ga0187783_10000091_pt1 | contig 69194 bp, 53 predicted proteins | sample 1015_SJ02_MP02_2_FD_132471 | JGI IMG/M metagenome (GOLD analysis project Ga0187783, IMG submission 132471) | Tropical peat soil microbial communities from peatlands in Department of Meta, Colombia - 1015_SJ02_MP02_20_MG | ecosystem: Environmental > Terrestrial > Soil > Wetlands > Peat | place... | reverse complement strand
CTCACTTGGAGTTCGAATCATAGCGTGAACGCGCCGGAGATTGCGATTGGTGAATCCCGCGCCCTCCGCTATACTTGACGGATTCGCTTTCGTGGAATTTCTCAGCCGTTGGAATTCCTGAGAAAATCGAGGAGGAGTTTCGAAGTGTTGACGATTCGCCTTGCCCGCATCGGCAAGAAAAAGCATCCCTTCTATCGCGTGGTCGTGACGGAAAAGACGCGCCCCCGCAACGGCCGTTTTGTCGAGATCGTGGGGACCTACGATCCGCAGAAAAAGCCCGCGGCTGTGCAGATCGATAACGAGCGCGTGCAATACTGGCTGGGAAAAGGCGCGCAGCCGACGGACACAGTCCGCAGCTTGATACGCAACCCTAAGCCTGCATGAGGCGTCCTACTTCACAGTAGCCATGTTCTTAGTTCTTGTTCACGTTCACGCGAAATTTGCGCCTGGACACGGCAAGCTGTGGAGGTACGATGAAGGATCTGGTCGAAGATATTGCGAAGGCTCTTGTGGATCATCCGGATGAAGTGCAGGTAAAAGCAGTGGAAGGCGAGCAAGTGACAGTCCTAGAGTTGCGCGTGCATCCCGAAGATTTGGGCAAAGTGATCGGAAGGCAGGGGCGCACCGCAAAATCCATTCGCACCCTATTGGGCGCGGCTGGCATGAAATTGAAGAAGCGATTCACGCTCGAAATCCTCGAATAGCTTTTTCTTCCGGAAGTGACTGCAGACAAGTCGCCTGAACCAGTCGAGCCCGCGCGGATCACTGTGGCCCGTGTGCTGCGTCCGCACGGCCGGCGCGGTGAAGTTGCGGCGGAAATCCTCACCGATTTTCCGGAACGCTTGAAGCGGCTCGCATCGGTCGAATTGTGGGACGGCGCGTCAGCGCCGCGAAGCGCAGCGGTGCGTTCATGTTGGCTAAGCCAGAGCCGCGGCGGTCAGGCGATTTTTCACTTCGCCGGATCGGATTCCATTTCGGATGCGGAAAAGCTCGTTGGGCTCGAAGTGCAGATTCCCGCTTCCGAGCGCACGCAGCTTCCCTTCGGAAGATACTATGTCTCGGATCTGATCGGCTGCGAAGTGCATGAGCACAACGGCAAACGAATCGGAACCGTGAGCGACGTGCAGTTCACGGGCGAGGGCATTGCCGGAACGCCAATAGTCGTGGTTGATTCGCCGGAAGGCGAACTGCTGATCCCGCTCGCCCAAGAGATCTGCGTCCGCATCGATATTGCCGCGCGGCGCATCGAAGTGAACCTTCCCGAAGGACTCCGCGAACTAAACCGAGATTAGTTCGGCTTGCTATACTCTGCGGCGCCGGGCTGCAGAAAAACAAACGACAGCATGCGATTCGACATCATCACGATTTTCCCCGAGTTTTTTAACGGGCCGCTCGACTACGGCATCGTGCGACGCGCGCGCGAAGCACACTTGATCGAACCTCACGTGCACGATTTGCGCGGCTTCACGCGCGACAAGCACCGCACCGTGGACGATCGCCCGTTTGGCGGTGGCGAGGGGATGGTGATGAAACCGGAGCCGTTGTTCGGAGCAGTTGAATCGTTACTTGGCGCGAATCACTCGGATCCGGAGCAGACGGCGGTGGTGCTGCTTTCAGCTGCGGGGAAATTGTTCCGCCAGGAAACGGCTCGAACGTTTTCGAAGCTCGAACGCGTGGTGCTGCTCTGCGGGCGCTACGAGGGGGTGGATGAGCGCGTTGCCGAGCATCTGGCAACCGATGAAATGTCCATCGGCGATTTTGTTCTCTCGGGCGGCGAGCTGCCGGCGGCGATGATCCTCGAGGCCGTCACGCGGCTTATCCCCGGAGCGTTGGGAAACGAAGATTCCGCAGTAAACGAATCCTTTAGTGCGGTTGAATTGGGTTCGGGATGGCAGGCATCGAGCGGCACGGCGCGTGCCGCGAGTCACGGCATTCTCGATTACCCCCACTACACGCGTCCGCCATCCTTTCGGGGATGGGACGTGCCGGAAGTACTGATCAGCGGAAACCATGAAGAAATCCGCCGTTGGCGCCGCCAAAAAGCGATTGAGAAGACCCGCCGGAACCGCCCCGACCTGCTGGGGGCGGCTGACACAGGCTCTCGCTGACAGAAAGCAAGCCGCCCGCAGTTGTTCGGAATGCCCTCCGGGCACCCGCCCAGGCTCCCTCCTTCAATGCATACACAAATTGTAAAAATGCGTGCAACCCTATTTACGTGTTTCAGCTTGACATTTCTATGCGACCAGTTGTAAATCCGCGCTCAACACAAGCAGTTTGGCTTCAGGCCGCGCCCGGGTGGCGCGAAATCCAACGGCACGCTTACAAGTTCAAAAGGGAGTGGATCATGGTGGGGACAGCGCGGACTCGAATAGGGTGTGCTTTTCTGCTTTGCGTAACAGTACTGCTCATTTTCGCTTTGCCAGCCTTACCGCAGAGCGCGACAACCGGAGCGCTGACGGGTACGGTGACCGATCCCTCGGGCGCCGTGATCGCAGGCGCCAGCGTCACGGCGACGAACTTGGCGACCGGCCAAGTCCGCGACACGAAGACCGACTCGAACGGATCGTATAGGTTCTCCTCGCTGCCCCCTGGGAACTACAGCGTCAAGTTTTCTGCCGCAGGCTTCAAAACCGAGCAGATCCCGTCGGTGACCATAAACGTGACGGAAACCCCCGAGTTGAACCGCAGCCTGCAGATCGGCGAGCAGACACAACAGGTGGAGGTAGCCGCGCAGGCCGGCACCGTGCAGACCGAGAACGCGACCGTGGGCGGACTGGTTTCTGGCGCGACCGTGACGGACCTGCCACTCAGCACGCGCAACTTCACGCAAGTCATCGACCTTTCCCCCGGCGTAACCGCCAACGTGGCCACCGCAACAGCCGTTGGAAACGGAACGATGGACATCAACGTGAACGGCTCCGGGTCCGACCAAAACACGTACATGATGGACGGCGTGATCGTGACGAACTACGGCAGTGGCGGCGCGGCTCAGTCCGGCAGCTACGCCGGAATCCCGATCCCGAATCCGGACTCGATTCAGGAGTTCAAAGTTCAGACATCGCAATACGACGCCGCTTACGGACAGAACCCGGGTGCGAACGTGAACGTCGTTACCAAGAGCGGAACGAACCAGTTTCACGGCGCAGCGTGGGAATTCAATCGCAACAATTTCTTCAACGCGAATGACTTCTTCTACAAGCATTCGGAATTAGATTCGGGGCTGGCGAACAAGCCTCCGACGGTGAAACAAAACCAGTTTGGTGGAGCGATTGGCGGACCGATCAAGAAGGACAAGATCTTTTTCTTCGGCTCCTACCAAGGGACAAGACAACTGAATGGAATCGGCAGCAACGGCTTTGCCACGGCGATCACTTCAGTCGGCCTGTTGCCGTTCAATGAGCCTGGGGTGCCATTCGCAAAGGCGCGCTCGGATGGAAACGCGGGCACGATTCACCAGGATTTCCAGCCCGCAAATCCATTGTGCAGCTATGCGACATACAAGGAATATTTGGGCTGCGCATTCGCGAATGAGTTCGACCTGTTCGGCGGTTCAGGCGTTGCGGTCGCGCCGGATGGATCAAACATTACGAACACAGCCGTGAACCTGCTGCGACAAACGGAGAAAATCCCCAAGGCGCAGGGAGGCTATAACAACGGCTACTATCTCCCGAGCCTCCTTTACAACGCGCAGGGCGTGCCTTTCTGCATCGCCAACAACTCATGCGCGGTACCCACGACGATTTCGCAACCCACGATCGCGAACGAAGATCAGTACATGATCAACACGGACTACGTCGTGTCGTCCAAGAACACGGTGTCGGAGAAGTATTTCTTCTCGAAGGACCCGCAGACACAGAGCTTCAGCTGCATCGTGACCGGCTGCTATCCGGGCGCTCCCGAAGACGCACGTTACGGGGCGCAGTCGTTGGTGGTGAAGCTCACGACCGTGGCGACGAGCAATTTTGTGAATGAGGTGTACGGTTCATTCCAGCGGCTGTTCCTGAGCGTGGCCGACGGCGTAACGGTGCAATCGTGCGCCGGTGATGGAATCACGGCACTCAACATGATTCCGGTGGTGAACAACGGCGCACCATGCCCGCTTGCGGACGATGCTGCCGGCAATCGCGAAGACTCTCTGATACCAGTCATTGGTTCGTTGGGAATTCCGGGGTCGCAGTGGGGATCCTGGAGCGCCGGCGGCAATTTCTTTTCGGCGACGCGAAGCATCCAGAACAGCTTCCTGACCGGCGATCAGATCTCCTGGAACCACGGGCGGCACTCGCTGCGAGCTGGCGTGAACACGCAACGCATCCAGTGGAACTGGGCGCAGCCAAACCGGGAACGAGGCTGGCTGGTCGCCGGGAACGTGGCCGACCTGCTGACGAGCAGCAGCGGTCCCGCGGTCGATGGGACGCCGTTCGCTCCCGCCAATTACTTCATCTTCGATGCGTGGCGCTTGTTGCCGGCGGGCTCGGAGAATCCTCACCATTGGCGGATCAATGATTTCTCATGGTTCGCGCAGGATGACATCAAGGTTTCCCGCAGACTTACGGTGAACCTCGGTATGCGCTGGGAATACGACGGCTGGCCGTCGGATGCGCACGGGATTTTCACGAACTTTACGGCGCAGGCGGCGGGCATCGTGAATACGGGCCCCGCGTTGCTGAATAATCCGATCGGCACACTCGCGGGCTACGTCGTGCAGTCGAATTACAACAAAGCGCTGTACGGAGACTTGACCGGCGAGTTTGGCTCATCGGGCATCACGGTAAACAACAACAAGACCCTGTTGTACGGGTCTCCACTCAACAATTTCGCGCCCCGAATCGGAGTCGCGTGGCAGCCATTTGGCGACAGATTCGTCGTCCGCGCCGGTTACGGCATTTTCTTCGACCGCGTTTACGGGAACCTGGTAGGGGACAACATCCTGGGGAACATGCCGCCGTACGCCACCGGCGTCGGCACGGCTCCGACGGAGACGTTGCAAAATCCGTTTGTGGCGCAGGCCTTCCTGGGATTCATACCGCGAACGTTGTTTGCCGGTCCGGCGATTCCGGGATCGGCACCGGGATTCGGGCTCACCAATCTGACGGACATCAACGGCCTCAACGCTACCGGGCTATTGAATTCCGGCGACGATCCAGCGATGCGCACACCGAAAGTTCAGGAATACAACCTGGACGTTCAGTATCAGTTTGCGCATGGATGGATCGCGGATCTCGGATATGTCGGATCGCACGGGGTTCACCTCTATGACTGGAATCGCAATCCCAACCTCGCGTACCTGATAGCGGGTGCGCCCGATCCTCCGACAGACCTCGTGAACCAATTACTCGAAAGGCCGGCAGGCTCTTTCCCGATTAACATCGGCCAGACCGATCCCGCTGATGAGGTGGTGACGAATACCGCCAGCAACTACCTCGGACGCGCGGGCTACCTGGGCGTAAACCCCGGAAACCTGCAGCAAGTTCGGACGGACGGCGCGCACCTGTACGACAGTTTGCAAGCACAGCTGCGGCATCAGTTCAGCCATGGACTGTTGATGCAGGCTTCGTATACCTACAGCTTCCTGAAGACGGACATCAATGCGAGCGTCGCCGGAGCCGGCATTGCGACGCCGGGGAACGTGCTCTCGGGCAGCGCAGCATCGAATGACCCGCTCAATTCGGCTCAGCAATACGGGCCCGCTGCATTCAATCGGCCGCAGCGATTCGTGGTCAGCTACAGCTACGAATTGCCGTACAAGGGTGAGGGTTGGAAAAATAAGGTTCTCGGCGGTTGGACCATTTCCGGCGTGACCACGGTTCAAGACGGGCTGCCATTCAGCATCACCGATGCCGCATCCAGCGGCGCGGCCAGCCTGCTGTGGGGCACGTCAATTCCAGCGACAGGACCTTACTCCCGAGTGGAGTTCGCGGATCCGGTAAACTGCAACTCGCTCGGCAACTGCAAATCAGGGGTTCCGCTGGGGACAACCGGGAGCCTGGAGCAGCGCGTGGTCAGCGGATTGAATGGTGGCAACGGCCTGTTCAATCCCGCGGCGTTCGCGCAACCGGAAGAGTTCGGTGGAGTTCCGAGTTCCGCTCCCGGGCCGTACACCGGGAACTGCACGGGTGCCAATCCAGCATTCGTCGGTTGCGGCACGGGCTTCGGCGATTCCGGCGTGGGGATCATGAAGTGCTGCTCGCAATTCAATTTCGACACGGCGATCATCAAGAACACGGTGGTCGGCGGATTGCGAGAGGATGCGAGCCTGCAGTTCCGCGCGGAATTTTTCAACCTGTTCAACCATCCGCAATTCAACCAGCCGGGCAATGGACAGAACGCGGCCGGGTTCGGCGTCATCTCGTCCAGTTCCGTGCCCGGGCGCATTCTGCAGTTTGGATTGAAGTATATTTTCTAGCTGCGTGATTTGAGTTTTGCCCGGCTCGGCCGAACATAGAATCAATCGGTCGAGCCGAGGCTATCCCCTCCATCCGGCTTTTCGCAAATTCGCTAGGCAGAACAGCGCAAAATCGTTATAATTGCCAATTGTGCGTTGAGTGCTGGCCCCACCCAAGCGGGTCTGCAGGGACACGGAAACATGAAACCGATCATTGCAAAGGCGCAGGAGTCACAACTCCGCAAAGACCTTCCCGTGTTCCGCCCGGGCGACACCATCCGCGTGCATGTGCGGCTCAAGGAAGGTGAGGGCGAAAAGGAACGAATTCAGCCGTTTGAAGGCGTGGTGATGAGCCGACGTGGCGAATTGCTGGGAGAGAGCTTCACCGTGCGGCGCGTGAGTTTCGGAATCGGCGTAGAAAGAATTTTTCCGGTGCACTCGCCGATGATCAGCTCGATCGAAGTGGTGCGGCAGGGCAGCGTGCGGCGCGCGAAGCTGAACTATTTGCGGTCGCGCAAGGGGAAGGCGGCGCGGATCAAGAGCGGAGCGAAGACTGAAAACGTGCCCGCGCCAGTCGGAGCCGAGTAGTCGCACAGCATTTGCCGCCGGCCGAATGGCCCGCTCCGGTGTTGGCCGGGCGGGCTTTTTATTTTTCGTCCGCTTGAGCGCAGCGCCCGTGTTTCGCTGTGTTAGAATCCGGGCCGATGGGACGGCTCTGCTCCGCACGATACGAACGCCTAGCGCGACAGAGCGGGTGGCTCCGCATCGCCGGCCTGGATGAGGCGGGACGAGGATCACTTTTTGGTCCGGTATTCGCGGCGGCGGTGATATTGAATCCGCGGCGGCGAATCGTCGGGCTCGACGATTCGAAGAAGCTCACGCCGGAGCGGCGAGTCGAGCTGGCGAAAAGAATCCGCGAACACGCGCTCGCGTGGGCTGTCGCCGAAATCGACGCAAGCCGCATCGATGCCTGGAATATCTACCAGGCGAGCCGCCAAGCGATGGTCGCGGCGATTTCGCAGTTGAATCCATTCCCAGACTATCTGCTCCTGGACGCCCTCGAGCTGGATCTGCCGATCGAGCAGAAATCGCTCATTCGCGGCGATGCGCGTTCGATATCGATAGCGGCAGCATCGATTTTGGCGAAGGTCGACCGCGACTGGCGGATGCAGGAGTTCGACGACATTTATCCGCAGTACGGGTTGGCGCAAAACAAAGGCTACAGCACACCGGAGCATCTCGACGCGCTGCGTCGCCTTGGTCCGACTCCGTTGCACAGATATTCGTATGCACCCGTTCGGGAGTCACAGTGCTGGGCCGTGGGCGCGGAGCAGACGCCGTTGCCCCTCGGCATGGAATCCGGAACCATCACGGCATAGTTCAGGGGCAGCGGCAGGCGAGAAAATCTGCGCGCGACCCAAAGCTTTCCCGTCACAGGGCTCAAACACTAATACTGGAGAAAATCGACGATGATCAAGGTCAGCGTGTTCTACCCGAATCGAGCCGGCAGCAAATTCGACATGGACTACTACCTCTCGAAGCACATCCCGATGATCAAGCAAAAGTTGGGTTCGGCGTTGAAGGGCGTTTCGGTGGAGCAGGGCTTGGCAGGCGGGCAGCCCGGCACGGCGGCAACGTATTCGATCATCGCTCATCTTGCCTTCGATTCGGTGGACTCGTTCCTGGCCGCGTTCGGGCCAGTGGCGGCGCAGGTTCAAGGGGATGTGCGTAATTACACGGACCTTGAGCCTGTCATCCAGGTCAGCGAAGTGAAAATGTAACGGAATTGTGGCTTTGGCGTTTCCGCGCATGTAGTAGATGCGGTTTGGCTCGCGCAATCGTGAGGATACAGCTAAACCGGGCTGTTATCCCCTAGGTCACCACCACCACCCCGCCTGATAGACCCTCGTTTTTGGCGCATGCTAACCTCTATTTTCGAGTGTGCTTCGCCTGACCGTTCGTGCCGCCCAGGCAGACGGTGAAGCGCGCGATATCGTCCATTATGGCTTTCAACAAGAACAAAGCTCTCGAAAGCGCGCTGAAGTACCTCAATCAAGGGAAAACCGCGCAGGCCATCAGCGAATACCAGCAGATTCTGCGTCACGATGGCAAGGACCAGGCCACCCTGATGACGGTCGGGGACCTGTTCGCGCGCCAGGGGGACATGCCGCAGGCCATCGAGTACTTCGAGCGGCTTGCGCAGGTCTACTTGAATGATGGCTTCAACAGCAAGGCGATCGCGATCTACAAGAAGATTGCGAAGCTTGCCCCGAACGAACTGAACCCGCTCGAAAGACTCGCCGACCTCTACGTACAGCAGGGCGTACTGAGCGAGGCACGGCCGCTCTTCTTGCAGATTGCAGAGGCTCACCTCAAGGCAAATCGGGCCCCGAAAGCCGTGGAAGTGCTGCACCGGCTGCTGAACGTGGAGCCCGACAATCCGCGCGTACAGATGCGGCTGGCCGAGCTATACAACGTGATGGGGCACAAGAAGGAAGCGGGCCAGACCTACTTTGCCTACGCGCAGCGCCTTTTTGAACGAAACGAGACGGATGAGGCTCTGAAGTTGATCGAGCGCGGGCTCGAAGTTGACCCCTCGAACGCGGGCGCTCGGCTGCTAAAAGCAAGAAGCCTCGCGGCGATGCAAAAGAATGACCAGGCGATCGCGCTGCTCGCGGAACATCCGGAGGCGAATGCGGGCGGCGAAGTGAGCCATTTGCTGATCGACCTGAAGCTGAAGGCCGGGCAAGTGGACAAGGCCGCCGATCGCGCGCGCGAGCAGTTGGCTCGCGGAAACGCGAATTACGGAATGATGCAGAAAGTGGTCGACACGCTCATCGAGAACGGCGACGCCGGGAAGGCGTTGCCGCTATTGCGCGAGCTGCGCGAGCCGATGATCGAGGCCAGCGAGCAGGACAAGTATCTGAAGTCTTTGACTAGCGCCGCGGAAAAACTTCCGGGCGAAATAGAGCCGCTTGAAATGATAGCGGACTTCTGCCGCCACACCAGTGATCCCCTGCCGCTGAGTGGTGCGCTGAGCCAGTTGGTCGACCTGTACGCCGAAGCGGGCGATTTCGATCGCGCCGATGCGGCAATGGAAGAGCTGATCGAGCGGAATAAAAACGACGAACGGCTGCTGATGCGCAGAGCGCAACTTCGATCACGGCGCAATGGCGGCGCGCAACCGGCGCCGGCAGCGCCTGAAGAAGTCATCCCAGAGCCCGTGGTATCGCTCCCGGAAAAAGCAGAAGCCGGATCGGCCGCCCCTGCCAAGGTTGTTGAAGAAGCGCCGCTCGATGAGGAGACACAGCGATATATCGCGCAGGCGCTGACCGATGTCGACCTCTTTTCCAGCTATGGACTGACGCAGAAGGCAACCACCCTTCTCGAAGGGGTCATCCAGCGGGCACCGCGCTACACGCCGGCGCTCGAGCGATTGCTCGACTTTTATCTGGGCGCGGCCAACGACGTCCAAACCATCGAAATTGCCAGCCAGCTTGAGCAGATTCATCGCGAGCGCGGCGATCAGGCGGCCAGCGATCGGTTTGCCGACATTCGACAACGGTTTCAAAAACTCGCCGGAGGCGCCGTCGAAGCGCCTGCGCCATCGAAGCCGGCTGCCGTCCAGAGTGCGCAGGGGCCGGCCGCGCCGGAATTCCAGATTGAGCTCGGGCCCCAGGGAGGAAGTTCCGCCCCGGCGGGCGCGTCTGCTCCTGCCGAATTTGAGATTGCGATGACATCGCTTGAAGCGGAGCCGATTCAGGATTCGGCGGCGCTTTCTACCCCGGCAGAAACACCTGCTGCGCAGCCGATTTTGCGCTCGCTTCCGACGGAGGAAGTCGATCTTTCGGATGAATGGGAAGCGATGGTGTCAGGCGGTAGTGGACCTGCGCGAAAGCCGGAGACCGAGCCTGAAGTTCAAGAACCGGTCTCGCCAAGTGTCGCGCAGTCCCAGGCTGAACCGGCTTCCGAAGCGGCCGAAGAGCCCGTGTTCGAGCTGGTGGATGAGAGCACTGAAGAAGCTCCAGTTCCGGAAGCTTCTCCCGCCCAGAACGGCGATTTCGAGCTTGAACTCGCGGCTGAACCCGCTCAAGCCGCCACGGCAGACGACTTCTTCAAACAACTCGCTTCTGAAGTGGACGATATGGAAGTGCTGCCAGCAACGCCGGAAATTCCAGCGGCCCATGCGTCTAACGCTCAGCCCGCGCCCGTATCCGCTGCGCCAGTTAGCTCCAATGCGACAATTCCGGTGATGGCGTCCGAAGCGGATGCGCCAGTCAGCGCCGAGACGCTCAACGAACTTTCAGAGGTGTTTCAGGAGTTTCGCAGCGACCTCGACGAGCTCGGCGATGAGAACGAGGACCTCGAAACGCACTACAATCTCGGCATCGCCTACCGTGAAATGGGGCTGCTCGATGAAGCGATCAGCGAATTCCAACGAGTCGCCAATGCGATTCAAAAGGGCAAGCCGTTCCAATACGCGATGAATTGCGCAACGCTTCTTGCGCTCTCCTTCTCGGACAAGAACGAGCCGAAGATAGCCGCGCTGTGGTATCAGCGAGCACTGGATACGCCCGGGCTCGATCAGGAAACGGTGCTCGCCCTTCGGTACGATCTCGGCGTTTCGCTCTCAATGGCGGGGGAATCCTCTTCAGCGCTTGATAGCTTCCGCCAGGTTTATGCGATGAACATCGACTACCGCGACGTGGCCGACCGTATTGCGGAACTGCAGAAGCGCTGAACCGCGCTGAATCGATTCACTCGCACGGACTTTGTTGCCAGCCTGCCGATAATCTCCCATAATCGAAACATCTACGCGATGATGCCTCGCTTGCTGCGGATCGTGCTACTGCTGCTCTGGCTCGAACTGGGATTGGTGCTGATCCTGGCGCCCTGGTCAAACGCCTGGGAGACGAATTTCTTTCTGTATCAGTATCCCGGCTTGGGAACATTGCTGACGAATCCTTTCCTGCGCGGCGCAATTTCGGGGTTGGGACTCGTGAATGTCCTGCTATCGATAGGAGCCTTCCGCAGGCGGACGGCGCCCGTTGCCACTCGCACATAGTCGACCAATTCTCTGCTACGTGACGGATCGAAGAGCGCTCGGCCCGCGCGATTCTCCTGTTGGTGCGGGTCTGATTGAGAGCATTCGCAACGCGACCGAGGCGGGGGTGGATTGGGTGCAGCTGCGTGAAAAAGATATGGGCGGGCGCGAACTCCTGGCGCTTACGAGAGCCGCCGTTGCGGTCGCGGGCAGCACAAAGATTGTCGTGAACGATCGGCTCGATGTAGCCGTGGCGGCTGGCGCTTTCGGCGTGCACCTTGGCGGCGATTCGATCGCTGCGGTGGACGTGGTTGGCTGGCGCCGAGCGGAAAACGTGGGGCAGGGATTTTTGGTGGGGGTCTCATGCCACAGCCTCGAAGACGTACAGCGCGGGCAAGCGGCCGGGGCAGATTACATTTTCTTCGGACCGGTTTTCGACACGCCCGCGAAGAGAAAATTCGGAGCGCCTCAGGGACTCGACCGTTTGGCGGAAGTTTGTCGCGGCGCACGAGTGCCTGTGATCGCCATCGGCGGCGTCAACGAGGGAAACGCGCATGACTGCATTCGCGCAGGGGCCGCCGGAATCGCCGCGATTCGATTATTTCAGGAGCGGCGCAAAGATGCGGGGTTAAAGAAGTTCATCGCGCAAGTTCACAGCAGCGTCTGAGGCGATCGGCTAGGCGCCGAGCCATCGTCCGATCGGCTGCCACGATTCCACGTGATCACAAATCACCTTAAGTACAGCCGTGATGGGAATCGCAAGAATGAATCCCATTCCTCCCCATAAAAATCCGAAGAAGAGCAATGAGATCGTCAGCGCCAGCGCGTTGAGACGGATTCGCCAGCCGACGAGCGCGGGAACCAACAGGTTTGCGCCGATCACGTGGAATAGAGTGAGCATCGCGAAAATGCCGATGAACGGCCCGACGGTGTGATACTGCTTCAGTCCGACCAAAAGCGGCGGTACCCATGCCATCACGGCGCCGAGGTAGGGAACCAGATTGCAGAGGCCGGAAACCAATCCGGTTAGGAACGGAAAATCAAGCCCGAGAATCCAGAAAAAGCACCAACTGGCGAGAACCAGCACCAGACCCACGAGCGCAGTCCCTACCAAGTAGCTTCGCAGCACGTGCGTGACATCGGCGAGAGTGTCTTTTACCTGGGTGCGCTGGGCTGCGGGAAAAAGCTGCATCGTGGCGTGCCAAACCTGGCGTTTCGCCGCGAGCATGAAAAACAAAAGAAATGGAACAAACGTCGCAGCTAATACGAATGTGTAGAGCGACCCGAGCTTGCCGACTAGCGCGTCTCGCAGGGGATGCGATTCGGTTACGGTGATGAAGCGCCGGCCGGGAGTTGGCGTCGGTGCCGGCTCGATATCGGAGACGTGCGCTTCGAACGCATCCAGCCTGCTTGTGACCGCTTCGGTCGTGGCGCGCAATGGGGCGCGATATTTTGGCCAGTCCTGCCCGAACTGATCCCCGCGCTGGATCAGGGACCAGCCGAGCACCGAGACCAGCGCGAGGGTGATCAGCACGACCAGAAGCGAACCAAGCGCCCGCGGAACGCGAACTCTCTCGAGCCACGTAACTACGGGATCGAGGAAATAAGCCATCAGCACGGAAACAAGCAGCGTCACAAGAATCGTGGACGCCCAAAAACAAAACGCGATGACGATTCCGGCCGCGATGATGCGGGCGCTGACAGAACTTGCCGTGACGACTTTGGCTTCTTCGACGGGCATGGCTGGTGTCAGCTACCATAGCACAAGCTCTCACAACGCCGCGTGTCAGCAACCCATCCGTTACCACTCGGTAGCCTGCGTAGCGGAGCTCAAGATGTTCCGGTAAATCTGAGCCAAATGGTTACTAACCCTTTGCTGCGCCGGTTGGCGCTGCGGAAGCCCGCACGCGAGCCGGATGATAAGATTGGACATTCGTTCTGCGCCTTGCAGAGCATCTCTCTATGGCGAAGCAACTTTTTGGTACCGACGGCATTCGGGGAATTCCGGGGCAGAATCCGCTCGATGACACGACGCTGCAGCGTGTGGGCCAGGCGCTCGGGCAGCACGCAGTGGCGGAGGCCGAGGCCGGTGCCCGGCCGCGTGTGTTGATCGGACGCGATACACGAGAGTCCGGTCCCCACATTGCCGAGCAGATTGCGGAGGGGCTGGCCGTCGCTGGGGCCGAGCCGGTTTCGGCAGGAGTTCTTACGACGCCAGGGGTGGCCTGGCTTGTCTCACGCGAGGGATTTGCCGCCGGCGTCGTGATTTCCGCATCGCACAATCCATATCACGACAACGGAGTGAAACTAATCTCCCGCTCCGGCATGAAGTTTCCGGACGCGGTCGAAGCCCGGTTTGAGGCTCAAATCCTTTCGCAGAATGGCGCGTCGGCCCGAAAACCCGGCGGAAAAATCAAACCGAATGGCGACGAGAAGCTGCACCAAGATTATCTCGCGGGGTTGCGCGAAGCCGTTTTTCCCGGTGCGAAACTCTCGGCGATGAAGATTGTGCTCGATTGCGCGAATGGCGCGTCGAGCAAGCTTGCGCCCCAGCTTTTTCAGTTGCTCGGGGCGACAGTCGTGGCGATCAACAATTTGCCCGACGGCCGGAATATCAATGCGGATTGCGGCTCGCTGCATCCGCAGGCAATGCAGAAGCGGGTCGTCGAGGAAGGCGCTGCGTTGGGCATCGCTTTCGACGGCGACGCGGATCGCGCGATCTTCGCGAGTGCGTCGGGCAAGCTCGTGGATGGCGATGGCGTGCTGCTGGTCGCAGGACGCTACCTTCAAAAGCTTGGCAGACTGAAGGGCAACGTAATCGTCGGAACGACGATGGCGAATTTGGGGCTGGAGCGCGCGCTCGAGAAGACCGGACTGAAGCTCATCCGCACCGACGTGGGAGACCGCTACGTGCTAGAGGAGATGCAGCGGATCGGCGCGAATCTCGGCGGCGAGCAATCGGGCCATATACTCTTCCTCGATGACGCAACTACCGGCGACGGCATGCTCACCGCGGTAAAAATCGTCTCGATTGTGGCTCTCGAGGGGCCGCTCGACAAGCTAGCGGCTGATCTAAAGATTTTCCCGCAGAAAATTGTAAATGTGCGCGTGAAATCGAAGCCGTCAATCGATTCGCTTCCGGAAGTCGGGCGTCTGCTGTCAGAAGCCCAGCGGTTGCTGGGCAACTCGGGGCGAGTCGTGCTGCGCTATTCGGGCACCGAGCCGCTGGCGCGCGTGATGGTGGAGGCTGAGCGAGACGAGGACGTGACGCGCTGGACCGAGGAGCTGGCGGCAGCGTTGCGCGCATCAATCGGGGCCTGAGGACAGCTTGTCAGTCCTGTAAAAACCCAATCTTCCAAAGTACATAGAAAAAAATGATCGAATCTTTCCAGAAAATGGATTTCGTTGCGTTATTCGTCACATGCAGTGCTTGCAATCGTAAGCTAAGTCCTGTGTTAGCAGTCTTTGATGCTGTTTTGGAAACAACGGTGATCCTGGCATCGAGCTTGCAAACTCATTAGCGACATCTGTTTTCCCGGGGTGGGCCGGTTCACGTCGCGAAGCTTTCGGGTGACCGGAAATTCGGGGGCAGAGAGATGAAGGGGGCCTGGGGTGGGCCCCCTTTTTTATTGGTGCTGCTTTCTTTTGGCGTTGCTATCCCCGCCGCAAAAGCCCCGTCATCTTTACTTCTAAAACGAAAAGGGCGCCCGCAATACGAGCGCCCTCGCGAGACTTGTGCGTACTGGGAAGGCCTAGCTGCATCCCGAGGTGCTGCCGCAGTTCGAGCACTTGTAGCAACTGCCGTTGGGAGTCATGAGCATGCCGCATTCGGAGCAGTAGGGCGCATCATCGATGGCCGCGCGAGGACGCGTGGTCTCGAGTTCGCCCACCTGCAATAGACTTGCGGCGGGAGCCTTTGTGCGGCCTTCTGAAGCTTGCGTCGCCTGCCCCGTGGACGTAGCGACTTCCTCCTCGGCCCCGCCGTCATGATCGAGATAATCCGGCGAGATGAACTTGCCGCCGAGCCAGCGCCCGATATAGTCGACCACGGACTTGGCGTAGCGGATTTCCGGGTTGCCCGTGTAGCCGGCCGGCTCGAACCGCGAGTTCACGAATTTGTCGACGAGCGCGCGAAGCGGCACGCCATATTGCAGAGCGATCGATACCGACAGCGCGAAGGCGTCCATGATGCCCGAGAGCGTGGAGCCTTCCTTCGCCATCTTGATGAAGATCTCGCCGGGCGTGCCGTCCTTGTACTTGCCGACGGTGAGGTAGCCCTCGTGGCCACCGACTGAAAACTTGTGGGTGATCGAGTCGCGCTCGTTCGGCAGTTTGTAGCGCCGAGCGCGCACGAAGAGTTCCTGCTGCTCGGGTGAGGGCTCGACTTCGGCCGGCGGCGCAGCCACAGGTGCTGCAACAGCAGTTGCTTGCGCGGGAGCTTTTGCGGACGCCGCCTCAACCGCAGCGGTTTTGCCGTCTTCTTTCTTTCCGGCGGCGGAAAGCGGCTGCGAACGCTTCGAATTATCGCGATAGATGGCCACGGCCTTGAGTCCGAACTTCCAGGACTCAGTGTAAGCCTCCATGATGTCTTCCACGGTGGATTCTTCGGGCATGTTGATCGTCTTGCTGATGGCGCCGGAAAGGAATGGCTGCGCGGCGGCCATCATGCGCAGGTGTCCACGCCACGCAATCGAGCGGCCACCGCCCATGGGAGCGAGCGAGCAATCGAAAACGGCGAGATGCTCGGGCTTGAGTCCCGGCGCGTCTTCGATCTTGCCATTCGCGTCAACGTAGTCGACGATCTGGGCCACCTGTTCCGGCGGATAGCCGAGGCGCATCAACGCCTGCGGCACTGTGTTGTTCACGATTTTGATCACACCACCCCCGACAAGCTTCTTCTGCTTGACGAGCGCGAGATCAGGCTCGATGCCGGTGGTGTCGCAGTCCATCATGAAGCCGATGGTGCCGGTTGGCGCGAGCACTGAGACTTGTGAATTCTTGTAGCCGAATTTCTCGCCGAGCTCGAGCGCCGTATCCCAGGACTCCCGCGCGGCGTGCAGCAACGACGGTCGGACGTTTTCTTCCTTGAGCGGCCGGAGCGAATCTCGATGCATGCGAATTACGTCCAGCATAGGCTCGCGATTGCGCAGGTAGCCGCCAAATGGGCCCATCCGCTCGGCGATGCGAGCTGACTGTGCGTAGGCTTCGCCGGTCATCAAAGCGGTGATGGCGCCGCAGAAATCCCGGCCGCCGTCGGAATCGTAGGGAAGCGCCTCGGACATCAGCAGCGCGCCGAGATTTGCGTAACCGAGCCCGAGCGGACGGAAATCGTGCGAATTGCGCGCGATCTTCTCGCTGGGATAGCTGGCGTTATCAACCAGAATCTCCTGGGCCGTGATCGTGATGTCCACGGCGTGCTTGAAGCCCTCGGTGTCGAATTGGCCATTCGGCCCCAGAAACTTCAGCAGATTCAGCGATGCGAGATTGCAAGCCGTGTCGTCAAGGAACATATATTCCGAGCACGGATTGGACGCATTGATGCGATCGGTCGTCTTGCAGGTGTGCCAACGGTTGATGGTCGTGTCGTACTGCATGCCAGGATCGCCGCACTGCCAGGCGGATTCCGCCATCGCCTTCATCAAGTCACGAGCCCGATATTGGTCGACTGGCTTGCCATCGGTCACGTTACGAGACCACCAGTCGCGGTCTTCCTCGACGGCGCGCATGAAATCGTCGGTGACGCGGACGGAGTGGTTGGCATTCTGGAAGAAAACGGAAGAATAGGCCTCGCCATCGATCGAGGGGTCGTAGCCCTGCTCAACCAGCACGTGCGCTTTCCGCTCTTCCTTCACTTTGGACTCAATGAACTCCATGATGTCCGGGTGATCGATATTAAGGATCACCATCTTAGCGGCGCGGCGAGTTTTCCCGCCGCTCTTGATCACGCCCGCGAACGCGTCGAATCCCTTCATGAAGCTGACCGGCCCCGAGGCGATGCCGCCGCCGGAGAGCGCTTCGCGGCTGCCGCGCAGCGTGGAAAAATTCGTTCCCGTGCCCGAGCCCCACTTGAAGAGCATGCCCTCGGTCTTCGCCAGGTTCATGATGGAGTCCATGCTGTCCTGGACCGAATTGATGAAGCAGGCGGAGCACTGCGGCTTGGCCTGCACGCCGACGTTGAACCAGACCGGCGAATTGAACGCCATCTTTTGCTCGACCAAAAGATGGATCAACTCGTCGTGGAACGCTTCCTTCGATTCCTGTGAACTGAAGTAGCCGCCCTCGTCGCCCCAGCGCGCGATCGTGTCGGCTACGCGCCCGATCAAGTGCCGGACGGACGTCTCGCGCTCAAGGGTATTCGGTTTGCCATGAAAATATTTCGACGCGACGATGTTCGTCGCAGTTTGCGACCATCTCTTGGGGATCTCGACATTTTCCTGACGAAAAATCACCTGCCCCTTGTCATTCCCGATCAGTGCCGTGCGCCGTTCCCATTCGACCTTGTCGTAAGGAGACACGCGTCCGTCGGTGAATCGGCGCCGGAACTCCAGCCCCGTTTTGCGCTCCGTGGCCTGCTGCGTTTGAGAATGGGAATTCAAAGCGACTCTCGTTTCCGCCATCATCTGCCTCCGCGCGGCAGCTCACTGCCGATAGTTGGCCGGGGTGTCGAGCGGAGCTTGCCTACTACTATTTTACTCCCAACCCGTACCCGGAAATATGTCCCGTGCATCGAGCGATACACGAAAATTTGTAAGGAACCTTACTGTGTAACGCGACCGCAAGCCCCAATCCCCTATTGCGGCCGCAAAATGTCGTCACCAAAAAAAAAGAAAACAATCAGTTAAGCCGCGCTCGAAAACTCGAGCGCGATCAAACCGTTTTGTTTCTGTGTCTCGTTTTTCTGCTGAAACCCGTCTGGGCTATGCGTGTATCGCGAACGCTCGACTCAAGCGTCTTTTCACGCTTCGGGTCTGGGTGCGCAGTATCGTGCTGCGAGAAAAGCTTGTCAAGAAGAAATCGCAATCGAACCACAAAATATTCGGCGGTTCGTGTCGAAATCATCTATTTATAGTGGTGCCAACCCGCTTCGCCTGCTTTGCGCCTCCGCTGCCGGCTGCCGTGCGTTGCAAGCAACACCCGGCAATTGACATGCGTCAGCCAACCGCAAAAAATAAATAATAAACATCATGAGTACGCCTGCAATCGAAATCGCGGGGCTCACCAAAGATTACAAGATCGGCTTTTGGCATCGCCGCAGGCGACGCTCGCTTGATAATTTGACGCTGCAGGTGGAAGAAGGCGAAATCTTCGGCTGCCTGGGGCCGAACGGCGCCGGAAAGACGACGACGTTGAAGCTATTGATGGGCCTCATCTTTCCGACTTCAGGAACGGCGCACATTCGCGGGCGCTCGATTGACGACGTCGAGATGCATCGCGAAATCGGCTACCTTCCGGAGCAGCCCTATTTCTACGATTACCTGACCGCACGCGAGCTGCTCGATTATTACGCGCGCTTCTCCGATTTCAGCGCAACCGAAAGACGCGAGCGCGTGGAGCACTACCTCGCAAAGGTCGGGCTGACAACCGCCGGCAATCTGCAGCTGCGAAAATTCTCGAAAGGCATGCTGCAGCGTGTTGGACTCGCGCAAGCCATCCTTCACGACCCCCAGGTCATCTTTCTGGATGAGCCCATGTCAGGGCTCGATCCCATTGGCCGGCGTGAGGCGCGCGACATCATCCTGGAACTGAAGAAAAAAGGCCGCACTGTGTTTTTCTCGACGCACATCCTGAGCGATGCCGAAATGCTGTGCGATCGAGTGGCTGTCCTCCATCAGGGAAAGCTGCAGGGTGTGGGCGCGCCAGCCGAAATAGTCGCCATCGAGGCTCACACAACCGAGGTTTTCTTCGAAGCGCGCAACGGACATGCGCTTGCGCCTTGCCTTATCGAGCGCGCCACGCAAACCGGCAAGCGTTACCGCATCGAGGTGCCGGAAGCGGACCTGTATCCTCTGATGGACCAGTTGCGCGACTGCGACGCGCGGGTTCTATCGGTTGCGCCGGTGCGCCCCACGCTTGAAGACTATTTCTTCCGCCTCGTGGATAAAAGCCAGGCCCCCTCGCACGCTGTTGAGGTGCGCACGAAGTGAGCGTGCCGGGTATCGTCGCGATCAACACATTTCGCGAGGCCGTACGCGATCGCGTGCTCTACAACCTGGTTTTCTTTGCGCTGATAATGATCGGCGCAGCGATACTTGTCGGCCAGATCTCGATCGGCATTGAACGCCTCGTCATCGTCAACCTCGGCCTGACAGCCATATCGGTTTTCGGCCTGGTGATGTCGATCTTCATCGGTGTGGGCCTCGTCTACAAGGAGATCGAAAAGCGCACGCTGTACACGCTGCTGGCAAAGCCAATCCGCCGCTGGCAATTTTTGGTCGGGAAATATGGCGGCTTGCTGCTCACGCTGACAGTAAACACGTTTTTCATGGCCCTTGGCCTGGCAGCCGCGCTTTTCTATGTCGGACGGACGTTTGTGCGCAGCGATGCCCTGATATTAGTCGCGATTTATTTCATCCTGCTCGAGCTGGCGCTGGTGACCGCGATTGCGCTGTTCTTTTCTTGTTTCTCGACCCCCATGCTTTCCACCCTTTTCACCTTGGGAATCTATGTAACTGGCGTCTTTGCAACGGACATCCGCAACATCGCGGGATTCACGAGCAACGGAGCCATCGTTTATCCGACGCGTTTTCTCTACTACGTTGTGCCGAATTTTCACAATTTCAACGCGATCGGCCTGGCGGCCCACGGCGGGCAGATTCCTTTCGCGCTGTTTTGGCAAAACACCGCTTACGCGGCCTTGTACGTGGCTCTGCTGCTGATTGCGTCCGCCGCGGTTTTTTCGTATCGAAACTTCAAGTGAGCCGGCCCAGTCAAACTCGCGTGGTATGGACCGCCGTCTTCGCGCTGCCGCTGCTGTTTGCCTCCGTGGCGGCCCTGCAGACGCGCATCGACGCGCAAACACGAAAGCAATCTCAGACTCAAGAAATGCTGCTCCTGAGCTCGCCCACGGTCGTAAAGAAGCTGAGCCTCGGCTACGACTCGCTCCTCGCCGACGTCTATTGGACGCGGGTGGTGCAGTACTACGGAGAGCGGCTCGTCAAAGGAGGAGCGGACTACGATCTGCTTTGGCCGCTGCTCGACATCACCACGACGCTCGATCCAAAACTTGTGGTTGCCTATCGTTTCGGCGCAATTTTCTTATCGCTGCCGCACGTTCCGCCTGGCTCGAACCTCGTAGGAGGCGCGGGACGCACGGATCTTGCGGTTGAGCTGGTGAAACGGGGCATTGCGGCCAACCCTGAAAATTGGGTGCTCGATTCGGACCTCGGTTTTCTCTACTACTGGCAATTGAAGGATTACAAGAATGCTTCTGCGGCCTACCTTGACGGAAGCACGAAACCAAAAGCGCCACAGTGGCTCAAAATGATGGCTGCGCGAGTGGCGGCCAAAGGCGGTTCATTCGAGAATTCCAGTTTGATTTGGTCGGAAGTATATGCCTCTACGAAGAATCCGCAGATTCAGAAGCTCGCTTGGACGATGTTGCGCGCGTTGCGGGCCCAGGATGACGAAATGCACCTCGACGAGCTTGCTACCGCGTATCGCAAACGCATCGGCCGATATCCCACGTCAACGGCCGAGCTTCTGAATGCCGGATACTTGACAAAAATTCCCGTCGATCCCGCAGGCCACCCTTACGTTTTCGGTGCTGAGGGAAAGTCGCGCCTGGCACCGGATAGCCCGGTGGTCATTCCGCCTAAATAGTAACGCCCGGAAAGAATCAACCCGTCCAAGTACCGGTGTGAATTTTTCAAACCATGGGGTTCGCCGTCAGTTTTCCAATTTGAAAACGGAGTAGAATGAGGCGAGGAACCTTCACCCCAGCGGGTTGTTCCTCAGGTATCCGACATGTTCAGGCAAGCAGCGGCCTCGGTCGTTACACCGGCGCTTTTCATCTTCGCGCTGATTCCTGTCATCGATCCGCAGGCGTGCGCGCAAGCGACGAAGGATTCCCGCCAAACCAAGGCGCCGTCTGAATCGTCCGACATTGAAAGCTACGAACACCCCACCGAAGCCGAAATTCAGGAGCGCACACAGAAGCTTCTCGCAAATCAGCACCGCGACGACGAGGCCATGGATCAATACGAGCGCGTCGAGCAGCGCATCGATTACACGAGCGGCCCGAATCCCCGTACTGTTGATGACAAGACGTATCGCATCGTGCCCACCGGCGGCGGCACCTTTAAGATCCTCCTGAAAAATGGCGAAGCCCAAGTCGATCCCAACGATTACCACCAGCAACTGCTGCTGTGGGAAAACATCTTGGAAATGATGAGCCACCCGGACAGCTCGAAAGCAAAGGCGGCTTACGAGAAATACGACAAGCGCAAGCGCGAGCGCGCCCAATTTGTGGATGCGGCTGCGAACGCCTACATCGCGAAGTGGATTGGCAGGGAGACGTACAACAATCGGGTCTGCGACGTGTTCGAACTGGACCCGAATCCGCAGTTCCATCCGCGCTCGATGTTCCAGGACGCCTTTTCGCACATCGCGGCCAAGGCCTGGGTCGATCACGAACAGAATCAGATCGTTCACGCCGAAGGTCACGTCCTCAGCGACATCTCGTTCGGCGGCGGAATCCTTGGCAAGCTCTACAAGGGCGGATTCGTGTCCATGGACCAGGCGGAGGTCGCGCCGGCAACCTGGCTCGCCACCCGCTACGAATACAGCTTTTCCGGCCGCAGATTCCTATTCTCATTCGAAGAGCACCAGATCACTTACGCCAGCCACTATCGCCGTGTGGGCACTCCGCAAGATGCGCTGGTACTGGTTCAGAACGAGTTGGCTAACAGGAAATCCTTCAGCGAAGACCCATAAACTTTCTCGCCATCCCGGTGTTCAATTATTGGAGAACCTTTCGCACCACCAGTTCGGCCAAGAATCAACACGCTTCGTTCCGCTATAGGGGAGGTCCTATGCCCAAGCTCATCACCGTTCAATCACTCGCCATAGTCGCGTCATTTTTCCTCGTCGCAAGCGCGGCAACGATCGCCCGTGCCCAGACCAGCGCATCCTCGGCATCTTCGCCAGCTTCTGGCGCGGCATCGGCGGCACCAGCAAATACTCCATCAGCTACCGCAGCCGCTTCGTCATCGGCTGCGACTGCCAAGAAAGTTTGGACTAACGAAGACGTAACCAACCTGCAGGACGAATCGATCTCGACAATCGGCAAGTCTGGAGCCAAGCCAGTCAAGACCGGCGCGGGCTCAAAACCGGTTCCCGCACCCAGGAACAGTCAGCAGATTTTGAATGAAATCACGAAATTGAAAGGGCAGGTTACGGAATTCGATGCCCAAATCGCGCAACTGCAGGCCGCCATGTCCGGCCAGGCGACCGGTGATTCGAAGAGCTCAACGCGGCCATTCGGTGTGAAAGACAACAGCTTCCAAACCGAACTGGATGACGTGCAGAAAAAGCGCGCCGACACTCTGACGCATATTTCCGACCTCGAGGATCAGGCCCGTCACAACGGCGTCCCCGAAAACAGCATTCCCTAGCGGGGCATTCGCGATTACCAACGAAAGGGAGGGAACATACGCATTCCCTCCTTGTTCGTATGCGGGTATCTGAATCGACCGCAACTACCGGGCCGCCGCCGCTAGCTCCTTCTCGATGGGTGCACCGACCAGGTTCCCCCACTCGGTCCACGAGCCGTCATAATTCTTCACGTCGTCGTAGCCGAGCAAATACTTCAAGGCGAACCACGTGTGCGAGCTTCTCTCGCCGATCCGGCAATACGCGATCACTTCGCCGTTGCTGTTCACGCCCTTGCTTTGATAGAGCTGCTGCAGCGCATCAGCGGATTTGAACGTGCCGTCCTCATTCGCTGCCTGTGCCCACGGAATATTCGCAGCTCCCGGAATGTGCCCGGCCCGCTGGGCCGTTTCGGACATTCCCGGCGGCGCGATGATTTTCCCCGTGAACTCGTCGACAGACCGCACGTCCACGAGCTGCCCTTGCGCTTTCTTTTCCACGATACCGGCGACCTGTTCCTTGCGCGCCCTCAGCGACTCATCCGGTCCGCTCGCGCGATACGTCGCAGGCGTAGTCTTCGGCGCGTCCGTCGTCAACGGACGCTTTTCCTCGAGCCATTTCTTGCGACCGCCGTTCATCAGCCGCACGTCCTTGTGCCCGTAATACTTCAATTGCCAAAATGCGTAGGCTGCGAACCAATTGTTGTTATCGCCGTAGAGCACGATCGTCGTGTCGTTCGAAATTCCCGATTCGCCGAGCAGCTTCTCGAGCGCCGGCTTGTCAATCAAATCCCGGCGTATGTTGTCTTGTAACTGCGTCTGCCAATTCCAACCAACGGCTCCTGATATGTGGCCCTGGCCGTAAGCCGATGTGTCCACGTCCACTTCTACCAACCGCACCTTGGGGTCGTTCAAATGGTCCGCCACCCACTGCGTCGAGACCAGCACTTCCGGGTGAGCATATTCAGCCATTTCATTCCTCCTCGCGAAATTCTGATTTGATTGCGGGCGTCGGAGCCCTGAAACAAAAAACCCACCGGCCACTTATCTCTGGCGGTGGGTTGCGAAATCCTTGTCTCAATTCTTGCTACTGACCCAGCCTCCCTACGCCAGAGGGTGCAGACGTACAACAGGCGCAACAACAGCGAAACCCTCGACGCTGGTTGGAAACCCTGTTCACGGAGCGAGAATACACCTCCATTGCCATTACGGGCAAGCTTCTCTGGCTCATCTCTGTAAGCACGCTGGTGTTATTGGACGCGGTCACACCGGCTCCAGCTTCCCGCTCTTCGATTCGTACTCGATCCGCAACACCCAATCGAAATGGAACTTTTGCAGTGCGAGCCATTCTTCCAGGGCTTCCCGTCCGGGCGCATCGAATTCCACCAACATTTTCCCCTCGTGCATGTTCACCAGCACTCGACGCGCAGCCACATCCGTTCCGCCTTGCAATCTCTTCGAAAGCTCCTCCGCGCCCTGGCGTGTCAGGCAGGCGAGCGTGTGCTGGGAAAGGTAACGAGCCATTCCGTCTCCTCTAACTACTGAATCTACATCGCGGCGGCCAGCACAGGAAAACATGGCGGGCCCGCAAAAAGCAACGATACATCCTTTCGCCCTGTCCGAAAGGACAGGTCTCTTTTCGAAACACCGGGAGCCTGAAGCCGGGTTGTTTCTGAGACGAAGGATAAAATTAACCTACGGATTATCTTCAGCGAGGAGACTAATCCAGTGAAGCGAACGACCGTCGTGTTCACGTTCTTTGTTTTCGCCGCTGCCTTGCTGTCCACCCTGGTGCTGAGCGAAACGGCATCCCCTGGCGTCCCGATACCAACCGGCACGCTTGCGGGCACCGTTCTCGACTCAACTGGCAAGCCTGTTGCCGGCGCCACCGTCACGATTCAAGCCTCCGACGGTACGCAGCCGAATGCCACGCACACGGACGCTAGCGGACATTTCGCATTCGCTCGTTTCGAGACCGGACAATACGACTTGCAGGCTTATTCGAAGGGATTGTATTCCGACTGGTCAAAACGCGTGATGATCCATTCGCGAAAGACAACTACCATCACCTTGAAGCTCGCGCCTCCCGCCACTATCACCGTCACCGCGAAATAGCTTCAGTCATTCTGAGAGAAACCGCAGGGATCGAAGAAGCGTCCTCCGGCAGCCCTTAATACCCCATGTGGTGCAACGCGCCCACCGCCACTGCCGCCACAAGGCAATAAATGCCGAACAAGTACCAGCGATTGCTTTCCAGCCACTTGCTCAGCCACTTCAGCGCCAGCAGCCCTGCTACGAACGCGCAGACCATCCCGAGCAGGCTCGGCATCATTGCCGACGCCAGGTTCAGCCCGCCGCTGATGTGCTCGGCCTTCATCAGCCGGAGCACCTCGCGTCCGTCGGCTGCGGGAGTCAGAACCACCGCGAGCGCGAAACTGAATGTCTCTGCCCGCGTCTTCTGCACGCCCGCGAGCAATCCTGTCGAGATTGTCGCTCCCGAGCGCGAAAAGCCGCGGAATGGCAAGCAGAACGCCTGCACGATTCCGATCAACGACGCCTGCTTCATCCGCAGTCCGCCCTCGGGGTCCTCGGCCCCGGCAGACGGATGCCGCTTCTCATAGATACCCGCAATTAGAATCAATATGCCGGCCGCGGCGAGCGCCGGCGCGATAAGGTCCAGCCGCCCGAAGAGTTGCTCGACTTCCGCCCCTTTCGCTCCATGGAACCCGAATTTCTCGATGGCTTTGATCAGGGCTTCGCCGATCACTCCTGTTAGCACGGTCGCGACGATCAGCAGGACGGCGAAACGCTTGAAGGCTTCGATGCTCTGAAAATAGCTTCGGCCCCACTGCCTCCAAAAGTAAACGATCACGGCGAACATCGTCCCTGTGTGCAGCATCACCAGCAGCAGCGTCATTTCGGGTGACGTCGGGTCCATGCCCATCAGTTTTTCCGAGACCACTACGTGCGCCGAGCTCGAGACGGGCAGCAGTTCGGCCAATCCCTGGACGATTGCGAGAATAACCACATGAAGGAGTGTCATGCAGGGACGTTAACACAGCTGCCGAGAATGCCACGGTGCCGGCTCTGGAGGGTTGCTCGAATGTAACGGCACCCCAACTGGTCCTGGGCCAAGCCAGCTTTACGGCCAGCCTTCTAAATAACAGAAAATAAATCGCTTAGTTTTGGGCCGTACCAGTACCTCGATACCCTCACAACGTGACTTCGGAGCCATTCGTGGCAGCGCGACATTCGCCCACCATCCTATCGCGGGTTGGGAGTGCGTTGCGGGGACGCCGGTTCCGCAAGGATCCGGAGCACGCGTTTCCCGACCCGCTACTCCTGTGCGATCCCACCTGTGAGGCCGTATCTCCCGATGGCATCGGTTGGCAGCCACCTTGCGTCATATGAAGACGGCAGCTGCGCGGCTTGCGTAACTGCCGCCGCTTCAGCGGGCACGCCCGCGAGGCTGCACGCCGATGACGGTCTCCATGGGACACATGGCTGGAAAAGCAGGCACGGCTCGGGTTCTCCTGGCGCTGCTCCTCTCGCTGCTATTGACCGCGCCGATCACCGCGACAGATCTCGAGCCCCAGACGCTCGCAGCATTCGACCATTACGTGCAAGTCACGGAATCGCAAATCGATTCTGCCTCCGCGAAACGCGAACCATTTCTTTGGGTGGACCGGCTACCGGAAGATCGCCGGGCCGAAGCGCTCGCGCAGCTGCGGGCGGCCCAGGTTGTAATAGTGCGGCTAAATTCGCTGGCAGGAGATGCGAGCGATTCTGAAGACCGAAAGCCCGTCAGCATTCCCGGCGGACTGATACATCACTGGATCGGCACCGTCTTCATTCCCGGAGCATCGCTCGCGCAAACTTTGGCGTTCGAAGAAGACTACGCGCACCATGAGCAATATTTTCGGCCGGACGTGGTCCGCTCGAAGCTTCTGCGCCAGGATGGGCAGGATTTCCTGATTGAGCTTCGGTTGTATAAGAAGAAGGTCATCACCACGGTTCTCGACACCGAACACGAAGTCCACTACACAATTTTGGATTCGACGCGCGCCACGAGCCGTTCGCAAACCACGCGCATTCAGGAAGTCGACAACGCCGGCACAGCGAATGAGCGCCTTGAGCCTGTGGGACACGATCGCGGATTTCTATGGCGCATGAATAGCTACTGGCGTTTCGAGCAAAAAGACGGCGGAACATACGTCGAATGCCAGTCGATTTCTTTGACGCGTGATATTCCTGCGGGGCTTGGCTGGATGGTCGGCCCTTATGTCAACAGCGTACCTCGCGAATCGCTGACCTTTACTCTCGCCACTACGCGCTCCGCGATTCTCAGCCGCGTCTCACGCCACGCCGCCCAGTAAGTTCCAAACCGGCTGCAATCGCTCTCGTCGACTTTTCCGGGACAAGCTCAGCCAACCGGTTCGTGACCGACTGATTGAGAACGGCGCCGAGCTTCAGCCCCTGACTTTTTCTAGTCACCTGGCGTCGTTACGGAAACTTGATTCGAGTAACCGCTTTCTTCATTACTGGCGTTTACGGAGGTGACGGCATAGTAGTAGGTCGTGTTTCCGGTCACGCTGGTATCCGTGTAGCTTGTCGAAGAGTTCGCCGAACTGTTGAGCTTCGAATAGGAGCCAGGCCCCTGCGTGCTTCGATAGACGTTGTATCCGACTATGGAAGACGACGTACTCGGATTCCAATTCAGGACAACCGAAAGACCTGACCCGGTGCCTTTGCCCGATAATTGTATGTTTAGTGGGGCAGGAGAGGCAGTACTGGTTACAGAAAGGGTGCCTGAAGCAGATCCCGCCGCTGCGGGATCGAAGGTCACGTAAAGACTCATCGATTGCTGGGGCGTCAGAGCTGTATTAGCCGCCCCGCTCACGGCGAACCCTGTGCCAGATGCCTCGGCCGAGACATTCACATTTGTAGCGCTTTCGTTCGTGATCGTGACGAGCTGTGAATTCGTGGATCCGACGTTCACGCTTCCAAAGTTCACGTTCCTTGTATTGGCGGAAAGGTGAGAAGCGTTGCCACCTCCGCAACCGCAGACAACAGCAACTATGAGCAGTGCGGGAATAGCCATCAAACGGACCCGCTCAGCGACAACACAATCAGCAATGCGGAAATCAAGTGACAATGGAATCTCTCCAATCAGGAATTTTTTCTGCGCACTGATTTTCGGGCTGGGGAACTTCCTACGACTACTGTCCCGGGGTACACCGTGGGGACAAGGGTAGGGCCTAGGCGGGGTACAGGCCCTTCACCATACAACCGTACCGACTCTTCAGAACCTCATTGACGCGCAAACTAAGGGACGTTTGCGGTTACTGAATTCGAAAAACCGCTCTCGATGTTGCTTGAATCTAAAGCTGTAACCACATAGTAATAAGTGGTGTTTGCCTGTACGCTTGCATCCGTATAAGTCAGCTGCGAAGTAGCTACAGGTGCTGACGGATTGATTTTCGCGTACTGGCCTGGAGTCGTGCCGCGGTACACGTAGTATCCGGTGATGCCAGTCGACGTGCTGGCGGACCAGGAGAGTGCGACTGAGTGAGAAGCCGCCGGTTGTCCTGTGCCGGCCACGGGTACGGCCAGCGAGGCGTTTGCGCTTGTGGATATGCTCACCGCGCCGCTCGCAGCTCCTGCCGTGCTTGGGGCAAAGACAACGGTCAGCGTGGCCGACTGATTCGGTTGAAGCGTCATTCCATTCGACAGGCCACTGGGTGTAAAGCCGGCGCTTGCCGACACGCTCGAGACCGTTACATTCGAGTTTCCAGTGTTCGTGATTGTGGAGGTCAATGACCCAGTGTTGCCGACGGTGATGCTGTTGAAGTTCAGGCTGGCAGGGTTAGCCGAAAGTGAGTGGGTCGCGGTTTGACCTGTACCAGAAAGCGGAATGGTCAGCTGAGAAGGAGTGCCGTTAGAGACGAGTGTTACTGCTCCACTCACGGCGCCGGAGGTGGTCGGGGCAAACATGATGTTGAAGGACATGCTGCCGCCTGCAGCGACTGAGCTGCCTGTCGTGATGCCGGTCACACTGAATCCTGTACCGGTGAGAGCAACTTTCGAGAACGTCAGCGACGCGTTGCCGGGATTTTGCAGCATGATTGGCTGTGAATTCGGACTGCCCAGAGACACGATTCCGAAGTTGACACTTGAGGGCGTGGCGGAGAGTTGCGCCTGACTACCGTTGCCGGTAAGCGCGATTGTTGCTGACGTTCCGGCGGTATCTGTGCTGATGGAAACGGCTCCTGTCACCGCGCCGGCGGCAGCGGGTTGAAACTGACAAGTGAACGTCACGCCTCTTCCGGGAGCAATCGTCTGAGTCGAGGACAGTCCGCTGATGCTGAAGCCGGTACCTGAGACGCTCGCGCCAGATAGGGTAAGGGTAGTGTTGCCCACGTTTGCGAGTGTGATGAGCTGAGAGTTGGAAGCGCCCAAAGAAATGTTGCCGAAATCTATTACGGCAGGCGAGGCGTTCAGTTGTCCTTGTTTGGCTCCCGTCGTTCCGCTGAAAGGCACTTGGATGGGCGCTTCAGTCGTGTTCCAGGAAAGAACAAACACTCCTTGGAACGATCCTGATGCCTGGGGAATCACCCTGACGTCGATGGTCATACTTTGACCACCGGGGATGGAGAATGTGGCCGGGCCAGCATCGAGGCTGAATCCAGTGCCGGTGCTTGACTGGGAGATCTGCGCGGTCTCACTGCCCAAGTTCGTGACGATAATCGGCTCTTCGGCGGTGCTTCCAAGCGGAACCGTACCAAACGAGATGCTAGAGACGTTCGTGGACAGCAGCGGCGCGCCGCTTGGCGGATCGGAGTTTTTGCTCGCTGCTGAGGTGTATCCAGCGCAACCCGACAGGCCTAACGAGGCCGCAGCCAGTCCAAGCATAAGGAGCAGCGGCAACGGGCCGCCCTGCCGTAAGCTTCTTCGTGGCCTTGAGTTGACCGACTTGGCGGTTTGGTAGCTGGATGAATATGAGTTTTCTCTCATAATGCGGCGAGTGTATGAGGCTCGGGAGGCGGTTCTCTACTGGCCGCAGTGACAAACGAAGAGCAGCCATATTCACTGGCCTTCCAATTTGGAACAGACCTGTACTTGTTTCGGAGATCTCCTTTATTTTGTGTTGTTTACTCGGAAACTCGCACTGGCCCTTATGCACGAGATGGTAGGAAAACATGCTAGACTCGGCTGTGACCACGGCGTCCGTTAGCCAAGGTGGGCTGGCCTCGGGTAAACTGAGGCGCCCTCAGGTCCCAGAAGTCACATCAGGCTGGTCTAATCGCATCGTTGTCGCTGCCCTGGTCGGGATCTTGTTCCTGACGTTGTATCCGTTCTACTTCGACTTAAGCAGGCACCTGCCTCACAACCGCTTTCCGATGGCCTTAGGTGGCTGGGGGAAGCCGAGCGGTCCCCTCGACGTGTTTCTAAACATCATGCTGTTCATGCCTCTGGGGTTCGGTTTGGGGGAGAAACTGCGTGAGCGAAACCGTTCTGCGCTGGCCACGTTCGCGTTAAGTGTGCTTGCGGGTGCGCTGTTGTCCTACATTGTGGAGGTTCTTCAGATTTTCATCCCGCCTCGCGACTCGGGCTGGGAAGATGTCATCAACAATTCACTTGGCTGCGGCTTGGGCTCTTTGCTGTTCGTCATTTGTGGAGCACCGGTCATAGCGCTCTTTGCGTCGGTCGAGCGAGCCTTTGACAACTGGCTCAAACCGGCCTGGGCCGTTCTGATTGTTGCTGTTTACTTTGCCTTGTGGATGCCAATCGGTGTTTCGCTGCAGAAGGAAACAGTTCTAAGCGGCTGGAATCCCGAGTCGAAAATCATGATTGGTAATCGCGCGAATGGATCGAATCGAACAACCTGGAAAGGGAAGGTGCTCGCCTTGCAGTTTTGGGATCGGTCCGTTTCAGGTTCCCTGGCGGGTGACCTTGCCGCCGGCCGATCGCCGGCCAGCAATCCAGCCCCAGTTGCTTCATACGTATTTTCGGGCGAGCCTTCGGTTCAGGATCGAACCGGTAACTTATCCGACCTGCTGCGGTCTCCCAACATGCGCCCGGCGAGCGACCACGGCGCGGGTGATTCCAACGGAAGCACGTGGCTGATTTCGCAGCAACCGGCATCCGCATTGGTCGAACGATTGGAAGCGAGTCGTCAGTTTTCTGTTCGTGTTGTTTGCGACGCTGCTCTGACGGATGCACCGGAATCCATCATTCTTTCAATCGCTCCGAGCTCCGGGCCAGCTGACCTTTCGCTAGGGCAAGACGGATCCAGCCTGTTCTTCTGGTTCCGTACACCACTGCTCGCAAAGAAACGTTATCTCGGAATAGCGGTTCAGAAGGTGTTTGCGGCTGGAGAGACGCGCGACATCCTGATTTCCTACGATGGCGCCAAGGTCATGGTTTATGTCAACGGCCGCCCAGAGCTGCGGTCTTACCGGCTGAGCGCGGGCGTCGCGCTCGCACAATTTGTGCGCCGCGTGAAGCCGATGGAGTTGGAAGGTTACCGTTACATTTTCTACGCAGTCGTATTCTTGCCGGCAGGATTCCTGCTGGGGCTCGCCTGGCGGGCGTTGGAATACCCAAGGCTCGGCCGGTTCCTACTGCTGTGCTTCTTTTTCCTGATTCCGTGCGGCCTCCTTGAGGCGTTATTAGCGCACGTGAGCGAACGGCATTTTTCGAAGAGCGGCATCGCCTTATCAGTGTTGTTTCTAGCCGCAGGCTGCTTTTGGATCAATGCGGACCGCGGAGTCTTGAATCCAAGGCGGAGCGAATGGACCGAGCGAACGTCGTAATCGTGGGCGGCGGCGTCGTCGGCTGCGCCATCGCGCGTGGCGCGGCGGAGAGATGGAGCGACGTTTTTGTCCTCGAAGCGCTACCCAAGATTGCGATGGGAGCGAGTTCGCGAAACAGCGGCGTGATTCACTCGGGCTTGTACTACCCGCCGGGTTCGCTCAGGGCGAAACACTGCGTGCGCGGGAATCAGTTGACGTACGAATTCTGTGCGGCGCATGGAGTCTTGCACAAGAAAACGGGCAAGCTCGTAGTGGCATCATCAGCTTCCGAAAGCACAACGCTCGAGCAGTTGATGCAGAACGGTTGCAGGAATGGGCTCCAAGGTTTGCGAATCATCGATCGTGCCGCTATTCGACAACGCGAGCCGCACGTCGAGGGCTTTCAGGCAATTGAAGTGCCCTCTACCGGAATGGTCGCAAGCGAGGAATTGGCGAAAGCGTACGCGCGCGTGGCCATGGATCGCGGCGCAAATATCGTGACTCGAGCTCGGGTCGAGCGGCTCGAGGTGACGAACGAGGGCATTCGGGTCGTCAGCGAAGCCGGTGAAATCCTCACGAGGTGCCTGGTGAATAGCGCAGGACTTTTTTGCGATGAGGTCGCGGCGATGCTCGGGTCGAGTATGTCTCGACACAGGATTTATCCAGTCCGCGGCGAGTATTGCGAGCTCGTACGCAGCAAACAGTATCTGATCAATGCGCCGGTTTATCCGCTTCCGCATTCAGATGGCCTAAGCCTGGGATTGCATTTGACCAAGACCGTGTGGGGAGGCGTGCTGCTCGGGCCGACGGCTCGTTATGTGGAAGACAAGAACGATTACGAACGCGACCGGTTGCCGGTGGAAGAATTTGCGCGCCAGGCAAAACTTCTGTTGCCCGAGCTTGAGTGTTCGGACCTTGTGCTCGCGTACTCGGGGATTCGCGCGAAACTGACGCCGCCGGTCAAATCATCGAGTTCTTCAGACGTCAGGACGACGGGCATGGTGGATTTCATTATCCAGCGCGATCCAGAGATACAGAGCGTGGTGCACCTGATGGGTATTGAGTCGCCGGGATTGACGTCAGCGCCCTCAATTGCCGAGCAGGTGAATGGGTTGATCGCTGAGATTCTTGGTTAGCACTCGCATGGTCGGGGCTCGACCCGCTCTTCTCGAGCCGGTATCCCATCATCGGCAGCATCCTAGCGTTATTTGTTTGCTCCTCGCTGTAGGCCATTGAGCAGTGCTTTGACGCACTGCAGAGGCGTTCATATAATCACTGGATTCATCGATCGCGAGGAGCCGCGTGTATAAGATCCTGGAAGACCGATTCCGCAGAGCGCTCCGGCATCACATTCACGAACGGTACAAAATAGACGTTTCCATCGTAACCGAGCAGCCGCCGAGGCTCGCGATGGGCGAAGTCGCGTCGCCAGTCTGTTTCGAGCTCGCGAAACGGCTGAAAAAGTCGCCACGCCTGCTCGCGCAGGAAATTGCCAATTCACTGAAGCCGGTCGAAGGCGTTGCGCGCGTCGAGGTCGCGGGCGGCGGTTACCTCAACGCCTATTTCGACCGGGGTGAATTTTTTCGCGGTGCATCCGCGGAATCGAGCAGCGAAACTACGAGTGCGACTACACCTCCGCCGCCAGCGCCGGGCTCGCCAAAAATAGTCGTGGAACATACGAGCATCAACCCAAACAAGGCGGCGCATATAGGTCACCTTCGCAATGCCGTGCTCGGCGACACATTTGCGCGCCTGCTTCGCTACTCTGGCCGACATGTCGAGGTGGAAAATTACATCGACAACACTGGCGTGCAGGTCGCGGATGTAGTCCTGGGATTTTTACACCTGGAGCGAAAGTCTCTCGACGAGGTTCGCGCTCTCGCCAATGAACCAAAGTTCGACTACCTCTGCTGGGACCTGTACACGCGCGTGACGCAATTTCTGGCGGAGGACAAAGCGCGCCTCGAACTGCGCTCAAAGACGCTGAAGCAAATCGAGGAGGGAAATGGCGACGCGGCCAAGATGGCAGAAATCGTCTCGACAGCGATCGTCTACTGCCATCTTCGGACGCTCGACCGCCTGGGGATCGATTACGACCTGCTTACGCGCGAGAGCGAGATTCTGCACCTGAAGTTTTGGGATGCAGCGTTCGAAATATTGAAGCGGCGCGGCGCCATTCAATACGCCGATTCCGGCAAGAACGCCGGCTGCTGGGTGATGCACCTTCCATCCGAAAATGAATCAGCCGAAGGTGAAGCGCCCGAAGCCGCGAAGGCGGATGAATCGCCCGAGGAAGCTGAAGCGAAAATCATCGTTAGGTCGAATGGCACGGTGACCTACGTCGGCAAGGACATTGCCTATCATCTTTGGAAATTCGGCCTACTTGATCGCGACTTTTACTATCGACCGTTTCACAAGCATCCCGATGGCCACGAAGCCTGGACGACTTCGAGTCATCCACACAAAACGAATGGCGACGCCGGCCCGGAATTCGGGCACGCGGCCGAAGCACTCAATGTCATCGATTCGCGCCAGGCGTATCCGCAACAAGTGGTAGTTGCCGCCCTGCGCGCGCTGAACTACGCCGAGCAGGCCGATCATCTCAAGCATTTTGCCTATAACGTGGTTGCGCTTACACCGCGCTGCGCGCGGGAGCTCGGGTATGAAATACCCCCGGAGGATTTGAAGAAGCCGTACATCGAGGTCAGCGGGCGTAAGGGCCAGGGCGTGAAGGCTGACGACCTGATCGATCAACTGGAAGTGAGCGCCCGGAAAGAAACCGACGCGCGCCATCCGGACGCTTCTGAAGACGAACGAGCGGCGATCGCCTACACGGTTGCAATCGGTGCACTACGTTATTTCTTGCTGCGTTTCACACGCTCGACCGTCATAGCGTTTGATTTTGAGGACGCGCTCAGTTTTGAGGGTGAGACTGGACCGTATGTGCAGTACGCCGTCGTACGTGTGAACGGGATTCTTCGCAAGGGGGCCGAAAAACACCCCGAATTCGAGGCGATCGACGCGGCAAACCTACTGAAAATCAGTCGCGGAGAAATCGATGTACAAAGGTTCTTGACCCCACCCAGCGGAGACGATCTGTGGGAGTTGCTGGTGCTGGTGGGTTCTGTCGATGCGAGACTGGAAGCAGCGATCGGAGCGCAGGAGCCGGCGTTTGTAACGCGTTATGCGTTCGAGCTAGCCCAGGCTTTCAACATCTTCTACCACAAGCACCACATTTTGTCGGAAGAAGACGCCGAGAAACGCGCATTCCTGCTGCGCCTTACCTCGCTCGTGCGCGAACAGCTCATCGCTGCCCTCGACTTGCTGGGCATAACCGCGCCCGAAAAAATGTGACGCTGCGGAGTCGGTAGGCGCGCTTACATTTTGAGGGCGAAATCCACGAGCGAGCGAATGGCGATGCCGGTGGGTCCTTTTGCCAGCCATGGCCTGCCTTCGTCCACCCAGCAGGTCGATGCGATATCGAGGTGAATCCAGGGCGTTTCTTCGGCGAACTCTTTTAGGAACCACGCGGCGGTGATCGCGCCACCGCCCTTGCCGCTCCCGGTGTTGCGAATGTCAGCGATGTTGCTCTTAATCATTTCCTCGTACTCGTCGTCCATGGGCATGGGCCACATTTTTTCGCCGACAGCCTTCGCACTTTCGAGAAAACGATCGAGATATTCGCGCGGCGTGCCGAAGGCGCCTACGTTGACGTTCGAGAGCGCTACCTCGATCGCACCTGTCAGTGTTGCGGCGTCGATCAGATGTGTACAGCCGAGCTTGCGGGCGTAGAAAAGTCCATCTGCCAAAATCAGGCGGCCCTCGGCATCTGTGTTGATAACCTCGATCGTTTTGCCTGACATGGCAACCTGCACATCGCCTGGCTTCTGCGCGCGTCCTCCCGGCATGTTTTCGGTGGCAGGAATTACGGCGATAACCGGCACCGAGGGCTTCAGGAATGCGAGCGCACGCATCGTTCCGATCATCGTCGCGCCGCCGCCCATGTCGTACTTCATTTTCTCCATGTTGTTCGCGGGCTTGATGGAAATGCCGCCTGTATCGAACGTGACGGCTTTGCCGACGAGCCCGAGTACAGGCCCGTTCGGCTTTGACGAGGTAGGCTCGTAGCGCAGGACGATGACGCGCGGCGGCTCAATACTGCCCTGCGCGACACCGATCAGCGCGCCCATTTTGAGGTCGGCAATCTTTCTCTCGTCGAGGATTTCAACGCCGAGGCCGACTTCCTTGGCCATCGCCTCGGCACGTGCAGCAAGGATTCGAGGCGTGAGCCGGTTCGAGGGCTCGTTGATCAGGTCGCGCGCGAAATTCTGGGATTCCGCGATGACACGGCCCTGATCGATCGCAGCTGTCAGATTTGAGCCAAGACCGGAATCAAATCCGGCGAGTGACACGCAATGGATTTCGCGGTCCTTCCTGTCGGTGCGATATTTATCCGAGTCAAATTCTCCGACGATCAGTCCCTCCGTAACCGACTGGGCTGCCTCCGGCCCACGCTCGCCTTCCCGCGTGAGAAACACAAAGCTCTTGACGCCGCGTGCTTTCAGATACCGCACGGCGGCGCCCGCAATTTTGTAAAGGTCAGTCAATGCGAACTTCTGGAGCTTTCCTGCTCCGACGAGCAGCAGCCGCTTCGCTGCGAGGCCTTCGGGGAAGTGGATCAGGAGCATTTCCAGCGCCTTACCCGAAAATTCTCCGCTCGAGACGATGGCATTGAGCCGCCCATTCATCCCGCGATCAATGTCCGCCAGAGCGCCCTCGAATTTGTTGTCTTTGTCGAAAACGTAGCTGACCAACGCGTCGGCTTCGATGGACGCGTATGGCTGGGTCGCCAATGTGATCTGCATGTTTCCCTTTCATCGACGCCGGAAGCGGTACATCGCCTCATCGGCCTCTCGTTTGGCTTCTTTGCGCCGCTCAGACTCACGGCGATCGTGGAATTTCTTTCCTCGCGCGATAGCAAGCTCGCATTTTGCAACGCCATCGCGAAAGTAGATTTTCAGCGGAACGAGTGTCATCCCTTTTTGCTGGGTTTGGACTGTCAGACGCTCGATTTCGCGCCGATGCAGCAGAAGTTTGCGCTTGCGAAGCGGGTCATGATTCCGCGGTCCGCCCGGCTGATATTCTGGAATGTGGCAATTGATCAGCCAACCTTCACCGGCTCGAAGCTCCGCATAAGCCTCTCGCAGCGTTCCTTTGCCTTCGCGAAGCGTCTTCACCTCAGTGCCTGCCAATACGAGACCGGCTTCGAGCTTGTCAAGGAGTTCGTAATTGTAGGAGGCGGCCCGATTCTGGGCAACAACTTTGACTCCTTCCCATCCGTCCTTTTTCTTCGAATTTTTCACGTCGTTATGATAGACGCCGTCCGCGAGCAGCCGCAAGCCGCCGGGCCTTCAGACCTTGTTTGGCGGCGAAAGGATGGGTGAAACGCCCTTTTATTGTTTATCCGCCGGTTACGCGGCGATTAAAAGTTGGAGTTACTAAAACGCGCGGCAACACCCCATTTTGTTGCTGCATCCAAAAGCCGGGTGCTAGACTCCGACAAAAGTAACCGAATTCCGGGGAGGAGTAGTTTGGTTCGCAAATCACTGCTGGCGTTGGTCGCCGCGTCTTTATTGCTAGCCGGCTGTCCGAAAGCAAATCAGGACTTCAACCTAGGGCGTAAAGCAGAAGCCGTGAATGATTACGATACCGCCCTCGTCTACTATCAGCGTGCGCTTCAAGCCCAGCCTCAAAACACACAGTACAAGCTCTACGTGACGCAGATGCGTTTTCAGGACGGCCAGTTCCATCTGGAGCAAGGTGAAAAAGCCCTGAAGAATGGCGATCTCCAGCTAGCCCTTGCGGAGTTTCAGAAGGCGCAATCGGTTGACCCTTCGAACGAAGCTGCCGCGCAGGAAATCAAAAAGACGTTAGATTTGGTCGCCGCCAAGCAAGCCGCGGCAGCGCCGCCGGTCAATACAAGTGCTTCCAACGACCAGAATCTGCTTGCAGCTCCGCCTGAGCTGAAGCCATTTTCGACATCGCCCATCAACCTGAAGATGACGAACGATTCGCGGATCGTCTTCGAGACGATTGCGAAGCTCGCAGGGCTGAGCGTCATCTTCGATCCAGACTTTACGTCACGCCGCATTCCGGTTGAACTGCCGAACGTCACCCTGGAGCAGGCGCTCGATGTGGTGGCGCTCGAGAGCAAGGCGTTCTGGAAACCGCTGACGAGCAACATTATCTTCGTTGCGCCTGATAACCCGCAGAAGCGCCGGGACGTGGAGGATGAGGAAGTCAGGACGTTCTACCTTTCAAATACTCTCACGCCGGAGAATCTGACTGAAGTGGTGACAGGCTTGCGGCAATTGCTTGATCTGCGGCGCGTACAGCAGGTGAACGATCAGAACGCGATCGTCATCCGGGCGACTCCGGATCAGCTTTCTCTGGCTTCAAAAATCATCCATGACATTGATTTGGCAAAACCGGAAGTGCTGGTCCGGGTTCAGGTGCTATCGGCTAATGTCAATCGTCTGCGAACGCTCGGCATCCTGCCCGGGCAAAGCGTGACACTGACGTTCAATCCGACCTGCGCAAATCAGCCAGCGAACAGCGGCTGCAGCACCAGTTCTTCCACGAGCTCTACCAGCTCGACCTCGACTACGCCTCCGACAATCGGTTTGAATAATTTGAAGAGCCTTTCGACTGCCGATTATGCGCTGACTTTGCCTGGCGCTCAGGCGTCGGCAATCCTGACGGATAGCGACACGCAGATCATCCAGAACCCAGAAGTACGGGTGACCGACGGCCAGAAGGCTTCGCTGAAAATTGGCGAACGCGTTCCAGTGGCGACCGGGAGCTTCCAAGCTGGAGTCGGTGTGGGCGTGGGTGGCGGCGCGGGCGTGGTCAATCCACTCGTGAACACGCAATTCACCTATCTGGATGTCGGGGTGAACATCGATGTGACACCGCGCGTGCATCCCGATGGCGACGTGAGTATGAAGCTGACGGTCGACATTTCTTCAATCGCGGGGCAAACCAACATCGGCGGCATCGAGCAGCCGATCATCAACCAGAACAAGATTGAACACGACATTCGCCTGAAAGACGGGGAGGCAAGCGTTCTCGGCGGCTTGATCGAGCGAGATTCCACGAACAGCATCAATGGGTTTCCTGGACTTGCGCAGATTCCGCTGGCCCGCTATCTTTTTTCGCAAGACAGCAAAAATGTGGTGGATAACGACGTGCTGATCGTATTGACTCCGCACGTGATCCGGTTTCCCTCGATTACGGCGGATAACCTGCGAACGATCGCTGCGGGCACGGATTCCGACGTTCGTGTTTATCGCGATGATGGCGTAGAGCAGACTACTCAGTCGACGCCGGCAGTTCGTCCGGTCGCGCCAGGAACGGACGCGCCGAGCGCACAAGCCGCGCCGGGGCCTGGGTCACCAGCCGCACAGTTGCAGTTCAGTCCTGCGAGCGCGTCATTGAAAGTCGGGGACACGACAACGCTTGGACTTTCGGTATCGAACGTGAATGACCTCTACTCGATTCCACTGTTGGTTCACTACGATCCGGCCGTAATCCAGGTGGAAGAGGTACGCGACGGCGGTTTCCTTTCGGGAGGTAAGCAGGAGATCGCGATCGTGCAACGGGTGGATCAGCAGCGCGGCGATGTGATCGTCTCCGCGACACGCCAACCGAACACGCCGGGCGTCAGCGGCGCGGGCACTTTGCTCGGGTTCGTGGTCAAGGCGATCGCTCCCGGAAATTCTTCATTGCAAATTCTCCAGGTCAACGCTCACGATTCCCAGCAGCGGACGGTGCCTATGGTTTCCGGAGAGGCGACGATTCAGGTTCAGTAAGAGCACTCCAACGCGAGTAAGCAGCTCGGTCGATGACGAGTATATCCTTCAAGAAAATAGCAGAATCGTTCGGGCGGACCATTGCGAGGCCTCAGGATCGGACTCCGCAGAGCAGGCGCGCGCGCGAGGCTGGAATGACACTGCTGGAGCTGATCGTGGCCTGCGGGATACTACTCGTTCTTGCGACGGTTGCATTGCCGCTTGCGCGGGTTACTGTAACCCGGCACAAGGAAGCTGACCTACGCTACGACCTGCGCCAGATGCGCAATGCAATCGACCGTTATAAGGACGACGCTGACAAGAATTTGATCCAGGTTCAAACGGGCACGGAGGGTTATCCTCCCGACCTGGAAACGCTGGTGCAAGGCGTGCAGCTCACCGGCGCGCAGGACAAGCGAATCCGATATCTTCGCCAAATTCCAGTAGACCCAATGACAGGCGAGGCGAGTTGGGGCATGCGGTCTGTGCAGGATGACGCTGACTCGACGTCCTGGGGCGGGCAGGATGTATTTGATGTATACAGCAAGTCGACCGGAACAGGCCTGGATGGTACAAAGTATTCTGATTGGTAATGCTTTCTTTGCGCGGCAATGCGACCGAATAGCTGACGATGCGAGTTCTCGACCGAAACTTTGAAAATGAGCGCGCCAACAGGCCGCAAGACGGCTTCACGCTGCTCGAACTTATGATCGTCATGGCGATCATCGTGATACTGGTGACGCTGGGGGTCGGGCGCTACGAGCAGGCAATCGAGCGGGCTCGGGAGGCTGCTCTACACCAGGATCTATCCGAAATGCGAAAGGCCATTCAGGACTACACACTTGATAAGTCGGCGGCACCCAACTCGCTTGATGACCTAGTCCAATCGAAATATCTCGGCAGGATACCGAATGACCCCATTACTCGCGGAACAGATTGGAATGTGACGGATTGCGATGAGCTGCTGAGCGCGGATCAGACGTCGACGGGGATCTGCGACGTGCATTCGATATCAGATGCGGTATCACCTTTCGAGAATACGCCCTATAGCTCCTGGTAAGCCTAGCCCCCTGCTAAGCCACTGAAATTCGATGACTTGCGGCGCGAACTGTATAGTTCTTGCTTGAACTCCGCAAAAACCACACGATTTTAACTGGTCCCTGCACTGTAAGTAGCTTGGTGGTAAAGAGTTAGCAATGGCACGACAGTTGCACCACGGCCCGGCGTAGGAATTAGGCCCGACTCAACATTGTGACACTTGAGTCGATCAACGAAGCGAGCTTCGAATAGCCCAACTGCCTCTTTCCAGAACGAATTCTAGCGGAGTTCAAGAACATGAAGGCTCTCCAAGTTACTCAGTCGACTCAGGAACCATCCTCAGAGGATTCGCCTGCGCCCGAACTGAAGCCAAAATGGGGCGAGCGGCTTCGGGCCCTTCATAAAAATACGCCTCTTATCGTGAGCATGGCCTGGGAATCTGCTCCGACGACCATCGTTACGAGCCTGGTTTATCGTCTGATCGCTTCACTGATACCCCTCGCCGTCTTGCAAGTTACCATGAAGGTGATCGATGACATCGATGCCCATGCCAAGACTGGTGCGGCAATCCCCAGCGATTTTTGGTGGTTGGTCTTTGGTCTTTTCGCGCTGGCTAGCGTGGCGGCGATCCTGGTGAGACTGCTCGACTACTGCGACACGATTCTGGCGGATCGTTTTACGCGACGGATCAGTACGAAGATCGTGGAGCATGCGGCCAAGCTTGATCTGACATGTTACGAGGATCCTGAGTTCTACGAGAAGATGGACCGCGCCCGGGTGCAAGGCACTGACCGTCTGGTGATGGTGCAAAACGCAGGGCGGCTGTTTCAGCAAGGCGTCACCGCTGCCAGCTTGGCAGCGAGCATCTTTGTGTTTTCTCCGTGGTTGCTGCTGGCATTGGTCGGTTTTGTGGTTCCGGCATTTCTCGGTGAGACCCACTTCGCGTTCATGGGGTACTCGCTTAATTTTCGCCAGACGACTGCCCGCCGGAGGATGGAATACTTACGGATTCTGGGAGGAAGCAAGGACAGCGCCAAAGAGCTGAAACTGTTCGGGCTCGCCCCCTATATCGTGCAGCGCTACAACGGGCTAGCCGATGAACTCGAAGAACAGAACACGAGCCTCGCCCGGCACAAGCTGCTTTCCGGTTCGCTGCTCACTCTGCTCGGCACAATCGGATATTACGGAACCTATGCCTATGTGATCTATCGCACAGTTGGCGGAGCTCTCAGCCTGGGCGAAATGACCGCTCTCGCGGGAGCAATCGCGGGCGCGAGTACGAACATCCAATCGTTCTTCTCGACCTTCTCGATCATCGCCGATCAAGCGCTGTTCATGGGCGATCTGATGGAGTTCTTCTCGGTACAGCCGCGGATTATGTCGAAGCCCAACGCACTGCTGGCTCCGCAGCCGATCCGCAAGGGTTTCGAGTTCAAGAATGTGTCGTTCGCGTACCCGGGAAGCCCGCGGACAGTCCTCAATAACGTGAGCTTCCGGCTCGAACCGTCGTCACGTGTCGCCCTTGTAGGCGAAAACGGTCAGGGCAAAACGACGATTGTGAAACTGATCACGCGCCTATACGAACCCACGTCCGGCCAGATCCTACTCGACGGCGTTGACCTTCGGGAATATGACCTGGAGGATCTGTGGAAACACATTGGCGTGATCTTCCAAGATTTCACGCGCTACGAGATGACAGCATCAGACAACATCGCAGTAGGGCAAATCGACTTAGCGAGCAATCAGTTCCGAATCCGTGCCGCGGCACATAAGAGCCTTGCCGAAAATATCATCCGGCGGCTGCCGAAAGGTTATCGGCAGCCGCTCGGTTCGAAGTTCGAAGACGGCGTCGATCTATCCGGGGGCGAATGGCAGAAGATGGCGCTTGCAAGGGCGTACCTGCGTGACGCACAGCTGCTGATTCTGGACGAGCCGACGGCAGCGCTTGACGCGCGTTCCGAGCATGAAGTTTTCAAGCGATTCGCAGAACTGACCGCGGGCAAGATGGCGCTCCTGATTTCGCACCGGCTTGCCACCGTGCGGATGGCCGATCGCATCCTCGTTCTCGAGAATGGACACATCGCCGAGCAAGGGCAGCACGAAGAATTGATGCAGACCAGCGGACTCTACGCGGAGATGTTCGAGCTGCAAGCTGCGAACTATCGATAGATAGAAACACTGAGGGGCGCGTGACAGCAGATCACGCGCCCCTTTTTGTGTCTATCCACTTCACTCAAGCGAACAGAAAAACTCACAAAGTCCGCATCGTACCGTGCTATCCGTCAGGATTGACTCTAACCGTGGGATCGGCTGGCACAAGGCAAGACCTTGGCCTAGCCAAGGACGACGAGGATGTTGTGCTCGGCGTGATCGTCAGCCAAGGGGATGGTGGCGACCTTGGCGAACAACCGGCCGTCGATGCGTGTGAGCGCAACCCCGTGCGCCACACTGGAAGGATTTTCGACGCGAATCTTGTAAACCGCCGAGTGATATCGAAACTCGATGGAAAAGCCAGGCCAGTTTCGCGGAATACATGGATTCAACGTGAGCGTCATTCCTCGAAATCGAAAGCCCAGAATCGCTTCAATTCCGACGCGATAGAGCCAGCCAGCCGAACCCGTGTACCACGACCAACCGCCGCGCCCGGCGTGCGTCTCGCCGGAGTAGACGTCACCCGCTACGACATACGGCTCAATCTTGTATTTCCTGACAGCGGCGCGCGACGCAGCATGGCGAATCGGATTGATGAGGCTAAAGAGTTCGCCGGCTTTATCTCCGTCGCCCATCATCGCGAACGCGAGAATGGTCCACACTGCTGCGTGAGTGTATTGGCCGCCGTTCTCGCGAATGCCTGGGACGTATGCCTTTATGTAGCCCGGTGAGAGCGGTGTGTGATCGAATGGCGGGGCTAAGAGCAAAACCAAGCCTTCCTGCCGATCTACAAGCATGCGATTGACAGCGTCCATCGCGCGAGCGGATCTCCCGGGCTCCGCTGCGCCACTGATGATTCCCCATGATTGCGCGATCGAATCGATGCGACACTCGTCGTTCTGTGCAGAGCCAAGCGGTGTGCCGTCGTCGAAGTAGGCGCGCCGATACCATTCGCCGTCCCAGCCCTCGCGCTCGACGGCAGCTTTTAAGGCCGTGGCGTGCAGACGCCAAGTCTCCCCACGCTTTGTCTCCTTGCGGACGTCGGCAATTTTTGCGAACTCGGACAGAACAAGATGGAGGAACCATGCGAGCCAAACACTCTCTCCTTTGCCCTGCACGCCAACGAGATTCATTCCGTCATTCCAATCGCCGGTACCGATGAAGGGAAGGCCATGTGCTCCGACTGCGAGGCTCCGGTCGAGCGTGCGCGCACAATGTTCGAAGATCGTCGCCCGAGTTTCGGAGACGCGTGGGAGGAAATAGGAGGAGTTCTGTCCTTCGGCCAGCGAATCGCCTTCGATGAACGGAACCATTTCATCGAGGATCGTCATGTCGCCCGTGGTCTCGATGAATTGCGAGGTAGTGTAAGGCAACCATAGCAGATCGTCCGATATCCTCGTCCGGATACCTCGGCCCGAGGGTGGATGCCACCAATGTTGGACGTCGCCTTCAGGAAACTGCCGGGAAGCCGCCCGGATGATCTGCTCGCGCGTCACGTCGCGCTTTGCGACCGTGAGCGCTAGAACGTCCTGTAACTGGTCGCGGAATCCGTAAGCACCGCTCGACTGATAAAACGCAGTGCGCGCCCATACGCGGCAGGCAAGAGTCTGGTAGAGGAGCCAGCGATTCAGCAACAAGTCCATCGCGGAATCAGGAGTCTTCACTTGCACAGTTCGCAGGAGTTCGTCCCACCACTGCGCCGCTTGCTTCAGGACGCCGTCAAGATCTGCTGAACGGTAGTGGCGAACAAGTTCCTGTGCTGCGGTCTTGCTTTCCGCCTGGCCGAGAAAAAAGACGACCTCCGCGCGAGCGCCCGGACGCAAGTCGATTGAAGTTCTCAAGGCGGCGCATGGATCAAGATATGCGCCTGTGTTTCCGGACAAAGCAGCAGCACGAGCGACAGCCGCAGGATGGTCTAGACCACCATTGCGGCCGATAAATTCTTTCCTGTCGCAGGTCCAGGAATTCTGTTTGCCAGCAAGGTCGGCGAAGGCAATGCGTCCTTGGAAGTCGCCACCCCAAGCATTCTGAGCGAACAGCGCGCCCGTAGACGCATCCTTGTGTGAAACGATATAAGGCGCGGTTGCCCCACGCGAACTTCCCAAGACGAGTTCCGCATATGCGGTTACCGAAAGTCTCCGCGTTCGATTCGAATCATTGCGCAGAACAAGGCGGGATATCTTGATTGAATCGTTGGCAGGAACGAATTGAGTCAACTCGTGAAAAATTCCATGCGCTGCGTGAAGGAATTTGCTGTACCCCTGCCCATGGCGCGCGACATAAACGGCCGCTTCCTGTCGAATCGGCAGGGCGGTGGGAGTCCAGAATTCGCCAGTGCTCTCGTCCCGGATGTAGATTGCCTCACCAGCCGGGTCGCAGACAGGATCATTGAACCACGGTGTCAGCAAGTTCTCTTGACTGTTCAGCGACCAAGTGCTGCCCGATCCGGATTCGGAGGCTATGAACCCGAAGGAAGGATTTGCGACCACATTGATCCAGGGCTGTGGTGCGCGCAGCCCTTCGGTGAGCACCGTCACGTATTCGCGCCCGTCGGCTGAGAATCCACCGAGACCGTTGAAAAAAGTCAGTTCCGCGCTGACGTCCGCAAGAGATGCATCAGGGCTCGCGTCGTGAGTGGACTGCCGCGGCATCGGCGCCGCAGGCGGTTCCAAACGCTGCAACCGCAAGACCTGCTCAGAGAGGGTGCCGCGGCGGCCGATCAGCACCGCTCGCGCCACAGCCTGCAACATGGCTCGCGAAGCTGGCGTGATCAACTCGCTCCTCAGGAGGAAAATCTGACCGAGCGTTTCGCGGGCTTCAGGGGAGGCCCGCAATTGCGCCGCCTGAATCATGTTTTCGAGCTGGCCCTGTAGATCCTGGGCGTACGAGTGCGGTTTTTCGTTCATCACGACCAGGTCGATGGCCAAATTCTTCAGGCGCCAGTATTCGTGCGCCCTAATCAGCTGGCGTACGACGTCGATATCGTCTGTATCGTCGATCAAAACGAGCACGATTGGGTGATCACCCGAGATCCCGAAGCCCCAGAGCAGCCCCGTGTTCATGGTCCCGTTCTCGAGCGCTTCGGATGACGGCCGCAGGGACGCGTCCGCATACAGCACGGCATTGGCGAGTCGTTGAAACAGGTGCGCCTCGTCACCATTCAATTTCCAATGGTTCAGCTGCACCTGCGCTTGCGTCCATGCCATGGTTAGCGTGCGGTCGAATGTGCGCGGATCGCGGTGCTTATCGGCAAGGGCCAGGGCGTGTTCCTTCGAAGACGCGACTGCCGTTGTAAAAAGGAAGTGAGCGCTTGAGTTCGGCTTGATTCTTACGGTTCGCCGGAGGCTCAGCACCGGATCCAGCACCGAACCTACGGTATTCGAGAGTTCGGCACGGTCCGTAACTGACACGGGATCGCGGACGCTATGGCCTCTGCCAATAAAACGGGCACGATCCGTTTCGTATTCGAGAGTTCCCACGGTTTCTCCGTCGACAGCCATCACATGCGCCACCCATAGCGGCGTATCCGTATCGGATTGCCGCCTGCGAGTAGCCAACAGAGCGCCTTCGTCGGGTGAAAATTCTGTCTGCACAAACAAGTTCGAAAATGCCGGATGCGCCACATCCGCCGCTTGAGGTGCGAGGCAGACCTCGGCGTAGGACGTGACCTGAATCTCGCGCTCGCGGGCGCCGCTGTTGATGATAGAGACGCGGCGTATTTCTGCGTCATCTTCTGGCGAGACGACGATTTCTAATTTCGTAGTCAAGGCGCGATCGCGGCGTGTGATCTCCGCGCGATCCTCGTAAAAGCAGGCTTCGTAGGTATCCGGCTCGATACCAACCGGCTGATAGCCGGCGCACCAGAGTTGATTATTGTGGACGTCGCGCAGGTAGATGAACGAGCCCCAGCAGTCGCGAGTGACATCCTCGCGCCATCGGGTGACGGCAATATCGCGCCAGCGACTGTAACCTGAGCCTGCCGCTGTGAGCATAACTGAGTAGCGTCCGTTCGATAGCAATTGAGTGCGTGGAATCGAGTCATGGGGAGTGGTGAATTTGCGGGCTACAGGTGGCACGAAATCGCGCACGTGCGCAGCGGCCGAAACCTCATCAGCCCGCGGGCGAGCCACGAGCACGTCCCGCGGCGTGCGCTCCTGAAGCAATAGTTCGGTCGCCTTGATAATCGGTTCCGAATGAAAACGGTGTTGCATCGCACCGTCAGTGAGGACGTTGCCGAGGGACACCAAGCTCATGCCTTGATGGTGTGCGAAATATGACAGCACCACAGCGACTCGCTGGCCTTCCGGCACACGGGTGGCGGTGTAGTCAAGCGCCTCATAGAACCCGTAACGCCCGACTCCACCTGCAGCGCGAATCTGCGCGAAATTGTTCGCCGCTGGGACGGGGTCGAGCATCGAGGCCAACGCCGTCGCATAAGGTGCGATCACGAGATCCTCGCTCAACCCGCGCTTCAACCCGAGTCCTGGCACACCGAAGCCCGAGTATTGATATCGCAGCTGGATGTCGCGCGCGTTGTAGGCGCACTCGGATATTCCCCACGGGACATGACGCTCCGCACCGTAACTAATCTGCCGCCGAACGATCAATTGTTCAGTTTCGTTCAGCAAGCTTCCCGGCGGAGCGTGCATCACGATTTCGGGCATGAGGTATTCGAACATTGATCCAGACCAGGAGACGAGTGCGGAGCCTCGTCCGACCGGAGTCAGTGCACGGCCCAACCGGAACCAGTGCTTCGCAGGCGCGTCCCCTTTTGCGATCGAAATGAAGCTGGCGATGCGCGCCTCAGAGGCAAGCAGGTCGTAGCAGCCGTCGTCGAGCACGCCTTCGTTTACACGATAGCCGATGGAGAGGAGGTCACGGGACTCGTTGTAGAGAAAACTGAAGTCCATCGCGTGAAACATGTCTTCCGCTGTCTGCGCTACCGTGCTAATCCGCTGGACCATCGCTTTGGAGTCGGAAATTGCTTGACTGATCGCCTTTGTAAGCTCGTCGATTTTGTCGAGAGTTATTTGACTTACGGGCCCATCGGCGGACAGCCTTGTGCGCAGTGCTGCAAGCTCCTGTTGGGCTTTCTCGAATTGCGCGGGCGCAGCCGCGATCGTGGGGATTTTTTCCAAAAGCGGGGCGAGCGGTCCCCATTCCAAAGCATCGTGCGAATCGGGATAGCCTTTGACTGGATCTTCTTTTACGCCTAGCCGTACCCAGGGCATCCACGTTTCCGCGTCTCGGATGTGGCTGTTGATGCACTGCCGCGCGGACTCAGCCCAAACGTGCAACTCCGGTTCAGGCCCTTCGCCCTGCTCCTGCGCGTACGTCTGGGCAATGTCCGACATGGTAGTCGCGCGGGCCCTAAGTTTCAGCAGGCGACTCGCGGCGGAAATCGCGTTTTCCGGAACCGGATCGAGAGCTACATCAACAGCGTCGATTGCATTGGTCAGCTGCTTGCGAGTCACGACATGAGTACGCCGCGTATCTGGTACGGCCACCAACGTTTCGCGCAGCAGGTCGATAGAATCGCAAATGCCGGAAAGAATACGCGGCAATCCCGGAGGCTGCTTTAGCAGTTGACGGCAGCCATTGCTCAGGGCGAGCAAACTGGCGGCGAGATTGCCGCTGTCCACAGAGGAGACGTATTTCGGGTCCATCGGACGCAGCGTGTCCGTCTCGTACCAGTTGTATAGATGGCCGCGAAATAGCTCGACCCGGCCCATGGTTGCGAACGTCGCTTCCAGGCGCTCGACTGTTTCGGTGACGCCAATCCAGCCCAGGTCCTGGGCGGTCAAGACCGAAAGCAAATAGAGTCCGATGTTCGTTGGAGATGTGCGATGAGCGAGCACCGGTCGAGGATCTTCCTGGAAGTTATCCGGCGGCAGCGCGTGATCAGAATCCGTGACGAAGGTATCGAAAAAGTGCCAGGTTCGCCGCGATGCCAATCGGAAAGCGCGCTTCTGCTCAGGCGATAAAGGCTCAATTTTCTGAAGAGGGTGAGGAAGGCTGATCCAACGTGCAATTGCCGGCGCCACGGCCCACAGGCCCACGAAGACTCCCGCCGCAGGAAGTGCACGGTGCCGCGCCACAATGAGTAGAGCTAACGTTGCTGTGGCAATAATTGGGCTTGCGATCATGCGCAGGTACATACTGCCGAGCTTCAAGTCGTGGGCGTATTTGGCTTGTGCCGCCGTTACCCATTCGAGCAGGTTTTTCCGGGTGAAGAACATGCGGACAAGGGTGCGAACCATCGCGTCACACATGAGCCATGCCTGGTAAGCGAGGAAGGTGATATTCAGGCCAATGTGCCACAGGCCCAGTTGAAGATCGTTCCAAAGGGCTCGTAGGCGACTGCGTTTGGACATTCCCCCGAGACGCGGATCAAGTCCGATGAGGAACGGGAGGAGCGCGGGAATTGTGATAACCACCAGAATGAAGCGCGTCCAGACCCACGGAGATGCGGGCCGTATCAGCCACCCTGCGATCAACGTCAGCAAGGTCGCGGGAGCCAGCAAGCTTCGGCGTAAGTTGTCGAACATCTTCCAACGGCCGACTGCTGGAATAGAAATGGGCTTCTGTCCGCGACCCGTCGGGCCGTGCCAGAAAATCCACGGCAACAGTTGCCAATCCCCGCGAGACCAGCGGTGCTGGCGCGCTGCAGAAGTCTCGTAGTGCATTGGGAATTCTTCAAACAACTCGATCTCAGTGTCGAGGGCCGTGCGCGCGAAATTCCCTTCGAATAGGTCGTGGCTCAGCAGCGCGTTCTCGGGCACTTTACCGGCGAGTGCCGCTTCGAAGGCGTCGATGTCATAGACTCCCTTGCCAGTGTAGGTTCCCTCTCGAAAGAGGTCCTGATAGACGTCCGAAACCGCCGAAGAATACGCGTCGATGCCACTCGGACCGGCGAAAATTCTTTCGTAAAGGGAACCCGGCTGGTCGGTGGGCAGCGTTGGCGTGATTCGTGGCTGGACGATTCCGTAGCCTTGCACGACTCGTCCGGCGTCCTTTGAAAATTCAGCACGATTCAGCGGGTGCGCGATGGTTCCTATCAGGTGGTAGGCGGCGCGCCGGGGCATGCGCGTATCCGAATCAAGGGTAATCACATACTGAAAAGTGGGCAGCGCCTCGGGGACCCGTCCGGTCGCGCCGATGAAGGTTGTATTCGTGGCGCCGCGCAACAGTTGGTTCAGCTCGTGGAGCTTGCCGCGCTTGCGCTCCCAACCCATCCATTTTGATTCGCTCTCGTTCCAAATTCGTCTGCGGTGCAGTAGCAAAAAGCGCTCGCCGCCGCCGGGCATGGGCCCATAGCGACTGTTCAGGTTCCCAATGCCTTGGGCTGCCGCGGTTAGCAACTCGTCGTCGTTGGGAAGATGCTCGGTGGATGCATCAACCCAATCCGACAGGAGCGCGAAATGCAGGCAGCCGTCTGGGTTTGATAAGAAATGGATCTCGAGCCTGCTTAGCAGCTCTTCAATTTCTCGAAGCGAGGTAAGCAGAGTAGGGACTACCACGAGCGTTCGCAATTCTGGCGGCACGCCTTCGCGCAGTTCCAGGCGCGGCAGAGATCTTGGTTCGAGCCAATCAGTTACAGCGCGATGGATCAGCGAGATCGCCAAATCCGAAGCGGGGATCGCCGACAGTAGAGCAAGGAGGAGCAGCTTGAACCCCGAGACGCCGCTTTCATAGTCGTGCAACAGCGGAATCGCAAGGATCAATGCTGTCGTTGCGGCGATGGTTGCCAAATAACCCGGCAGTGCCGTTCGAAAATAGGCGCGAAGCAGTCTGCGTCTCAAGGTAAGGCGGAAACCGAGCTCGCGCTCGAATGCCAGGCGTCCTGTCGAAATGAGGTAGTAACCAGGGTCAAGCTTTCGGTCGTCGTGCGCGGTTGGGCGTTCGCGAGCCTCGATGCGTGCTCGCCGAACGTGCTGCACAACACGCTGCGCGATCTCAACCTCTGAATGAAGCGAACCTCGCGAAAGGCCTTCGATCGCGTGCCGGTATTCATCTCTTGTTGCAAAAGCAATCTCACCGAAATTGGTTTCAGCGCGAAGTATTTCGTCTACGGGGCTTACGCTCTCGAAGAAGTCGCGCCAGTTGAAGCCGGACATCAGGCGCATGCTCGTGATGATGTTTCGAACTGTAACATTCATCGCAGCCTGCTGCTGATGCTCGACGCGGATAATTTCGTCGGCGCTGCTGTTCTGGGCGGTGAGCCGCTCGTCGAGCCAACGCAGCACCGGCTGGAGCTTGGGACTCACATCGCGCAGCCGCAGCAATAATTGGACAGCAAATGCCGTGGTCAGACGGGCGTCCCCGAGACGGTCGAGGGTGACCTCAACGGGTTCCTGAGGCTTGTTACTAATGCCGAGGAGTTGATCGGCGAGCTCGTCCGCTTCCTGTCTAGCCACTCGGCCTCGGACGATTCGTTCCGCAAGCCGGCGCAAATTTTCGACGAGGACAATACGGAGCGTGATCGAGACAGCCCATAACTCGCCGATAGTCAGCGGTTGCACGCGTTGATACGCACCGATGTAGCGGCGAAGTACTTCTGGATCGAACTGGCTGTCGGTATGCGCGACGAATGCCCAAGCGATTCCGAAGACACGGGGATAACCGCGCATCTCGCCGGAGGAAAGTTTTGGTAACTTGCGATAAAAGCCGGGAGGTAAGTCAGCACGAATGTCTCGCAATTGTTCTTCGACGATGTAGAAATTGTCGAGCAACCATTCGGCTGCCGGAGTAACTGTGTGTTCCTGTTGGATCGCCCGCGCCAGGGCGGTATAGGACTCCAGCAGAACGCGTCCATTTTCGAAAACGCGCGGTGCGAGCGGGCGTCCGCGCTTTATTTGGGGGTCGACGGCTTGGGTCGCCGCAAGACTCTCGGCATGATGCTCTAATCTCTCAACGCTTAAGAGTTCGGCGCGAATCGGCTCTTCCGACTCGGGTGAGAGGGCCACACTTGGCGCGGCGGTGCTCATCTGGCGTAGGGCGCTATTCTGGAGTTGTCCAGCCCAACAGTCGAGGCAAAAATCTGGCTTTTAGAACGCCAGAAAAACCAAGAAAGCACGTGGCCAAGATTGCTACGGCAAGAAACGAAGGCAGAATCTGTAGGAACAGGAGGCACGAAGTGCGTTGGGGGGCGGCTTTCAGTCGACTGTTTGCTTTTTGCGGAGCAAGGGAATCAATGTCACGGCACCAGCGGCGAGCAACAACAGATGAATGTAACCGTTAAACGTGAATGGAGTGGCGACTCCAACGAACCAAAGTGTGAACAGAATGATCGAAATCGTCCAGAACATCCCGGCTCCTTTTCCGGACTTCATGGGCTGGGGGCCGAAATCCAGATACTGAAAATCCGAATAGAAGTTAGAAGTGCATCTGACTACTCAAAAAACACTGCTCTCGAAGGAAACCGAGGGCGGGAAGGGCGCCTTAATCATTTAGACACGCGCCACAACAACGAGAAGATAAACCTAATCAATACAGCGGTCTATCCGGTAATTACTTTAGCACATCTCGGGCTTTTCTTGTAATGGAAAAAACGTATAAAACGCCATAACGCTCACAACACTCAGCGGCAGTCCGGAGGTTGTAGGCCTCGTTCGAAAGTCGGATAGTGAATAGATGAAGCTTGATCCCTGCCTTTCACTCCCGCCGCAACGCGCATGACCACTTGGGTCCGGTCGTTTGCGGACTACGCCGACCGCCGCGTGCTACTGATTTTGCCTCTCGGCTTCGCCAGTGGGCTTCCGCTGCTGCTCACATATTCAACGCTGTCCGCATGGCTTGCAACAGCCGGCGTGCGGAGAGCGGCAATCGGTGCGTTCGCACTGGTGGGCACACCCTACGCGTTCAAGTTTGTGTGGTCGCCCCTGGTCGACCGCTTGCCGCCACCGATTCCGATTGGGCGTCGCCGAGGCTGGGCGGTGACTATACAGATCCTTCTCATCGTCGTCACGCTGGCTCTGGGTTCCTGCAATCCGCGGCACAATCTGATGGTTATGGCGGCGCTAGCGTTGGCCGTCGCGTTTCTTGCGGCGAGTCAGGATATCGTCATCGACGCCTATCGCATCGAGATTCTCTCTTCCGATCTTCAGGGTCCCGGAGCAGGAATGATTCAGGTTGGCTATCGAATCGGGATGTTGGTCTCGGGCGCGGGGGCTTTGTTGATCGCCTCCCGCTTTGGGTGGTTCTCCGCCTACGCCACCATGGCGGTATTACTCGGAGTCGGGATGCTTGTTTTTCTGCTTGGGCCGGAGCCTTCCGAGGACACAAGGGTTGGCGACAAGTCGGCAAGAACGGGGATTGGGAACTGGTTCAGAACTGCGGTGGCCGGGCCATTTGCCGATTTCATGCGGCGCCCCATTTGGCCCGTCATTTTGGTTTTCGTTTTTGGCTATAAGCTCGGCGAAGGGATGGCGGCTGTTATGTCCACACCCTTGTACATTGCTCTCGGGTTTTCGCTGAATGAAATCGCCGCCATTTCAAAATTTGTCGGATTTTTCGCGATTGTACTTGGCGCGCTGGCCGGTGGACTGCTGACGGCAAAACTGGGCGTTTTCCGCGCCCTGCTGTTCTGCGGAGTCCTGCAGGCAGCGGGGAATTTGTTTTACGTGCTGCAAGCGATTGAAGGCCATCGAATAGGGTATCTTGCGCTCTGTGTGACAGTTGAGCAAATTACCGGCGGAATGGCGGGCGCCGCGTTCGTCGCTTACCTCTCGACTCTCTGCTCACCGGCATTTACGGCTACTCAGTATGCTTTGCTTTCGGGGCTCGCGTTACTTGGGCGAACCGTAATCGGATCTACGAGCGGGATTCTCGCTGAAGGACTCGGCTGGGCGCCTTTTTTTGCACTGACATCGCTTGTGGCGCTTCCGGCTCTTTTGCTTCTATTCTGGATCGCTCGCCGATACGAGGAAAAACCCGATCCCACTGCGCAAGTTGCGGCACTTACGAAAACATAAGCACGTAATCGCGGTTGCCTGTTTTCAACCAACTCCTGCGGAACAAACCGGGTCTTAGCCGATCCGTAAAGTCTAACGTGCGCCCTTTGATCCGATCACTATAATGATTCATGGGCTCCCTCGGCGAATACCGCAAAAAAAGGGATTTCGGAACCACTCCTGAGCCGCGCGGCAAGGCGGGTCTAAGAACCGGGAACCAATTTGTCGTTCAGGAGCACCATGCCCGGCGACTACATTGGGATTTTCGCCTCGAAGTGGATGGCGTGATGAAATCCTGGGCGGTACCAAAGGGGCCGTCACTCAATCCCGCAGATAAACGGCTCGCAATTCAGACTGAGGACCATCCGATCGATTACAACAAATTCGAAGGAACGATTCCCGCAGGCCACTACGGCGCAGGCACCGTGAGTATCTGGGATGCGGGCACTTTTGAACCCGAGGGAAACCTGCCGGCTAGAGAGCAGATCGAGCGTGGCGAGCTGAAGTTTAGCCTGTCCGGAAAGCGATTGCGCGGGAGCTTCGTGCTCGTCCGAATTCGACCCCGGGAACGAACGGAAAAGAAGGAATGGCTTCTGATCAAGCATCGAGACGAGTACGCCGATTCAAACTGGCGCATTGAAAATAGCCGAGAGTTCCCGGCGACGAGTGGGGACCGTCCAGACGGTCGAGTGGTCACTCGGAGGGCCCCCACGTCGTCCGGCAAACTCCAGATGCCGGACGGCTCGCGTCGCGCGCAGATGCCGAAAACGGTCCGCCCGGCATTGGCCACACTCGTTGACAAGCCGTTTTCCGACCCTAACTGGCTGTTTGAGATCAAGTGGGATGGCGCGCGAACGCTCGCGCAAATTCGCCAGGGCAAGGTACGACTTTGGTCGAGGTCGAGCAGAGACGTAACTGGAGAGTATCCGGAGCTCAAGACGCTGGGAGCGGACGTAAACGCCCGCGACGCATGGCTAGACGGCGAGATCGTTGTGATTGATGAGGACGGCAGAAGCAATTTCGAGAAATTGCAGCTGCGATTTGGAGTCCAGCAGCCATCAGAGCGGCTCATGAATCAAGTGCCAGTCCTCTATTATGTCTTTGACATTCTTTACTGCGATGGATACGACGTTCGATCGGTCCCGCTTGTTGAAAGAAAGACTCTTCTCAAGCGTGTTCTACGCGAGACCGGCCGCTTGAGGTATTCCGATCACGTGATCGAGAAAGGCAAGGAGCTCTATGAGGTTGCTTTACAGCGAAATCTAGAGGGGCTGATCGCGAAACGAATTTCGAGCGCGTACCCGGAGGGGCGCAGTCATTCATGGCTAAAGATCAAGCTGACGCGCGACGTCGATACGGTTGTCGGTGGCTGGACAGACCCTCGAGGGACGCGGCAGTATTTCGGCGCACTGTTGGTCGGCATTTACGACGGGAAGAAGCTGGAATTCGCCGGAGGTGTCGGCACGGGTTTTTCTGCTGAAGTGCAGAAGCATGTTTGGGAACAGCTCGAGCGGCTCAAATCGGGTGAGTGTCCCTTCGCCGTCAGGCCTGTCACCCGCGAAAAAGCACATTGGGTAAGGCCGGAACTGGTGGCACGCGTGAAATTTAGTGGCTGGACTGACGCGCGGCAATTGCGGGCACCGCGATTCTTGGGCTTCCAGGAAGGTCGCGATCCGCGACAGTGCACATTTGACGAAGCAAGCGGCGAGCCGACTAAGTCTGCAAAAAAGAGGGGCTAAAAAGGACTAAGAACTACGAATGTGGTGACGAACGGCCTAAAACGATCTTCCGGGGTGGCAACTAACTAGGCGACCTTACCGGTTTTGCTATCATCTCAATAGACCGACACTCGCGGGACGGCTTTCTACTCCAGCAGAAAGCACAAATCTCAGAACGCAAAGGAGAACGCATGAGAAAGACCGTCATGCTTGTGGTTTTTTCGATTCTGCTGGAAACATCGGCAAGCACTCAGTTTCTAGCGTCTGCCCGGTATCGACCGAATCAAGAAAGTGGCTCATCGGTTTTGCCTTACGAAGTAGTGACAGGAACGCGGTTTTTGATTCGTTTGGAGGATGCAATCAACACAAGCGACGCGAAAGCGGGCGAACGCTTTCATGGGCGGACGATTGAGCCGATCGCGAGCGCAGACGGTACGGTACTGCCAGCTGGGGCGCAAATCAGCGGGCACGTTGACAGGGTTCAACCGGCGCACAAGACCGGCCGCGCACGGCTTTGGCTGACATTTGACGACATACGAACGCCGGACGGCTGGTTGCCTTTGGTCGCCATGGTGGACGATGTGCCTGGGGTTCACTCAGTCCGCGTCGACTACAATCGGGAAGGTGAGATTGAGGCGAACACCAGCAAGCGCCAAGAAGAGATGGAGGCAGCGGCGGCGGGTGCATTTGTCGGCGCTGCGTCGGGAATTGCTGCAGGCAAGGGGAAGGATGCTGCCATCGGCGCGGCTACAGGTGCCGCAACGGCCTTTATGGTTGTTTCCGGGTTAGGGCAGGAATTGACCCTCGACAAGGGAACGAAGCTCGAGCTGATCCTCGAACGCTCGCTGTATTTTCGTCAGACCTAAAAGAAATCTGGACGCTCGCGAAATTATCTGCGACCGATTTAGCGCCTCACGTGCGACGCCGGGCCGCGATTCTCGGCGACTCGATGTTTGCCGCACAACGCTACCGGTGCGCCTTGGAATTCCGCGAAACTGCTGGTAGATTCAAATTTCATCATGAATTCCGATAATCAATCTCTACAACGCATCTTGATCGTCGAAGACGAGGAAAACGCACGGAAGGGCTATGAAGCACTGCTCCGAAAGTGGGATTGCGAAGTCCTTGGCGTTGCGAGCGGTGAAGAGGCTCTAGCGAGATTCGGGGACTTCTCGCCCAACGTGATGTTGGCGGATGTCGAACTGCCGGGCATGAATGGGCTCGATCTGCTGCGTCATCTCAGCGAAGAAATACAGCGCATCCCGGTGATCATTATCACCGGCCGGGGCAGCGACGAGCGTGTTGCACAGGCCATTGAGGCTGGCGCATTCTGGTATATCGAGAAGCCATTAAAACCGCCGATCTTGCGCGCACTGCTGGACAGGGCGTTCGGACGGGTACGGGATCAGCAAGCGGTCGCGGCACTGACGCGGGATTTGCGCGGAGCCGGCAAACTCGGCACTCTTGTCGGCTCATCGCACGTCATGCAGGAAGTGATGCGCCAGGTGGAGATGGCCGCGCCATCGACAGCCTCGGTCCTGATCACGGGCGAAACCGGTTCCGGAAAAGAGATGGTGGCTCGGTCGATTCACATGCTTTCGCCTCGCCGAGACAGGCCCTTTGTCGCAATTAATTGCTCGGCGATACCTGAATCCCTTATGGAGAGTGAAATCTTCGGGCATGAGAAAGGGGCTTTTACAGGAGCCGCCGAGCGACGAGTCGGATGTTTTGAGCTGGCGCACGGCGGCACTCTATTGCTTGATGAAATTGGGGAGATGCCCGCGCCGACTCAATCAAAGCTGCTTCGCGTACTCGAAGACCATAAGGTGCGCCGCTTGGGCAGCAAGGTGGAGACGCCGGTCGATGTGCGGGTCGTGGCAGCCACCAACAAGAATCCGGAGCAAGCCGTCGCGGACGGGCATTTGCGCCAGGATCTTTATTTTCGGCTAAACGTGTTCCACATTCACCTACCGCCCCTGCGAGATCACAAAGATGATTTGCCGGGGCTGGTGGAACACTTGCTCGCAGACATCTCCGAGAAGCACGGGAAGAAAGTCTCCGGAGTCGGTGCGGACGTGATGGAGCTCTTCCGATCGTATCCTTGGCCCGGCAACGTTCGCGAACTCCGAAACGTCCTCGAGCGAGCGGCAATCGCGACCGAACGGGGCGTTATCGGAAGACAGCATTTGCCTCCGGATTTCAGCCACGCTCCAGCGATGACAGCCAGTGCAGGGCTCGGAGCGATCCGGTTCCCGGTAGGAACGACAGTGGACGACGTGGAGCGCGAATTGATCTTCCAGACGCTGGCGGCGACGAGCCACAACAAAACCCGCGCTGCCGACCTTCTTGGGATCAGTCTAAAGACGCTGCACAACAAGCTAAAAGAGTACGAGGCGGGGCGGAAAGATGCGTCTCAGCCTGAAAACTAAGTTCACCATCGCCACATCTCTACTAGTTTTGGCCGTTGTGGCCGTGGTTTCAAGCCTTTACCTGGCCCGGCTGACGCGTCAGACACTGCGCCAGGCGAGCGACACCGCAACTTTTGTCGCACAGCAGGTATACGATGCCTGCGGCAATGCTCTAAAGGAAGCGGTCGAGCGCGGCGAGAGGCCAGCTTCCCCGCTGCCGGACGATATGCGGGAATACGTTCGGCGGGCCTTCGACAGTAGCACGACGTTGAACCTGCTGATCGAGTCGGACGTAGGAATTTCGGCGACTATCTACGAAATCACAATCAGTGACAAGGATGGCGTTGCTTTGGTCGCAAGTGATGCCTCTCTGCGCGATCAAAAAGTGGCAGTGCGTCCTCCCCTCAGTTCTCTTGTGAATGCGAATTTTATTGAGCAACTCCGCGAATTGTACGGCCCCCCGCAAACATACGAGGTCTCTCTTCCGTTTCAGTTGGGATCCGCGCCGTTCGGCAGCATTCGAATCGGACTTTCGTCAGCTCTCATTCGCGGCCAGATTTCTCCGGCGCTGACGTCCGCCGGTTATTGGGCTCTCGGATCTGTCCTGCTCTCGACGTTGCTGGCATTTGTTGTCAGTTCCATTGCACTGGCACCGATTGGACGGATCTCCGCACAGCTTGACCGAATATCCGAAGGAGAGTTTGATCCAGAGCCCATTGTGGAGCGCGGTGACGAACTGGGCGCTGTAAGCACCAAGATCACGGGAATTGGAAAGCAATTGCGCGATGTCCGCGAGATTTTTAGCACTCTGCGCGAAAACCTGGACCAGGTAATGAGTGGCCTGGAGGACGGGCTGCTGTTATTCAACGCGGACGGCCGTGCGATGCTGGTGAGCCCTTCTGTCGAGAGATTCCTTGGGCGACCAACAGAAGAGCTTCGCGGACGCAGAGCATCGGAGATTTTTCCTCCGCGCCATCCACTCCATGATGTTCTCGATCTGCAAGGCGACCCGGCGACTAACCTCGAGGTAACGCTCGAAGGAACCGCGGGATCTCAGCGAGTCGGCCTGAGCGTGCAGGCAATCCGCGAACACGGGAAGCGGATGGGCACACTCGTCACATTGCGTGATGTCGAGTCTCTCGAACGGATCGGGAGCCAATTGCAGGTTTCCGAGAGGCTCGCCGCACTGGGAAGGGTAACAGCCGGAGTGGCACACGAAGTGAAAAATCCACTCAACTCAATGCGGCTATGGCTCGAAGTTCTAAAGGCAAATATGCCCATCGATCCAGAACCTCAGCAGGCCGTGAAGATGCTCGACAACGAAATAGACCGGCTGGACCGCGCTGTAAAAACATTCTTGAACTTCACAAGGCCAGTAGAACTAAAGATGGAAGAAACGGATTTGCGAGCGCTTTTGGAGGAAGTGCTCGATGCGGCTCGCCCATCGATTACGAAGGGAGGCCTTCTCCTCCTAACGGATCTAGCGACGGACGTGCCTTCCGTCCTTCTCGACCGTCAACTCATACATCAGGCGATTTTGAACCTGGTGCTGAACGCTTGCGAATTTACGAAACCGGACGGCACGATCACGCTGCGCCTGGCGCGAACTGCAGAATTCGCGATAATTACGGTAGAGGACACTGGGAAAGGAATTTCTCCGGAAGATCAACAGAAAATTTTCCAACTCTTTTTCACAACACGGCCTGGAGGTACTGGCATCGGATTAGCGAATACCTTCCGGTTCGTGCAGTTACACAATGGCCGGATTGAGTTCGAATCGGTGCCTGGGCGCGGAACGACATTTCGCGTGGAGTTTCCGCTGGCACGGCTGGCCGAGGCACAAGCAGGAAAATTCCGCGATTTCAGCCAGCCTTTCGCGGCTGAAAAACTTTGATGACGACAGAATGACGCATTCGCGAACACTTTTGGCGTTTTCCAGCATCGCGCTTCTTCTGTGCGCACTGCTTGAAGGATGCGGAGAAAAGAATGTCCGCGCCAGTGTGCCGGCACGAGTTCCCGTGACTGCTGAGGCGTCGCGGCCTATGACCGTCGCACCTGACACGAGTGCACAACCGCCGCGAGTAGCGCTTTCGGCTCCGCCTCAGTTGCCCATTGATGCAATGAATTCGCCCACGCTCGCGATTCCGTCAATCCAGCCGGCTGCGCCCCGCAAGCCGGTGGAGCAAGCATCGGGCGAGGCGTCCGCCGAACAAGCGGCGCATACGCCGGCTCCGCAAATCACCCCAGAACTTTCAGCCCACGACCAGGCGAGTTTTCAGCGGCTCACAAACGATGACCTGACTATCGCCGAGAGCAATCTTCATCAGGCAAACGGGAAGCAGTTAAACGCGGCGCAGCAGGATCTGGTAGCCAAAATCCGCAGTTTCTTGACAGATTCCCGAGACGCAAGCAAGACTGGTGATTGGACACGCGCGCAAAATCTCGCGCACAAGGCTCGGGTACTTTCTGTCGAATTCATCAATTCTCTTTGAGCGGCAGTACAATTCTCAAAACCCTTGATGATGTTCGGCTTACAGACTCGACTGGTGCTATTGGCTTCGGCTTGAAATTGTGATACTTGTTACAACCATGTGAACACATCCACAACCCGGGAGGAGGAATGCCGATGATTACACCCGAGGTACGGCAGTCGCTGTTGGCGATGGATCCAGAGTTCAGGCGGCTTGCCGAAGAGCATACGAACTGCGAAACTCAACTGGAGCAGATCCTCAAGTCCTCCTACCTTAGTTCAGAAGACCTGATTCAAGAATCGAACCTCAAGAAAATAAAGCTCAGATTGAAGGACCGAATGGAGATGATCGCGGCTCGCCATCTCCATTCCCAACTGATGCACTAGGTCTCCGAAGTTCTCTTTACATCTGTCGTACAATACCGCCGCATCCAAATCCTTTCCCGTGCGGGATGTTGCGTGGCCGTTCCACTAGGTCACCGTCTGCAGTTATATGGTCAAAGACGCCTACAAATTCGCGCTGCCCCCGCTGGCTGCTGGCGTAATCTGTTTCTGGGCACACTGGAACTGGCCCGGCGGTGTCCTAGTTTTCCTTGGGCTCTTCGTTTTTTATTTCTTTCGAGACCCTGATCGCACAATTCCCTCCGATGCGGGAGCCGTCGTTTCACCGGCCGACGGGCATGTTGTGGAGATTGTGGACGAAGCCGTCGACACGAAGATGGGCCACCGGGTAAGCATTTTTCTGTCGATATGGGATGTACATGTGCAAAGGGCCCCGGTAGCCGGACGTATTTCGAGCGTCGTTTATCGTCCCGGGAAGTTTTACGGCGCATTTCGCTCGGCGGCTTCACAGAAAAATGAGCAGAACGTTATTTCACTGGAAACTGCGGGAGGCTCGTTGGTCTTCAAACAAATCGCCGGAGCGATCGCGCGCCGCGTGTTATGCTGGAAGGACGAAGGTCAAGAAGTGTCGCGCGGCGAGCGCGTGGGCATGATTCGGTTCGGGTCGCGCGTGGACATTTGGTTGCCGATGGAAGCGGAGATTTTGGTGCGCCGTGGGCAGAAGTTGAAAGGCGGCGCAAGCATCCTAGCGAGATGGAATTCAATAACATAGATCCAATCGGACACGAGGACGAACCTCGCCGGATATTGCGCCGGGGCGGCAAACGCCGAGGCGTCTATCTTCTATCGACGCTCTTGACGGTGGCGAACCTGCTTTGCGGCTACTACGCGATTCTCGCGACACTCGAAGGGCAAGTATCCGATTTCGACAATGCGGCGCGAGCGATCGGCATCGCGATCCTTTTCGATTCGCTTGACGGGCGTGTCGCACGCGCCATGGGAACGACGAGCGAATTCGGCAAGCAGTTCGACTCGTTGGCTGACATCGTCAGCTTCGGTATCGCGCCGGCGTTTCTCGCGTATGCATGGGGAGTGCGCGCGATGGTCTTGGGAGGAGCGCCCGGAACAAACCACCTGATCCAATTGGGTTGGCTGGTGGGCTTCTTCTATCTAGCCTGCTGTGCCTGGCGTCTTGCAAGGTTCAATATTCAGGGAATGGCGCCGGGCAGCAATCGCTACTTCGTTGGGATGCCCACACCTGCGGCGGCGGGCATGATCGCAGCAGCGGTCCACTTTTCCCCCGCTGCGGTTGGCGACGCAAGATTTTCCGTGCTGTGGCTGCTCATGGTTTTCGTGCTCGGCGTGCTGATGTCGAGCACCGTGCGGCATTATAGCTTCAAGGATATTCAGTGGACGCGCCGGCAGCCTTCCTTGGCTGTCGTTGCCCTGGCGCTGCTGATCGGGGCGATCGTTTACTTCTCAGGCCCGACGTTGCTGCTGATCGCAAGCATCTACGCTATTCACGGAATCACGCTGCAACTAATCCGTGTGGTTCGACGGCGAGTTGCATCGCGCCACGCCTAATTCATGCCTGCAGACCCGGCCGGTCTTCGTCGCGTCGCTATCGTAGGCGCGTCATCACTTCGCGGCAAAGAACTGAAATCGGTGCTTGAGGATCGCCGCTTTTCTGCGAGCGATATCGTCCTGCTGGATGTAAGCGTCATGGCAGGAACACTGACGGAAGCAGCGGGAGAGCCGACTTTCATTCGCGCGCTTGAGGAAGACAGCTTCGACGGCGTGAGCTTCGTATTTTTCACGGGCGCACCAGCTGAGGTCGAGCAAAACTGGCGCGCGGCGCAACGGGCCGGCGCTGTCGTAATCGATCTGACTGGATTTCTTGCAGCCAGCGGCGAAGCCGTTTCCTGGATTCCATCGCTCGATTCGAAGCTGCCCATCAATGACACCCCGACACTGCGCGGAACCGTTCAAAACCAAGTGTATGCTTCCCCTGCCGTCCCGGTAATTATTGCGTGTACACTCGCCGCTGGTCTCGATAGATTTCGACCGGAACGGATTGCGTTGCTTTTATTTCCAGCTGTCTCAGAGCGCGACGAAGCAGGCGTCTCGGAGCTGGAGAATCAGACGTCGAGCCTGCTGTCCTTCCGGCCATTCACGCAGGCTGTTTTCGACGCTCAGGTCGCGTTCAACCTGCTGGCTGGGTATGGCGAAGCGGCTAAGCCGAGCCTTGCGGACGTGCGCTTCGGCGTCGCGCGCGAAACGGCACGATACGTCGCTGGCCGAGTGACGGCGCCGGCAATCCAACTGGTTCAAGCGCCGGTGTTTTACGGCTATGCCTTCGCAGCCTACGCAGATTTAGGCGTGGCTGCGTCAACCGACGAAGTTCAACGAGAGTTTGGCGATCTCGGTGTGAAGGTCAGTGAACCGGGCGAGGAGCCCCCAAGCAACGTCCGAGCAGCGGGTGCGAGCGAGATACAACTTGCCACTGTCGCGAGCGACCCAAACGTGCCTCGCGGCATCTGGCTTTGGGGAGTGGCAGATAATCTTCGACTTGCGGCTACGAACGGAGTGAGGATTGCGGAGAAACTGATTGGGAAATCTCAGCAATAAATTCGCGCTCGTGGCCGTCTGTCTTGTACTCTCCCTACCAGCTTTGGTCGGTGGTTGTGGTTATCACGTCGCGGGACACAGCGCTCAGCTTCCGTCTGAATGGAAAACAATTGCAATCCCTGCGTTCAAAAACGACACCACACGCTACCGAATCGAACAGGTGTTCACTTCGGCCGTCATACGCGAATTCATTACTCGCACCAAATACCGCGTCGTGCAGGACTCGAAAGGCGCGGACGGAGTCTTACGTGGCGAAGTCTTGTCGATCGAAACGAATCCCGTGCTTTTCAATGCGACCACCGGCGAAGTGACTCTGATGCTCGTAACAGTTCATACAAAGATCGAATTGCTGGACAACAAATCCGAAAAATCTGTCTACGAAGACGAAGACATGGTGTTTCGGAACGAGTACCAGATCTCGTCTGATGTCAATACGTTCTTCGAGGAGCAGGATCCCGCGCTTCAAAGAATGGCCCGCGATCTCGCGTCACATATCGTCTCGAATGTCTTGGAAGGCTTCTGATGGCGGAAATGAAGCTCGATCGGATGCTCGATAGCATCGCGCAGGGTAAATGGGTGCCTGCGATTTTGCTGTTAGGGACTGACGTGTATCTCCGCGATTTGTGTCGGCGGAAAATCGTTGAAGCGTATGTCGATGAAAGCGCACGCGAGTGGGCCGTAACGCGGCTTTCGGCACGCGAAACGGGATGGGATGAGGTGATCGCGATCGCGCAGACGCCTCCGATGCTTTCAAAACTACAAGTCGTCGTCGTTGACAACGTGGCGTCCGTCGAGAAGCTGGGAGAAAAAGCGCGCGAGCAGGCGACCGCAGCGCTAGGTCAATATTTTGAGTCACCCGCGACGTTCACGGTGCTCCTTTTGGAGGCGACTGCAATCGATGGCCGGCAGCGATTTTCGAAGGTGCTTTATGAAAAGGCGATCGTAGTGGAGCTGACGATCGGAAATAAATCGGCGGCTTCGTTGGCTGCGCAAATGGCCGGGGATCTCGGCGCTGAGATGGAACCAGACGCAGCAGGGCTGCTAGCGGATATCGTGAATCTGGAGCCAGCGCGCATGCACATCGAGATCGGGAAGTTAGCAACATACGTCGGCAAACGAGCAAAAATCACGACCAAAGATGTCGAAACCCTGGTTGTCGCGGCGCGCAGAAATACGGTATGGCAATTCACCGAAATGCTGGCAAACGGGGCGCGAGGCGCGGCACTCGAGTTTCTGAACAATCTGCTCCGGGAGGGAGACGACCCCATCGCCACGATTGGTGCGCTCGCCTGGACCTATCGAAAACTGATCCAGGCACGCGACCTACCGCCTCGATTCAGTGGATTTCAAGCCGCTCGCGAACTTGGAATCAACCCTCAAGCTGCTGAAGCTGCAGTTCGTCAGGCCCATCGCCTTTCGAAATCAGCATTGCTTGGGGGTCTGGTAGCGCTGGCAGAAGTCGACAGCCAACTGAAAGCAGCCAATCCAAATCCGAATGCGACGATGGAGTTTCTGGTAGCGCGGCTTACATCGTCAGCTGCGGTGAACGTACCGTCGTAGAGAAGAGATTAAGTCCCCAGCGACCCTGCCGAGCGTCAGGCCTTTTTCGCTTTTAGTGCATTAAGAGCCAGCGTGAGGCGTGACTTGTAGCGGCTGGCGGTGTTCTCTGTAAGGGTTCCTTTGCGGATTGCTTTATCGAGCTCCGAAAACGTTGTCGAGACGAGCTTTTCGGCGCCGGGCGCATCGGCAGCGGTAAGCGCAGCACGCATGCGGCGCATCGCGGTGCGAACGCGCGTCCGATTCATGCGATTAATTGCCGCGCGCCTTTCAGCGTGACGGATGTTTTTGAGAACAGATTTGGTCTTCTTCCTGTGTTTTACCGGAGTACCCTGGGCCATTCAGTCTCCTTCGCCTTTGATTGTTGAGCAAGAAGGATATCGGACGCAAGTATCGCTGTCAATTTTGGCCCGCACACCAGTGGGGCCTCTGAGAACAGGTTCGGGATGTATCCGGGGCTCGAAACAGGCAAAACGTCAGATTTGTGACAACTCGGCAGGGCTGAGTTACCTCGCCAGAACCATGAGGCTATAGCCTCCCAGCACCCGCACAGCAAGGTCAGGACGGATACCGTAGAAGATCGATCTAGGCGCGCGAAAGAGTTTTTGAATCAGGTGAGGACCAATTTCGTTCGAACGTGGAGCGTAAATCCAATCTACGATTTCATAGCCTGTATCCGCAAGAACTTGCAGGCCCAGCTCCTTCGTAAAGTAATGCAAATGCGCGTGGTCCAGACGCCGTTTCATCATGCCATTTTGGCGAACGACAGCCTGCGCGGAAATGTCCAGTGGAAGATGAAACAACTTATAGCGGCCTCTTGAGCGGATTTGCCTCAGGAACGAGAAGTAATCTTCCAGGTGCTCGATTACATCGAGAACGAGAATCAGATCGAAAGAAGGCGTTTGCTCGGCTGCAAAATCTGACAACCTGAAATGTAGCTTAGCGTTCGCTCGCGGTTTACTGAGTTCGAGTGCCTGAGGAGAAATGTCATACCCCCAAAATTCGCACCGGGAATTCATCTTTAATTGCAACTGCCGCAACACTTCCCCGGCACCGCAGCCCACTTCGCATATCGTTTGCGGCTCTAGGCGGTTTCGTTCGAGGAGTTGCAGGATGTACTTGGCTTTGAACGGGGATTCCTCGACATGCCAGGATGCATTTCGCGCGAGATACGTTCCGTTCTTGTAGATGTCGCCGTAGGGTACTGACGGAAACGACGTCGGCGCGACTTGCTGGCGCATGATCCGCGATGGTACACCTAACCGTTTGCAAAGTGAATAACACCGGGCTAAAAAATCTCAAAATGCGAAGGGCATGATAAGCAGCTGCACTGATTGGGTTTAACAGATTCCAGAAAGCGGTGGGTAGTCCAGAGGAGGGCTGTTCCAGAGGTTTCTGCGGCTTCAGGGTGCGTTTTGAGTCAACGCGGCGCGAAGTTGGGCTTTCCAGGGCGGCAGGCTAATGCCGAAAGTGGAAGTGAGTAGTGAATTTGAAAGAACTGAGTACGAAGGTCGCCGCGCTGGCGTTGGGTAGTCCGCCGTCGTGATGGGCACCACGCGGCGGGCGATTATCGGACGCCCCCCGGTGACTGAGCTCAGCCAAGCAGCACCATCGGAGACCTGGGCCACTTCCTCCAATATTGCTTCTGCAAAGCCGTGCCACGATGTAACGCCGGCCGCGGTCATGTGGAAGGCGCCGCTAGTGCTCGTGGGTGACAGGCGGTTCTCAGCTTGTCCAGAGAATCTCTCCAGGACACTCAGTGTGGCTGTGGCAATTGCGCGGCTCCACGTCGGGGCGCCCCGTTGATCGCAAACTACCCGCAGTTCTTCGCGTTCGGCAGCAAGGCGAAGGATCGTCAGCAAGAAATTCTTGCCTTGCGTCGAGTATACCCAAGCGGTGCGAAAGATCAGATGGGACACGCCGGACGCCTGAATTGCCTTTTCTCCCGCTAACTTGCTTTTTCCATACACATTCAGCGGGTCGGGCAAATCGGCTTCTGTGTAGGGCGAATTTTTTGAACCATCGAAGACATAGTCTGTCGAATAGTGAACCAGCATGGCGCCGATTTTTTGGGCTTCCTCCGCGAGCACAGTGGGTGCCTCAGCATTGATTGCATGGGCGGCGGCGGGTTCACTCTCCGCACGATCCACTGCAGTATATGCGGCGGCATTGACGACCAAAGAAGGACGCACGTCACGCACAACACGGCGGATTTCATCCGTCTTGCTTAGGTCGAGCTCAGCGCGGCCAGGAGCGATCACCTTGCCTAACGCAGGCAGTTCTGTCGCGAGTTCCCTGCCCACCTGACCCGTGCTGCCAGTGAGCAGAATGCGGTGGCTCATGTTGTGGGATATCGAGGCAGGAATTCGTGAGGAACAGTGGAAAGCGCGGGGTATTTCGAGTCTTTATCGGAAACGAGCGGATTTGAAACGTCCCAGTTTATCGCGAGCTTAGGATCGCTCCACAAGATGCCATGTTCATCAGCTGCTTCGTAGAAGTCGCTGCACTTGTACAAGAATTGAACGGTATCGGTAAGAGCAAGAAAGCCGTGCGCGAATCCTGCGGGTATGTAAATCAGGTTCTGATCCTTGGAGGAAAGAAGAACACTCGTCCATTTGCCGAAGCGGGGAGAGCCGAGACGAATATCCACGGCAACATCCAGTGCCTCGCCCTCGACCACTCGACAAAGCTTGGCTTGCGCATGGCGGAGCTGGTAATGCAGGCCACGTAGCGTGCCCTTCACAGAGTACGAATGGTTATCCTGAACAAATGAATCTGTGATGCCGAGTTCGGCGAACCGCGAGCGATGATACGTCTCCAAAAAAAAACCGCGCGCGTCGCAGAAAATTTTCGGTTTCAGTTCCCACACGCCCGGGATCGACAATTCTATTTTCTGCAATGGAACGAAGCCCTCGCCACAACTTGTCCTAGATGCGACAGACCGGTTCGGCCGCCACTAGCGTAACATCGCCGGAGAGCCGTCGAAAAGATTCAGGTTGTTAGAAATCGCCGATGTCGGCTGACACCGAAAATACCGATACGTTAACGACTTAGCTGAGTTCGTTTTGCAATTTCTTGCTTGTCGCCCGCGCAGAATTCGAACGCACCTAGGTATTGTCGATGAGACGATCGCTACGGGATGCTTGGTCGCCCGCCCGAAGTGCCAATGCTTGAGGCAGCTGTGAGTTCGTTTTGTGATTTCGATTGTATCCGACAGCGTTGCATAGCCTGACCCCCGGTCCGGCCCGCGAGAAAATTCACTTCTTCGGCAAACTGATACTTTCCGTGATAGGGGAAAATAGCTAACTGTTTGAATTGAAGGTACATGTGGAAGTTCGTTTTGCAAAACGACGCTCGACGCCCCGCCAAAATACTACTCACTTAGTACGTCTGAACGCCAGCCGTCTTCCTTCCAGTCCTCATACAGGAGAGAATACAGCGACGGGTTCAGGGGATGTCGACTTCGATCCGCGGCGGCAGCGGTTGCCCGTGGCGCCCGCGCTGCCAACGCTCGAGTCGACTTAGCACCCTATCGATTTCACGGCTCAAGTGGGCCTCGTAGCGCAAGAGGCGATCGGACGTCTCCTGGCCTGGAACAATGGCGGCGGACGATTCGTACTCCATTCTCAGCCTCTCATCCGTCTCCAGCTCTCTCTCGAGGTCCGTCAGACGGTCGATTTCAGCGTCGATGAAAGCAACCAGCTCTTTCCTGAGCTCGATGTCAGCTGAATTATCACGAGCGGTCGTGGTTCGCCTCGCGATTGCCACATTCCACTTATGCGGCAGTCCTTGATCTTGATTTCGTCCGTAGAGTCTCTTAAGAAGCTGGGGATCCATGAAGCCGGTCGTGGTGACCGTCGCGCGAAGCTCGGAGAATATTCCCTTGGCCTCCCGAACGAGGAGCGAATTGTCGGAGTACTTGAGCAGCGCGTCGAAAAAACTTGCATCTCGCGATCGATCCCATGCCTCCTCCTGGCGCTTCGTGGCGAAATCGCGTTTCGCGAATTCCCTTCTCTGGGAAATCTCAGCACTCTCGGCCCGAACAAAGCGGCGCCGGCGCCAGAGCAATGTAGCCAGGTACTCAACTTCGAAACTTTCTAATTCTCCCTGAGGCTGCAGGTCTTCACACAACTTGTTCCACAATCTCCGGAATTCGGCGCGGGATTCCCCTTTCAGTAGGATGACTTGGGACAGCACGCCATGTTTGAGAGCGTTGTACTTGCTTCGGTCCTTTCCTATCGCTGTTCGTGGGCCTCCCCGTTTTCGAGGGG
>Ga0187783_10000090_pt1 | contig 69343 bp, 60 predicted proteins | sample 1015_SJ02_MP02_2_FD_132471 | JGI IMG/M metagenome (GOLD analysis project Ga0187783, IMG submission 132471) | Tropical peat soil microbial communities from peatlands in Department of Meta, Colombia - 1015_SJ02_MP02_20_MG | ecosystem: Environmental > Terrestrial > Soil > Wetlands > Peat | place... | reverse complement strand
CGGCGCGATTTGGCGTGACGCCTCGCGGAAGTTTTCGCGCCATATTCATGGGCTGGTTCTGGGCTGGTTCAGAGGAATTACCGCTAAACGCGGTTCCCTCTCGGCAATTCAGCGCCGCGCGCCCTGAAGCGTATGAACATCGAGATCGTCAAGCGCTCTGATCAATCACGGTACTTCATCGTCCTGCCGAAACGCTGGGCGATGCCGGAGACTGGCTAAGGATCGGGAGTGCTTCAATCATAAGGGCACTCGCCTGGTTACGAACTTCTGCGCGCGCGATCGCTGCCCGAGAAGCTTCTCGTTCCCCTTAATACAACCCGCCCGTGCCGGTTCCCACCAGACGGTCGGTGTCGCGATCGACGGCTTGCGCCTTTGGTGTCGCCTCGCTGGCAGCATAGGAGTCAGGCGGCGCCGTGCCAGGTTTGAACGCTTCCTGAATGGCGCCCGCGGAACTCGCGCTCGTCCGCATCCCCGATTTGGCGCTGACCCAGATCAGCTTGATGCCCGGCGGCGCGCGGAAGGGAATATCGGGTTTGCCGGCCAGCGCCATTTTCATGAAGTCCCGGAAAATGGGCGCCGTGTAGTGGGCTGCTTGCGCCGAATCGCCGAGCGAGCGCGGCTGATCATAACCCATGAAGACACCGACCGCGAGGTCGGGCGAGAAGCCGATGAACCAGAGATCCTTCGCGTCGTTCGTGGTTCCGGTCTTGCCGGCTAGGTGCTTGCCGACCTCCTTGATGGCTTGGCCCGTGCCGCGCTGAATGACGCCTTCCATAATGGAAGTGATTTGATAGGCGGTGAGCGGATCGAGCACTTGCTCGCGCTTATCGATCAGCTTTGGCTCGTCTTGATTATGCCAAGCGGGCGCATCGCAACCCTCGCAAATGCGCTCGTCATGCCGGTAGATTGTATGCCCCCAACGGTCCTGAATGCGATCGATGAGTGTCTCTTTAATGCGCTTGCCGCCATTGGCGAGCATGGAATAGGCGGTGGTGAGACGCATCAACGTCGTCTCGCCAGCACCCAAGGAGTTGGCGAGATAGGGCGGAAGATCATCGTAAATGCTAAAACGCTTCGCATATTCGGCGATGAGCGGCATGCCCACATCGCGCGCGAGACGCACGGTCATCTGATTGATCGAATGTTCAACGCCATAGCGCAGCGTATGCGGGCCGCTGGAAGTGCCCTCGAAATTTTCGGGCCGCCACACGCCGAGACCTGGGCCTTGGTCGATTTCGATAGGCGCGTCGAGGATAATCGATGAAGGCGTATACCCATTATCGAGCGCCGTCGCGTAGACAAAGGGCTTAAAAGATGAGCCCGGCTGGCGCATGGCCTGCGTGGCGCGGTTGAACTCCGACTGGTCGAACGAGAATCCGCCAACCATCGCGAACACGCGGCCCGTATAGGGATCCATGACGATGATGGCGCCGCTCACTTCCGGGATCTGGCGCAGCCGGTACTGCTGCGGTTTGCCTTCAATCGCCTCGACATAGACCACATCGCCCGGCCCGAGCGAGGCGCGCGATCCCACGGCTCTCGTCCAGCGCAGGCCGACGTTTGTCAAAAAGCCCGTCAGCCTCTCGCGCTCAATGTCGCCGGATTTTTCCCGGTGCGGCTGGAGGCCGACGCGGGCGCCGTTCTCACTCGCATCGAGGACGACGGCAAGCCGCCATGGCTCGACGTCTCCCAAAGCCGGGACATCGGTGAGAGGAATTCCCCAATCCTGGCTGATATCGATATGGCGCATGGGTCCGCGAAAACCATGCGCCTCGTCATAGCGAACGAGACCATCGACCAAGGCCTTCCGCGCCATGAGCTGCATCTTCGGATCGAGGGTGCTGCGAACCGAGAGCCCGCCTTCGTAAAGCTTCTTCTCGCCATAGCGCTCGCTGAGCTCACGACGGACTTCCTCGGCGAAAAAGCCGGCGGCGAACGCATTGGGAGAAAGGTAACGGGGATTAACTCCGAGCGGTTCGGCTTTCGCCTTTTCCCCATCCTGGCGCGAGATATAGCCATTCTCTACCATCCGGTCGATGACCCAATTGCGGCGCTCGATGGCTCGCTCGCGCTTGAGAAAGGGGTGATAATTATTGGGCGCCTTTGGCAGGGCCGCGAGATAAGCCGCTTGCGCGATGGTCAGCTCGTGTACGGACTTGCCGTAATAGTTGAGCGCGGCGGCGGCAACGCCGTAATTGCCAAGTCCAAGATAGATCTCATTGAGATAAAGCTCGAGGATTTTCTCCTTGGAATAGGCCCCCTCGATGCGGAAAGAGAGCAGCGCCTCTCTGATCTTGCGTTCGAAGGAGCGCTCGTTTGTGAGCAAGAAGTTTTTAGCGACTTGTTGGGTGATCGTCGAGGCGCCTTGGACATGCTTATCGCCCTGAGCCAGAACGAAAATGGCACGCAAAATACCCTCGGGGTCGATGCCGGCATGGCTATAGAAATTTTTATCTTCCGCCGAAATAAATGCTTGCTTGATGAGAGGGGGAATAGCGCTGCCGGGCAGATAGAGGCGGCGTTCGCGGGCATATTCAGCGATCAACGAACCATCGTTGGCATGAACTCGCGTGAGGACCGGCGGCTCATAGTCCTTCAGCGCCGTGTAATCGGGGAGGTCTTGTTCGAACTTCCAAACAATGATCGCCGCCGCGCATGCCGCAATTACAAAAAATATTGCCCCTGTCGCGAACAGAAAACCAACAAAGCGGGCGATTTGCCGCATGCCGTCGAACCTTCGATTGGATAAAACAAAACGCGATATGTTGGGAAAGCGTGCCGAAACGAACCTCGTCCCGGAGCCAATATATATACTCTGTTTAAGAACCGAGAAGATTTAGGTACCGCTGGCGGCTTTATCGGTTCTATTGTGGAGCCGTTTTATGGTTAAAATTTGTCAAATGAAGCGAGCATTCGGTTTGCCCTGAACCCGGCCGTTCAAGGATTATCCAAGGGGGTGTCCTTGGGAAAACTTGGGCCGCCCGCCTTGACCACCGAGGTCTGGTTTTCCTGGGCAGAAAAAAATGCCTCTATCGCCTCGGCGACTTGGCTCGCCGCTTTGTCTCGCCATTGCGGGGAGCTCAGCGCCTGGCTGTCCTCGCGATTTGAAAGATAACCAAGTTCGAGCAAAACCGAGGGTATGTCGGGAGCTTTCAAGACGCGAAATCCGGCCGATCGCTGCGGGTTCTTGTTAAGTTTGCCGGCAACGCGCCAGTAATTCGCCAGCGTGCGGGCAAAGTAGTGGCTGTAGGCGTGGGTCTCGCGCCGCGTCAGATCAAACAAAATGTCGGAAACATCGCTCACGTCTTCGGCTTGGTCGAGCCCCGCCGCTGAATCAGCCTTGTTCTCGTGCTCTGCCACACGTTCTGCCTCCGCGTCGGAAGCGCGCTCTGAAACCGTATACACCGTGGCGCCGGAAACTTGCGATGCATTAGACAATGTATCCGCGTGGATTGAGACGAAAAGGCGAGCATTATTCTCCCTTGCCATCCTGACACGCTCCGACAAGGGAACAAAGCTGTCATCCGTACGTGTCATGAGTACTTTCAGGCGGCCATCTGCCTCAAGCTTCGCGGCGAGCGTTTGGGCGAAATCGAAAACAAGGTCCTTTTCGACGAGATCCTTGACCATCGCGCCGCGATCGATGCCCCCATGGCCTGGATCGAGCACGATGATTGGCTTATCCGAAACCCCGGCGGCCTTTTCGCTCCTTGGTCCCTGCGGCTCGGCCGCGATTCGCGCGCGAACTTGCTGAGCTTGCGCATGGAACGCGGCGCGATCTGTCTTGGCAAGCTCGATGACGAGGCTCAGCCTGCCGGCATTGTCTTTTTCGCAACCAACGTGGACAAGCTGAGCGGGGCTGCGAAGGTCGATAACAATACGCGATCTGCCGGGGTCAAGCTGACCGAAGCGGAATGACTCTATAAGGCTCGCGTGATGCAGAATTCCGTAGTTTCGTCTTCCAGCCTGTGGATCGAGGCGAAAATCCGTTCGAGGCAAGTCGACGATCACGCGATCAGGATCTGCCAGAACAAAAGCGGATGGAGTAACAGGCGCCGAAAGGTCGAAGACGAGCTTCCAATGCTCTCCTACCGAGCCCAAGCTGGCTGTCTCGACGACCGGTAGCGCCGCCGGTAACTCTGGTGCTGCTGCTAAAGATGTTAGAATCCAGCCAAGCGAGACCACTGCGGAGAAGGCGGCGGCCGAAAGCGGGCGCTTTGCTATAATAGGCACGGAGGTATCCTTTTCGCCCGAATAGGGACCCCGCTCTTCTCAACAAAAATCAGATCCGGCATCGAATCATCCGTAACTGCCGCTCGGGTAAGAGCTTCCACACCCGGGAAATTAAAAAACGCCGCTCGGGTTGCGCGCGGCCCCGACCGCTGATAGGCGAAAAATGAGTTGATTTTAGTTTAAATAATATAGGTTAAGCTACTGTGATCGTCAAAAGGAACAACCCGCACAATTTCGAAAACGATGGGTAACCGCCGCTGCCGGCGGGGAACTTGCCAAATTCTGTCAAGAGCCGATATAAGTTAAGAGTTCTTTCTGGGTCTAGCAATTTTCCGTTCGGCAAGAATTGGTTCTGTTGAGTTGTTGTTCCGTAGTCCCGCCCATTGGGCGCAGCGCCGGGCCGGGACGCTCGTCGGCGAAGCTAGGACTAGGCCCAGAAGGTGCGCATTCTCGCCGCCCGAGGATTTTGCTGTTCGCGCCTAGTCGCATCATCGGTAATAAAAGATGGGTCATCCCGCAAACGCCAAGCGCCTATCTGCGATCACTGCTCAAAGCTCTCTCGCTCCTAAGCCGATGCGTACACATACGCTCTCGAGCCCGGGCATTGCAGTATTCTTTCAACGAGAATGCCGGCCGAGTCGAAGACCGAGCCGTGGGGCGACCGCGCGAGGCGGCGCTCTTTCCACCCGTTTGTCCTTCCATCGTATGCGTAATGCGGCCGCATATTTGCCAAGCTCGCCATCAACCTCCGATTCGCGGCTCTTGGTAAACAGCGCTGGCCATCTGCGCATCGCGCCTAAACGAGCTTCCCATGACCAACAAAATGCTTATCGATGCCTCCCACCCCGAAGAAACGCGTGTTGTCGTCCTACGCGGCAACCGGGTTGAGGAATTCGATTTCGAATCCGCCAGCCGAAGACAGCTGCGGGGAAACATCTATCTCGCCAAAGTTATGCGCGTTGAACCCTCCCTTCAGGCGGCGTTCGTCGATTACGGTGGTAACCGCCACGGATTTCTCGCTTTTTCCGAAATTCATCCCGATTATTACGAGATCCCCGTTGCGGACCGCCAAGCACTCATCGAAGAAGAAGCGCGAGCCCAGCGCGATGACGAGGAGGAGGCCGCGCGGCCCGTGCGCCGCAGCCGGCGATTCCGGCGAGGCGAGCGAAACAGCAGAAGCGAGAAGCGCCGCGAGGCTGATCCTACCCTATCTGGGCCCTATCTCGGCGCTGGTAATGATCTGCCTTCCAGCTTTGATCTGCCGGCAGCCGTCGAGGGAGATCGCCCAGGCGAACGTGGCGAGGAGGAAGAAAACGCACCGCTCCTTCCGGTGGAAGGCGGAAGCGACGAAGACGCAGTGGCGAACGGCGGCCACGAATTTGTAGCACACCCCCACGAAGAGATCCTCGGATCCGCAGGTTCCCCTGAAGAGGGTTCCGCGGAACATGCGGCCCCGGTGCCGGTAGGCATCTCAGACGTAGCGCAAGACGAGGATTTCGATCGCGAGCCGTCTTTGCTTGAAGCCGCTAACCCTGGCGAAGAGGGAGATGCTCCGGAAGACAACGCGCCAGCGGACCCATCCCGGGAGGCGAGCGGCCACGCAGAAAATCTCTTGGTCTCCGAGGGAGAGGGTTCCGAGGTCGAGCAGCTTGGCGGCGACGCAATGGAAGAAATGCCCATTCGCCCCCAGCGCTATCGAAGATCTTATAAAATACAAGAGGTCATCAAGCGCCGCCAAATACTCCTCGTCCAGGTGGTCAAGGAAGAGCGTGGCAACAAGGGAGCGGCGCTGACGACGTATTTATCTCTAGCCGGCCGGTACTCGGTCCTGATGCCTAACACCGCCAGGGGCGGCGGCATTTCCCGCAAAATCACCGATGCGAATGATCGCCAACGGCTAAAGTCGATCGCTCAGGAACTGGATGTGCCGGAAGGAATGGGCGTCATTTTACGGACGGCAGGCGCCGCGCGGACCAAGTCGGAAGTGAAAAGGGATTTCGAATACCTCCTGCGCATGTGGGAGACGGTTCGCGAGACAACCTTGAAATCCATTGCGCCGACCTTGGTCTATGAAGAAGGATCGCTCATCAAGCGGGCAATCCGCGATCTTTACAACAAAGAAATCGACGAAATTATCGTAGCCGGCGAAGAGGGCTATCGCGAGGCCAAGGAATTCATGCGGCTTTTGATGCCAAGCCACGCGCGAATGGTTCAGCCCTACCGCGATCCGCAGCCGATGTTTTTGAAATCGGGCGCCGAAGCTCAGCTCGATGCGATGTTTTCAAACCAAGTTACGCTCAAATCAGGCGGCTATATCGTTATCAATCAAACCGAGGCGCTCGTCGCCATTGACGTAAACTCCGGCCGTTCGACTCGAGAACATAACATCGAAGATACCGCTCTTCGAACGAATCTTGAGGCGGCCGACGAAATCGCCCGCCAGCTGCGGTTACGCGATCTTGCCGGCCTCATCGTCATTGACTTCATCGATATGGAGGAGACTCGCAACAATCGCACAGTCGAGCGGCGTTTAAAGGAAGCCCTTAAAAATGACCGAGCGCGCATTCAGATCGGCCGGATGTCGCATTTCGGGCTTCTTGAAATGTCGAGGCAGCGGATGCGCACGGGTGTTCTTGAAGGTTCGACGGTCGCCTGCGCACACTGCGGGGGAGCAGGGATGGTTCGCTCAACGTCTTCCATTGCACTTCATGTGCTGAGAGCCTTAGAAGATGCTCTCATCCGGAACTCAAATTTCGACATCGTAGTTAAAACGCGGACAGAAGTTGCTCTATACATTCTAAACCAGAAGCGCGCCCACCTTCGCGAGCTAGAACAACGGTTTGGTGCCATGCTGATGATTGCCGCCGACGACAGCTTATCAGGCACAAACTATCACGCGCTCGAACGCGGTGAGCTTTCGGCCAAGGCAAGAGAAGCAGCGGTTCCGACCCAGCCTGGCGCGCAATCAGCCATGGCCGGGAACACCTTCATTGAAACCGCTTCCCTCGAGGAACTTGGTTCGTCCGATTCACCCGCCACTGATGAACCTCACGATGAAGCTGATGATTCGCAAGAAGCGATGGGTGACGGAGAAGGTCGGCATCGGCGCCGGCGCCGGCGTCGGCGGGGCAGAGGAGGCGAGCGCGACAGCTCTGGGATCGCGCCGAACGCGCCGCAGCCCCCAGATGACGCTCTTGAGGCAGTATCCAAGATCAGCGGGCTCACGCGGCACACAGATTTCGGACATGATTTGCAGCCCGCAAGTGACTTTTATGTCGACAGGAAGCAGGATGACGCATCCGCTGACCGATTGGCTGCGCCCGATCGCCCCGCTAGCCAAGAGCAGGCTGAAGGTGGATCCGCTAACGCGGTATTGGCTCCTCCCGCGGAAGATCGTTTGGTCGAGCCTATAGAAAACGCCGCGAATGCGCACAAACCGCCCGCGAGAATGCGCCGGCGGCGGCGAACTCCCTATTCGCTCACCGGTGATACAAAGGACTCTTCTTTGGTCATCGATGGAGAACAAGGCGTTTCGCCCTCTTCTTCGGATCAATCGATTTCGGAGTCCGAAATCAGCCACGTCTCTCCGCAAGCGCAACCAGATGAAGCGGAGCCTCCGGGACAGGATCCCTATGCCACGGATCGAGACGAGGCCGAAAGTCCGCAACCCCAGTCAGAGGACAACGAAATTCCGGAGCGGTTGCTGGAGGCCCCCGAACAGCCAGAGGCACTCGATCCCGCCCGCCCGAAACGTTCAGGCTGGTGGCAACGCGCGCGCGCGAATTGGCGGAGTTGAGCCTGCGGGTTTGGCCGCCGCCCCGCCCAGAGCGGGTGTGAGAGGTCGCCTGGCTGCCGCGGGTTGGGATAGTCCTCAGGCAATCATGGCGCTGATGGACGAGTTATCCTGGCCGAGCATTGCAAGCGCCTTGGCCGCGATACCCTTCGCGTCAAGGCCTGCTTTCGCATAGAGCTTTTCGGGCTTGTCCTGGTCGAGAAAGCAATCCGGAAGGACCATCGCGCGGAATCTAAGACTGCGAGCGCTCAAGCCGTCGAGCATGCCATCTTCAATCAGCAGCTGAGCGACAAATGAGCCAAAGCCTCCAATCGAGCCTTCTTCGACTGTGATGAGCACCTCATGATTTGAAGCTAGGCGGCGCAAAAGATCCTTATCGACCGGCTTGGCAAAGCGCGCATCCGCGACCGTGGTGGATATGCCATAGGTCGCGAGGTCCTCGGCGGCTTTCAGTGCCTCAGCCAGGCGAGTGCCTAGTGAAAGGATTGCCACTTTCGTACCTTCGCGCAAAATTCGTCCCCGCCCGATTTCGAGGATTTCCCCGCGGGCCGGCAGATCGACGCCAACGCCTTCGCCGCGCGGGTAACGGACAGCGATGGGACCTTCGTTATAGGCCGCGGCCGTCGCAATCATATGCACAAGTTCTGCTTCATCGGCCGCCGCCATCACGGCCATGCCCGGCAGGATCCCGAGATACGACACATCGAATGAGCCTGCGTGCGTCGCTCCATCGGCACCGACAAGGCCCGCGCGGTCGATGGCAAAGCGCACGGGAAGCTTTTGGATGGCGACATCATGAACGACTTGATCGTAGCCGCGCTGCAAAAAAGTCGAATATATGGCACAAAACGGTTTGTATCCCTGCGTCGCGAGGCCAGCGGCGAAGGTGACGGCATGTTGCTCGGCGATACCGACATCGAAAGTTCGCTCGGGAAACGCCTTTTGAAACATATCAAGTCCAGTGCCGTTCGGCATGGCGGCGGTTACCGCAACGATTCTATTGTCCCGCCCGGCCTCCGCGAGCAGTGCCTCTGCGAAGACCTTTGTATAAGAAGGCGCGTTCGCTTTTGGCTTGGCCTGCACGCCTGTGACAATGTCAAAGCTATTTACACCATGATATTTATCGGTCGATGCCTCGGCGGGCGCATAACCCTTACCCTTTTGGGTGACGACATGAACGAGGACCGGGCCATTGCAGGCGTCCCGTACGTTTTTCAAAACGGGGAGCAAGTGGTCTAAATTGTGTCCATCGATAGGTCCCACATAATAGATGCCGAGCTCTTCAAACAAAGTTCCGCCAGCCCAAAAATTTCGGGCGAATTCTTCGGTTTTCCGTGCTCTGTCATAGATGAATTTTGGCAGATGACGGCCGAGCTGTTTCGCGGTCTCCCTGACAGATCGGAACGTAGCGCCTGAGACAAGCCGCGCCAGATAGGCCGATAGCGCGCCGACGGGAGGCGCGATCGACATATCATTATCATTAAGGATGATAATGAGGCGTGAGTGCATCGCTCCCGCATTATTCATGGCCTCGTAAGCCATGCCGGCGGACATCGCCCCATCCCCAATGACCGCAATGACATTGTTTTTTTTCCCCGACAGTGCGTTGGCCACGGCCATGCCGAGGCCGGCCGATATCGATGTCGAGGAATGAGCGGCGCCGAAGGGATCGTATTCGCTCTCCGAGCGCTTGGTGAAACCTGAAAGCCCGCCGCCCCGCCTTAAGGTTCTGATGCGGTCGCGCCGCCCTGTCAGTATCTTATGCGGATAGGCCTGGTGGCCGACGTCCCAAATTAAGCGGTCATCCGGGGTATCGAAAATATAGTGCAGCGCAACCGTGAGCTCGACAACGCCAAGTCCGGCTCCGAGGTGGCCTCCCGTTACAGACACGGCATCGATCGTTTCCGCCCGGAGCTCATCGGCAACCTGGCGCAGATCGTCTTCCTGTAAGCGGCGAAGATCGGCCGGTGAGGCGATCCTATCAAGCAACGGGGTTTTGGATGGTTTTGTCACCGGCGTCTCCCAGTTTTTTAACAATCAAATTTAGCTAAGCTACAAGAATAATTAACCAATTTCCTTTCGATGCTGGTTTTTCTAGAGCGTGTTCTTAACAACGTATGAATAGCGAGCAAAACCATGACCCGCAACGCAGACCCGGCGGTGGGAGACCCTTCCCAATCGTTTCTCCCATGACTGCGACTTTTCCATCACAGTTTTTCGAAGATAAGCGGCTTTGCCAAGGTCAACCTCAAGATGGAAAGCATTTTCGATGGTCGAGAATGTTGAGGCAGGACCACCCCTCAATTGTTCTGATTGGGTTTCGGTTCCCTCGAATAGCAGGAGCTTCCGTGAGACGGGCCTGCATGTTGCTGGCCATTCGGGGCCGGCGGCACTAAATCGGGATGCCCTGAGCGCGATTGCGGTTGCCCAATGGTATTTTACTTGCGATCGTATCATCTTAAGTTGTGCGCTGCCGATGCGCAAAAGGATGATAATGGCAAGATGGGTTTACTCATTCGCGCAGGGTGAGGCCGAAGGCGACGGCCGCGCCAGGAACCTTCTCGGCGGAAAGGGGGCGGGCCTTGCGGAGATGGGGGGGCTTGGCCTGCCAGTACCGCCGGGTTTTACGATTACGACCGAAGTCTGCCGATATTTTTATTCCAGCGAAAAACGCTACCCGGCAGGCCTTGCGACGGAGGTCGAGTCGGCGCTTGCCGCGATGGCCACCGTCACGCGCCGAACTTATGGCGATGCGGAAAATCCGCTGCTCGTCTCGGCCCGATCAGGAGCAGCCATCTCAATGCCTGGCATGATGGATACGGTTCTCAATCTCGGCCTCAATGATGTAACAGTCGAAGCTCTCTCGCGCGTTTCTGGAAATGCTCGGTTTGCTTATGATTCGTACCGGCGTTTTATTCAAATGTACAGTAATGTAGTCGCGCAGATTGAGCATCATGTATTCGAAGAGATATTGGAGCTTTATAAGCAAAGCAAGAACATTGACCTCGATACCGAGCTAGCCGCCGGTGATTGGCAGAGAATTATCGCTGAATATAAAGCGAGCTTTATGAAGTACCAACACCAGCCCTTTCCGCAGGATCCGCATGAGCAGCTTTGGGGAGCAATAGGCGCCGTTTTTGAATCTTGGTCAAATCCTCGCGCCGCGGCCTACCGGCGATTGCATGGAATCGCCGACAACCTCGGCACCGCGGTGACTATCCAAGCTATGGTTTTTGGTAATATGGGCGAAACGTCGGCGACGGGTGTTGCCTTTACGCGTAACCCTTCGACAGGAGCAAAAGAGCTTTTTGGCGAGTTCCTGCTCAATGCACAGGGCGAGGATGTGGTTGCTGGCTTGCGAACGCCGCACAGCATTACGGAAGCCGCGCGCATTATCGCAGGCGCTAAGGAGCCGTCGATGGAGCAGCTTCTCCCTCAGGCCTATGGCGAACTCGGAGATGTCATGGAGGTCCTAGAGAAGCACGCTCGCGATATGCAGGATGTGGAATTTACGGTCGAGCGCGGCAAGTTATGGATGTTGCAATCACGCAGCGGGAAGCGGACGGCGAAGGCGGCGCTCCGCATCGCCGTCGACATGACAAACGAAGGATTGATCGATAAGGCGGAGGCCATTGCCAGGATCGATCCTTTATCCCTGGAGCACCTCCTCCACCCTGCCCTTGATCCTCGCGCGGAGCGCCAAATCCTTGCCAAGGGCTTGCCGGCGTCGCCGGGAGCGGCAAGCGGCGAGATTGTTTTTACTTCGATCGATGCCGAGAAACTTAAAAGCGCGGGCCGGAAAGTCATTTTGGTACGCATTGAAACGAGTCCGGAAGACATACTTGGCATGCATGCGGCAGAAGGAATCCTAACAACGCGCGGCGGCATGACGTCGCATGCCGCCGTCGTCGCCCGCGGCATGGGAAAGCCATGCGTATCGGGCGCCGGCATGATTAAGATCAACTATGCAAAAGAAACAATGACGGCAGGCGGGCAAACTTTCCAAAAGGGAGATATGCTGACGATTGATGGCGCCACGGGGCAGGTCCTTAAGGGGATCGTCGAGATGCGCCAGCCAGAGCTTTCGGATGAGTTTGCAATTTTGATGGGTTGGTCTGACGCGGTGCGGCGGCTTGGTGTGCGGGCTAACGCCGACACGCCACGCGACGCGCGCATGGCACGCCGATTCGGTGCCGAGGGGATTGGTCTTTGTCGGACGGAGCATATGTTTTTCGAAGGACATCGCATCACCGCCATCCGCGAGATGATCCTCGCCGAGAACGAAGCCGGCAGACGCACGGCGCTTGCAAAGCTTCTCCCCATACAAAGAGCGGATTTCGCGGAGCTCTTCGAGATTATGTCTGGGCTTCCAGTGACGATACGGATGCTCGATCCGCCGCTCCATGAGTTTCTACCGAGGACGCGGGAGGAGATCGAGGCAGTCGCGCAGGCGATGTCCGTGGCGGCGGAAAAGCTTGCCCAGCGGGCCGCGGATCTGCAAGAATATAATCCGATGCTAGGCTTTCGCGGTTGCCGCATCGCGATTGCTTATCCGGAGATCGCCGAAATGCAGGCGCGGGCGATTTTCGAGGGCGCGGTTGCCGCGAAGCTCAAGACGGGGCAGGCGGTACAGACGGAAATCATGACGCCGCTTGTCATCGACAAATCGGAGTTCGACTTCATCAAAGACTGTATCGATCGAGTGGCCCGCGACGTCGCCGCGGAAACGAATGAGACGATTAGCTACTCGGTCGGCACCATGATAGAAACCCCGCGCGGAAGCCTGCGGGCCCAGGATCTCGCCAAATCAGCCGAATTTTTTTCCTTTGGCACCAATGATCTCACTCAAACTTGCCTGGCGCTCTCGCGCGATGATGCAGGAGCCTTTCTCGCGGATTATGCGGCAAAAAGAATTTCTCCGGTGAATCCTTTCGCCACCATCGATCAAGAAGGGGTTGGGGAATTCATAAAAATCGCTATCCATCGCGGTCGAGAGGCGCGGGCGGATCTAAAATGCGGGGTCTGCGGCGAGCATGCGGGAGAACCGGTATCGATTACGTTTTTCAATAAAACCGGGCTCGACTACATATCATGCTCGCCATTTCGCGTGCCAATCGCGCGGCTTGCCGCGGCGCAGGCGGTTTTGAACGCAAGAAACGAGCATTAAGACGAATTCCTTGTAGAAAAAAAGATTTTTTAGAACTCACCGCGTCCTGCATCTCCACATGCTCCCGCCGGTGATTCTTACAAAACGATTACGTCATTGCTCAAGCGGCTGGAGATGGTCGTGGCCCGCGCATAGGGGCAATCCTCGAGCGGCAACAGGGTTTTCTTTGGGGTATGCCCGGAGCATTCATTGCAATCCCCTTAACTATTGCCATTTTTCACTTTTTGCGATGAGAATCCGTCAACCTGCTGGATCGCCAACCTCATGGCCGTATCGCATGATAGAGAGCCAACCCCGCCAAATGGACACTGAGCCCTCGGCCGAGCCCGATTATAACGTTGCCATAACCGCTGGCCGGAAGGCCTACGAGAATGCCGATGCAGGCGCCTCGCTGAGAGTTCGAAAGTCATTTGTCGAACGGTCGGTCGAAAGAATGATCCTTGCCAGCCGTTGGCTCTTACTGCCATTTTACCTAGGCCTCGCCATTTGCATCGGGATCTTGGTCATAAGATTTGCTCAAAAAATGCAAAAGCTTATTATGTACTCACTTTTTTCCGAGAATAATGAAGTCGTTACAAATATTTTATCGCTCATAGATCTTTCCCTTATTGCGAACCTTTTGCTGGTTGTGATGTTCAGCAGTTACGAAAATTTCGTCGCTCGGTTTGAAGTCGGCGGCCGTACATATAAGCCAAGTTGGCTGGGTCGCGTGGGCTTTGGAGAGTTAAAGCTTACGCTCATTATGTCGATCAACGCCATTTCTGCCGTCTATTTACTAGACATATTCATTAATATAGATCAAACGAGTGATATTGAACTGCAATGGAGCGTCATCATACAAATCGTTCTCATTTTTACAGGAGTCATGATGGCGATCGTGCAGCGCTTGGGAGGAAACAGCGGCCATTGATTTAATCTAGACCAATGCAACACTCGCATAAACGCGCACTTTATCGGCTGGCCGCATTATTAGGATCACGCCAGACTCTTTCGAAGGGCGAGAGCCTGGCATGGGGAGCGATCAGCTGATGTAGGGCATTCGGCTCCTATGAGCCGGGGTGTAGAGATGCACCTATGTCAACGGTAGGAGCGTGCCGTGTGTATGAGACCAGCCGTTGACGAATCGAAGCCATCTACCGGTTGCGAAGCATCGGCAATGACCGGAGTCAGCTTATTCGCGAGCTCCTTGCCAAGCTCGACGCCCCATTGGTCAAAGGAATTGATGTCCCAAATCACTCCTTGGACGAAAACCTTGTGCTCGTAAAGCGCGATTAGGCGGCCCAATATGCGAGGAGACATCCTCTCGTAGAGAAATGTGCTTGATGGCCGGTTGCCCTCAAAGACCTTATGGGGCGCAAGCATCTCAATTTGTTCGTGGATTAAACCTTGAGTTTCCAACCTTTTCTTTACATCTCCAATAGGCCGTCCTTGCATCAGGGCTTGGCTCTGCGCCAAGCAATTGGCGAGGAGCAATTGATGATGCCTGATGTCGGCATCGAGGGGCAGGGCAGCGACAAGGAAGTCGATCGGCACAATCGTCGTGCCTTGGTGCAGCATTTGAAAAAATGCATGCTGTCCGTTTGTTCCCGGCTCTCCAAAAATTACCGGTGCGGTTTCCATCCTTACTTTTGCACCAGATAAGCCGACGGACTTGCCGTTAGACTCCATTTCGAGTTGCTGCAGATAGGCAGGAAAGCGCGCCATGCGTTCATCATAGGGAATAACCGCGTGGCTCGCATAGCCCCAAAAGTCGCGGTACCAGATGCCGAGAAGCGCCATCAGCACGGGGATATTTTTCTCAAGCGGCGCCTCGACAAAATGAATGTCGGCATCTTGCCCGCCATGCAGGAGCTCGTTGAAATTGTTCTTTCCGATCCCAATCGCGAGAAGAAGACCGATGGAAGACCACAACGAATAGCGTCCGCCGACCCAATCCCAAAATCCAAACACGCGATCACTCTTGATGCCAAAAGCCGCGATTTTATCGAGCTGGGTGGAAACTGCACAAAAGTGCTCGCCCACCGCTCGGGGGCCGAGCCTCGCAGCAACGATGTCGCGCGCGGTATTCGCATTCGTCATCGTTTCGATCGTCGTGAAAGTTTTCGAACAAACGATGAAAAGCGTCGTCTCCAGCGGTACAAGTTTCAAAGTATCGCCGAGATCGGCGCCATCGACATTGGACACCGTGCGCAGCCGCAGGTGGGGCGCGATGAAGGGCGAGAGCGCCCTTGCCGCCATCGCTGGGCCCAGATCGGAGCCTCCAATACCGATATTGACAATATCCGTGAACGGCGCGCCGCTAACGGATCTTACTTCACCGCCGCGAACCGCTTCCGCGAAACTCTCCATTTTTTCGCGTTCGAGAAGCACCTGCGGCATAACATCAATACCTGCCGCATACATTGGGCGGTCGGACATATTGCGCAAAGCCATATGCAAGGCCGGACGGTGTTCTGTCGTATTGACAGGCTCGCCGCCAAAAAGCGCCGCGCGGCGAGCCTCGACATTGGCGCTGCGGGCGAGGTCGAGAAGAAGCCGCAACGTGGTGTTGGTGATGCGGTGTTTCGAATAGTCGAAGTGGAGGCCATCGAAATCGATGTGCATGGCCGCAAATCGATTTGGGTCGTCGCGAAAGCAATCCGCGATCGTCCGGCCTGCTATGACTGCCCGGTGTTCATGCAGCGCCGCTAAAGCCTGCTGAAGTCCAACCATGACGTGCCTCCCAGGCGCTGCGGTGCTGAAAAGAGGCGCCGCCGGGCCCGGTCCATAGCATAGCGGACGCGGCAGCGCTATCCTGCCAGCTTGTGCGGAACCGCCCGCAAATAAAAGCGCCGCCGGCACGCCTTTATGCGCCCGGCGGCATTTCTCTGAGAGATCAGGCCTCTCGCGCTCACATATTGTAAGCGCGCTCGCCATGATCGGAGATGTCGAGCCCCTCGAGCTCGGCTTGCTTCACCGGCCGCAGGCCGATGAGAAGATCAACGATCTTATAGAGAATCGCCGAGCCAATCCCCGACCACAGCAAGGTGAAGACAACCGTCTTGAATTGGATGAAAAGCTGCGTCGCCATCACATAATCGCCGGGCGAGGCGGAACCGGGTTTGGCGGCGTAATCGGTGAGGCCAACGCCGCCAAGATAGGGCGCCACCAAAATACCGGTGCCGAGCGCGCCGATGATACCGCCGATGCAATGGACGCCAAAGACATCGAGGGCATCGTCATAGCCAAACCATCCCTTCACATAAGAGACAAAGAAGTAGCACACCGCCCCAGCCACGAAGCCCAGGACCACCGCGCCCATCGGCCCGGCGAAGCCCGAGGCTGGGGTCACCGCGACAAGTCCCGCCACGGCGCCGGAAATCATGCCGAGCAGCGACGGCTTGCCTTTCGTTCCCCATTCGGTGAACATCCAGCCGAGGGTCGCCGCCGCCGTCGCCACCATGGTGTTGACGAAAGCGAGCGCCGTCGTCCCGGTCGCCTCAAGGTTCGAGCCGGCGTTAAAGCCAAACCAGCCGACCCACAGAAGCGAGGCGCCGATCATCGACATGGTCACCGAATGCGGCGGGCCGACCTCGCGCGGATAGCCAATGCGCCGGCCGAGGATCAAGCAGCCGACGAACCCAGCGATACCGGAATTGATATGGACTACGGTGCCACCTGCAAAATCGAGCGCGCCCATCTTGTTAGCCCATCCCGCATTCGCCATCACCGCGTCGAGAGAGGCCTGCGCCGCTTCCTTGGCGGCATCGTCGGGCGCGTCGAGGACGGCTCTGGCGGCATCGGCGATGGCGTCGGGGCCGGCCCAATACCACACGCTATGCGCAATGGGGAAATAGATGAACGTCACCCAGAGAAAGATAAATAAGAACACCGCCGAAAACTTCATGCGCTCGGCGAGCGAGCCAATGATGAGCGCCGGCGTGATCATCGCGAAGGTCATCTGGAAGACCATGTAGGCGTATTCAGGGATGACGACGCCATTGGAAAAGGTGGCGGATGTCGAGTCCGGCGTCAGGCCCCTCAAGAACACGCGATCCAAGCCGCCGACAAGATTGTTCCATTGAAAATCCGCGAGCCAGCTAACCCGGCCGGCGAAGGGCACGGGCTCATGGCTGCCTTCGGTGAAGGCCAGCGAATAGCCATAGACCACCCAGACGATGCCGACCATGGCGACGATGGCGAAGACCTGGGAGAGGATCGAGGCCATGTTCTTCGAGCGCGCGAGGCCGCCATAAAAGAGGGCAAGACCAGGGATCGACATCATCAAGACGAGCGCCGAAGAGGTCAGCATCCAGGCGGTATCACCCTTATTGGGCACGGGCGTTGCGGGATCGGCGAGGGCGGCGGAAGCAAGGCCGGCGGCGAGAACGAGCCCGACGCCCGATGCGCGCAGCATCTGCAAGAGGAAACGAGAATGCATTTGAAACTCCTGACAACGAAGGACGTACGTCATTAGAGGGCTTCCGCGTCGCGTTCGCCGGTGCGGATGCGGACGGCGTGATCGAGTGGCACGACGAATATTTTGCCATCGCCGATCTCGCCGGTCCGCGCCGCCGTCGCAATGGCGTCGATGGCAGCGGGCACGAGATCGGTGGCGACGGCGATCTCGATCTTGAGTTTCGGCAGGAAATTGACCGCGTATTCGGCGCCACGGTAGATTTCCGTGTGGCCTTTCTGGCGGCCATAGCCCTTAACTTCGGTGACGGTCATGCCGGCCGCTCCGATCGCCGTCAACGCGCCGCGCACATCGTCCAGCTTGAACGGCTTAATGATCGCAGTGATTATTTTCATGTCGTTTCCTGCGCGCTCTGTTCTCAGACCCGATGCGCCAGGAGAGCCGCCGGCGCCCGCGAAGCAAAACCCTCGCGACCTTGCTTAACGGCTCAAAAGCAAACATTGGGCCAGCCCGGGCAATATGCGGCAGCCTCCGGGGCTCCAATGCGGACTTGCTCTATCCAGCAGCTCGTTTCGAGGTCCTTAGCGGCCGCATCAATCCTTCTTGAGCCACCGAGGCAACCAGCGTACCGCTGTGGCTAAAGAGGAGACCACGGGCAAATCCTCTGGCGCCGGAGGACGTTGGGCTGTCCTGAGCATAGAGAAGCCACTCATCGGCGCGAAACGGCCGATGGAACCAAAGCGCATGGTCGAGACTAGCGATTTGCAAGTCTGCATCAAAGAGCGAATAGCCATGGGCACCGAGGGCCGCATCAAGAAGCGTCATATCGGACAAATAGGCGAGCACGGCACGGTGGATAGCAGGATCGTCGGGGAGTGAGCCTTTTGAGCGCAACCACACATATTGCTCTAAGCATCCAGCCTCGTGGCGCATGTAGCGGGTCCAATCAACGGGCCGTATCTCAATCGATGGAAAGCGATCGAGGAAGCAGTGGATGGCCTCCTTTAATGAAGCGTCGTAAAGCTGCAGGATTTCCACTTCGCTAGGCAGGCTTTCTGGCAAGGGAACCTCCGGCATCGCGACACTATGTTCGAGTCCTAGTTCCAAGACCTGAAACGATGCCGAAAGTGAGAAAATCGCGCGGCCATGCTGGATCGCATTGCACCGGCGGGTCGTAAAGCTCTTGCCATCGCGAATGCGATCAACCTCATAAACAATGGGAACTGCGGGATCGCCGGGAAGGAGAAAATAACCGTGGAGGGAATGCGGTGCGCGATGCTCGACGGTGCGAGCGGCCGCGATAAGCGCCTGGGCGATGACAAGGCCGCCAAAAACCCGTTTCCAGCCGGCCTGCGGGCTGCGTCCTCGAAAAATATTCGTCTCGATCCGTTCGAGATCCAGGATCTCTAAAAGCTGACCAATAACATCCGGCTTATCCGGCTTATCCTTCAGCATGTCCTCGAATTTTCTTGCCGCTCGCCGCCGTTTTCAAGCCGCTTAAGCGAGCTGGAAAAGGCACTTACGCCGGTAGGGACAGATAAGCGACGATCACAAAAGCCATTACGGAAACATCAATCGATGTTCGTAGGCGATACTCTAGCCGATGAGATCTAGTCTAGGGGCCGCGCTTCCTCCGGAAGCATGATAGGAATGCCGTCGCGAATGGGGTAGGCGAGTTTTGCCGCCCGTGAGATCAATTCTTGGCTTTTGGGATCATATTCGAGCGTCGTCTTGGTCTTCGGACAAACGAGAATTTCCAACAGCCGGGGATCGATCCTGGACGGCTCCACGTAATCTTTGTCAGCCATGGCAAAGCCTGTGCTTGAGATTGCTACGCTAATGCAGCAATTCCTACTAGCCGATTAGTGCAATTGAGTCGAAATGTTTTTTCCGCGCGCGAGCTCAATTTCTGTTATCGCGACGAGCACATCCGCGCGCTTTTTTAAGTCACGCGCTTCGAGCAGCGCTTGCTTCTCTTTAGGGCTGCAAGGGCTCATCATGGAGAGTGCATTAACAAGAGCTTCATTTGGCGCGCTATTGATACTACTCCAATCGACACGAAGCTGGTTCGTCTCGGCAAAATCTCGCAGTGTTCGCAAAACGCCGTCGCGATCCACTTGGTCTTCCCCCGCGCGTGGCGAAAAATCTAAAAGAAATGGATCGAAGTCCACTCGAAATTGCCGATAAGGGGTTGCAACAGCGAGCTCCTCTACAAGCTTAAAACGAGCGATGCCAGTTAACGAGATGAGAAAATGGCCGCCCCCGGACTCGGCAAATTGCGTAATGCGGCCAGCGCAACCAATAGGGCATAGAGCCGGCGGTTCAGCCGTCTCCGCCTCGAAATCGGGCTGGATCATGCCAATCACACGATGGCTTCTTAGGCAATCATCCACCATCGCCATATAGCGAGGCTCGAAAACATTGAGCGGAAGGTCGCCACGCGGTAACAGCAGAACCCCGGGAATCGGGAAAACAGGTACGGTCGCCGGCACTTCGCCGGGGTGGCGATAAGCGTGGTTCATGCCCATATCCAGGCCTCATTTTCGTTTGTTGATTCCAAAACCAGAGGTAAGATCGGGGGGGGGTCAGGGGAAGCAGTTCATCCTTAAGGGCTAGGTTTTTCTACTTAACGACCGGTCTACCTCAATTTAGTACCCTTCCTACAAAAATTTGCAAAACTTGCGCGCGATCCCGAGGAAAGCCAGGGATTGCCTAAATATTAGACTTATGATTAAAAACTAATCATGAAAGGCGGATAGAGAGACTAGCCGACGGAACGCAGCCGGGTAAACCCGGCGTCAAGATCCTCCTTAAGGTCTTCGATGTCCTCGAGCCCAACGGAAAACCGCAAAGCAAACCCGGGAGGGCTCCAGGCGGTTGCCGTCCGATAGGGTCGGCAATCGAAAGGAATGACAAGGCTTTCATAGCCTCCCCAGGAATAGCCCATTCCAAAGAGTCGCAGCCCATCCAGCATGGCGGCGAGAGCGGCCGTTGAACAAGGTGTAAGAAGCACGGAGAAAAGCCCGGAAGATCCAAGGAAGTCGCGCTTCCAAATCGCATGTCCTGGACATGAGGCTAATGCGGGGTGGAGAACTTGCAGGATTTCGCTCCGGTTCGCGAGCCAGTGCGCGAGCTCGAGGGCTTGCTTTTCTGCCTCACGCAGCCGGACGTGTAGCGTTCGCAAGCCCCGCAAGCTCAAAAAAACGTCCTCGGGCCCGGCGCACATGGCAAACGCATCAAAAGTGGCGCGCAGCCTCGGAAACCATCTTTCATTGGCCGACACGAGCCCAATTAAGAGGTCGGAATGGCCGCCAAGATATTTTGTTCCGGCTTCAATCGCCATGTCCGCGCCTCGCAAATGGGGCGGAAAAAACAAAGGCGTGGCCCAGGTGTTATCGAGAATGATGCAGATCCCTTTCGCCCCTGCCATTGCTGCAAGAGCCGGCACATCTTGAACCTCGAAGGTTTGGGAGCCAGGTGTTTCGACGAAGATGACGCTCGTGTTGGGCCTAATCAATGACTCGATATCCGCGCCGACCAACGGATCATAATAGCTCGTCTCAACCCCCATCCGGGCAAGGATTGTATCGCAAAAAATGCGAGATGGCCTATATACCGCGTCGGTCACCAGGATATGATCGCCAGACTTGACGGCTGTCAGTAAAGCGAGAGTTATGGCGGCTAGCCCGGACGGGGCAAGGACGGTTCCCGCTGCCCCGGAGAGGTCGCTCCAAGCGGATTCGAGGGCGGCTGTCGTCGGCGTCCCTTGGGTTGCGTAAGCAAACCGCGCTTTTCGTTCAAGAAGATCTTCGAATGTCGGGAAAAGGACGGTCGAACCACGGTAAATTGGTGTGTTGACAAAGCCGTGCTGCTCGCTCGGGCGACGTCCCGCATGAATGAGCTTGGTTCTCTTGCGCAAATCTTTATTGCCGGCGGGTATCCAATCGACCATCGCAAAACCCAGTGAATAATGAATGATGGCGTAGCCTAAGAGGTGATAGCCGCCCATCAGCTTGCCGGCAAATTTGCGCTTTATTTCAAGCCGTCATGTCGGCCTCGCCGGCTTGTGCTTCGTTTGGTTTTTAGTCAAATTGATTCATCAGGCCGAGCAAGGACTTCCGCGCGTGCATAACTTGCGGCTCATACTTCTCATCCTCGCCGTTTCTTCCGGCGTTATCGCAAGCGTCTTGCTATTGCGAAGTTCTTTCCATCGCGAACAGGCCTTTTCGCGTAGCACCCAGGCCGATCGCGAGAGCAAGACTACTTCTATGCCGGGCGGGCTTGATGGCGTCGAGGCGGAGCTTAGAGCCAAACTCGCCGTGGCCCCGGATTACTCTTATTTCTTTGACCAGCTAAAGGTCGCCTTTCCAGTCGAATACCAAGCATTTTTAAGAATGCACTCAAGGCGGTCGAATTCCAAAGCAGACGAACCAAATCCCGATATTTTGCTGGCGGAAGCCACTCGTTTTCTCAGAGTTTCTCGTGGAACTGCGGCTGCCAAGGCTGGCCTGCCAGCCATCCAGCACATTTTTGAACTGCAGGCTGCGATGCTCGCCGCGCTTGCGGCGGACGATCCAAGCCTCTGTGCGGAATTTCTCAGCGCTAGTGAAAGTAACCGCTTTTACGCCTTCTCCGCCCATCATCGTGGACTTGTCGCGGCCTTAGGGTTAGCAGGGCTCGAAGCCATTCGCGACGGTGAAGTCAAGCAAATCGATAGAGCCGCCCCAGCCAATGAGGATTTCAGCGATTTCGAGAATGCCTTGCGCGGAAAAGGTCTCGCCGAGGCCGAGATCGCCGCGCTCCTTGATGGAAAAACGAGAGGTGCGTCCATTAGCGATGCGCGGCTATGCGAGGCGGGGCAAGTCTATCTTGAAACTTTAAACACGCTGCCGGAACCCATGCGCCTGCGCATTTACGGTTTTGCGATCGAGCTCATGGCGCGATCCGAGACGAGTTCATGGCGATAAACAGCATAATTACTGGAAAATCTTTCCGGCGCTTTCAAGCGTCTTCCAAATCCCCCAGGCCAGCGGGAAGCCGACCGTCGCCCAAGCCAAAAAGACCTTTAAGCCAAAGCCGCCCCGGCCAATGCCGTAGGATTGCGAAACCTTTGCTCCAGAGCTACTCGTGACTTGAGGAGTGCTTTCCTTCATAAACCATTTGGGGTTAACCGGCCGGATGAGCGCGTTGCAAATAAAGCCCGCGGCAAGCAGCCCTGTCAGAACATAAAAGATTCCAGCATAGATATGGTCGCGAGGGATACCCTCGACGACTCGCGTGTCATGCAGGTAGTTGACGATCACAGGGCCAATAATCCCCGCCGTCGACCAGGCGGTGAGCAGGCGGCCATGGATGGCGCCGACGTAGCGGGTTCCAAACATGTCGGCAAGATAGGCAGGGACTGTCGCAAATCCGCCGCCATACATCGAGGCGATGATGCAGAGGGCCACGGCGAATAGAGCGACGGCCTTTATCCCGGCCAAAGTCGGCGCCAAACCATAGCAGAGCATACCCAGTGCAAAGAATACAAAATAAGTGGTCTTCCGCCCGATCCTATCGGAAAGAGACGCCCAAAAAAACCGTCCGGCAATGTTAAACAGCGAAAACAGACCAACAAAGCCGCCACCGATGGCGGCAGCGAGCGTTTTTTGTGACGCAGTGAACTGATTAAAACCAACCGACGGATCGTGAAATAGCGTGCCGCCGAAGGTTTCCTGAAGCATCGGCGAGGCGGCTCCGATGATGCCAATCCCGGCTGATACGTTGAGGCAAAGAACCGCCCAAATCAGCCAGAACTGCGAGGTCTTGTGAGCATCCTTGAGGTCGACATTGTGAGCCGTGATCATGGCCTTTTTGGCCAAGGGAGGGGACCACCCCTCGGGCTGCCAGCTTTCCGGTGGAAGGCGATATCCAAAAGCCCCGCCAATCATGTACATGAAGTATATAAGCCCGAGGGCAACGAAAGTTTGCCATACGCCGACCGACGTCGGCGTCTTAAATTCGCTCATCAGCAAGGTTGCCAGGGGCGAACCAATCAAGGCGCCTCCGCCAAACCCCATGATGGCCATGCCGGTCGCCATGCCCCGCCGATCAGGAAACCATTTGATGAGCGTGGAGACCGGTGAGATATAGCCCAGCCCAAGACCAATGCCGCCGATCACGCCAGAGCCGACCCACAGCATCCACAGCTGATGCAGGTAGACGCCAAGGGCGGAAATGAGTAGGCCACCGCTCCAGCACAGGGCAGCATAAACACCGGCCTTCCGAGGCCCGACCCGCTCAAGCCAGCCACCCCAAATCGCCGCCGAAGAGCCGAGGAGAACGAAGAAAAGCGTGAACATCCAGCCAAGATCAAACTGCGACCACTCGCAATTTGTCGCTATCAGAGCGCGCAAGGTTCCCAAGGTTTTTTCCCAAAATGTCGTCGCTGCCCCCGCACAGGCGGCAATTTGAGCACCCTTTGCCGTGGACACCGCGCGCGATAACGGAAGCCAAAAAACGCTAAACCCGTAAGCCATACCGATGCACAAATGGATGGCTAGTGCCGCGGGAGGGACGAGCCAGCGGTTGAACCCTGGTTTGGCGATGATCCGCTTGCGATCGAGTATGCCTGTCGAAGCGGACGGCGGTTCACTCACCTTATCCATTTTCATCCCCCGGATTTAATACTGGCGTTACGCGCGCCGGGCTGGATCCTGACTATGCGGGTTCGATCGAAAACCCGGACCTTGGCTCCAGTTTACCTCTACCGAGGAGAAGAGGAAAACACAACCAACAATGAGCGCAGATCCTCTAAGAAAAGTCAGGCTACTCGCCTTAAGGTGCTTCGCCGATAGTGGCTGAGCCATATTGGAGAACTTGTACTTTTTCCATCGTAACTAAGCCGCTTCCGATCATGGCATCGAGGACCGGCAGAAAACCTTTGATTTTTCCCTCGCTGTCAACGATTTCGATTACCACGGGCAAGTCTTCCGACAAGCGCAGGATCTTCGCCGTATGCAGGCGGCTCGAATGGCCAAAACTCATGGGCCCTCGCAGCACGGTAGCGCCGGCAAGATGGGCTTGGCGCGCTTTCAACACAATCGCTTCGTAGAGCGGCTGATGGTGGTGGCGGTCCTTTTCACCTATGAAAATGCGAAGGAGCACGGCATCGCGGGGAATTTGCATGGCCTATCCCTCAACTAAGCCAGCACGCGAGCGCAAAGATCGCCAAGCCATGCCGCGAAAAAACAAAGAGCTACGGACAGGCCCGTGTTTGCTCCCGCTTGCAACCATTCGCCATCTTGTGCGAGCATTAGGGTTTGTAAGCTAAAAGAAGAAAAGGTTGTATATCCTCCGCAAAGGCCAATCATGACAAATTGCCTTGCCGTGCCGCTGACGAAAAATCGCCCATCGGGGCTCGTTAGGGCGGCAAAGAAACCTATAATAAAAGAACCCGATATATTGACGAGCATCGTTCCCCAGGGGAAAGTCTCGCCGACGGTTTGCGAGATAACGCCAGAAAGCCAATAACGGGCTGCGCCTCCTAGCGCGCTGCCCAGCATGATCCAAAAATATAACATTGGCGCGGCTGAGTTTCGCTTAACGCTTGCCTGCGTCTCGAGGCGTTAGTCTTCAGCTCGAAGTTGAGGTTTCTTCGGCTTTTCCACCATTTGAAGCCGATAGCGGCGCAGGCTTGGAGAGACCAGTCAGAAGGCAGAGCTTGTCCCATACTTTGAAGCTTAATGCCAGCCAATCAGGCAAAGCCCGGCGGACGACCGCAACTTTTCTGACCGTTTGGGTCACTCGCCAGATATAAGAGCTGCCCGCCCGGAAATATGCCAAATCTCCGGCGCTCAGCCGTCGTTCATCATTACCTTCAGAGCGAATGAAAACCTCGCCGGAGTGGAAGACTACTGTTTCATCTTCGTTGTAATGCCAATGAAACTCACCTGGCGTGCACTCCCAAACAAAAAGGACTGCCGTTCCATCGCGGCTCTTGCCAAGTTCCGACAGGCATGCCACTGGGGCGCCCGCAATAATCCACTCGGGTGGAATGGGTGCCTGGGCGAGCTCAATCGAGGCCGGCGCGGCGGTGATCAGATTTTGCATTTGCTCTCCCTCGAAATGATTTATAATAATGATTATCTATAATATAGCAAAGGCGTTCAATTTATGTGGACTGACCCGATGGCGCAACCATTCCAAGCGAACGCTGAATTGGCCTTCAGACGGCAAGTTACGGGCAGTGCCAATCAGCGCCGCGCAATCCGAGAGAAAAAACCGTTGATCGGCCGTTTTTCTCTTGCCAGCTAAGTAACTGCCTCAGCCCTTCGGGGGAGGCGAGGGATATATCATTTCTGCCGAGGCCACCATCGGTGGCGGGCTGGCGAGGCCGGTAATATGACGGATTTTATCCCATACTTTGAACGAGAGTCCCAACCACATGGGTAATCCTATGCGGAGAAACGCGACTTTTCTGACCGTTTGTGTCACCCGCCATGTGTAAGAGGTACCCGCTCGAAAATACACGATGTCCCCAGCCGTGACTCGGCGCTCGTCGCATTCGTTTGAGCGTATGAAGAGCTCACCGGTGTGGATAACGGCGATTTCATCTTGATCATAATACCAGTGAAACTGACCAGGCGTGCACTCCCAGGCGACAAGGTAGGTAGTTTGGTCGCGGCTTCTCGCGAGTTCCGTGCAACGAGCCTCTGGCTCGCCAGAAATAATCCAATCCGATGGGATCGGCGAAAGTCTGAACTCCGCCGAGCCAGGCGCAGCGATGATCGGATCAGGCATTTCAGGCATTTATTGTCTCCCAAGGAAAGTTGGCGAAGGCTTTTTTGAAGAGCGACCCTGCAGCACCTGCAACTTGTGATTGTGTCCAATTTGATTAAATCGGTATCAAAGTTTTCATCTCTCCTTTTCCTTCTGACAATTGATGTTCTGATGAAGATTACTACATAATACTAGCCGAATGATGGTCTATCGATGCCAGGGCTAATCAAAGAAAGATTAAACATGCCTGTGAAAAAAGCAAGAGAGCATAGAATCCCTGTTATCTGCACCTGGACTTATAGAGGAATGTCCTTATGACCAAATCGTTTCAATCAGATGCAGACAGCAGAAATTTGTTAAGCCGGCAGAATATCCTCATGTGCGCGGCGGATCATTTCGATGTTAGTTACATTATCAATCCGTGGATGGAACACCAGATCGGAAAATCTGCTCATACGCTAGCTCTAGGGGAGTGGCTTAACCTTCGCCAGCACATCGAAAAGAAGGTGCCTGTTAGCCTGATTAAGCCGCAGCCTGGCCTCCCTGATATGGTATTTACCGCGAATGCCGGGTTCGTTCTTCAAAATACCGCCGTCGTCAGCCGTTTTCGCATGCTGGAACGGCAGCCGGAGGAGCCGTTTTTTTGCGGTTGGTTCAAGGAACACGGTTTTTCAATCGCGCCGTGGCCGCAGGACGTCCGTTTCGAAGGCGCTGGCGATGCATTGCTGGATCGGGGGCAACCTATCATTTGGTGTGGCCATGGGTTTCGAACGGATGCCGCCGCGCCAGCTTTGCTAGAAAAAGTTTTTGGCCGGCGGACTATTGGACTGCGGCTTATCGACCCCCGTTTCTACCATCTGGATACTTGCTTTTGCCCGCTCTCTGGCGGTTGGTTGCTTTATTATCCGCCTGCGTTCGATGCACCTTCAAGGGAATTAATTACATCGCTTCAGCCTCCCCATAAAAATATCGAGGTCGGTGAGGAAGACGCTCTGCTGTTTGCCTGCAATGCAGTTGACGTCGCCGGCAATGTTTTTCTCAACGCGGCATCTGACAGCCTTCAGGCAAGGCTCCGGGCTGCTGGGTTTGAGCCAGTGGTAACTCCACTCGGGGAGTTCATCAAAGCAGGCGGTGGCGCAAAGTGCCTTACGCTGAAGTTAGTCGAAATGGGCTAAGCAAATGTGAAGCATCAGTTCCGCTGCTTCGTGTGGCGTCAATTGATTGTGATTTTAGACACATTCTTCAAGGAAAAGGGGCAATAATACTTTCTCTGCTTGGGTTCCCGTATAGTTCTACCTACCCGGTTTGGATTGACGGCTTCCAATTGATCGGTGAGACTAGGTGCGTTCGGTATTTTCTTATTCGCCTGCAACCGACATTACTTGGTCGAGTTAGGCGTGAGATCGATATGTGCCTGGACGGCTAGGAGAACATTGAAGGACGAGTGACATGCGAGAGAGGAAATCATTGGTACGAAAGCCATTTTCAGTTGCTAAGGCGAAAGCGGCGAAGGCTGAAAACAGCTTTATGTCCCTGCTCTTTATTTTTTGCACGCTCCTGATGTTGGCGAGCGTTATACGGATGTGGAGTCACTGGTTTGAGATATCCGCGACACTCGGATTTGATCGCGCGACCATCATTCTTGCCTCGGTGACGGGTGCAGCTCTTTTTGTGTCTTGGTGGGTCAACACGGATAACGGCTAGGGATCGAGGCCACGGCCGATAGGGCTATCGAGCGTGTGCTTCTTCTTGGCGCTGAGATCAATGTGGAGATAGAGCATCAAACCGCGAAAGATAAGACTACAGATGCTCCGTGGCCGGTAGGAAGCCGAGAGGCAGCTATAGCTGATGCGATTGAGCGGCGTACCCGTTCGTGATGAAATTACCGGAATTCTCGCGCTTTCACCTTGAGAGTATCAATATGCAAATCTGGCGTGTAGAGGTCGCGCGTCCTAAGGTCATTTGTTCGAAGCTCAGGAGAATCGGGTGCCGAGCCGCCGTTATGGAAGAGATCGCCGCGGCTTTTCGGCAATGGAAAGGCAGCGTTGCGTTGCCCGATACTTGCCAGCATGTCAGAAAAATCTCTTAGTTGGCGAACAACAAGATGAATGACATCCCCCTCGCGCTGAATGCGGCCGCGAGCTGCCATCATACGGCTAGCGAGGACGATTCGGCGCTGCCTTTCAAAGAGCTTCGGCCAAATGACGAGATTGGCGATGCCAGTTTCGTCTTCTAGGGTAATAAAGAGAACTCCTTTTGCCGAGCCGGGCATTTGCCGCACGAGCACGAGACCAGCAACTTCAAGGCAATGGCCGTCACGCGCCCGCATGGCATCGGCGCAGGTGGCAATATGCTTATCGCGCAAATCTTGTCGTAAGAAGCTGATTGGGTGGCTGCGTAAGCTTAAGCCCACGTGGCTATAGTCCTCGATCACTTCTCGGCCGGTTGTCATCGGCCTGAGCACTATTGCGGCTTCGGAAAATTCCGCAATTGTCTTGACCTCACGAGCTGACGCGGCGGCAAAGAGTGCCAAGCAATCTACTTTCATAAAATGTAGGGCATCGATATCATCCTTGTCCCATTCGATGACTTGGCGGTCTTTCATGGCGGCGGGTTCGATGGGCACGAGCTCGTCCAGCCGGTCATGAGTGAGGACGAAGCCTCCGGGGATGCTGGGAGAGATGGCGCAGCGTTCCAATCAGTTGGCGAGCCAGACCATGCCTTTAAGCAGCGCCTCTTCCCCGCCATGAAGATGGGCGGCGCCGGTTATGTCGATGACAATGCCATCGGGCGGATCAGCCGCGGCGACCGGTGCGTAATGCAGCGCCCAAAGAGCGAGCCGGCCGAGGGCCGCGGCATCAGCGGCGGGATCCGCATCGCTGACAATGAGCCCTGGCACTAAGGCCTGCGCCTTTGTCACGGGCATGCCGGTGCGGAGGCCAGCGCCTCGCGCGGCGGCGTTGAGGGCAAAAACGACCCTCCGCCGCCCTTCTTGGCCGCTCAAAATGAGCGGCGCCTCAACCGGTGGCACGGCGGCCCCTAGTGCCTTCCGCAGACGGTCTGTTGGCCAGGTCGGAAGGAAGAGCGAGATGACCCTTGGCATCGCAGGCCTCCACTTCAAAATCGGCGCACTCTCCAGCTCGGCAGCGGATGAGCTCAAGCCGCCAGCGGGCGCGTCCCACGCCCGGCACCGGCAGCGGGGCCGCAGGCAGCACGGAGATGCGCCAGCGGGTCAAAGAGGCAGTTGGCTGACCAAAATCAGCGGCCTCCGCCGGGCGCCGCCAGCGGCGTATGGCAAGACCGAGGCTAGCTGATTGCTCGGCCGCAAGCTGAAGGCGGCGGGACGCCGTCATGGAAAGCAGGGCAACTTCGGCCACAACGGCGCCAAGTCCACCATGCCGCAAGCCCTCTTCGAAACAGATGAGAACGGATTTTTCGTCGTCCGCCTCGACATAGGTGGCGCGGTCAGGCTTAAGTCCCGCCTGCGCCAGAGCCGGGGCAAACAAATCCTGGCGGGTCACGCACCAAAGGACGGGCCCCCGCGTGCGCGCCGCGACTCCCGCCACAAAAAGCGCCGCAGCGGCGCCGTCGATCGCGCCCGTTACAACAACCATGCTGCTCGCCGGCGCGGTTTGGCATGCCTTCCCCGAGCTTGATATTTATGCTTACGCGGGCGAAGAATACCAGAATCCACACTGGAACTTTAATTTCGCCTCGCCCTTTGCCGCCAACGGTTTGGGCAACCCGGATTTCGTAAATATCGGATGTAATACCGAGTTCTACGGGACGGGTACCGGGTTGACCGGCTGCGCCAACAGTACACAATTAGTCCGCGAAGGAACGATCGGCTTCTGGGATAACATCTACAAAGGTCCGTTCGGGCGGCTCGCCGGCGGCCTGCAATATGCCTATGTTCAAAGGTACAGCTTTAATGGGATTGGCGGCATTGCAAAAGCAAACGATAATGAGTTTCTGACCAGCCTTCGCTACTATCCCTTCTAGCTCCGAGGCCGGCCGCTAAGACTCTGGCGGCGGCCTTCCAGCAAGACGCTAATCGCACGAGATCGCGGCGCAGGCCAATCCTGAGCCGCGATTTTGCGCGCGCCGCAGAGCGCGTAAAATTCCATTCATCACGCTGCGGCGAGTCTGGCGAGCGGCGCGGCTCATCGTCCCCTCGCCCAATCCCGAGAGCATTAGCGCGCCGGCGTCATCGCTTGGACCTTAGAGGTATCGTTTATTTCAACCCTCTGCCCCGAGGCAATTTGGCTGTTCAAATTGAGCGCAACCTTGTCTCCTTCGGCAAGACCGGAGCTGATATCCACAACGTTCCCATTATCGCGGGCGATGACGACATTTTTGGTAGTGACGATTCCGTCCTTGACAACCGCGACCTGAGGTCCACCCGATCGGAATAAAAGGGCTGCCGCGGGAACCTCGATAAGTCCTTTGTTTTCGAGTTTAAAACTCACATTGACATAAGTGCCGGGAACGAGTGCGCCGTTTGAGTTTGGCAGATCGATCTCGACACGCAACGTGCGCGCCTCGGGATTAACGGCGCGCGCGGTCCGCCTGACTTTGCCTTCGAAGGTTTGGTCTGGGAGATAGTCGACAGTCACAACCGCGGGCGTCCCAACCACCAAGAGCTGCGCGACCGCGCTTTGGGGAGTTTCAACAAAAACGCGAATGGGCTCGTCCTGCGTCATTTGATAAAGCGGTGTCGTTGAGGCTGTGCTTCCCGCCGTCACCAAATTGCCGAGATCAATATTGCGTTTAATGATGGTCCCCTCAAAAGGCGCGGTCACCTGCTTGAAACCTTCAAGCGCGGTGAGCCGGTCCACATCGGCCTGGTCACGCCCGGCTTGGGCTTGCGCGGCATTTAGCTCTGCTGCCGCCACGGCATTTTGGGCTTTCTTATCCTCGCGTTCCTGTTCGGATACGACACCTCGGGGTGAATTCTTCCATCTCTCATAAGTGGTTTTTGCGAATTCCAATTGAGCTTGTTTGACGAGAACCTGAGCTTGACTCGCGTTAAGCTTGGCTTTTGCGGCGTTTAGCTCGGCATCGAGTTCGGGTGTTTCGATCGTTGCCAAGACCTGCCCTTTTTTGACGTGATCGCCAATATCCGCCAGCCATTGGCCAACGTAACCATTGACGCGCGCGTAAATCGTGCTTGTGTACCAGGCTGCGGCCTCACCCGGCAGGCTGAGCGTTCGCGCGGCGGGAGGCGGGCCGACAGTCACTACATCGACGCGGACGCCCTCTTGCGCTGCCTGCCGTGCGCCAGCGGCGAGCTGCGCGGCGGATCTCGACCGCAACGAATAGATGAGTGCAAAACCAATGGCGAGCGCCAGGGCGATGGCGAGAGCAAGAACTAACAATCTGCGAGCTGTCCCTGGAGAGTAGCTCGTGGGATCTGCAACGTTGGCCCCAGTGGGGAAATTTTCATCCATCATGCGGCTCAACTGAAGTTTACGCTGGCGGAAGCGGAGAGAAAACTGGCTGCTTTGGCCTCCGCAGCATCCGATACATAACCGGAACGAATATGAGAGTTGCAAATGTGGCAAACAACAGCCCGCCAATCACGGCACGCGCTAGCGGTGCGTTCTGCTCGCCTCCTTCACCGATACCAAAAGCCATCGGGATCATTCCCAAAATCATGGCGCCGGCCGTCATGAGCACGGGCCGCAGGCGGGTATACCCCGCGCTGACGGCCGCCGTCGCCGCGTCGCCGCCGGCCTCCATGCGCTCGTTGGCAAAGGTGACGACCAGAATGCTATTTGCAGTGGCGAGACCAAGACTCATCAAAGCTCCCAGCAGCGCCGGGACACTGAGGTGAGTCCCCGTCAAGAATAGCATCCAAATGACGCCGCTGATCGCGAATGGAAGCGCCAAGATAACGATCAAAGGATCAATCCAGCTCTGAAAATTAATAACGAGCAGAAGATAGACAAGGACGACGGCGAGCACCATGCCTGAAAAAAGGCCGCTATAGCTTTCAAGCATTGTTTCAACTTGGCCGCTAAGAACGACCTTGATTGTCGGGTCATGCGGCTCGGCCGCAATTACTTTCTGGATTTCAGCCGCGGCAGATGCGAGATCGCGCCCCTCAACGTTGGCATTAACGTCAAAAACGGGCATGATGTTGAGCTGCGAGGCCACCATCGCAGTCGTTTCCCGCCCAAAACTGGCGACGTTCATCAACATTTCAGGAGATTTTGAATCGCCACTTGGCGTGATTGGCACGGTCTGAAGATTTTGAGCCGATGATACTCGATAAGACGGCAGCTGGACGACGACGGGGTAACTGACCCCAGTCGCGGGATTGACCCAAAAATTCGGATATGTTTGGGCGCTCGAATTGACGGTCACAAGGACGTCCTTGACGGCATCCACCTCGGCGATGCCAAGCTCCTGAGCGCGCGAGCGGTCGATGTCGATTTTTAGGGCCGGCGCGTCTGGCACCTGAAAGATATGCGAGTCGACGACACTCGGGATGCGGCCGATGTCCTTCGCTATTTTCTGGGCGAGAGTATAGGCCTCCCGGCGGTTGGGGCCAGAAATTCTGATAGCGATGGGGGCAGAGAGGCCAAAGTTCAAGACCTGATTTACGATATCCGCGGGCTGAAAGAAAAACTGTAGCTCCGGGAAGCGTTTTGGGAGTTCCCGCCTCAAATCAGAAACATGAGCCGCCGTCGGCGTATGCCTCTTGGTAAGAGAGACGAGGATCTCGCCATCCATTGTGCCGATCGTCGCCGAATCGCTGAGGGCAATATTGATGCCGCTATAGGGAAGGCCAATATTGTTAAGAATGGTGTCGATCTGGTCATTGCCGACCCTTTGCCGGATCACCTCTTCAACCTCGGCAAAATAGCGCTGTGTCTCTTCAATCCGCGTTCCAGGCGGCGCCCGCACGTGGAGCCTCATCTGGCCGGCATCGACTTGCGGGAAGAAATCTCTTCCAAGAAGAGCGAATACCGGCAGCGAGCACCCTATTAAAACTAGAAAAAATAAGCTGGTGAGGCGAGGCCTTGAAACGCAATAAGCGATGGCCTCCCGGTAGGCGCTTCTAAAATTCGAAAAACTCCTCTCAAACTTAAAGTGTATCGCCGCAAAGGGGTTGAACCGTGAGTGCCCCGGCGGACTATGGATCTGCCGCTCGAGTGGGCCACGCATCAGATATTCGAATAATACTGGGACGAGCGTGAAAGAAAGAACAAGACTTGCGATCAATGAGACGCAAACCGAGAGAGCGAGGGGCGAGAAGAGGTATTTCGCTGTGCCTTGCAGCAAAAAAATCGGCACGAAAACAATCGATATGGAAAGCGTCGAAAGCAGAGTTGGAATGCCAACTTCACCGCTACCCTCCAGGATCGCGTCTGTGAGCCCTTCTCCCATATGCATATGACGCTCGATGTTCTCGATAACAACAGTGCCATTATCAACCAATATGCCCACGGCGAGGGCGAAGCCGCCAAGCGTCATCGTGTTCAAGGTCTCGCCGCCGAGATAGAGGACCACCACGGCGGTGATGATCGACAGCGGAATGGACGCTAGTGTGATCAGCGTCAGGCGCCAGTTGCCGAGAAAGAGAAGGATCATTAAGCCAGTCAAACCAGCGGCCATTGCGCCGCCCATGATGACGCTATTCAGGGCTGCCTTAACGAAAACGGACTGATCAAAGATCGCCGTGACATCAACTTCTTGCGGGAGAAGCTTTTTGATATAGGGCAAGGCATTTTTGACGCCGTCGATCACCGCCAAGGTCGAGACACCGCCGGTCTTACGCACCATCATCAACGCGCCCGGCGTGCCGTTCACCGAGACAGAATTCGTCTGAATTTGGTATCCGTCGTGGACGTGCCCGATGTCCCGAATGAAGACGAGCCGGCCATTGACCTCCCTGACCGGGAACTGATTGATCGTCGAGATGGCGTCGGGGCTATTATTTGCCGCGAGAAAATAGTCTTTATGGCCGATTTTGACGTCGCCAGACGGGAGAATGACGTTCTGCCGCTGGAGCGCATTCGCAACGTCCAAGGCTGTTAGCCCGCGCGCCTCAAGCGCTGCTTGGTCGAGATCGACCATGATGACGCGAGGCTTGCCGCCATACGGGTAGGGAACCTGCGCTCCATGCACCACCGCGAGGTAGGGGCGAATGACATTTTGTCCGAGGTCGTTGAGCTTCGTGTCCGTGAGGGATGTGCTCGAGAGGCCAAGCTGGATAATGGGCACGTCGGTTGCGCCATAGCGAAGAACCAAAGGCGGCGTGATGTTCGGCGGCATGTATTTTAGGACGACCAAGGCGCTGCTCGCCAATTGAGAGATGGCGCGCGTCACATCCGCCCCCTCGTGGAGAAAAACTTTCAGAACTCCAACGCCATAGTAACTCGTTGCTTCGATGCGGCTGACATCATCGACCAGCGAAGCCAATTGGCGCTCATGCAAGGTCAAGATGCGATCTTGCATGTCTTGCGGAGGCATGCCCGAATAGGTCCAAACCACGGCAACGACAGGGATATTGATTTCCGGAAAAATGTCGACGGGCATTCGCAGTGCGGCGCCGATGCCTATGATGCAGACAAGGATGAGGCTGGCGGCGACGGTATAAGGCCGTTTGAGGATAAAGGAGACCCAAGACATTGAAGCGCCTTTGATTGGGTAACGGCGGGGTCGTAGATCCGCTTTTCCGGCGGCGCAACTGGCCTGTTTGGCCCTCTTCAAAGGGCGCAGAGCGCTTTATAAGAGCGCATTATAAAAGATTGGAGAAGAACGAAAGCCAAACTGTAGCCGGGGGCTTGAGACGTCGCAGCAGGTACGATGCTGCGCAGCTTGCTTACCCAACCCGAATCTATCGGACAGCTACGCTCGTATGAGCCGCAATTGGGGCAGCGTAGCAGGGGGCCCTCCCTCGTCTCCGCTTTGTGGGGCTGGCCTCCTCCGAAAGGCTAAGCTCGCCCTGGCGCCTTTTGCGCCTAATCGATGCGGTCGCCGCAGGTCACGACGTAGCCGGGCGCCGACTCGGGGCTGCTCGCCGTTTCCGGCCCATACCCTTGCGATGATCCAAATCCGTGCGCCTTGCACCAGGCATCGGCAACCATCAAACCGCATTGATCGCCGGTTTTCAAACATTCTTCGAAACCGTAGCCGTCGTTCGCCGGTATCACGAGGATACGGTTTTCACCGGCTTTGGCCGGCATGATCAGAGCGACCGCCAGCAAAGCTCCGCTCAGAAAAAAAAGCAGCAAGCGGAAAAAATCGCGGCCAGAGGGAGAGACGGACAGCTGGTCGGCAGCCGTTGCTGGCGCCGCGGGAAGGAGTGTGAACATAAAATACTCGGCTATGCGGAAACTCGGCAACAATTAATTCGAAGTGATTGAAAATTGTGTTAACCCCATGGCAAAGGTCCCACCGCCCGGCAAACTGCCAGCTCGGCCCTTTGTTTCATAAAAATTCCTGAGGGTGCGGCGGCAACTCCCGATGGTTCTTCCTATTTTGGTTTGCACCGGCTAGCCTGCCCGTGGCTGGAGCCGGCATCGACGCAACAAGTACGTTTCCGTCCCGCCTCCGGCTCAAGCTCAGGAAAATGATGGCGCTGCGGCTTTACAATACACTGACCCGCCAAAAAGAAGCGTTCGAGCCGATCGATCCGGCGAATGTGCGGCTCTATGCCTGCGGCCCGACGGTTTACGACCATCTGCACATCGGCAACGGGCGGATGTTGATTGTCTTTGATGTTCTCTTCCGTTTGCTGCGCCACAAATTCGGGGCTGAGCACGTCACCTATGTCCGCAACATCACCGACGTTGACGACAAGATCAACGCGCGGGCGGCCGAACGCGGCATCGATATCCGTGTGCTGACTCAGGAAATGACGGCACTCTTCCACGAGGATGCGAAGGCGCTGGGGTGCCTGCCGCCGAGCGCCGAGCCGCGCGCGACGGACCACATTCCGCAGATGGTTGAAATCATTGAGCGGCTGATCGCCAAGGGCTTCGCCTATGTCGCCGAGAGCCATGTCCTGTTTGACGTGCGCGCCATGCCGGCCTACGGCCGCCTCTCCCGGCGCTCGCTCGATGACATGATCGCCGGGGCGCGCGTCGAGGTAGCGCCCTATAAGCGCGGCCCGATGGATTTTGTCCTTTGGAAGCCATCGGGCCCGGAGGAGCCGGGCTGGGAGAGCCCTTGGGGGCGTGGGCGGCCTGGTTGGCACATCGAGTGCTCGGCGATGAGCTGGAAGTACCTTGGCGAGATTTTTGATATTCATGGCGGGGGTATCGATCTCGTCTTTCCGCACCACGAGAATGAGATCGCGCAAAGCTGCTGCGCCTTTGGGCACGAGCTGATGGCGAAGTTTTGGATGCACAACGGCCATCTTCAGGTCGAAGGCGAAAAAATGTCAAAGAGCCTCGGGAATTTCGTGACGATCCACGAGCTTTTGCATACCGACAAGTTCGGCGGCCGCTCCTGGCCGGGCGAGGTGCTGCGGCTGGCGATTCTTAAGACGCATTACCGGCAGCCGATCGATTTCACGGTGAGGGCTTTGGAGGAGGCGGAGAAGACGCTAGATCGCCTATATGGTCTTATCGAAAATGTTCCTGTTGATCCACATACCGCACCCCGGCGGGAAGTTATAGAATTGCTTCAAGACGACCTAAATACCCCGAGAGCTCAACTGGCGCTGCAGATGTCGTTTCCGACCTACATTCTGCCCGGCAGTGCTGGTGCTGAGCGACAGTTATTTTCCATGGCAGTCGCGTCAGCCCGGTTACTAGGACTCTTGTACGAGGATCCAGCTGATTGGAAAGCGCGAAAGCGTAGCGGGGTGGCGGCCGATGACAATACGATCAATGCCTTGATTACTTCCCGCGACGCCGCGAGGAAAAACAAAAACTACGCCGAATCCGACCGCATCCGTAACGAACTCGCCGCAATGGGCGTTGCGCTGAAGGACAACAAAGACGGCACGACCAGCTGGGAGTTAAAGCATTGAATCCCACCGGCTTCCCGGAGCCCACGCTGCGGCCTTATCTTCCTTCTGATTTGCCATTGCTGAGCGAAATCCGGCTGTCGGCCATCGAGGAATTGACAGTTGATGATTATGATGAAACGCAGCGGCAAGCCTGGGCCTCAGCGGCGGATGACGATGACGCCCTGACGGAAACGCTCGAAAAGTCCTTGACTCTTATCGCACTCATTGGCGGCGGTCCGGTTGGCTTCATCGCCCTGAAAGATGAAACCTTGATCGACCAGCTCTACGTTCATCCCGCGGTCGCCCGCACGGGTGTTGCATCAAATCTCGTGGACGCGATAGAGAAACTCGCGGCGGCGCGCGGAACCACGGCAATTACGGTGGATTCCAGCGACACGGCAAGGCCTCTGTTCGAGGCGCGCGGCTATCAGCCGGTGCAGCGCAACACGGTCGAAATCAATGGCGTCTGGCTCGGCAACACGCGCATGACGAAAACGCTGATGCCAAAACCGGGGGCAAACGGATAGTGGAGATGCGGGAAAAACTCAGCCTTTTGGATACGACGCTGCGTGATGGAGCGCAGATGGCCGATGTCGATTTCTCGCTTGCCGATAAACGGCAGATCGCGATGCTCCTTGACGGCCTTGGCATCGACTATATCGAGGGCGGCTATCCGGGTGCCAATCCGCTAGATACCGAGTTTTTTGCGCGGAAACATCCTTGCAAGGCTGCGAAGCTCGTCGCCTTTGGCATGACGAAAAGAGCGGGGCGCTCCGCCGCCAACGATCCGGGTGTGGCGTGCCTTCTTGCCTCCAATGCCGATTGCATAAGCTTTGTTGGAAAAGCTTGGGATTACCACGTCCGTGTCGCGCTCGGCTGTACGCTTGAAGAAAATTTAGAAAATATCAGTCAATCAATTGCCGCGGCGCGCGACTCTGGCCGTGAAGTTCTCTTCGACTGCGAGCATTTCTTCGATGGTTTTAAGGCCAACCAAGGCTATGCCCTCGAGGTTGCCAAGACCGCCTATGCGGCGGGCGCCCGCTGGATCGTGCTTTGCGACACCAATGGCGGAACTCTTCCCCATGAGATCGAGCCGATCGTCGCCGTGGTCAAAGAGCGTGTTCCGGGCTCGCACCTCGGCATTCATGCCCATGATGATACCGGCAATGCCGTTGCCAATTCACTCGCCGCCGTTCGCGCCGGTGTGAGGCACATCCAAGGCACCTTGAATGGGCTTGGTGAGCGATGCGGCAACGCCAATCTCGTGTCCATCATTCCGACGCTTTTGTTAAAGCGAGACTTTGCCGACCACTTTGAAATCGGCGTGACGTTGGATAAGCTCGTCTCTCTGACTAAAATCAGCCATACGCTCGACGAGCTTCTAAACCGCGCGCCCAATTGGCACGCGCCTTACGTCGGCGCTTCGGCTTTCGCGACCAAGGCTGGAATTCATGCTTCGGCGGTCATCAAGGAGCCGAAGACCTATGAGCATATTGCGCCCGAGGCGGTCGGCAATAAACGGCGGTTGCTGATTTCCGATCAGGCGGGGAAATCAAACATCCTTGCCGAACTCGAGCGCATCGGCGTGCGCCTTGATAAGGGCGATCCTCGTGTTCTGCACCTCCTCGAAGAGGTCAAGCAAAAGGAATCCCTCGGCTACGCCTATGAAGGGGCGGACGCCTCGTTCGAGCTTCTTGCCCGCCGGATGCTCGGCGAGGTGCCGGATTACTTCGAAGTCGAGCGGTTTCGCGTGGATGTCGAGCGCCGCCATAATGCGCAGGGCGAGCTCGTCTCGGTTTCCGAAGCCGTCGTTAAGGTCAACATCGATGGCGAGACGCTGATCTCGGCGGCCGAGGGGGAGGGGCCGGTCAATGCCCTTGACCTTGCTCTGCGCAAGGATCTTGGCAAATATCAGCGCTTTATTGAAGATCTGGAGCTCATCGATTTTCGCGTCCGGATTTTTCATGGCGGCACCGATGCGGTCACGCGCGTCTTGATCGAGTTCAGTGATGGGACTGGCGAAAACTGGTCAACCGTTGGCGTTTCCGCCAACATTATCGATGCCTCCTTCCAGGCTCTTACCGACGCGATTACCTTCAAGCTTTTGAAGTCGGGTGCGCGGTAGCGCGGCTCGCTGCAGGGCTACTCGAAGTTTGTGTATTGCAGAATAAAACTGTGCGCTAAGCCGCGTGGAGGCGCCGGAAAAGGCGCCGCGCGGCGGACGGCCTCGAGATAAGCCGCGTCAAGGAGCGGGTCGCCACTGGCGCGATAGACCGCTTGATGGGTGAGGTGTCCGAGCTCATCGACGAAAAGGCCGATCTGCCCGATATGCAGGAGATGGTTGGCGCGCGCCTCGGCTGGCACGTGCAGGTGGCGGATAATCAAGCCCATCAGCAACGACTCGTAGCTGGCTTTTTCACTGCCGCCGCTGATGGGCGCCGCTTTGGCCGACGAGCCGAAGGAATAGCTTGGCGCTTGCTCCAAGGCCGCAAGCTGTTTCGCGACATTGGCGTTCTTACCCTGCGCGGGTGGCGCCTTGGTTGATGGCGGCTTTTGTTTTTGCTGCGGCTTCACCGGCGGTTGCGGTTGCGCTTTTTCAAGAGCCTCGGCATCAGGCGTGTCGTCGGCGAGTTTTTGCGGTTCCGGCGGCTGCTCGGGTTTGGTTGGCTCGCTTTCAGGGGAGGCAGCCTTCTCCTGCTCCGGCTTATTTTGGGGCGGCTCCGGAGAGACAAGTTTTGGCGGCGGAGCCACGCGCGGCGCCTTCGTTTCCTGCTCCGGCTGGCCTTTCAGAACTTTGTTGTCATTCCCCGCGACAGGGGCATCATGGGCAACTTGCACGTCGTCGAGCTCGACTTTTTCCGGTGGCGGCTTTTCGATGACGCGAGGTGGTGTCACCAAGTCTGGCTCCGGCCGGGGAAGGTCTTGCGCAACCTCGTTTTTCTGCTCCGTCGGTGCAGCGGGCATTTCTGTCACGATCTCGACGGGGATTTCCTCAAGGCGCGTTGCATCCGCGGCGCCAAAAAAATCAGAGAGGAAGAAAACCGCTACAAGCAGAACATGCGCCGCTAGGCATGCCGCAAGAAGCAACCCGAAACGCGTTTTCTTTGTTGGCGCGTCGGCGGGCAGGAGCCGTGCGCTCTCGTCGGCTTTCAGCAAGGGAAAAGGGGGAATTGCTCCCGGCGTCACCACACTTGCTCCTCGAGTCGAACGCTTATTTCCCACTCTCAAGGCCAATTTTTGGCCGAGCGCTGCCTTATCTGGGAGATGTTAAAGGCGAGGGTCGAGAGTTTCCTTATGTGTTCCAAAAAGCGTCGCCTTAGCCGTGGCTGCCTGGATGATCGGAAGGATATCCTCAACTTTCTCGGCAACAAGGTAGCGAACCTCGAACGGCTGCTGAATGAAACGCTGCTCTCGCATATGGGCAAGGAGTTGCAACAAAGGGTGCCAAAAACCACCGATGTTGGCAATAACGACCGGCTTAGTGTGGCGGTCAAGCTGCACCCATGTCAGTTGCTCGCATAGCTCCTCTAGCGTCCCGATTCCGCCAGGCAGGGCAATGAAGGCGTCGGCACGCTCGTGCATCAAACGCTTGCGTTCGTGCATGTCATTGACAATGATGAGTTCTTGGAGTTCTGAAAGCGGCCGTTCGCGGCTCATTAAGAAAGCGGGAATGATGCCAGTGACGCGGCCGCCATGCGCCAGCACCGATTTCGCGAGAGCACCCATAAGGCCATGGGAGCCTCCGCCGTAAACAAGGCCGATGGAACTTTCCGCGAGTGCTTTGCCAAGCTTTTGCGCGGCTGTCACATAAATTGAGTCGCCGCCGGTCGCCGAGCCGCAATAGACGCAAATATTGGAAACCGTGCTAAAGGCTTGTTCTTTGGCAAATTGCTGTAAAGGCATGGTGCGCTTATCAACTTTCATTGAAACTGGGTCTGGCGAGTTTCGGCTTTCCCGCTGCCATATTAAACCTCGCCTCGTAACCGTGCGGTAAAGAAGCACGTTTTTGGAAGAGGATGAGTCATACGGAAATTTTGCCGAAAATCTTGGCGCGCTATCGCAAACGATGCTTAGAGAGGTCAATGCGGCATTTTTCTCCTGTTGATCCGCCCCGGTTCGCGCAAGTGCGCCCTTGGCCGGCCGTTACCTTGCGCAAGCTCTGGCCCTACATTTGGCCCTCCGGCCGGCGCGATCTGATACTGAGGGTTTACGCTTCCTTCGCCTTGATGCTGGCGGCGAAACTCGTCACCATCGCGGTTCCTTATTCATTCAAATGGGCCCTTGATGCGCTGGGTGGCTCAGGGCCAGCCGCTTCCTTAAGCCTTTTTGCAGGTCCGGTGGCGCTAACGGTTTTATATGGAAGTCTGCGTATCCTGATGGCGCTTCTCACTCAAGTCCGCGACGCGATATTTGCCGATGTCGGGATGAACGCGGTCCGTCGCCTCGCGAAAGATGTTTTCTCCCATTTGCATGCGCTCTCGCTGCGATTTCATTTGGAGCGAAAAACGGGAGGGCTCACGCGCATTCTTGAGCGTGGCCGCAATTCGGTCGAAACGATTGTGAGAACGACGATGCTGACGGCCATTCCGACGGCCGTGGAGTTCATCTTAATCTTGGGAGTATTTTTAATCCAATTCGATTGGCGGTACGCGGCCGTCGTGACGGCCATGATCGTGGCCTATATGAGCTTTACCGCCGCTGCTACTAATTGGCGAATTGCCATTCGCCGGGCGATGAACGAAAGCGATATGGATGCCAATACGAAAGCAATTGATAGTTTATTAAACTTCGAAACTGTAAAATACTTTACGGCAGAAGAGATTGAAAAAGTCCGCTACGATAAGTCGATCGCTCGTTACGAGCGCATGAGCATTAAAACTTACACTTCGCTAGCCTGGCTGAACGCCGGACAAGCCGTCATTTTTACGTCAGGCCTGACCGCCGCGATGGCCATGAGCATTTCAGGAATAAGAAGCGGCTCTAATACGGTCGGCGATTTTGTGCTCATCAACGCCATGATGATACAGCTTTACCAGCCGCTGAATTATATGGGCGTGGTCTTGAGGGAAATCCGCCAGTCGTTAGTCGATATCGAAATGATGTTCGGAGTATTAGCCCAGCAGCCAGAGGTCGAGGACCGCTTCGGGGCAAAGCCGCTCGTTGTCAAAAAAGGCAGGCTTTCATTCCAAAACGTTTCTTTCCATTATGATCCGCGGCGCGAAATTTTAAAGCACATAAGTTTCGAAGTGCCCGCCGGGAAAACGGTCGCGGTCGTCGGCCCTTCGGGTGCGGGAAAGTCCACCCTGTCGCGCTTGCTGTTCCGCTTTTACGAGCCTTCCGCCGGGCGTATCATGATCGATGATCAGGACATTTCTCTTGTGACCCAAATATCTCTGCGCCAAGCCATTGGAATGGTTCCCCAGGATACTGTTCTGTTCAATGACACGATCGCCTACAACATTCGCTATGGCCGGTTTGATGCAACGGATGATCAAGTTAAAGACGCGGCCCGGCTGGCACGAATCGACCATTTCATCGAGCAGTTGCCGGCTGGCTATGAGGCGCAAGTTGGGGAACGCGGGCTTAAACTTTCCGGGGGGGAAAAGCAGCGCGTCGCCATCGCGCGCACCATTTTGAAGAGCCCCCCCATCCTCGTCCTCGACGAAGCAACCTCGGCGTTGGACTCCTTTACCGAGGGAGAAATCCAGCAAGCCCTCCATGCCGTCTCGCAAGGGAGAACAACTCTTGTGATTGCCCATAGGCTGTCGACGATCGTTAACGCCGATGAGATTATTGTGCTCGATAAGGGGGAAATCGTCGAGCGCGGCGCCCATGCCTCGCTCCTCGCGAGAAATGGGGTCTATGCAGCGCTATGGAAGCGTCAAAACGAAGTGCGGAAAGCTGAAGAGACCTTGCGGCGAGCCGCCAGCGAGGAGGGAGCCATTTATGATATCGTCTACGGAGCGAGCGGATCCGCCGAAGGCTTCATCGAGCTTGAGTTTGCCCCGCCCGACAAGAACCTCGCGACACCCGAAATTTTCTAGCAAACATCGCTTCCCGTGAGTTTCCAAGCAGAAGCGCGAACGCGCATATAGGGCTTGTTTGGAGAAGCGAAATGAGTGGGTTCTTTTCATGGGGATGATTGATACGATCCGCAAGCAGCTCACGCCCATCCATCCCGAGGGATATATCTTCATCGCGGGATTTGCGATTGCTGCCGTTTTGCTTGGCTATTTGGCCGAATCGCTCGGGTGGATTGGTGCCCTTGCTACCGCGTGGTGCGCCTATTTCTTCCGCGACCCAACCCGTTTCACGCCGCTCGATGAAGATCTCGTCATATCGCCGGCAGATGGTGTTATTTCGTCCATTGGCTATTTCGCGCCGCCGCCGGAGCTTGGACTTAACGACGTGCCGATGCAGAGAATTTCAGTTTTCATGTCAGTCTTTGATTGCCATGTCAATCGAGCCCCCATCGCGGGGCGTGTCACCAAAATCGCGTATAAACCCGGGCTGTTTCTAAATGCCGATCTCGACAAGGCGAGCGAAAGCAACGAACGGAATGGCTTTGTAATCGACAGCAAATTGGGCCAATTTGGAGTCGTGCAAATCGCTGGCTTCGTCGCGCGGCGTATTGTTTGCTTAACCCACCAGGGTGAGGCCGTGGGTGCTGGCGACCGGATTGGCCTCATACGCTTTGGGTCTCGAGTTGATGTCTACATGCCAGGCGCTGCCCGGCCGCTGGTCACGGTTGGCTCGAAGGCGGTGGCCGGCGAGACGGCCATTGCGGAGCTCGGGTCAAAATCGTCCCCGCGAAATTTCAAATCCGCTTAGTTTGTATTCGATGCGAGGCAAGCGGGCAGGCGGAACATGCTGATTTTGCTCACCCGGGCCATTGAAGAATCTAGGCGGACCGCCGCGATTCTCGAACGGGATGGTCACGAGGTCATAATATCACCGGTTTTTGAAACGGTGCCGACGGGCGCGACATGGCCAGCAGGCCTTATCGATGGTGTCATCGCGACCAGTGCACGAGCTTTCGAGTTATTATCGGCGACGCCAGAGTGGCCGCTCCCGGAGGCGCGCCGCCTATGGCCGCTTTTCTTGGTTGGCGAAAAAGCCCGCGTCGCCGCCCGCGAAAGAGGCTTTTCGGGCGTGGCTGTAATTGCTCAAGATGTGGCGGCCCTCGCCGGTAAAATCGCCGACAGCTTAGCCGGAAAAAAGCGCTTTCTATATCTCGCGGGCCGCGACCGGAAACCAGAACTGGAGAAACGTCTTAATGAGCTTGACCACACGGTCGAGCTTTTGGAGGTCTATTCGGCACAGGCCGCGGAGGCGTTGAGCGATGATGCCTTGGGCTTGTTATCCTCCGGCAAAATCGGCGCGATTTTGCACTACTCGCGGCGTAGTACGGAGATTTTTCTTAAATTAGCGCGCAAAGCTCGCCTCGACCTGACAGACCTCAACCACGTATGCATCTCATCCGATACGGCAGAACCCCTCTTAAGGCAGCGCATTCATGGCGTACTCATTGCTAAAACTCCAGACGAGCAAGCCATGCTCGCGGTTGTCAACGCCTTGGCTGAGTTACCGAAGCTTTCCATTGGGCCTGATCTTGAAGCATGATGATCGCGCTTTTTTGAGCGCGCGCCGATTGAGTTGCGACGGGAAGTTGTCTCTAGGCGCCGTCAGCCGGATTCTTTTTCTGGCTGCAACCATCGCAATCATTTGGCTCGGAGCAGGAGGCGGAGCCTTTGCAACTATCGATGTAAAGGCTGGATTTATCCGGCTGCCCCCTACGCAGGAAACCGTGTCTATACTCGATACTCCCGCTCAGGATGACGGCATTGCTGGCGCAAGACTCGCCGTCGAAGACAATAACACGACAGGCAAGTTTCTAGGCTTGAGTTACTCCGTGGAGGATGTGCGTCTGCAAGCCGGGGACGATCCTATCCAAGTTCTGAATAGTTTTGTAGAGCATAAGGTGCCCTTCGTAGTGGCCGATGTTCCCGCTTCCACGTTGCTCACACTTTCAGCCGCGGCAAAGGAGAAGGAAATTCTTTTGTTCAACATCGGCGCTCCAGAGGATTCACTGCGGGAAGAGGATTGCCGGGCTAACGTTTTTCACGTGGCGCCTTCTTATTCGATGCTTGCCGATGGGCTCGCTCAATATCTGGCTTGGAAGCAATGGAAGCGCTGGCTCCTGATCAAGGGGTCTCACCCGCAGGATGAGCTCTATGCCGATGCTCTGCGCCATTCCGCCAAGAAATTCGGCCTCAAAATCGTTGATGAACGCATTTATCAAGATACCGGCGGCGGGCGCCGATCGGATTCAGGAAGCGTACAGACCCAGCGGCTTATCCCGCCGCTGACGCAAAACGCGCCAACTTATGATGTCCTTATTGCGGCTGACGAAAGCAATGTTTTTGCGGGTTATCTCCCCTACGGCACATGGGACCCTCGCCCGGTTGCGGGTTCGGCTGGTCTCGAGCCGTTGAGCTGGGACGGATCGCACGAGCAGTGGGGAGCGGCTCAGCTTCAGAATCGCTTTATCAAATTGGCTTCAAGACGCATGAATGCGCGGGACAACAACGCCTGGGTCGCGATGCGCATCATCGGCGAGGCGACATCGCGCACAAATTCGATTGATCCGAAAACTATCAAAGATTATCTCGCGGGGCCGGATTTTGCGATTGCGGCGTTCAAGGGGCAAAAGGAAACCTTTCGCCATTGGAATCAGCAGCTGCGCCAGCCGATCCTGCTCGGCGACGGGCGTATGATCGTTTCCGTATCGCCGCAAGAAGGTTTTCTTCATCAAACGACAGAACTCGATACCCTTGGCCTCGATGAGCCAGAAACACGGTGCACGCTGCAATGATGGGATTAGGAGAATGGGCGAGAGCCGCTCGAGCTTGCTCAGCTTGTGTTTTTTTTATGATCTTGCCTCCAATAAACTCTCTCGCTTACGCTTTTTCCGCTTATATCTCAAATGAGAAGGGAAACTCCATCTCGATCATCGATACTGATAGGATGGAGGTTACCAAGACGGTCCAAGTCGGCCATCGCCCGAGAGGCCTTGCTCTCAGTAAGGATGGCGATGAGCTTTACATTTGTGCCGGCGACGACGATCTCATCCAAATATTCGATACGAAGAAACTGGCCATTACTGGAACCTTGCCTTCTGGGCCTGATCCTGAGCTTTTGATTTTGAGTCCGGACGGCAAGCTTCTTTATCTTTCTAACGAAAACGACAATATGGTCACCGCCATCGACGTGACCACGCGCAAAGTAATCACGGAAATACCAGTTGGCGTTGAGCCCGAGGGGATGGGTTTAAGCCCCGATGGAAAAATTCTCGTGAATACATCAGAAACGACCAATATGGCGCACCTGATCGACACTCAGACTCACAAGATAATCGCCAACATACTTGTGGATGCGCGACCACGCGCCGCGCAATACACTCCAGACGGCGCCGAGCTTTGGGTTTCCTCGGAAGTTGGCGGCACGGTCAGTGTCATCGATACCGCGGGAGCAAAAGTAAAGCAGAAGATTGCCTTCGCGGTTCCTGGCTTATCCAAAGAAGCAATCCAGCCTGTTGGGCTAAGATTTACGAAAGACGGCAAGACAGCCTTTGTGGCGCTCGGTCCGGCAAATCGCGTGGCCGTCATCGATACCGCGACGAAGAAAATCCAAAAATACCTTCTAGTCGGGCAGCGCGTCTGGCAGCTCGCCTTTACGCCAGATGGAAAATACCTTTACGCAACAAATGGTGTTTCAAATGATGTGTCGGTCATCGACACTGCAAACCTAAAAGTGGTGAAGTCAATTCCTGTTGGCTCTTTCCCCTGGGGGGTGGCGATCTCAGGCCAATGAATCTTCATTCGCGGAACCAGCCGGCCGCGCCGCAAGAGTGCGTTGCTTTCGCGGCCCTAGACATTAGCGGAGTGAGCCACCGCTATGGCGAACGGAAGGCTCTCGATGACGTTTGCTTTTCCGTGAAGCGTGGCAGCTTCTGCGCCCTTCTTGGCCTTAACGGTGCAGGTAAAACCACGCTTTTTTCCCTAATAACCCGCCTGTACAATATGCAATCCGGCTCTATCAAAGTCTTCGGCTTTGATATCAATGGCTCTTCAAGCGAAGCGCTGAAGAGGCTAGGCGTTGTGTTTCAGCAAAGAACGCTCGATCTCGATCTCACGGTCAAGCAAAACCTCCGCTATCATGCCGCTCTGCATGGCCTGCCGGGTGGGGATACGAATCGGCGGATAGAGTGTGTTCTCGACCAAGTTGGTTTGGCTAGGCGGGGCACGGACATAGCCAGGAACCTTTCCGGTGGCCAAGTGCGGCGGGTAGAGATTGCTCGCGCCTTGCTACATCATCCGCAGATGATGCTTCTTGATGAGCCAACGGTGGGCCTCGATATCAAAGTCCGCGCGGATATTCTCAAGCACGTCCGTAATCTTGTTACCCTGGAAGGGCTCGGCGTCCTTTGGGCAACCCATCTCATCGACGAGGTCGAGCCAGGTGACGATGTCGTTCTACTTCACCAAGGGAAAGTTCTTGATAAGGGTAGCGCCATGGGGCTTGCGGCCCGCGCTAATGCCGCCGATATCGCCTCTGCCTTCAAGAAGCTGACTGAGATCGCGGGAGAGCAGGCGTGATGGGGTCGGCGTTAATTGGGGAGCCGGAAAGCCGCCGTTTTCATACCATCCAGTACGCATGGTGTTTTAAAGGCATCTTATGGCGGGAGGCGCTCCGGTACATCCATCAGCGAGAGAGGTTCATATCAGCGCTGGTTCGGCCGCTCGTTTGGCTGTTTATTTTTGCTTCGGGATTTAGATCTGTTCTGGGGGTGTCGATCATCCCGCCCTATGATACCTACGTGCTCTACGATGTTTATATCACGCCCGGCCTGATGGCGATGATCGAGCTCTTTGCCGGCATGCAGTCATCGCTTTCAATGGTCTACGATCGCGAGATGGGGAATATGCGCGTTTTGCTCGTGAGCCCGTTCCCGCGGTGGTTTCTCTTGGCCTCGAAGCTAGCGGCTGGCACCGCAGTCTCCGTGGCGCAAGTCTACGTATTCCTCCTTGTTGCCTATTTCTGGGAGATCGAGCCGCCGTCTTTATGGGGCTATCTCACCGTGCTTCCTGCGCTGGTCCTTTCAGGCTTCATGCTCGGTGCGCTCGGCCTGCTTTTCTCCTCGCTCATCAAGCAGCTGGAGAATTTTGCCGGGGTGATGAACTTCGTTATTTTTCCGATGTTCTTTGCTTCCTCGGCGCTTTACCCGCTCTGGCGTGTTAGGGAGGGGAGTCCATGGCTCGCGTCTTTATGCGAGCTTAATCCATTCACCCATGCTGTAGAGCTCATCCGCTTTGCCCTGTACGGGCAGGTCAACCTCGTCTCTTTAACCGTTGTGTTCGTGGTGGCGGCTTTATTGCTCTTGGCGTCGATTGCCGCCTACGATCCCTCGCTTGGCATGTTGAAGCGCCGCGAGGGATCTTGACCGAAGCAATGTTACTTTTTCTTGCCGTCCGGGCCAAATTGCGCCAGATATGCGATGAGGTTTTCCCGGTCACTCTCTTTGGGAAGGCCAGCGAAGATCATTTTGGTGCCTGGGATCACGGCTTTCGGATTGGCGAGATATTCCTTGAGTTTCGCTTCGTCCCAAACAATTCCAGAGTCTTTATTCGCCTCGGAATAATTATAATCCGGAACCGAACCCGTCTTGCGGCCGATGAGACCATTCAACACTGGTCCGACAAAGTTTTTCGCGCCTTCGCCGATCTGATGGCATACTTTGCATTTTTGATTAAAAATAGTTTCTCCCGCGGCCGCGTCAGCCGCCATAACTCCACCAACGGAAGCGGCCCAGCTGGCCGCGGCGGCAAGGCAAATATATGTAAGCTTCATCTTTGGTGTTCCTTCCCTGATCCTGCGAGGGCCATTCGATCATGCTCTCGCGTCCCCGCATTTCCGGCCTGGTAAACCTATCATCGCAGCCGTCGCAATAGAACATGTACCTCGAGATCATGGCAAAAAACAACCCAGGCGCGGCCTACCGTCATCCTTTGCGCTCAGGAGCTCTTCTTAGCCCAATCAAACAAGCTTGGGCGGCGGGCGTGCTTCGCGTCTTGGCGAGTTCCCTCGCCTTGGCCGCCGTTCCGAATAGCCATGCGGCCGCCGATGAACAGCTCCGCCTCGCCGTGCAGAAGACCGGTACCTTTGCCTGGGAACTCGCGATCATTCGCGAGCAGGGGTTCGATAAAAAAGCCGGGCTTGATCTCAATGTCATGGAGTTTGCGTCGCCTGAGGCGGCGAAAATCGCGCTCTTGGGCGGTGCAACGGATGTCATCCTGAGTGATTGGCTTTGGGTCGCAAGGCAAAGGAGTTTGGGTAATCACCTGGTCTTTGTGCCGCATTCGGCGGCGATCGGAGCGGTAATGATTCCACCAAACTCTCAAATCTCCACACTAACAGATTTGGCCGGCAGAAAAATCGCCGTTGCGGGCGGCCCGCTGGATAAAAGTTGGCTTTTGCTGCAGGCTTATGCTCACAGGGAAGGGTTTGATATCGCCAAGCAAGCAAAGGTCATTTTTGGCGCCCCCGCGCTCCTCCAGCAAACGGCTCTCGACGGCGAGGCCGACGCAATTTTGAATTATTGGAATTTCTGTCTAGCACTCGAAGGGCGCGGCTTTCGCCGGCTAATTGGAATAGACGAAGTCGAAAAGCATCTTGGCGCTAAGGAGCCAGTTGCCATGGTTGGCTTTGTCTTCGCCGAAAACTTTGCCAAAACTCACACCCCCGCGTTCGATCGCTTCTTTACCATGGTGTCAGAGGCCCGTCGTATCCTCGTCCAATCTCAAAGTGAGTGGGAAAAGATTGCGGGCCTCGTCGGAGTCAAGGATGAACAGCAGCTGGAACGGTACAGAGATACATACGTCAATAGCCTTCCCAACCGCACTATTGGGGAGGAAGCCGCCGACGCGCGGGTTTTGTATGGTTCATTAGTGAGAATAGGGGGCTCTGAGGTTACCGGCGCGGCAAAGGAGCTCGATGAAGAAATCTACTTTAAAGGCGGGCCTGAGTTGGTTCCAAACAAGAACTAACCCGCGCTGGCTTCGCCTGCCGTTCCTGCTCTTATTGCTTATCCTGTGGCAAGTGGGCTCGCCCACCGCCCCGGTAGGCGCATTGCCATCGCCATTTGCCGTTTTGAGCGTTATCGTATCGGAGATGCGATCGGGCGCCCTTCTATCGAACCTTGCGATTACGTTTGGTCGTGTCATCGCGTCCTTTGGGTTGGCAATGTCCCTTGGAACTTTGCTTGGGGTCGCAATGGGGCGCAACAAGACGATCGACCGGCTATTCGATCCTTTGCTGATCGTTCTGTTGAATTTGCCCGCGCTGGTGGTGATTGTCCTTGCCTATATCTGGATCGGCCTCAATGACACTGCCGCAATAACCGCCGTGGCCCTCAATAAATTACCCAATACGGCGGTCACTTTGCGGGAAGGCAGTCGCGCGCTTGATAAAGACCTCGATGAGATGGCCCTTGTGTTTCATTTGCCCACTCAAAAAAAACTAAGAGACATAGTAATTCCTCAGCTTGCGCCCTACTTTGCCGCTGCGGCACGCTCGGGCCTCTCGCTTGCTTGGAAAATCGTCCTCATTGTCGAACTGCTTGGGCGATCGAATGGCGTCGGTTTCGAGATCGGGATCGCATTTCAACTCTTCGATATCGCTCGGCTTCTTGCCTATGCGCTACCTTTTATCGGGTTTATGCTCGCCATCGAGGCTTTTATTGTGCAGCCTTTCGAGAATCACATCTTTCGATGGCGGTCGGGGCGCCATGCTTAGGGTTCGGATTACGCGAAAAACCCGCCAGAGCGCTTCCGGCCAATTGCGGATCGTGCTCGAGAAGTGCGCCTTTGATTTAAAGCCTGGAGAAACCTGCGCTCTCCTGGGCCCGTCTGGCTGCGGCAAGACAACCCTTCTGCGGATCATCGCCGGGCTTGATTGCGATTTTGATGGCCAACTCGAAAGGCCAGCGGGTTCTCGAATTGGCATGGTCTTCCAAGACCCTCGACTCTTGCCCTGGCGCACCGTCTGGCAAAATTTGCGTCTCGTTGGGATATCTCAAGAAAGCGATATCACCGATATCGCCGCCGCCTTAGGCCTGTCGCGACACCTTAATCATTTTCCGGGTGAATTATCGCTTGGGCTCGCCCGCCGCGTCGCGATTGCCCGGGCATTCGCGGTAAAGCCCGATCTCTTGCTCCTTGACGAGCCCTTTGTCTCGCTCGATCCGGCCCTCGCCATCAGGCTGCAAGAAGAGTTGCTTGCGCTCGTGCACAAGCGCAAGGCGGCGACGCTATTTGTGACCCATAGCATTGATGAGGCGGTCAGCGTTGCCAACCGCGTCATCGTTCTTTCGGCAGCGCCAGGCACGCTCATCGCCGACCAGACAGTAGAAGAATTATGTGGGGGAGTGTTACATGCACGGGTCCATCGCGCCAAGGAGGCGGTTTCCGCCCTCTTAGGAAATGCCTCTACGTCTCATAATGGCGCCGATCTTTCATTATGAAAAAACATATTTTGAAAAAAGCGCGGTTTTGACCAGCATGAATTTTGAGTTGAGCGAGGCGAGGCGTGCACTCACGCAGGTCTTCGGATTCGATGACTTCCGGCCAGGACAGCGGGAGATCCTCGAAGCGATATTTTCCAGTGAAGATGTCCTGGCGGTCATGCCGACCGGGGCAGGGAAATCTCTTCTTTATCAATTGCCTGCGGTCGTACGGGGAGGGATGACAATCGTCGTGTCGCCGCTTATTGCCTTGATGCGGGATCAAGTGCGGCAGCTGCAAGCGCGCGGAATTTCTGCCGCTGCCTTGAACTCAGCCAATGGCGGCGAAGACAATGCGACCATTGAAACGGGCCTGCGTGGCCGCCGCTACCGCCTTCTTTACATTACGCCGGAGCGGCTCGCCCGCGCCAATAGCCTTGATCTAATGCGCGAGTCCGGCGCCAATGTCTTTGCCATCGATGAGGCTCACTGCATCTCGCAATGGGGGCATGATTTCCGGCCTGAGTACCTCGGCCTTGCCGAAGCCGCGCGGGCGATCGGCAGGGTTCAAATCATCGCTGTCACGGCGACTGCCGATTTGCCGACGCGCAACGACATCGTGGACAAGCTTTTCGATGCAAAGCCGCGCATCTTTGTGGAGTCGTTCGATCGGCCAAACCTCCATCTCGCCGTTCTTCGCAAAAACGATCCTTTTCAGCAAATCGAGACCATGCTGGATAACCACCGAGGCCAGAGCGGCATTATCTATTGCGCCTCAAGGCAACTTACCGAGAGACTCAGCCACTACCTCGGCGGACGGGGGATCCCAGCGCTACCTTATCACGCGGGTTTAGTGGCTGCGGTCCGCTCCGCATATCAGGATGAGTTCGCGAGCCATGACGGCGTCGTCATTATCGCGACGAACGCGTTTGGCATGGGAATCGATAAGCCCAGCGTGCGCTTTGTTTGCCATGCTGATTTACCGCAAAGTATCGAGACCTATTATCAGGAGATCGGGCGTGCTGGCCGCGATGGGCTTGCTGCCGATACGCTCTTATTATTCAGCGATAGTGACATTCTCCTCCGCGAGCGTCAGATGGATCAGAGCGCCCTGCCAGATGAACGTAGGAGAATTGAAAAGCGCAAGCTCAAGGCCCTCGTTTCCTTATGTGAGACGCTGCGCTGCCGCAGGCAAACGCTCCTCGCCGCCTTTGGGGAGAAAGCCGAACCTTGTGGCAATTGTGACATCTGCGATGGCGAGGGTTGGTTTCCGAAAACAAAACTTTTCGGCCAAAAAATTTTTTCAACAATTCATCGCAGTTATGGGCGCCTGTCCGATGGCCGTTTTGCCGGTCTGATCTTCGAGCGCTGTGCGGACCGCCTTTGGGAGCACGCGCCCAGCCTTTTGCCGCTACCAAGCGCCTCCGAAATTCTGCATGACCTCGCTCCTGCCGATAATTTTATCGAGAGGCAACGTCTCCGGCCCAGTTCCGGGCAAGACCCTCAGGAGCCGTTATCAGCACGCCAAAATATGTTGTTTTCTTTGCTTAAAGTAAAAAGGCGGGAACTTGCAAAAGCGCATAAGAGGCCAGCCTATAGCATTTTCCCGGACGAAGTTTTGATGGAAATGGCGCGAAGGCAGCCGAAAAGCGATGAGGAGATGCGAGCGCTTCCTGGCATAGAGCCGAAAGAAATCGACCGTTACGGTTCGGCCTTTTTGCAAATCATCGAGGAAAACAACTCAAAGACATGAGCCGCATCAAACCCGTCAAGGGGTCCTTTAAAGCGGGCTATGCCGCTCTGCGCGCCGGCATCGCGCTTCTCTGCCTGATTACTCCCATCTGCTCGCCTGCCGATCCCTTAGCGCCCCCGCCCATCATCTCGCAAGGCGCCCGTGTGCTGCCCGTGCTGGCCACGCATGGAATGGTCGTTGCGCAAGAAGGAAAAGCGGCAAAGATTGGCGTCGAAATTTTAAAGCGCGGAGGGAATGCCGTCGATGCGGCGGTGGCGACGGGCCTCGCCCTTGCCGTGACACTGCCGCGCGCGGGCAATCTCGGCGGTGGCGGATTTATGCTTGTTCACCTGGCAAAAGAGAAAAAAACAGTCGTCGTCGATTATCGGGAGGCGGCGCCGGCGGCTACAACAAGTGACGTGTTTCTCAACGAGGCGGGGGAAGCAGTGCCGGCTCGTTCACGCGAAAGCGGCCTTGCCGTTGGCGTCCCAGGAACGGTTGCGGGCCTCTCGCTTGCCTGGCGAAAATACGGGTCCGGCAAATTCCGGCTTGCCGATCTTGCCGCTCCCGCTATCGCACTCGCAAGGTCGGGGGTCGAGGTCGATGACGATCTCGCCGACTCGCTGCCATATGCGCAGCCAAGGTTGGCGCGTTGGCCGTCGGCAGCTAAAATTTTTCTCCATGCCGACGGAACTGCGCTTTCGCGCGGCGATAAGCTTATTCAAAACGACTTGGCCAATTCCCTCGAAATCATCGCCCGCGATGGTGAGCGTGGTTTTTACGAAGGGCCAGTGGCGGAGGAGATTATCGCCAGCGTTCGCGCGAGTGGCGGCAGCATGACGCTCGATGACCTGAAAGCTTATCGAGCGGTCGAACGGGTTCCCGTGCGCGGAACCTACCGCGGTCACGAGATCTTTTCCGTGCCGCCGCCGTCATCTGGCGGCGTCCATATCGTTGAGCTCCTCAACCTCCTGGAAGGATATCCTCTAGCTGCTCATGGCGCCAATTCCGCCGCCAATATTCATCTGATGGCGGAGGCCATGAAGCTCGCTTATGCCGACCGCGCCGAGTACCTCGGCGACCCAGACCAGACCGAAATCCCTATCGCGGGCCTTATCTCCAAGGCCTATGCCGAACGCCTGCGCGCCGGCATTTCTACAACCAAGGTGCGGCCATCATCCGAGATCAAGCTAATCGACCCTTTGCCTTACGAGAGCGATCAGACCACGCATTTTTCAATCATCGACGGTGACGGAAACGCCGTGGCGAACACTTATACCTTGAATTTTTCCTACGGCCTAGGGCTCGTCGCGGAAGGAACGGGCATCCTCCTCAACAATGAGTTAGATGATTTTGCCGCAAAGCCTGGCGCGCCCAATGCCTATGGTTTGGTGGGTGGCGCTGCCAATGCCCCGGGGCCGCGCAAGCGGCCATTATCCTCGATGGCGCCGGCAATGGTGTTCCGCGATGACGAACTTGAGCTCGTCACGGGTTCCCCCGGCGGCTCACGCATCATTACTATCGTGACCGAAATCATCCTCGATATCATCGACTTTGGCATGAACATCGCCGAGGCGACAGAAGCGGTGCGCATACACCATCAGGGCTTGCCCGACGAATTGCAGACCGAGCGTGGCCTCAGTGAAGATACGATTCGGCTGCTCCACGCGCTGGGTCACAATGTTATCGTGCGAGGTGCATGGGGCTCGGCGCAGAGCATTTATCGCGTGAACGGTCTCCTCATGGGGGCGGCGGATAGCCGCCAACGCGGCACTCTGGCCGCGGGATTTTGATGCCCCCAAACTGCCTACTCAATGATTATTTTGTAGCGCTCTCCTGGCTGCAAGGATTCACCGCGCTTAAGGTCGTTGATAAGCAGAAAGTAGTCTAGCCCACGCTCTGGAACAGCCATGCGCGAAGCCAAAATATCGGCGGTGTCATCAGGCTGCGCGGCATGGATTGCTAAGCGCAATGGCTTGATGGATTTCAGCTCATCAGGGGAAATGCGATGAAACGAATTGATTGACTCCCGGTAACGTGCTTTCGCCTCCTCGGTGAGCGAGCGCGCCGCGAAAATGAGCCGGTAAACCCGTACTGGGGTGAAGCGAATGGCGGCAGCAAAAAAACTCCATTCGCCAGCACGGGCGATCGCGAGCGCGGCAGGCATGCCGTTGACATCGGCCTTTTCGATCGAATTGACATCAAGCCCATCGATCCAGCCGCTGGCCATATAAGCCGTGAGGGAGGCTGTTTGCGGCACATTGGCGCTATCGAGGCGGAGGGCTTCCGTATTGCCAGCTTTGACGCCAAGAACAGCGTGAGAGGCATTCTCGAGACTGATCCCATCTGGAGCGAGGAATGCAAAACCAAGCCGGCCATGGACAAATTCACGGCCTCGGATAGCCCCTTCACCGGGATCGTCGCCGAATATCATGCCATCGATCGCCGCGAGATAGGATGAGCGACCACTGGCGCCATAACCAGGCGCGCCAATTTGCCGTGCCGCCTTTACTGCCTCGGCGACGCGGTCGGGCGTCGAAGGATGTGTCGCCGTAATATCCGGCTTCCCCGCGCTCGTATATTGGCTCAATAAGAATCCGCGCAGCGCCGCCGAGCGATCGAGAGCTCCAAGGAAACGGGCAGCGCCGTAAGGATCGTAGCCGGCTTTTGCGCTAAGCCGAATTCCAATTTGATCGGCTTCGAGTTCCTGCTGGCGCGAGAAGCTTGCAATCGTTCGCTGGGCGAGCGCTTCGACCTCCTGGCTTTTTTGCTTGCTTTGGATGACGCTCGCGACTTGGCTGATAACCGCTGCCCGCTTTTGCTCCTCCTCCCGCTGGGATGCATGATTCGCTAAGATGTGAGCAATTTCATGCGCCATCACGGCAGCGACTTCCGAGGCGTCGGTGGCCAAGGCCAGGAGGCCTCGAGTTACGTAGAGATTGCCGGGCGGCAAGGCGAAGGCATTGACCACGGGGGAATTCAAGATTGTGGCTTTGTAGGTACCTGCCACCCCGCCAGCGGCATCGGAAAGCTTTGACAGGATTCCATTTAAGTAGTTTTCGGCCGAAGAATATTTGTATTCGCCGTCAAACAGGGCGATCATTTGACGATGTTCGAGGGATGTTTTTTCATCGACCGTGGGATCCCGAGGTGGCGGAAGTGGCGCCGAACTGTTGAAATTGGCGCTGTCGGGCGTCTCCATCGATGCGCAAGCAGCCAGACCGAGCGCGAGCAAAGCCGCGATCGTAACCATAATCGCTAGGCGGTGGCGTCCAAGGCTTGCCCGTCCAAAACTCACAAAATGCCCCTGTGCGCGACGCCTATCTGCCCACTCGACCAGCTTCATTCTTCCATCAACGTTCAGCGGATTCTATGTCGCTTGGGTCAGAGATTTCGATTTGGGGGCCGAAATGGTTATCGAGGAGTCCCCGCACGCGAATTATACGCCCGCTCAAGCCTGCCGCGGCCCTATACACTGACTCGAACGTCTTGCCCGTGCGAGGAACGAGGGCGATCGACAAATCTGATCCCCGCCGAAAACCGAAATAGAGCAGGATACGCGGCCTCCGATCCACGATACGGCTGACGCGTCCCTCTGCGATGACGATGGTGCCCAGCCGGTCAGCAAACAGCTGAGGATTATCCGCAGCCAACACTGCATAGTACGGATCGCCCCAAAGGCCAATCCCCGCCGCGCGCGCCCCGCTCTCCACGGCGAGCAGTTTCTCTCTGCAGAGATACCCAGCAGCGCTTGCTTCGTAGCGCGCAAGTCCCGCATCAAGGACGGCTTCGGCGACGGATAAGGGGGCGAGCGGCCCCGCCTGGCCGGGCTGGGCGGCGAAGACAAAAGCAACTTTCCGGCCCCAACGGTCCAAGCCTCGCTCTGCGGGGGTAAAATATACCTCTTCCCCCGCTAGCCAGGAAGCAAGCCGGTCGCGCGCGCGGATATCGAGTTCCGGGTCATCAGGCGTGGGGCGCGGCGGCTCTATGCCTGCGATTTTAATCCGCTGCCCGTCCTCAAGTGTTAAGTCGAGTTTCTCATCGACGATGAGAACGCGTCCGCGGTTACCACCTTGGGCTGGGCAGCGCTCAAACACTTGGGCTTCGGCATTCTTTGTGAAAAATGCTAAGAAAACCAAAGCTATTGTGCACCGAACTCTTTCAGGTCGACCTCTCGTTTCATGATGTTTTCGAACTAGATATCGGGAAATAATATCTTTAAGCATAAATTTTCATGAATAAATCTTCGAGGGCTCTAGATTAACTCTTGTAAATACAGGCGGCGCTCCCGCCTGGCTTGAAGCCAAGTCCCAGTGACGCGCTTGTGATCCTACTCAATTTACGGCGCCGTCCAAGAAAATTTCCTTTCGGGCCGATGGGCTCTGGCCGCCTTAGGCCGAGGACGGACCTATCCAAAAGGGTAGTTCTATGCCACCCTATTATCCTAATTCTTTGACCACCCGGCAGTATATTGCCGGTGCTAGCGGCCAGCTTTAAACATCCAAGTGGGATAGACTAGTCCGGTCGCCTCATCTCAGCATCGAAGGGCACACCTGTGGCGTAACTACCGGTGCATGATGTTGGCCTGAGCGGATTAGCTAATTCCTCAACAGCAAAGAGGCTAATCACATGAGCTTAGTAACTGGAACTGCGCGTACCGGCGAGGCTGCGGCCGCCGCCGAGACGCCGCTTCTTGACGGAAGACTAGGAATCATCGGCACGCTCGCGATCTGTACGTTCTATGTCGGCGTTCGGATCTATGAGCAAATCTTTGGCTGGTATGCGGGTCTCGATTCATTCGCCCCCGAATTTACCACCTACTGGATGACGATCCTCTATATCGAAGAGCCCGTCGAGCTGATCTCTTTCCTTGCCTTGATTGGCTGGATGTGGAAGACGCGCGACAAGGATGTCGCCAACGTGCAGCCGCGCGTTGAATTGCAGCGCATTTTCTACCTCCTTCAATGGATTCTGATCTACGGCGTCGCCATTTACTGGGGTGCTAGCTACTTCACCGAGCAGGACGGCACCTGGCATATGACCGTCATCCGCGATACGGACTTCACGCCAAGCCATATCATCGAGTTCTACATGAGCTATCCGATGTATATCGTCGTCGGCGTGGGTGGATTTATGTATGCCCGTACACGTCTTCCGACCTTTGCCACCAAGGGATGGTCGATCGCCTATGTTCTCCTCTTCGTTGGCCCGTTCATGATTTTCCCGAACGTTGGTCTCAATGAGTGGGGTCACACCTTCTGGTTCATGGAGGAACTGTTCGTTGCTCCGCTGCACTGGATGTTTGTGTTCTTTGGCTGGTTCTCGCTGGCTGTCTTTGGCGTCGCGCTCCAAATCCTTGGCCGCGTCGGCGAGCTGTGCAAGGGCTATGAGGATTTGGTCGGTCTCGAGCCGGCTGAATAATAAATACGCTTCGTGTTGAGGACCCTGGGTCTGACCGAAGTGCTCAGCCCATATAGTCCGGCCACTTCTCGGGGAATAGAGATTCTCCCGGGTGGTGGCCGAGCTGGGCAGAAAATCATCATCTAGCCAATTGTTGAATCTTTACTCCGGGTTCCCGGCATGCAAACCGGGCGGAGTAAGTGGGAGGATAGTATGCTAAGAGATAAACTCTTTAAGGCCGGCCTAGGCCGGGTGACCGAGTCGATACCGGCTTCGCCGGGCATCGAGGGCGGCGCCGGCTCTAACCCGCCGGTAGCGGCGCCTAATGTCGGCGCGCTAGGAGGAGCGATCGCGGGCTCGCCATTCCGTGACCGGGCCGAGGCCGCCGCCGCCGTCAAGACGGCCGATCTTCTGCTGGTTATCGCTTTGTTTCTGATCATGATCGGCGGTTTCCACGTGCACGCCATGTTGACCATGGGCGACTGGGACTTCTGGGTGGATTGGAAAGACCGCCGCATGTGGCCGACCGTGCTGCCAATCATGCTCGTGACCTTCCCGGCGGCAGCTCAATACTTCTTCTGGGAGCATTTCCGTCTGCCCTTCGGCGCGACGTTCCTTTGTCTCGCTCTGTTGACGGGTGAATGGATCGACCGCTACGTCAGCTTCTGGGGCTGGACATGGTTCCCAATCACGCTGTGCTGGCCGACCTCGCTGATCCCAATGTCACTTTTCCTCGATATCGTGCTCCTGCTCAGCCGCAGCTGGATCGTGACGATGATCGTTGGATCCATGGGCTTCTCACTGTTGCTGTACTCAAACAATTGGGTCATCCTCGCCCCATTCCATCAGGCGAGCGAGCAGTATGGGCAGCTGATGACGGTCGCTGACATTGTCGGCTTCCACTACGTCCGCACCTCCATGCCGGAATACATCCGCATCATTGAACGCGGAACCATGCGTACTTTCGGTAAGGACGTGGTGGGCGTCGCGGCCTTCTTCTCGGGATTCGTCTCGATCATCGTGTACTTCGTTTGGTGGCATGTCGGTAAAATGTTCTCCACCACGAAATACATGGCCAAGATCTAAGCCGTTGGAAGGGGCGGTGCCCCAAGCTTTGGGGCGCCGAGGCGACTTCTGTCTGGATACTATAACAATAGGCACGGCTGTAGCCGTGTGGGGAGTTCACTATGAGAAAAACAATGTTTGGTTCACTGGCGCGCAACGCGCTGCGCCAGGCGGGCAAACTCTGGGCCATAGGTTTGGCCGCAGGCGTTGCCCTGACGATGGCGGCCACCGTCCCGGCAGCCGCTCACGGAGAGAAATCGCAGGCGGCCTTTCTGCGCATGCGGACTTTGAGCTGGTACGATCTGAAATGGTCAAAGGCGAGCGTTACCGTCAACGAAGAATATGAGATTACCGGCAAGCTGCACATCATGAATGCTTGGCCGGCGGCAGTCCGTATTCCGGAGCGTTGCTTCGTTAATACGGGGCAGCCGGGCGCCGTCGCCAACCGTATTGGCGTCTGGGTTGGCGGTCAGTTTACCCCGCGTTCGATGGCCCTTGAATTGGGCAAGACCTACGAGTTCCGTGTGCTTTTGAGGGCTCGGCGTCCTGGCCATTGGCATACCCATGTTCAACTCTCCGTCGAGACCGGTGGCCCAATCCCCGGACCCGGCCAATGGGTTGAAATCAAGGGCAGCTTCGCGGACTTCAATGATCCTGTGAAACTGCTGAACGGCACGACGATCAACCTCGAGGGCTTCGCCGAGGGTCGAATCTATGGTTGGCACCTCTTGTGGGCCATCGCGGCCGTTGCTTGGATCGTCTACTGGTTCAGCAAGCGCGGCTTGATCGGCCGGTTCTTGGCGGTCTCGACCGGACAGGATGAAGATCTGATCATTACACCGCAGGAGCGTATTGTCGGGGCGGTCACCCTTGCCGCGGTTATTGGCACCGTCATCGTCTTCTATGGCCTGACGGCGGCGAGCTACCCCAATACCATCCCACTGCAAGCGGGTGACTTCCACAACATTCAACCGCTCGCAGGTGAAGTGGATTCAGGTCCGCTGCAAATTAAGTACCTCGGCGGTTCCTATAAGGTGCCTGGCCGTGAATTGGTGGCCAATTTCAAGATCACCAACGATGGCAAGGAGCCAGTCCGGATCGGCGAGTTCTACACGGCTGGCCTCCGCTTCCTAAATCCTGACGTCTACACATCGAAAGTGGATTATCCGGACTATCTTTTGGCCGATCATGGGTTGAGCCTCAGCGACAACAGCCCAATTCAGCCCGGTGAAACCAAGGAAGTCGCGGTCACCATTCAAGATGCGCGTTGGGATACAGAGCGCCTTTCGGGCCTCGCCTATGACGTCGATAGTTCTTTCGCCGGCCTGCTATTCTTCTTCACGCCGAGCGGAACCCGCTATCCGATGGAAGTTGGCGGATCGGTGATCCCGACCTTCCTGCCGGTCTAACCCTAGAGGTTCGTCCGACAGACTGATAAGGGTCGTCAGATGCATAAATCCCCCGTTGGAGCAAAAGCACCAACGGGGGAATTTATTTTGGGAGGTTGAATAGATCATGATAATGCGAGGATTGGCCGCCTGGTTACTCGCCACGGTACTGCTTACCTCGGCTGCGCATGCCCATGGCGGGGTAGGCATGGTGGACAATAGATGTGTTCTCCGCATCGGTCCCGATATAATGTTCTTTACCGGGTATCAGCCGCAGAATTCCCGGGAAGAGTTTTGCGATGACGTTCCCAATACGGGCCAAACGGTCGTTGCGCTCGATATGCAAGAGAATGAATTGAGGGATATGCTGACCGAAATTCGTATCATTAAGGATGATGGCACCCACACCCGAATGAACGGGCTTCCCGTCCTGAGCGACGCTGAGCTTGGGAGCAGGGAAATTATGGATCCGGTTACGATCGCCTATTTTCCCCCTAAAAAATACCCAACCGGTACACTGACATTCGAACACACATTCCCCGAAAAAGGGAAATTCATCGGTATCGTGACAGTGGTCAATGACCACGGCCAACAGTTCATATCGCAATTTCCGTTTTCAGTAGGAACCTCAACCGCGAGGAGCGCGGTCATTTACGTCCTTCTTATCGCTTTGCTCGGCGCTGGCGTTTACGGAATTTGGAGGTATGGCGCGCAGCAGAAAAAAGCGGTTGAAAAATCGCCCACTTAATGGTTTCCCGTCGAAGGCGGCATAGGCATAGTGCGGAAGAAAAGAAAACTGCGGGCCGCGAAGAGGCTTATCGCGGAAGGCATCGGGCCTGCTCAAGGGAGAATCGTGCCGCAAAGAATGCGCCGACGAATGGCCAGTACGGTGACGGGGTTCTGCCTGAGAGTCAAATATCGAGTTAAGAGTTAAGTGCCATGAAGCTTGCGTTACCCACCCCCATTCAAAACATCGTAGGAATTTTAAATTGGAAAGTCGGGCCTGAGGTCTTTCCAAAATCCGCGGCCCTGCTGGCGCTGAGCTTAATAGGCTTCGGTGTTGCCGTATTTCTAAGACAGCTGATGGATTATTCAGCGTTACGTGCCGCCGCTTCAGCCGCTGGGAGCGCGGCTATTTTGGGCGCGACAGCTTTTCTCTGCGCAAAATTGTCTGGCTACGGCGAGCGGCTGATACAAACGCTCACCGCGATGGCGATTGGTGGCGCGGCCGTTATATTGATAACGACGTTTCTACGGTTTTTTCTGGTTGTCGCCTATACCTTGGATGAATTACCGGAACGAAACGTGTCGGAGTTGGCGAATTTCCTGCTCTTTCCCCTCATCGTCTGGAACGTTTATGTATTTGCCGCCCTCTTCCGCCGGTCGTTCCGGCCAAGTGTCCCCTTGGCTTTCGCCATCGCGGTGCCATTAGTGTATATCCTCGATTTTTTGGTGCCCGCCGCATTCCCGGGTTTATGATTCAATCGTTGGAGTGTTGGCGGCTTTCACATGAGCGTACGCAAAATTGCCTATCAAGGCGAGCCTGGCGCAAATTCGCATATTGCCTGCAGGAACTTTTGCCCCGGCCTGGAACCACTTCCCTGCGCGACGTTCGAAGATGCGCTAGCGGCGATCGCAGAAGGAGATGCTGAGCTAGGCATGATTCCGATCGAAAATTCGATCGCCGGTCGTGTCGCGGATATCCATCATCTCCTACCTCTTTCTGGCCTCTATATAACCGGTGAGTATTTTCTCCCGGTTCATTTTCAACTCCTCGGAGTGCAGGGCGCGAAATTAGAAGACATAACTTCGGTCTATAGCCATCCCCATGCGCTCGGCCAGTGCCGTAAGATCATCCGCGCGCGTGGCTTCGCCGCGCATGTTTTGGCCGACACCGCAGGGTCGGCCCGCGAAGTGGGAGAATGGGGAGATCGGCAGAGAGCCGCGATCGCAACGCGCCTGGCGGCCGATATCTACAAGCTTACCGTGCTAGCGGCTGATATTGAGGATGAACCACACAATACAACGCGATTTGTAGTGTTATCCAAAACATCTCAGTGGCCCGACCCGCCGCAAGGACGCATCATAACGACCTTCGTCTTTCGAGTGCGCAATGTTCCCGCCGCGCTTTATAAAGCTCTGGGCGGCTTCGCCACGAACGGCGTCAATATGACCAAGCTCGAAAGCTATATGATTGAAGGAGATTTTACGGCGACACAATTTTTAGCCGATGTCGAGGGCCATCCGGGCGAGCTGGCGCTTGCAAGAGCCTTGGAGGAGCTCGCGTTTTATTGCAAGGAGCTTAAAATCCTCGGCGTCTATCTCGCTCACTCTTTCCGGGCTGAGACGCGTGAGCGAATGACGCAGCCCGAAGAGCATTGTTCTCTTCAAGTCGCGGACCCAACCTAGCCTCTATTGAAGTACAAAAACGCGTGAGAGACCGTCGCCGCAGCTCCCGTGGCTCAACTCCAGGGTAGCAGTTTGCTACGCGGGCTGGCGGTTTCTTCGCGAAAGAAAAATAGCAAGGATAAGTGCGACGGCAAATAATCCGAGGCCGACAACAGCTCCAATCCAGCCCAAGTTGTGAGCGATAGTCTTGATTTCTGAACCGTGGATCCCGAGAAAATAACCCGCAGAAACCCAAACGGCGACCCATAGCGCGCCACCGATTGCATTGAACAGCAAAAAGCGCTTCCAATCCATGCCCATCGTGCCGGCGACGACACCATTGAGCTGACGAAGCACACTGACAAATCGCGCAAACGCAACAGTGACGGCGCCGTATCGCTGAAAAAAAGATTGCACGCGGTTGAAGCGCTCGGAACTAATGCCAATTTTGCTTCCGTATCTTAAAATAAGGCCGCGTCCCAGCGAGCGCCCGATTAGGTATCCAATGTTGTCGCCGATAACGGCGCCAACCCATGCGAGCGGTCCCAAGAGAAACAGCGACATCTCGCCCCGGCCCGCGAGTACGGATGCGAAAATGAGTACGGATTCGCCTGGTAGAGGAAGACCTAGCGACTCGAGCATGAGGATGACCATGACCGCTGCTGCGCCATACTGATGCACGAAGGGCTCTAGGTTTGCGAAAAGCTGTGAGAGAGTTGGGGCCATCGTCTGCTATGTCGTGCCGCTAAGTTAGATGCTGCGATTTGTTCAAAGCATTCGATTGGAGAACGAACCTGATGCACACGATAAAGTATCGGCTGACCGAAAAAAAATTAGCACCCCGCCGTACGAAACTCGAAATCCCCGGGTGGGCAGGTCAAGCCGAGCCCCGTGCGGATGCTTCTCACGAATACGCCTGGCATTGCGTCCCATTCTCAGAAGCCGCGCAATACGGGCTGGAGGTAGTTTATCCTTATGAAAACGAGCTACGAGTGAGTACGAAGGAAAATAGCCTCGTTTTCGAGGGTGATTTTGGAGAACCTCCGGGTGATGGCCGGCTATGGCCGCCGTTTCGAACATTCGGCGAAGCCTATTACACCTACCAGCTCCTTCTAGATTTGAAAGTTGAGTCCGGCTTCGCCATTAAGATCGAACCACATCCGCGGTTTTTTACCGATACAACCGATACCGTCCCTATTGCAGTGCCGGCGCTTATTCGTCATTGGTGGCCCATGATGTTTTTCATGGTTTTCAAATCTCCAACGGAGGGCAGGGCGCATATTTTTAGGCCCGGAGAACCTTTCGCGCAGTTCACCATCATCCCCGAGGAATGCGATTTCCAGCTCGTCAAAATGACCGAGGAGGAAGCGGCGGAGCGCGAATTACAAGCGCGCCGCATCTATGAAAGCCGTCGCACGCTATCCGCGGGAACAGAGTGGACTTCGGCCTCGAATACCGTCTTTGATGCGACTTACCGCCGTATCCACGGAGCCGCCAGGAAACACCCCGCGGGCTAATTACCGTCAGTAGTAATGGTGGTGGTGATGATGGTGATGATGGCGGTGACGGCGCCACCAGCGGTGATGGTGGTGGTGGTGATAGCCGTATTGCACGGTCTGGATATCAGGATTATGGCTTGCGTTTTGCCCCGCGATGGCGTCAGCCGCGGTGAGGAGCGCCACCGCGTTTGGAATGGGCTGCAGAAGCTCCGCATAAGACTTGGGGCTTAGAACATTGGTCACCTCTTGCGCGGCGGCCGTTTGGAGGCCGGTCACCGTGATAAGTGTCGATATCGCTCTGACGAGACCTGCTGTTTTCGTATCCATATTTTCACCTCCGAAAGGTCAACGCAAAAAGCACCCACACTCTCAGTTGGCGCCCCGACGCCCAGATCCCGGAACGGGCTTGAGTTTGTTCAATCCTAATTGAATGTTTTTAGCGGAGCGAGGTTCCTCAAAAAGTGGGCAGCATGCCGCTGCTGTTAGCTCGTACCGCTAGACCAGCGAAGCGCTTCAACGCCTGGCAGACGTTTGCCTTCGAGCCATTCCAAAAAAGCGCCGCCTGCGGTCGAAACATAAGTAAAAGACTGTGCCGCTTCTGCTTGATTAAGCGCGGCGATCGTGTCGCCGCCGCCCGCGATGGTGTCGAGAGCGCCAACTTTCGTGAGCTGGGCAGCGACTTTCGCGATTGTTGTGGTGCCGGTGTCGAAGGGGGGAACCTCAAAAGCGCCTATTGGGCCGTTCCATACGAGCGTGCGCGATGAGGCAAGGAGGCCGACGACTTGGGCTATCGAGCGGGGCCCAACGTCGAGGATCATTTGATCGTCACGGACAGAATCGATATCGACAGTTTGCGTTGGCATATCAGGCTCGAGCCGAGGTGCAACAATCGCGTCAATGGGGAGCACGAGCTTGCATTTTGAGGTTTTGGCCTCAGCGATAAGTTTTTGCGCGACGTCCACAAATTTTTCTTCGCAAAGCGACTTACCAACGGCCTTGCCGCTGGCGAGAAAAAGCGTATTCGCCATGCCGCCGCCCACGAATAAATAATCGACCTGCCGCATGAGGTTGCCAAGCAGCTCAAACTTTGTTGAGACCTTCGCGCCACCGACAATTGCCGCAAGGGGCCGCTTCGGGTCGGCGAGCATCCGCTTCAGCATTTCGAGCTCGATTTGCATACTACGCCCGACGTAGGCGGGAAGCTTATGAGCCAATCCCTCCGTTGACGCATGGGCGCGATGTGCCGTCGAGAAAGCATCGTTAACATAGATATCGCCGAGCTCCGCTAAAGCTCCGACGAAAGCCGGGTCATTTTTTACCTCTTCTGGATGAAAGCGGGTGTTCTCGAGCAAGAGGACATCGCCGTCCCGCATTGCCGCGACAGCGCTTTTTGCAACCTCTCCGACGCAGTCTGAAGAGAAGGCGACGTAGCGGCCAAGTTGCCTTTCCAATTCGACGGCGACCGGTTTGAGGGAATTGAAGGCATCTGGCCCGCCTTTGGGGCGGCCAAGATGCGATAGAATTATCACTTTGGCTTTTTTATCGGAAATCTCCCGGATGTTTGCCAATACGCGGCCAATCCTAGTTGCATCGCTGATCCTGCCGTCCTTGATCGGCACGTTGAGATCGGCGCGCACCAGCGCCCGGCGGCCGGATACATCGACGTCGTCAAGAGTCCGGAATACATAAAAAGGCGCTGGCCTCGTCATATAAGTTTGCCCATGGCGACGGCAACATCTACCATGCGATTCGAAAAGCCCCACTCATTGTCATACCAAGACATGACTCTCACAAAAATATCGCTCATCACTTTTGTCTGATCCATATGAACAATTGAAGAATGCGGATCGTGATTAAAATCGGCGGAAACATTGGGGTTTTCGGTGAAGGAAAGGATCCCCTTTAACTGTTGCTCCGACGCCCGGCGCACCGTGTCTTTGATCTCCTCTGCTGTCGTTTTTCTTTTTGCCACAAATTTAAAATCAACAACTGAGACGTTCGGAGTTGGCACCCGGATTGCGGCGCCATCCAGCTTGCCTTTGAGCTCTGGGAGAACAAGGCCGACTGCCCGCGCCGCACCCGTTGTCGTGGGGATCATTGAGAGGGCCGCTGCCCGCGCCCGGTAGAGATCCTTGTGCAGCGTATCGAGGGTCGGCTGATCACCTGTGTAGGAGTGAACAGTCGTCATAAATCCCGTTTCAATGCCGACCGCATCATTCAAAATTTTTGCCACCGGAGCCAAGCAATTAGTTGTGCATGATGCGTTGGAGACAACGAGATGATCTTTCGTTAGCTTGTCGTGATTGACTCCAAAACACACGGTCAAATCGGCATTTTCGGCGGGTGCCGATACAAGGACGCGCCTGGCGCCAGCCTTTAAATGGGCCCCTGCTTTCTCGCGGGCCGTGAAGATCCCGGTGCATTCCAAGGCAATATCGACATCGAGTTCCTTGTGAGGAAGTTCGTGCGGGTCGCGGATCGCCGTGACTTTCACAACACCTTCGCCAAAATCAAGCCAATCCTTGCCGGTTCTTATTTCGCCTGGGAATCTTCCGTGTACGGAATCGAACCGCAGCAAATGAGCATTAGTTTCGACGGGCCCCAAATCATTGATCGCAACCAATTGAATATCTTTGCGCTTTGTTTCGGCAATCGCCCGTAAAACATTGCGCCCAATACGCCCAAATCCATTTATAGCGATCTTTGTCGCCATTGGTTTTCCTCTTTTGCGCCGAACCGGCCTCAGTGCTCCACCGTTGGGCTGGGTTATGGCGTTACTGCCTCAGCGCGTCAACCTTTGCGCCTAGCGCGGTTTCACTGCCGCAATCCCGCCAAGGCAATTTTGATATAGTGAGAAAAATTTTCACAAACGGGCCGCGACAGGCGTGGTTTTCCCCGCGTTGAAAACGAGGCGTAGTTTCCACTAGCTTCAAGGACTAAAGTGTTCGGATCCATGGATAGGAACCACCCGGAGCCATCGAGATTGCCCGCATGCCTCGAGGCGGCGCTTCAGCGCCTTACCTCAGCCATCGAAAAACTTGATGCCGCCGAGGAACGGCGCTTGAGCGCGGATGCCGCGCGCGCCAATCTTCAAGAAGAGGTCGCTGTGCTACAAGATGATCGTCTCCGGCTCGCAAGGGAGCTCGACAGCGCATCGGCATTGTGTAAAAGCTTAGACTCGGCCAGCCAAGAGGTCAGCCGGAAGTTAAGCCTAGCAATCGCCGAAATTGAAGTAATCATCGCGGAGATGGCCACTCGCGAAGAGTAAGTTTAAGATACGGCGGCTTGCTCGGCGAGGGAATGATGGCTCAGCTGGCGGTAACCATTTCGGGTCGCGTTTATCGGGTTGCCTGTGACGAGGGAGAACAAGCCCGTCTAGAGGAACTGGCTCAGCTCGTCGACGCAAAGATAGAGGCCATGCGCGCGCAATTTGGCGAGATCGGTGACGGGCGCCTCACCGTGATGGCGGCAATAACGCTGGCAGATCAGTGGCTTGAAGCCAGTGAGCGCGCCCGCCAGCTCGATGCCGAACTTACGCGGCTCAAGAGCCTTTCCGCCGCTCCACCGGAATGGGCCGAAAAATTGGCGGCCTCGCTCGGGCACGCGGCCGACCAGATCGAAAACATTGCACAGAAGATGAATGAAGCAGGCCGGGATTAACGCCAGCTGGAGTGGGCAACACAAGCCAGCCTAGAGCAGATCGCGATCGATGGCGGAGTGCCACAGCCACCATCGCCGACAATGGCTATGACGCCAGTCACTTGGGCTGTGACGCCAGTCACTTGCATGACAAGATTGCTCAGCGCGCAAGCCAAATCATCATTCCGCCGTAGCGCAACCGCAAGATCCCGCGCACATATGGAGTTTATAAAGTGTGTTAGCTAAAACTTAACCTGACAGACAGTGTCCTGGCCCCACGGCGAATCGCAAGCCGAGGCGGGGCGCGGAGCGGTTCGGGGTTACGCAGCGCCCCTGCCTCGGCGTCTCATGAGG
>Ga0187783_10000089_pt1 | contig 69957 bp, 65 predicted proteins | sample 1015_SJ02_MP02_2_FD_132471 | JGI IMG/M metagenome (GOLD analysis project Ga0187783, IMG submission 132471) | Tropical peat soil microbial communities from peatlands in Department of Meta, Colombia - 1015_SJ02_MP02_20_MG | ecosystem: Environmental > Terrestrial > Soil > Wetlands > Peat | place... | reverse complement strand
TCTCACGGTCATGTCGCGCAATTCGGTGCTTCGTTATCGGGGCAGAGAGGTCGATGCGCAGGCCGCAGGACGCGAGCTGAAGGTGCAAGCGGTTTTGACGGGCCGGGTGATACAGCGAGGCGACAATCTGGCGATCGAAGCTGAGCTCGTCAATGTCCAGAACAACAGTCACATGTGGGGCAGTGTATACGACCGCAGACTGGCCGAATTGCTCGGAATCCAGCAGGACATCACAAAGGATATCTCCGCGGAACTTCGGCGGAAGCTGAGCCTGAGCGACGAGGCGCGGTTGGCCAGGCGCCAGACAACCGATCCTGAGGCTTATCGGCTTTACCTCAAGGGACGCTACTTTGCGGAGAAGCTAACGAAGGAGGGAGTGCATCAGGGAATCGAATCCTTTCGTCAGGCCATCGACATCGATCCAAACTACGCGTTAGCCTACGAGGGTTTGTCTTATGCGTATTACACCAGCAACGATTTCTTCGCAACGCCACAGGAATCGATGCCCAAGGCCAGAGAGGCTGCGAGAAAGGCACTGGAGCTGGATGAAACGCTTGCAGAAGCTCACATTGATATGGCAATCATTCACTTCTGGTATGACTATGACTGGAACGCTGCCGAGACGGAATTCAAGCGAGCCATTGAGCTAAAGCCTGACTCCGCGGACGCTCACGCATACCACGGATGGGAATTGGTTTCCCTTGGGCGGGTCGAGGAGGGCATCGCGGAGAGCAAACGGGCGGTAGAACTCGATCCACTCTCCGTCGAAGTCAATGCAACAGCGGGCCAGAACTTCTACTATGCCCACCGGTACGATCTCGCAATCGTACAATTAGCTAAGACCCTCGACCTGGACTCACGTTATTGGCTTGCCCGTATGCTCCTAGGACTGGCTTACGAAGCCAAAGGAGACCTTGCCCGTGCGGTCGCAGAGTGTGAGAAGGCCCGCGAGGCCGAATCTTCGATACCTTGGCCGTCAGCAGAGCTTGGGCACGCTTACTCGGTGTCGGGCAGGAAACACGAAGCCGAAGCTATTTTCAAGGAACTGGAGAACCGATCGAGAACAACCTACGTGCCTGCCTACAATTTCGCCGAATTGCATGTCGGTTTGGGCAACAAGGAGCAAGCACTAACGATGCTCGAAAAGGCCTACGCAGACCGATCGATGCTCCTCAACTTTCTGACATGCGACCCCGAATTCGACGGCCTGCACTCGGCTTCCCGCTTCCAGGGGGTCGCGCGACACATCGGCCTTTCAGAATGACGTCATATGTTTCCGTGCTGTCGTCTCCCTCAGTGCCGGACGGCAATCGCTTGCATCTCGAAGTGACCTCCGCGCAGAAGGGAGGCCACACCAACAAACTCCCGTGCGGGAAGGTCTTTTGTGAAATAAGTCTTGTAAATCGAGCTGAATGTGTCGAAATAGGCGAGATCGGTGCAGGCAATCTGCACGTAGACAAGATCGTCCATCGCAAAGCCTGCTTGAGTCAGCAGAGTTCTGTAGGATTCGAGAAGATTCCTGATTTCGTCTTCGATCTTTTCGGGTGCTTTTCCGGTTTTCGGATCAAGTCCGATATTTCCAGCAATGTACAAAGTGTCGCCAACCAGGATCGCATTGCTGAAGGCAGCCTGCGGCGAATGGTCCGGAAGATTGATGGCGCGACGCTTCGATTGTGAACCGGATTGCGAAAAGGCCCTATGCACCGCAAGGGATCCGGCCAACATAACAAGGAAAGCGAGAAGGAGCACACGACGATTCATGAAATTCCTCCAGGAAATGCAACGCGTTCCAGCCGAAGCGTGAAATATAGTCAGCACCCAAGGAACGGCAACACAGATCTTCCCGTCCCATACAGCGGCTACAGAACGCCTGCCGCGTTGACGCCGCCCTATTCGCCGGGCTTGAGTCCGGGGCGTTCGACAACCTCGATCTTGGCGCCTGCTGGTCCAGCTAGATAGGCAAAGTTGATCGCTGGACCGTTCGGAAGCGATAGCGGTCGCGCCTCGCTCGTCACCATCACACCTTTAGCACGGAGGTCATCGATCGTTTTGGTCAGCGGGCCCGTGGAGCGCCAACCGATATGGTCTATGGCGTGCCCTTCGCTTGGCTCCGGGTCCCCGCGCTCGACCAAAATCCACATGTCGCTGAAGCCGGCTGCGCTGTACTTGATGGCGTCGATGCGCCCCTTGAGCTTCGTACGCTGCCCGCCAAAGGTCGCCAGAAGCCAGCTGAAAACCTCTTCTGGGTTCGGTCCACTCATTTCGACGTGGTGCAGCCCAAGCAGCTCCCGATCCTGCACGACCTCGATCCGCGTGCCCCACGGATCCTCGATGAACGCCGCCCTATACAGGCCAGGTACGTCGCGCGCTGCGGTTATGATCTTAATGCCCGCTACCTCGAATTCCGCCATTTTGGCGTCGAGATCTGCGAACGAAAACCCCACCTGATCAATTGCGCTTCGGCTGCTCGGCTTTGCGTCCGCTTTGCGGATGAACAAGAACCGTGTGCTTCCGAACATGAGTCGGTCCGGAGCCTCGGTGATCCGACGCCCGCCGAAGTACTTCTCGTACCAATTCGCCGCAGCTGCTGGATCAGGAACGTTCAGGTGGATGTGGTCGTAGGGAAACGTCTGAGCCGCGGCGGAGACCGCGGAGGCGAAACACAGGAAGGCAGCCGAAAACATCACCCGTCGCAGCAAGACCTCCTCCAACATCGTTCCTGCTGGTTCCAGGTATCTCCGACCGTGCCGGAAAGCTCCGGTCTGTTTGCGAGGATATCATGGAGAGGAGTGCTTGACACTCGCGCAACGTCCCACAACCACCTTTAACGGGTGAACCAGGAAAACGAGCGGGCCAGGCCACCGCCAAACGCGTATCATGCTAGACTGCCGCACATTCCAGTTATCTTCACAGAGGGGATCATGACTCTCAGCCAGAAAGCGGCACTCAAGGTTACTAGAGAAGCGCGAGGGCGCGTGTCAGCCGATGGGATCGAGCTTGCATTCGGCTACTGGCCTGGTCCCGGGGAACCCCTTGTGGCCCTCCACGGATTAACGGCTTCTTACCTTAACTTCGTCGGCATCGCCGAGCGCCTTGACGGCCGTCGCGGTCTGTTTGCCCTCGATCTTCGTGGCAGGGGAGATTCTGATAAACCCGACGGCCCCTATGGGATGGCCCAGCACGCGCGGGACGTTGCGGCGGCGATGTTGGCGATGGGTCTGGGTGCGAGCGTCATCGTCGGCCACTCCATGGGCGCTTTCGTCGCCAGCGCTCTCGCCGCGCAGAATCCCGAACTTGTCTGCGGCCTCGTCCTGATCGACGGTGGCTACCTACCTGCGATGAGTCAAAGCTCCACAGCCCAGCAGGGGCTCGACCCGCTTTTAACCGAACGTGTGGTTCAGCTCAAGGACACCTACCCCTCCCGCGAGTTCTACCGCGACTTCTGGCGCAAGAAGCCGCATTTTCCGGCCGAGGACTGGAACGCCTGGGTCGAAGCGTTTCTCGAATACGAAATCGGCGGCGACCCTCCAAACCTACAGCCCAAAGCCTCCCAATCGGCTGTTCTCGCCGATCTGTCGGAAGGATTCAAGCGCGAGGATGTCATTGCACGGCTCAGTGCGATTCGCGTGCCGGTTCTGATGATTCGCGCCGACAGTGGTTTTGCACCCGGGCTGCCTCCCCTTTTTCCGGAGGTGACGATGCAGCAGTTTCGCAACTATGTTCCCCGAATGCAGGAAGAGACGATTTCAGGCGCGACGCACTACACCATGGTCCTGGGAGAGCGCGGCGCGACAAGAATTGCTGATCTGATAGACGGATTTGCTCGGCGCTGCCGGGCAGGCGGTGCAAGCCACCCCTAACGTCAGCCGTCTAGGTGGTGTTGATCACCTTCGAGTTGCAGTGCGTGCCCCGGGTCAGATCCCACTTCAGGTGAGCGTAGAGTGGGCAGGCCGGATCATCGTCGAGCGAGACCGGCAGACGATGGCGCGGCGCCGCCAACCTGCGCACGCCCTCGCGGGAGTTTGTATCTGGCCCCGTTTGCACTCGATTTGTGTGATAGAGTCTCGGCTACGTTCCAGGGCGGGGTCCCGCGGAGGGATCGATGCCGCGCATTTTGCTGACCACGCGCTGCCGGGACTCCGGCCTCTACGATTATTTTCGTGAAAACGCACCGCGAAATTGCCGCTGGCGGTTCGGCATGCCGCGAACGATCTCGTTTGGACTGCGGTTCCTGCGACAAAATCTCTCAGATCTCGAGATTCTCGAATACCCGACGCGGGCCGAGTTTTCCGCCCAGCTCAAAAGGGGCTGGGACGCCGTCGGTTTTTCCTTTTACCTGGAAGAGACCAACGACATATTGGGGATGGCTGCTGAAGCGCGGCAGGCGGGCGTCCGGGAACTCTGGGCTGGAAACTACGGAGCTCTGACTCCCTCTGTGCAATCCCATTTCGATCATGTATTCACCAGTTACAGCGAGGAGGCAGTGGCCGGAAGGCTCGGCGCTCGTCTCGACGAGATCCATCATCCACCGCTCATCACGCGCTTTTCCTTGCCCGGGGGCTGGTCGTTTCCCGTGGGTGTTCTATTCTCGTCTCGAGGATGCAGTTTTCGCTGCACCTTCTGCCAGACCACCGCCTTCGCGCCGAAACCGAAAGCCATTTCTCTGCCGTCTTTGGATCGCGTGCTACGTTTCTACGTGCAGCACGGCATCCACTTCGTTTTATTGCTGGACGAGAACTTCGGCAATCTTCCCTCCCATGCCGAAGCTGTCATTGAGCTTCTAGCCCGCCACAGAGTTCGCTGGCTTGTGCAGTCTCGGGTGGATCTGTTCCTTCGAAACTTTGACGACTGGCAGAAATGCGGGATGGAAGGCGCGCTTTTTGGCTTCGAGAGTTTTCATCAGGACATCCTGAAGCAAATGCGCAAGAACGAAAAGGTCGGGGCCGCGTTTGAGCTGGCTGCGCGACTGAATCGCGCAAACCTCTATGCCCAGGGTTATTACATCATCGGCCTCCCAACCGAGACGCCCCAATCGATTGCCGAAGACCTGAGAACGCTTCGATCGTTACAGCTCGACGTCACGCAAATCACCATCGTCACGCCCCATCCAGAAACGGAAATGTGGCGTGAACTCGGTTCGCGCTACGGCATATTTGAGAAGGACTGGTCTCGCTTCGACACCAAGCATTTGGTGTGGAACCACCCCCATTGCGCGCCAGGCGTGCTGGAGTCGCTCCTCGAGGAGGGTTTCCGCGGCTGTTATGGAAGAGACTGGCTATTGCGCACGATGAAAAAATGCTTCGCCATGAGAAGAGAACAAAGAGATTTTTCGAGCATTTTATTCGGTCCGGTGCGCTCGCGACTAGCCTCTCCAAGACGACTGCCCTACCTTCCGGCATCAGGGTCTTCCGGACCCCAACGCGTTGATAGCGCGGTCGCCTGAAGGGACTGCCGCGCCAAACGACGACTGGTAGTAATGACAGATGAAAGATCTCGAGGATCTCGGTACAACACCAGTTTTGTAGACGCCTTGAGGGGAGATTATGGATACAAACAACCTAAGCCATTTGGCACAGCAGGGATATGGGCTACTGCTCGCGCTCGGCATCAGGATTGTGGAGGCACTAGCGCTATGGATCGTGGGACGCTGGCTCATTGGATTTTCCGTCCGTCTGATTGCCCGCGTCATGACGCGGCAGAAGGTCGATCCAACGCTGATCCGCTACATCAACAACACGGTTGCGGCCATTCTGAATATTGTGCTGGTGGTTGCGATCCTGGGCTTCTTCGGGGTCGAGACCACGACCTTCGCGGCCCTACTGGCCGCTGCCGGCGTAGCCATCGGCATGGCATGGAGCGGACTACTCAGCAACTTCGCCTCGGGGGTGTTCCTCATTATTTTGCAGCCTTTTAAGGTGGGAGACTTCGTGGTGGCTGGTGGAGTGACGGGCACGGTGGAGGAAATTGGGCTGTTCGTGACCTCGATTAACACCCTCGACAACATCCGGAACATCGTCGGAAACAGCAAGATCTTAGGTGACGTCATTCAAAATTTCTCGACCAACGCTTTTCGCCGCGTCGAATTGACGGCGCAACTCTCGCACGGAGTAGACCCACACCAAGCAATATCCGTTCTCAAGGCTGGGCTTAAGAAAATTCCAAACGTGTTGGCAGATCCGGCACCCAGCGTCGAGATTCTGACCCTTAACCTGGCCGGGCCGGTGTTGGCGGTACGTCCGTTCTGCAACAACCAGAACTATTGGCAAGTCTATTTCGACACCAATATGCTCATTAAGGATTCGTTTACCACAGCAGGGTTTGCCGTTCCCGAACAGCACTACCTGGTTCGCACGGCCGCTGCGGGGGCAACCGCCGTGTCGCGTTCCTAATCCTCGGCTGTTCGAGCTGCGCAGGAGGCGCGTGCGGGTTGTCTCGATGGGTATCCGGTACCGGACGAAACGGCCTACGCCGCGAGGAGTCGTTCAGGAGACCGAATAACGATTCTCCCGCGGCTTTTCTCCACCACTCCGTCGCGATCCCAACCTTTCAAGACGCGGGAGGCTGTGAAGAAGCTTACGTCGGCTAAAGAAGCTAGGTCCTCATTCTTGACATCGATTTCCACTCCCCTCGGAACTGCATGGCCGGTACGAGAGGCTAAGCCACTCAAAGCGCAGGCCAGTCTTTCTTGGGCGGTGTTTGAAACCAGTCCGATGTGCCGCTTGGCATACAAGGCGAGGTACCGCAGTACGGTTCGAAGGGCGTTCTCGGCAAGCTGCGGGTAGGTCCTGGCGAGCTGTCGCACCACTCGATCTTGCCACTCGAGGACTTGAATTTCCTGCACCGCCTTCGCGGTCCCGATGTATCCGATCGGCTTGGCCAGGAAGGAACCCACGCCGAAGACATCTCCCGCGGCAAGCCGTCGCAAGAGAACGTCTCGCCCGGCGTCATTGGTTACATAATAGTCCACGCAGCCAATGCCCACCAGAAACAAGCTTTTGGCCGGATCGTTTGCGGTCACTATGATGCGGGACGCTTCGAATTTTCGCCGAGTCGCGGCGGCTGTGATGGCCTTGATCTCGTTCTCGTGAAGGCCTGAAAACAGTCGGACCGAAGCGGGGGAGATCATTGCTATTCGACCATGGTTATACTTACTACGCTAAGCGAGGGCCCTAGACTCGCCGACCGTTGCTCACGCCCCGTCATCGCCCCGCCTTTTAGGGTTATGAACGCGATCATTATCCTAACAAGGTGCCCGTTTGAGCCACTGTCAAAGATGACAGAGGAACGGGGGAGCACGAATTCGAGGACGTCGAAGTGACCTGGAAAGCTGAGTCTTTCCTGATCGAGCAGCGCCTAGATCGTATGTCTTGCATTGTGAAGGATATAGCTAAATTTCTATGAATCAGCCTTGCCAGGAAACCGAAGTTTGATGGGACCCGAGCGCAGGCCGGGGTTGAACGGCACAAAAAAAACTATTGATCCCTTACGGGCAAACGGCGTTATGATGACGCCATGGTTCCGATCGAAACATCCTCGGAACTTGCTTCCAGCGGGTCGGGAGCCTCACGGGCCCTCCGGCTTTCCCTTCCGGGCGACACCCATCGGCGTGTGGTGCTTTGGGCTGTAGCTCTGATGACCTTCGCATCACCGTGCTTTGCGCAGAAGGCGCACGCACCAAGCGCTGGCTCAGGTCCTTCCGCTGTAAACGCACAACCCATTTCTCCACCGCAACAGCAGGCAGGTGAAATGCAGGACCCATTCTTGACGCCGATGACAACACCGGGCGTCATCACCGTGACGCCGGAGTCGGCACGGACCGTTGAGGCGGAGGCGTGCAATTCATGGACGGACTCCGGTGTGCACAGCCCCACGGTGAGCGTCACCCGCCTCGAGGTACCAGACAAGGCCAGCGGCGAGTTTCAAAAGGCTTGCTCCTCATACAAAAGCAAGAGGTATACCGACGCCGAGGGCCATGCGCGAAAGGCCCTCGATATTTATCCGGGCTATGCGGCGAGCTGGGTTCTCCTGGGGCAGGTGCTCGACGCGCAACATCACCAAGAGCAGGCTGGCCAGGCCTGCTCTCAGGCTGCAACGGTCGATCCGAAATACATCGCTCCTTATTTGTGCCTCGCGGAATTTGCCGCCCGGAGTGAAGACTGGAATCAGGTTTCGCAGCTATCGGACCAGGCGCTTTCCATCGATCCGACCAGCAACGCCTACGCTCTCTACTACTCGGCCGCCGCGAATTTTCATCTTCAGCACCTGCCCGACGCAGAGCAGCACGCTCGCGCAGCCGTGGATCTAGACCCCTGGCACCGCCTGCCGCAAGTGCATCTCTTGTTGGCCAACATTTACGCGACGAAAGGCGATCCCCGTGCAGAGGCTACCGAGCTGAAGGCGTTCTTAAAGATAGCGTCGAATTCCCCCGAAGCTCCTGAGGCACGTTCCATGCTTAAGGAACTGGAAAGTCCGACCCCACCGACTGCGAAATAGACGTTCTCTACCCTACGGTCGAGTCGCGCCGCCCTCTCGCTCCGCGACAATCTTGCGAGCATTCGCATAAAGCGCTCTGGCTTGCGGAATGGAGGCGATGGCCTTGTCGAGTTGAGGGTCATTTTCGAGCTCGACTTTGTACCCCTCATTCAGTCCCAACACGGTTGTAAAAATCTCCCGTTTGATCTCCCACCTGAGCCACGGAAGGTTGGCCTGGATCTGCTCATCGGTGAAGGCGATCCGCTCCTGCGTGAGGTACTTCTTCAATTGCGCAATCACGGCGTCATCGGCGACGAACTCCCTTGTGACCGCCGGCCTCTGCCCCAGATAGAAGCGCACGAAGTCACCAACCCCTTGTTGTCCCGGATAGAAAACTCCGCGGCGCTCCAGAAGATCTTGGAACTCGGTCGGTTTGGGCTCGGCAACGATCACATCCGGGGTAATACCTCCCTGACCGTAGACCTGACGCCCGGTGTCGGTGAGTTTGACATCGGGAGCCTGTGGCGGCTTCGGATTATAGTGATAATCGTACAAAGTCACGTTCTTGTAGTCGCGCTGGATGAGGCGCCCGCTCGGAGTATAGTAACGCGCCGTGGTCAAAAGCAGCGCGGTGTCCTCGCTGATAGGGAACTGTGTCTGCACCAGCCCTTTTCCGAAACTGGTCTCGCCGACAATCAGTCCGCGGTCGTGATCTTGAATCGCCCCGGAAACGATCTCGGAAGCCGATGCGCTTTGCCCATTCACCAGCACAATCAGCGGCACTTCCACTCCCTGGTTGCCCCGCACCGCGTAGTAGGAATGCTCGGCCGAGGCACGGCCTCGATGCGATACGACGAGCTCGCCTTTGTCAAGGAACATGTCCGCCATGCCCACGGCTTGATTGAGGAGGCCACCGCCGTTGTTTCGCAGATCAATGATCAGGCCATCGAGTTTCGAAACGTCGAGTTGTTTGAGCGCATCCGACAAATCCTCATCGGTCGTCTCATTAAATGTGGACACACGGACGTAGCCGATGCCAGGCTTCACCATCGTAAAAAACTCGACTCCGGGGCGCGGAATTTCATCTCGTACCACGGTCACTTCAATCGGCTGCTCCCAACCTTCGCGTCCCAACGATATGTGAACCGTCGTCCCCTTGGCCCCTTTCAACATGTCAGCCACTTCGGTCGTTGTCAGCCCCGTGCACACTTTGCCGTCCACTTTCAAGATCACGTCGCCCGGACGAATGCCGGCCTTGTAGGCAGGCGAATTGACGAAAGGGGCTTGCACCACCGTTTGATTATCGCGCGACGCGACGATCATCCCGACGCCGTAGTATTTTCCTTCCTGTTCCTCTCGAAATAACGCGTACTGCTTGGGATCAAAAAAGTTCGAGTGGGGGTCCAGGACGTGCAGCATACCCGGAATCGCCCCGTCGTAGATGGCCTTGTCGGTATCCACCGGGTCGGCGTAGTTGCGCTCAACAACGGAAAGGACACGCGTGAATTGCTTCACCGAATCCTGCAGATCGTCGGAATTCGCCGCGTTAGCGCGTAATTGGGGTTCGTACACCAGCCGCCCCAGCATCGCAGATACGAAGATCACTATCGCGAATAGCACGATTCCGCGCGTTGGTCCACTCGGAGCCTGTTGCGAATTCGCCGACCGCGAAGACTCGCTTAATGGCATGTGCCCTCTTCCTTTTCACCCCGATCAGCCGCCAGTATAACACAGTCGCTTTCCCCGCCCTTTTTGACCCCCTCTGGAATGGGCGCGCCAGTGAAGCACCGGAATGTGCAGAGGTTTGACACCTCCACAGGCGTCTTCTATCATTCGAAAAGGATCAGTAGGAGCGGCTTCCGAGCCCTTCATGCTTAGCATTCCTCATCTGATCGTCATCTTTGTGGTCGCTTTGGTGGTTTTCGGACCCGAGAAGCTCCCGGAGCTTGCGCGCGGTCTTGGGAAAATCATGGCCGAGTTCCGTCGCCATACAAACGACTTGCGATCCACTTTTGAAGGACACCTCCGCGACCTGGAGCGTGAGGCCGACGCGCGTAAAATCGGAGGGTCGTTGCCAGCACCGGCCCTGCCGACCAGCCCGTCGCCGGGAACCGTGCCCTCCAACCCACCGAACGCCGCGGCGCTCGGGGTGCCCAGCTCGGAGACGGGATCGGCTGCGAGTTCTCCGCCCAGTGCCGGGGTGCGAAAGCACCCGGGCGACGATCCCTATTTGGCAGATCTGACGAACGGCGAATTTGCCCCCGCCCGTGCAGGCGATCAAGCCGAGCCCACCGAACCGGGAAATGCCCCCCAACGAGTGACCGATGGTGACGTCCGCCCCGCCTGAGCGCGCGTTGCGCGCGCGGACCGAGGAGGAGCCCGGCGCAACGATGTCCTTCTTCGATCACCTTGTTGAACTACGCAAACGTCTTATCAGCGCTCTGGGCGCCATTGGCCTGGGCATGGTTGTCGGACTCCTGCTCTCAAAGCATTTCATCAATTTCATCATCGAACCGATGCGCACCGCTTTGCGTGCAAATCATCTCGCCGACAGGCTCTACTACACGAGCCCGGCTGGCTACATCGGCCTCGTCATCAATCTCGGGCTGTACCTGGGTGTGACGATCGCCATGCCGTGGGTGTTGTATCAGGTCTGGCTGTTCGTCGCTCCGGGACTTTACAAACACGAACGCCGGGCCGTGGCCAGCTTCATCGGCTCGTCGATGGTGCTCTTTCTTTGCGGCATTGCGTTTGGATACTTTGTATTACTTCCCCAAGTCCTGACCTACATTGTGCACTTCGCAAATGACGGCCCGGTCCAACCCCTGATTAGCATCAACGAATACTTCAACCTGATTCTCGTGGTTCTTGTGGGCTTGGGCATCATCTTCGAGCTGCCGGTGCTGATTTTCATTTTGTCTCTTTTCGGGATCGTGACGCCCAAATTCCTCATGAAGCATTTCCGCTACGCCATGCTCCTGATCACGGTCGCCGCCGCGATCGTCACACCCACGCCCGATGCCACCACCATGCTTGTGTTCATGGCTCCGATGATCGTGCTGTATTTTCTTGGGGTTTTTGTATCGTACATGGTCGTGCGACGGAAGCGAGCCGCTGCGCTAGCCGAAGGCGAGGCCTCCTAGCTTGTTGCGGCTCACCGAACCCTCCTCGATGCGCTCTGTGGCCGCTGCCCTGGTGCGTCGGAGAGCTGGCGTGCCGGGCAGGCAGGCCTGCAGCCACGCTACACCGCGAACCTTGCTTCGCGGCCCGCTCCACCAGCTCGCCCCGTTGTTGCGCTTTGCTGCGTTTGGTGTGACGGCGCTTTCGGCGTTTGGCTGCAACAGTGCTCCACCGAACGCGCCCGTCTCCGCAGCAACTCCGTCAGCCAGGTCACAAACGAGCATCAGAGCAGACGCAGCGCCGCCCGCATCGCAGAGTGGCGGTTTTGACGGAGCGGCGGCTTACGATTTCACTGCCAAGCTTGTCGCCTTCGGGCCGCGCCCGCCTGGTTCCGCCGCGATCCATAAAACCCAGGACTACATTCGCTCGGAGCTTCAGGGCTTTGGTTGTACGGTCGAGGAAGACTCGTTCAATGCGCAGACGCCCATTGGTACGCTCTCGATGAAAAACATCGTTGCCAAAATCCCCGGTACGGGGCCGGGCATCCTTCTCTTGCTCACGCATTACGACACGAAACGCCTGGACAACTTTGTCGGCGCCGAGGACGCTGGATCGTCCACGGGATTGATGCTCGAAATGGCGCGACTGCTTTGCGGTGGCCCCAAGCAGCGCAACGCCGTGTGGATCGCTTTCCTCGACGGGGAGGAAACGCAAGCGAGCTTCGAGTGGTCTAACGTTGACAGCCTGTACGGTAGCCGCGAACTAGCCGCGCGCCTGGCCGTCTCGGGCGATCTGAAACGCGTCCGGGCCGTGATCCTTGCCGACATGATCGGCCAGAAAAACCTGCATGTTTTGCGCGAAACAGGCTCCAGCAAATGGCTGACAGATCTGGTGTGGCACACCGCTGCCCGACTTGGCTACGGCGACATTTTCCTCGCGCAGGAATCGGAGGTCACCGACGATCACGAACCGTTTATCCGCCGTGGAGTTTCCGCGATCGATATCATCGATCTATCCGACTACACCAATCTCGGTTATTGGCATACGACCGAGGACACACTCGATAAGATCAGTCCACGGAGTCTTGCCATCGTCGGCCACGTGATTCTGGAATCTGTCAACGAACTGCAAAAACGCTGAGGGAGACGTCCTCACGGTGCGTCAGACGGCGCGTCTGGTCGGTGTGGGTCGATCGAACAATGGCTCCAGGGGATTGCGAGCCTTTGAGTAGCCTAGACCCTCCGGGGGCCACGCAAAATCCGTGCAGGCAGCAAAATGATCCCGCGAACGAGCTCGAGCACGCCGTCGACAGCAATCCCGACGATCCGGAAAGGCAACAGCAAGAGCCAGATCAGCGGATACAGCACGAGAGCCAGCAGCGCCAAAGGCCAGCACAAAAATAAGAGAATGCACCACAAAACAAACGTCACCATGGCGGATAGCCTCTCCCACCTCGCGCAAGCGATTGCCCGCTGGGCATCTGTCCTGGAGTCTTAGCTCCTGCCCAACATACGTGCGGCGACGCCGTTTTATTACCTTGCCGAGCCACATAGACTTCGCCCCTTCCTTTGTTTGGGCAAGCTCGGTTGTTTTTGTTACATTTTTCTCCTCACCGATGCCTACGATTCGCGTAGTCAGTTCGATAGGCGGGTACACGGTCCATTGCGGTGCGGGCGCGCTCGCCCGTGCCGCATCGCTGATCGAACGCCTCGGTGAGTCGACTGGCGCATTCCTTGTTTCATCGCCGAACGTGTGGCGCCATTGGGGCGTTGCGATCGCCAAAGCGATTCCAAGCAGGAATGCACGCCGGCCGATTCTTTTCGATGATGCAGAATCATCCAAGCGCCTGGCCAGCATGGAGGGCATCGCCCGCCAACTGGTCCACGCCGGCGCTGACCGTCGTGCCATCATCGTCGCGGTCGGAGGGGGCGTCGTCGGCGACGTCGCCGGCTTCACCGCGGCAACCTATCTGCGCGGTGTAGGTCTGGTTCACGTCCCGACCACCCTGGTCGCGCAAGTCGACAGCGCCATTGGGGGCAAGACCGGGGTCGATCTGCCCGAAGGCAAGAATCTGGTAGGCGCGTTCTATCCACCGAGACTTGTCATCACAGACCCCACGTTTTTGGAAACAGTCCCAAGTCGCGAATACCGCTCCGGCCTTTACGAGGTGATCAAATATGGCGTCATCATGGACTCCGAGCTCTTCCGGTATCTGGAGCGCCGCATGGAAGCAATTCTTCGCCGCGATTCGGCTGCACTTGCCTGGATCATCCGGCGCTCAATCGCCATCAAGGCGCGTGTCGTCGGTGAAGATGAACGCGAAAGCGGTCGACGCCAGATTCTAAATTTTGGTCACACCCTCGGCCACGCCCTGGAAACCGCCACCAACTACCGCCGGTTTCTCCACGGCGAGGCCATTGGCTGGGGCATGATCGCCGCGACACTGCTCGCTGTTGCACACGGTCAGCTCTCAAACAGTGACGCTGCACGGATCATTCGCCTGGTCGCTTCCGTCGGCAAGCTGCCACCGATCGACCGTGTAAGGGCCGCTTCTCTTCGACCGATCCTCGCATCCGATAAGAAATCGTTGGGCGGGCGCGTACGCTGGGTGCTTCCGCAGTGCATCGGCGAAACCAAGTGGGGCATCGAGGTGCCATGGCCCGTCGTGGCTCGGGCCCTCGCCGAATTGCCTGGCGTTGAGGCGGCAGCCGTCAACCAGGCCCACCTCCCGGCAGGGCGCCAGGGCGGGCGACGCGGTGCCGCGGAATCGATTGAGAACCAACACGTGTAGGATGACCGCCAAGGAAAAGCAAACTCCCCTCCCCGGCACTAGGCCCCAGGGCGTGCCCGACGAAAGCGAAGCGGCCGCCTGGGTCCGCGACATGTTCACGCGCATCGCCCCGCGCTACGATCTCCTGAACCATCTGCTTTCGTTTTCGCTCGATCACGTCTGGCGGCGCCGCACGGCGGGCGCCTTCCTCCACATCCTCCGTCGCCCTCACGCGCGGATTCTTGACCTTTGCTGCGGCACCGGCGATCTTGCCTTTGCCTTGGATCGTCGCCGCGCATCGGCCAAAGGGGAAGGGCAGGCCGCGGGCGCCCAGATATTTGGAACCGATTTCGTTGAGCCCATGCTCATCCGCGCGCGCAGAAAAGCTCATCGCGGCCATCGAGCCGTTGTGTTTGCGGCCGCCGACGCGCTGCATCTTCCGTTCACCGACGCGACCTTCGATCTGGTCACGGCGGCCTTCGGCTTCCGAAATCTCGCCAACTACCAAGGGGGCCTGCGCGAATTCGCGCGCGTGCTCAAGCAGGGTGGGGAGGTGGGCATCCTTGAGTTCGCCGAACCATCGGCCGGGTTCCTGTCCGGCCTGTTTCGTTTCTATTTCCGAAACCTTCTGCCACGTATCGGCGGTGCCATTTCCGGCAGCGGCCGGGCCTATGCCTACCTGCCGGAGTCGGTTTCGAAATTTCCCTCGCCGCCAAACCTTTCCGCGCTCTTGGAAGGGACCGGATTTTGTAACGTTCGGTTCACCTCATGGAATTTCGGCAGCGTCGTTCTCCATTCGGCGAAACGCGTCTAAACAGTATCCCCGGGGTCGAACGATCGAGTGAACTATCTCTCGACCCGCGCCTCGGGTATCATGTCATCTCGATGCCTTCAGAGCTCATCGATCTTCGCAGCGATACGGTGACGCGGCCGACCCCCGCCATGCGGCAAGCGATGGCAGAAGCCGAAGTAGGCGATGACGTCTACGCCGAAGACCCAACGGTCAATCGCCTGCAGGATCGTGCTGCGGAAATCTTCGAACGCGAAGCCGCGCTCTATTTCCCTTCCGGGTCGATGGCGAATCTCACCGCGATCAAGATCTGGACGCATCACGGTAGCGAAGTGATCTGCGAGGCCCAGGCGCACATTTACCTGTACGAAATGGCTGGAATTTCAGCGATTGCCGGCTGCATGCCCCATACGATTCCTGCGCCAGATGGAATTCTTACCTGGGATCTTATCGCGCCCCACATTCGCCCGCACATCTACTATCGCGCACAAACCGCGCTGATCGAGTTGGAAAACACGCACAACATGCACGGCGGTACGGTCTTTCCGCCGGAAATCGCCGCCGATATATGCCAAAACGCGCATGACGCTGGCCTTCGCGTGCATCTTGACGGCGCGCGCATCTTCAACGCCTCGGTCGCGCTCAACCGCAGCGTTGCCGATATCACCCGCCCATTCGATTCGGTGATGTTCTGCCTCTCGAAAGGCCTGGGCGCACCGGTGGGCTCGATGCTTGTGGGCTCGCGGCAATTCGTTGATAAGGCGCGTGTCACGCGCAAGCTCCTGGGTGGCGGCATGCGGCAGGCAGGGGTGCTGGCGGCGGCAGGGCTCGTCGCGCTCGAAGAGACCCCTCCGCTGCTCTACCGCGACCACGAAAACGCCCGACACCTCGCCGAAGGGCTCGCACAAATTCCAGGCATCGGGATCGATGCCAACAAGGTGGTCACCAATATTCTCATCTTTGACGTCGGTGGCACCGGCTGCTCAGCCTCCGATGTCTGTGCCGCACTTGCACGCCGAAACGTCCTGTGCGGCGCGACCGGCGAATTCACCATTCGCATGGTTACGCATCGCGATGTCGACCGGGCCGCCATCGATCGCGCCGTCGCCATCGCCGCCGACGTTCTCGCCCAACGCGTTACCACTCGCACCGCTTCCTAGCTTCGATTGGTAGCCGGTAATTGTCTCCTGTCGGCATGGAGCAGGAATCCCGGCTTTCGCCTTCGCCACCTGCTAGAATATTTTTGTTGCGCAGAAAGGGATTCGCTGCTCTTGGAGATTCGCGTCGCGGCTTTTGCCTTCTTGCTTCTGTCTCTCCCAGCGTTTATTGGTTGCAGCAAGAAGGAGTCCGACGAGGCGCGCCCAGAACCTACCGCCGTTGTCGATCCCTCCACGGCCGGCTCGATCACGGGCACCGTCAAATTCGAAGGCGCGCTTCCCGTGTTTCGCCCGATTGATATGAGCGCCGAGGCGGCCTGTGTTCAAGCCAACCCCCAGCCGGTGACGCCGAACGTGGTCGTGCTCGGCGAGCACGGCGCGCTGGCCGCCACGGTCGTCTACGTCAAATCCGGCCTCGGCAGGTATCACTTCGATACGCCGAAAGACCCCGCTGTGCTCGATCAAAAAGGCTGTAACTACGAGCCGCGAGTCCTCGCACTGAGAACCTTCCAGCCCTTCGAGGTGAGGAATACCGATCCCTTAACGCACAACGTACACCCAATTCCGCGCGAGAATCGTCCATGGAATCGGTCGATTGGCGCGGGCGAGGCCCCCTACGTCACCACGTTTTCCCATCCGGAGCTGGCGGTTCCCGTCGTCTGCAATATTCATCCCTGGATGCGCGCCTACTTGTTCGTCTTTGACAATCCGTACTTTGACGTGACCACGAAGTCCGGCACCTTCGAGCTGAAAAATCTCCCGCCCGGCACCTACACAATCGAGGCCTGGCATGAGCGTTTCGGCACACAGGACCTCTCTGTTTCGATCGCACCAAAGCAATCCAAGTCCGTCGCATTCACATTCAGGCCCGTCGAATCGCACTAACGCCTCTCGGGCCAAGTTTCCCGCCGAACTTTTAACTCCTGCTTCCCAACGTGGCATTCCGCGTAGATACTACGGCGGTGATCGTATCCACGGTTGCCGCTCTCGGCGAAATTGGCTTGCCCGCTCCCGTTCGTGATCTCGCCTCGCGCCGCTGGGATGTGGTCATCGTCGGTGCCGGCCACAATGGGCTTGCCTGCGCGGCCTACCTGGCGCGGCGAGACAAACGGGTGTTGGTGCTGGAGTGCCGCAGACGTGTCGGTGGTGCCTGCACACTCGAGGAATCTTTTCCAGGCGTGCGCATGTCGCCCTGCGCGTATTTAGCCGGATTGCTACATCCCCTAGTGATCTCCGAGTTGAACCTGCCGGAGCGCGGCTTTCAGTGGATGCCCGCCGTAAACGGCCTGTTTGTTCCATTCCTGGACGGTTCGAGCGTTCAACTTTGGGACGACAACGACCGGTGCGAGGCCGAAATTCGCAACCTCAGTCGCTGCGATGTGGAAGGCTGGCGCGCCATGAACGGTGTGCTCGCCAGGCTACGCGATGCCCTGCGTCCGGCGGGCGATGGCGATCTGTGGATCGGCGACCCCCCCACCCTAGAAGAGATGGAACAGCGGCTCGGACAAGACGAACAGGCAAGGCACGTTTTGTTTGACTGGTCCATGGCCGAGTTCGTCGAATACTACTTGCGCGATGAACGCCTGCAGACGGCCTACCTCGGTCAAGGAGTCATCGGAACAAATGCCAGCCCCTTCGATGCGGGAACTGCCAGTATCCGGTTCCATCATTCGTCGGGCCGGCTGGGTGGAATGCCCGGAATGTGGGGCTACGTAAAAGGGGGAATGGGCATGGTATCGTTCTATTTCTGCGATGCGGCACGAGAGGCGGGAGCGGTTGTCGCTACCGGGATTCCTGTCGCCAGGATCGTGCCCGCCGAAGGCGTCTTGCTGGAAGCCGGAGAGTTCATCCCTGCGCCTGTTGTGATCTCGAACGCCGACCCTCGGCAAACACTGCGGCTGCTCGGCCCGGCAGCCGATCCCGCGTGGAAACAACGCGTCGAGCAAGTGCCGATCGAGGGATGCACGGTAAAGGTGAACGTGCTGCTTCACGAGTTGCCGGACTTCATCGCGCGCCCCGGAACTGATCAGCCACACCACTACGGCCAAATCAACACATCGCTTACCAAGGATGAATGGAAGGCGGGATTCGCCGCCGCGCGTCGCGGCGAAATGCCGCAGCAGTTATGGTGCGAACTGTACTTTCAGAGCGTCCACGATCCGGCAGTTGCTCCGAAGGGCCAACACACCATGAGCATCTTTGCGCAGTACGTCCCCTACAAATTCGCGCGCGGCACCTGGGATGAGCGGCGAGAGGAGGTTGGTCTGGTCGCGCTCAATTCCCTGGCTCGCTTCTGCTCCAATATCGACGCTGCCGTCGTCGACATACAGGTTCTCGGTCCCCCCGATATCGAGCGGAAGGTTGGACTCACCGGCGGCCACATTTTTCAGGGCGAGTGCTTGCCCGCTTACATGTGGTCCAGGCGCCTTTCGGCGCGTACGCCCATGCCTGGCGTGTACTTATGCGGGGCATGCACGCATCCAGGAGGTAGTGTGATCGGCATCAATGGGCGTAATGCCGCCATGGCCGTTCTTCGCGATACGGCTAGCGAGCAGTGACCAAGAGATCGTTTGTCCGCTCAACTCATGCTCAAACGTGAACTCGGACTGCGCGACCTCACGCTGTTTGCCATCACCTGTGTTATATCAGCGCGGTGGATCCCGATCGCGGCGCATGCCGGGCCGGGCTCCGTCCTGCTATGGCTTCTCGCAGCGATGTTCTTCATGGCACCTCTGGCCGTGGCCGTGGCAACACTGGTCGCCAAATATCCCGAGGCGGGCGGATTGTATCTATGGACCCGGCGCGACTTCGGAGCCTGGCCCGGGTTCCTTTGTTTCTGGATCTATTGGATCGGGATCGCGTGCTTGTTCCCGACCGCAGCGCTTTTGTACGTCCGCGTTGGCTTCTCCATGTTCGGTACCTGGTTTGCGCAGCTGGGCGACAACCGCTTCGTTCTTCTCGCCGCCACCCTGGTGCTGATTTGGCTCGCACTTGGTTCGAACCTGATCGGTCTCAAAATCGGCAAGTGGACCGAAAATATCGGGGCCCTCGCCGCCTGGGTGGTAGCGTTATTGCTCGTTGTGGTCGCATGGATGGTATGGACGCGGCGCGGGTCGGCGACACCAATGCACATTCTTCCGAAGTGGAATTGGGGGACCGTCAGTTTTTGGGCTGCGATCGCCTACGCAACCTCCGGCATGGAAGGCCCCGGGATGATGGCCGGGGAGATCCGTCACCCGGAGCGCATGATGCGTCGCGCGGGCTGGATCGCCTCCGGCTTTGCTACCGCGTTTTACGTCTCGGCGACTGTTGCCTTTCTGGTGGTGCTCTCGCCTGACAGCATCAGCGAACTGAACGGTTTCGCGCAGGTGGGAGATTCAGCTGGCCGAATGTTGCGGGCTGCCTGGCTCTCTCCGCTCATGGCATTCTTGGTGGTGGTCAGTGGAGTAGGCTTTGTCGGAGGAATCGGTACGGCCGCTTCGCGCATGCCGTTTGCCGCGGGCATGGATCGTCTCTTGCCCTCCGCATTCAGCAAGGTTCATCCACGATGGGCAACGCCCTATGTATCCATCCTCGCGCTCGGACTGGTGGCAACCTTCCTGCTCGTGGTTTACCAGCTCGGTGACACGGTGCGCGTCGCCTACGATGAGCTGGTGTCCCTGATGGTGATCACTGGGTTCGTGCCTTACCTCTATGTGTTCGCTAGCGCCTGGAAGGCCGGCAAACACCTCAGTGCAGCATCGGGTGCCGCCGTCACGCTGCTGGCACTTTTCTGCGCGGTGGTGCCACCGAGTGAAATCACCCAAGTTTGGTTATTCGAAGGCAAGCTTGCGGCAGGGACACTCGCCGTCATCCTATCCGCATGGCTCATCTACCGCCAGCGAAAGCACTCCTCATACGCGTCTGCCTGAGGCCGCAGGCCACCCAGATGCGCCGGCAGGTGCCCTGTTTGGTTCGCGCGCATCGCTTGACAACCTAATCCAGGCAGGTGTTTAGTGCCATTGTGGAAGGAGAGAGGAACAACCATGGCGGAAGCAACGCAAGCAAGACGCACTCAAGATGGCGGCGCATATGGCCGACCTGGGCAGCATCCAGATGATGAGCTCGCACGGGTGGGCCCCGGCACTCCCTGTGGGGAACTGCTTCGGCGGTATTGGCAGCCCATCGCCGCTTCCACGACCGTCACGGACCGGCCACAGAAGGTGCGCCTGCTCTCCGAAGACTTGATCCTATTCCGCGACAAGAAGGGCCGCCCCGGTCTGCTCTATCCCCGCTGCATGCACCGCGGAACCACGCTGTTTTATGGCAAGGTTTCCGAGGAGGGCATCGCCTGCTGTTACCACGGCTGGCTGTTCGACGTCGAGGGCCGCTGTCTCCGCCAGCCCTGCGAGCCCGACGGGGGACGCAATCTTGACGTCGCGCGTCAGCCCTGGTATCCGGTCGAGGAGCGCTACGGTCTCGTCTTCGCCTATATGGGTCCCCCTGAAAAGAAGCCCTGCCTTCCGCGCTATGACATCCTTGAGGATTTGGGTTCCGAGGAAGAAGTACGGGGCTACGTCGGCGCCTTCGGCGCCACTGGTGACGACAGCCTACACACCGCGCCTTACAGCTGGCTGCACATGAACGACAACGTGATGGACCCATTTCATGTGCAGGTGCTTCACTCGACATTCAGTACAGTACAATTCGTGCCGCAATTCGCACTGATGCCCAAAGTGGACTTTTTCCCGACCGACGAAGGGGTTTGTTATTCAGCGAAGCGCAAGCTCGACGACGGCCGGGAATACGATCGCATTTCTTCATGGCTGATGCCCAACATCATGAGCGTTCCCAATCCCATCGACATTCACCAGGTAAAGTCGAACATGATCTCCTGGTCGCTGCCAGTCGACGATTCGCATTTCACAATGGCGACGGCTGTTCGGGTTCCCAAGTCTGCGCCAAATATTTTTGGCGGCATCCGCCTGAACGGCAAGTTGTGGGGCGAGATGAGCGAACAGGAGCATCAGGACACACCCGGCGATTACGAAGCTCAGGCCGGACAAGGCCCGATCTCGCTGCACTCGGAGGAGCATCTTGCGTCGAGCGATCGGGGCATCATCATGCAGCGGCGTATGCTGAAGGCGCAGATCAAGATTGTCGCCGATGGCGGTGATCCTATCGGCGTTGTGTTCGGTCCCAGCAGGACGGTCGTCAAAATCCGCTCGGGAAACTTCCACAGCGCCCCGCAGCACGCCTAGCGGGATGTTCGATCGAACCCTTCGGGGAAGGCCATGGGGGTGGCAAATGATCGATTCGTTAAGGGCGAGGTTTGGCGCCGCCGTGCTTTGGAAAGTGACCGTCACCGCCGTGGTCGGGCTCTTGCTGGGCGGAGTGACCGGGCGCGCTCGCGGCCAATCGGCAGCGCCGGATGAGGTGCTCAAGCTCCAGAAGGATTTTCAGGACAAATGTGTCGCGGGCGACGTCGCTGGTATCAATGCGATGATGGCGGACGACGCGATCTTCATTCACGGCAACGGTGCAATGCAGGGCAAAGCGGAATTCCTCGGCTCCATCAAGAACGGGCAGCTTTCTTTGTCGGCGTACGAACTGAAGGATCCGAAGGTGATTCTTTTTGAGGGCGGAGCGATCGTCTCGGGCCTCGAGGACCTCGCCTTCAAGCCGCCCGCCGGGTCCAACGCGCCGCCGCGCGTGATTCACATGCGTGGCTCCGCGGTATGGGTTCACAAGGCCGGAGCGTGGCATCTGTTTCTTGATCAGGACACCACGCTGGCTGGACCGCCGCCGTCCGGAGCTCCCGCTTCGCGCTAAGCTCGGCGCATCCCAACAGGGCCAACGCCATGGTACAGGTGATTAGCCTAGAGAGCGTTCCGTTAATCGAACGCCCGCATGTCCGTGAAGGCGTCTTTCAGTCGCGGCGCATCCTCAACGGAGTTTCCGGCACGCCCGGCAATTTCTCTTTGCAGTTGGGGGTAACGCCCAGTTACTACTCACCCAGGCACCGTCATAATTTCGACCAAGTGCGCTACCAGATCGAGGGCGAGTTCGACTTCGCCGCCGACGGGGTTATGAAGCCTGGCTCGATCGCCTATTTTCCCGAAGGCACCTATTACGGGCCGCAGGCGAGCGCCGCAGCGAATTCGACGTTGGTTCTGCAATTCGGTGGCGCGAGCAGAAGCGGCTACATCTCACCCGAGCAATATGAAAAAGCTTCCGCCGAGCTTTCCAGGCACGGTACCTTCGCCAAAGGTGTTTACACTCGCCTTACGCCCGACGGCGGCAAAACCCACAAGGATGGCTACGAAGCTGTCTGGGAAGAGGTCAACGGCCGGCCGCTGGTGTATCCGCGCGAGCGCTATCTGCGTCCGGTCTTTATGGACCCGGAGAGCTTCCATTGGACGCCTCTTGCGAATCGACCGGGGGTGAGCTGGAAACATCTCGGTCAGTTTTCCGAGTGTCGCACACGAATCGTGTTTTTCAAAATAGCGCCGGGAGCGACGCTCGACCTTGAGGAAAACTCCATTTATTTTGTGACCCACGGCTTGGGCAGTGTGTCGGCCGCTTGTGCGAGTGCCACAGACTTCGAACGGCAGTCGACGATTTATCTTGCTCCCGGTGATCACGCTACGCTCCGTGTCAACAATGACGAGCCTTCCGAGCTTCTTCACATCGGCCTACCGCATTTTCCCTAATCGGGTTCGGCTCAACGCGTGCCCCCCCCGGGGCGACTTATCGCAAGGAGGTGGAGTTGTCCGGTCTTCGCCGCCGGCGGGTCGCGGATGTTATGCTAGGTGCATGGCTCACAGAAGCGCGGGGCTGGCGATGTACAGAGTCCGAAAGGGGGCCTTGGAAGTTCTGCTCGTGCATCCAGGGGGGCCCTTCTGGGCCAGGAAAGATCGCGGGGCATGGTTTTTGCCGAAGGGTGAAGTGGAGAATGGCGAAACCGAGCTGGACGCAGCGCAACGCGAATTTGAAGAGGAAACCGGGCTGAAGCCCACGGGGCCGTTCTTGACGCTCGGCAGTGTGAAGCGCAGAAGCGGCAAAATCGTGGCGGCGTGGGCTTTTGAAGGCGACTGCAATCCTTCTGCGATTCAGAGCAACACATTCGCCATGGAATGGCCGCCGCGGTCGGGCCAGCGAAAAGAATTCCCCGAAATTGATCGCGCCGCATTTTTCACACGCGAAACCGCCCGCACGAAAATGCATCCCGAGGAGTTCGAATTTTTCATGCGGGTGGAGGCGGCTCGATCAAACGCGGCGGACCGCCACAAATGAGGGCGCTGGAGCTAGGGACCGTCGTGATGCGTCGCGTCAATTTTGCCGAAATTCACGAGCGGCGGTGGTTCCCCCAAAAGCTGCGCGACGACGTCACCGATATGCTCCAGTTCATCTTCAACGCTGCTCGGCTGTATCGGCCGATCGCGGCGCGTTTGGGCGCGGCCATCCGAGCGGCTGCAAGCGATCACGTGCTCGACCTGTGCTCGGGCGCCGGTGGGCCATGGATCTGGCTGCAACGCATGCTTGCAGAGCAAAAAGGCTCACCGACAAAAATCGTGCTCACGGATCGGTATCCAAACCTCGCGGCCTTCCGCCGCACGTCAGAGGCTTCCCGCCAACGGATCGGTTATTGTGCCGAGCCGGTTGACGCGCAGACAGTCCCAGCGGGACTCCCAGGTTTCCGAACGATCTTCAGCTCCATCCATCATTTCACGCCGGATGAGGTCACGGCAATTCTGCGGGACGCGGTTGATCGCGGGGAGGGAATTGGATTGTTCGAGGCGGCGCAACGGCGTCCCCGCACCATTGTTTGCGCGTTTTTCTTCATGCCGATGGCCACGATCTGCCTGGCTCCCTTCATGCGGCCCTTCCGATTCGCACGCTTGTTTTGGACCTATTTGTTGCCTGTGATTCCGTTCGTGATGTTGTTCGACGGAGTTCTGTCCTGCCTGCGCGCCTACTCGTCGACCGAATTACGCAGACTGGCGGCACGCGTCGGCGCGGACCATTACACCTGGGATGCAGGCGAGGCCCGTGCTGTGACCTATCTTGTCGGCTACGCCCCGCTGCGCCCCTCCCCCGAATGAGCTGCGGTCGGGCGAAAGGCTCGCGGGGCGACGAAGAGAAACCGGTGCCGATCGCGCTGCTGCGAGAGGCAGAAAACGCTTTGCGTTTTCTAGACGCGATACATAAAATCGAAGGTCCTTCATAGCGGATCGTCTGAACGTTGGTAGGGAACATCGCCGGCTGAAATGTCATCCTCCGCGTGGACAACGAATCACGGCAGAAGCTCACAAGCGATGTACCGCTTCGCGGTGTTAACGTCCTGCGCGACGGTGTTGCTGCTGATGGCCGGCGCCCTTGTTACCAGCAACGACGCCGCGGATTCTGTTCCCGATTGGCCTCTGGCTTACGGAAGGCTGATCCCACCGCTCACTGGTGGTATCCGCTTCGAGTACGCACACCGCGTGATTGCCGGGGTGGTCGCCCTTTCGACACTGATTCTTGCCGTGTGGCTTACGCTTGCAAAAGTGCGACCGCTGGTCAGGCGCCTCGGATGGACCTCCTTCGTCCTGGTCCTAGCGCAGGCAGGGTTGGGCGCCCTGCGCGTGAAACAGGTGCATCCCATGCTTTCGGCGACAGCGCATGCAACGCTGGCGCAGATCTTCTTTATCACCGTTGTTGGCCTTTGCTTCTGTCTCAGTCCCTGGTGGGCGCAAGAGCTGCCGCGGCTTGAGGACGGGAAGTCGCCGAGCCTGCCGATGCTCGCTACGCTAACGACGCTGGCGATCCTCGCTCAGCTCATTTTGGGCGCGGCCTTCCGGCACGGGGCTTTTGGCATCGGTCCGCATCTGCTGGGTGCGGTTGTCGTGGCCGGGTTGGTTGTGTGGACCGGAGCGGCGGCCAAGCGTCGATTCCGCGAGAGTGGCGATCTGAGGAGGAGCGCGATTTTCCTGCATGCCTTTTTTGGCCTGCAGATTTTGCTCGGTTTCGCGGCATGGTACGCCGTGCGGGTTCTGGCGACGGAGTCTGAACAGCCGACGCTGCTCTACGTTTCGCTTACGGTTGCCCACGTTCTCGGCGGCGCGCTGACGCTGGCCGCATCGGTGATCTTGACACTCACGAGCTTTCGTCTACTCCCCGGTCCGGAGCCCGACGCGCGCAGCATCGATTCGGCGCAAAGGGCAGGAGTCGTGCGATGAGCGAGATGCGCGTCGCTTCACTTTCTGCCGCCGATAAGTCGTGGGCGTACATCGTGCTCACCAAGCCCGATGTGACTTTTCTCGTCGTCCTCACGACCGTGGCCGGATTTTATTTAGGGTCGGTGGGGCCAGTTGACTGGGTTCGGCTGTTGCACACGCTCGGCGCCACGTTTCTGGTGGCCGGCGGGACGGCGGCGCTCAATCAGTATATTGAGCGCGAGTTGGACGCCCTGATGCGCCGAACGGCGACGCGACCGTTGCCCTCGGGGCAGTTGCGGCCGCGAGAAGTGCTGGCGTTTGGCACGGCCGGCGTCATGACGGGAGCTGCCTGGCTTTGGGTGGCCGTGAACTGGCTTTCGGCCGCTGTGGCCCTGTCGACGATGGTGCTCTACCTCGGGCTGTACACGCCGCTGAAGACGCGCACCACTCTTTCGACCGCAGTGGGCGCGATTCCCGGTGCGCTACCTCCGCTGATCGGATGGGCCGCCGCACACGGCACACTCTCCCTGGGTGCTTGGGTCTTGTTTGCGATACTTTTCGTCTGGCAATTCCCGCATTTTCTGGCGATCGCCTGGATGTACCGGGAAGATTACGCGCGTGCAGGAATTCGGATGTTGCCAGTGGTTGATCGCCAGGGCGATGCGACATTTCGACAGATCGTGATGGCGACGGCGGTGCTCGTGTGGGTGAGCGCGCTGCCTTCGGTGGTTGGAATGGCGAGCATTCGCTACTTTTTCGGCGCCCTGCTCCTCGGGATGTTGCTGCTGCAGGCTGGGCTGTGGGCCAACCGGGCACGTACGAACGCCCGCGCCAAATGGCTCATGCACGCGACGGTCGCGCACATTCCGCTACTGCTGGTTTGGCTCATCCTCGACAAGTTGACGATGCGATGAGCATCGGCTCGCTGCCTGCGGTCAACGCCGTGCTGAACGGCACCTGCACGGTTTTTCTCCTGGCCGGTTTCGTTTTCATTCAGAAGCGGAAAATCAGCTTGCACCGGCTCTGCATGCTATCTGCATTTGGTTGCTCGGCGGTGTTTCTGGGTTTGTATCTCTACTTTCACGCACACGCGGGAGTGATCCGCTTCAGCGGCCAGGGATGGATACGGCCGGTGTATTTCACGATTTTGGTATCGCACACGACGCTGGCGATTGTGATTGTGCCGCTCGTGCTGATCACGCTGTCACGCGCTTTGCGGGAACGCTTTGACCGGCATAAAGCGATCGCGCGGTGGACGCTGCCGCTGTGGCTCTATGTTTCCGTTACCGGAGTGGTCGTTTATTGGTTACTTTACATCGCCTACACACCGATGCGGCCTACCTAGGACCATTGGGCTGAGTGGGCGCCGCGTTCACTCACGGCCCTGCCCCAACCGGGCACGGTGTGTGTCATGCTGGCTGCCATGGATGAGCGTCTTCCCCTTTCCGCACTGCTGTCACATGTCTTGGTCGCCTTCACCATCGAGTTCGACAACCAAGCCGAGCAACGACTGCAGCATCGAACCACCCGGCACGGCTCGACCGTGGGCTCGCTGCACGCTCCTTGGCTAGTGTCCTTGGTGATGTGGTCGAACTGTATGCAGTTTCTCGACGAACCCGGGGGAATGACCATCCGCGAACTAGAGCGTCGCGCCCGGACAAAGACGAATCTGGCGGGAATGCAAAGGTGGGGTTACATCGCGATCGAAACTATGCCGACGCAACGAGGCCCGAAGCGACCCCGTCTTGATGCGGTGGTGCGGCCTACTCCGGCAGGCCAGAAGGCGCAAGAAGTATGGAGACCATTGTTCGAGGTGATCGAGGAGCGCTGGCAGGCCCTACACCTTGCCGTATTATCCGATGGTCTTGCACCGGGGCGGATTCCCGGACGGGAGTTGAACCGAGCTTAGTTGACCAGTGCGCGGATAACGGACTGTGTGAATTCGGCGGTGGTGGCGCCGCCCCCAACGTCTTTCGTAAGGGATTTTCCCTCGCGGTACACGCGTTCCAGCGCGGATTCGATCCGGCGTGCGGCGGATGACTCTCCAATATGATCCAGCATCATGATGGCGCTCATCAGCAGCGCTGTCGGATTGGCAATGCCTTTGCCGGCGATGTCCGGCGCTGTGCCGTGAACGGCTTCAAAGATAGCGGCATCGGCACCGATGTTGGCGCTCGGGACGACGCCCAGTCCACCGACCAAACCGGCGGCTAGGTCGCTCATAATGTCTCCGTAGAGGTTAGTGAGCAGAAGCATATCGAACTGGTGGGGATTGAGAACCATCTGCATGCAGGCATTGTCGATAATCAGCTCTTCGTAGACGATCTCGGGAAATTGTTTCGCGACGGCGCGGATCGATGCCAGGAACAGGCCATCGGACATTTTCATGATATTGGCCTTGTGGATCGCATGAATTTTCTTGCGGCTGTGCTTGTGCGCATATTCGAAGGCAAAGCGAGCAATGCGTGTGGAGGCACGCTCGGTGATAATTTTGAGGCTCTCGACGACGCCAGGGACGACTTCGTGCTCGAGGCCGGCGTAGAGATCCTCGGTGTTTTCGCGAATCAGGACCACATCGACGTTCTGGAATCGCGACGGCACGCCACTGAGGTTTCTCACCGGACGGACGTTGGCGTACAGGTCAAGGGCCTTGCGCAGGCCGACATTGATGCTGGGCGGTCCTGAGGCCACGGCCGTGGCCATCGGCCCTTTCAGGGCGACGCGATTGCTGCGGATGGACTCGACAACACCGGACTTCATGAAGTCCATGCCCCGACGTTCAACATCACCACGCGCTTCAGTACCATCCCAGCGTACTGTCACGCCCGCTGCGGCAATGATGTCCTGCACGGCTTTCGATACTTCTGGCCCGATTCCGTCACCGGGGATCAAGGTAATAGTATGTTCCATCGTGGTTTAGCCAGTGTATATGGAATGGTGACCGAGCTGTAGCCCTGTCATCAGCCCGTCGCGGTCATCACCCGACCGTGCGTGGTTTTGGCGAATCTGATATAATATGTCTCGAAGTGGGCGACAGCGGCCCCGCGAGTGCGCCTTTTGGAGGAAGCGAGAAATGGTTCAACTAACGCCGGTGGCAGTCAACAAAGTCAAGGAGATACTTGGTCAGCAGAGTCCTGTGCCGACAGGTCTACGTGTCGCGGTGGTAGGCGGTGGCTGCTCTGGATTCAGTTATCGCATGGCCTTCGAGAACCAGGTAAACGACACCAGCGACAATGTTTACGAGTTTGACGGGTTGAAAGTCATGGTTGACCAGATGAGTGAGATGTATCTGGATGGCGTATCGATCGACTACATCGAGACGCTGGAGGGTGCCGGTTTTAAGTTCAACAACCCGAACGTAAAGAGCACGTGCGGGTGTGGCAGCTCATTCACCGTGTAAGGAACTGCTGCTTCGGATTTCTGGCGAGGCTCCCGGGAGCGATTGTCCCGGGAGCCTTTGTTTTTTCGGCCCACGCAAGAGTCGCGGCCTCGCGTCACAGGAAGGATTGAAAACAGGGGGCGCCGACCGTATCCTGTTTTGCTGAAATGAAGATTGCTTTAGCGCAGTTTAATCCAACCGTAGGCGACTTCGAAGGCAACCGGAAGCGCATTCTCGAGCTGGCCCGCGAAGCGCAGTTGGGCGGCGCGGAGATCGCCGTTTTCTCCGAGCTATGCTTGTGTGGCTATCCGCCGCAGGATCTGATCGAGCGGCCGTCGTTTGTGAAACGCAACCAGCAAGAGTTGGTTTGCCTAGCGCGCGAAATTCCATTGCCATCGCTCGTCGGTTTTGTCGGCCAGGCGCAGGACGATGCGGGAAAACCGGTCGCGAATTCCGCGGCGCTGATTGCTCCGGGAAAAATTCTGTTTGAGCAAAGAAAAATGCTGCTGCCGACCTATGACGTCTTCGATGAGACGCGCTACTTTCAGCCTGCGCACACGCAGTTTCCGTTTCCACTCGGCGCGGAAACCCTCGGCATCACGATTTGCGAGGACAGCTGGAACGATAAGAATTTCTGGCCGGAGCGGCTTTACGACCGCGATCCAGTTGCCGAGTTGGTGGGGAAGGGCAGCTCGATTGTTTTAAATCTTTCATCCTCACCCTACACCCTCGGAAAGAGGGCCTTGCGGCAAGACATGCTGGCGGCCGTGGCAAGGGAACGGGCCGTGCCAGTCGTGTATGTGAACCAGGTGGGCGGGAATGACAGTTTGATTTTTGATGGGTCGAGCGTGGCTTTTGCCTCCGACGGGCGCGTGGCGGCACGGGCGAAATCGTTCGACGAGGATCTCATCTTTTTTGACAGCGTCAGCGGCATCGGCGACATTCGCCCAACGATAGACGACGAGTCGGAAGCAGCCTACCGTGCACTCGTGATCGGGACGCGAGATTACGTCCGCAAATGCGGTTTTCACAAGGTCGTGGTCGGGCTAAGCGGCGGCATCGATTCGGCCCTTGTAGCGGTGATTGCGGCCGAGGCGCTGGGACCCGCCAATGTGACGGGCGTTTCGATGCCAGGTCCGTACTCATCGCTAGGAAGCGTGCGCGAAGCGCGAGAGCTTGCGACGAATCTGGGTATGGAGTGCATCACACTGCCCATATCGGAGACATTCGACAGCTATCGCCAGGTTCTGGCTGCCAGTTTTGCGGGCCGCCGCGAGGATGTAGCCGAAGAAAATCTTCAGGCGCGCATCCGCGGGAATCTCCTGATGGCGCTCTCGAACAAATTAGGGTCGCTTGTGCTGAGCACGGGGAATAAGTCCGAGCTGGCAGTCGGCTACTGTACGCTCTATGGCGACATGGCCGGAGGCCTGGCCGTGATCTCTGACGTGCCGAAGACGATGGTGTACGAACTCGCACACTTTGTAAATCGTAGGAAAGAGATTATTCCGAACAAGACGCTGACTAAGCCACCTTCCGCCGAGCTGAGACCGAACCAGACCGATCAGGACACGCTCGGGCCGTATGAGGATCTCGACCGCATCTTGAAGGCGTACGTCGAGGATTTACACAGTCCCGAGCAGATCGCTGAAGAATGTCTGCTCCCGCTCGACGTGGTGCGGGCGGTCGCCTTGCAGGTCGACCGAAACGAGTACAAACGAAAGCAAGGGGCGCCAGGTTTGAAGCTGACCTCAAAGGCGTTCAGCGTGGGACGCCGGTTTCCATTGGCTCAGAGACTTTCGGTGTGACTTCCCAACCTAGGGGCTAAACACCGATGACCTTGACAAGTTCCCCGACCGAGGAAGCCGATTTGTCGAGGGCAGCTTTCTCCTCCGAAGTAAGCTTGATCTCGATGATGTGCTCGACGCCATTCGCGCCGAGTTTAGCTGGCACACCCACGAAGAGCCCGTTGATTCCATACTCACCTTGCAAATATACGGCGCAGGGAAGAATCTTCTTCTTATCCTTCAAGATCGCCTCGACCATCTCCAGAACTGCCGCCGAGGGGGCATAGTAGGCCGAGCCCGTCTTTAACAGGTTCACGATTTCGGCGCCACCCTGGCGGGTACGTTTGACGATAGCTTCAAGTTTTTCTTTAGAGATCAGCTCCGGCAGAGGAATACCCGCTACGGTCGAGTAACGCGGGAGGGGGACCATGTCATCGCCGTGGCCGCCGAGAACAAACGAGTGAACATTCTCAACCGATACATTCAATTCTGCAGCTACGAAGGTACTCATGCGCGCAGAATCGAGCACGCCGGCCATGCCGAGGACGCGCTGCCTCGGAAAACCGCTGATCTTCAAGGCGGCCTGCGCCATCGCGTCCAGGGGATTGGTGACGACGATCAGAATCGCGCGCGGCGAAAGTTTGACAATGGCCTGGACGACAGCATTCATCACGTCATAATTTGCTTTGAGTAGATCGTCTCGGCTCATACCCGGCTTGCGCGGGAAACCGGCAGTGATGACAACGATGTCGCTGCTGGCCGTCTCTTGGTAGTCACCGCTCGCCGTCGAGATCCCCACCGCGTGGGCATTGGCACCGAGAATGGGTGCCGATTCGGCCATGTCGAGCGCCTTGCCGATAGGCACACCCTCGAGAATATCGGTCAGGACGACGTCGGCCAAGCCAGCGTCATGTATCCGTTGAGCTGTCGTCGAGCCGACAAAACCGCCGCCGACGACCGTCACCTTCCTACGCATTCAACGATCTCCTAAGGTTGCAAGAGATGTTTCCGCCGAGACGCTCAGGCGCAGCCGATAGGCAACACCTACCGGCCGACCGACGCGGGCGCGTTCATGTTCTCGATAATCGCGCCGGCAAAGTCGGAGGTGCTGACCTTGGTCGCGCCTTTCATCAACCGTTCCAGATCGTAGGTCACGCGCTTCTGTTGAATCGTCCGCTCGATGCCGGATTCGATGAGACGACCGACTTCCCCCCAACCCATGAATTCGAACATCATCACGCCCGAGAGCATGACCGAGCTGGGATTGATGACATCTTTATCGGCGTATTTCGGCGCGGTGCCATGCGTCGCTTCAAAGCAGCCAAAACCGTCCCCGACGTTGGCTCCAGGTGCCATCCCGAGGCCGCCAACCTGCGCGGCGCAGGCGTCGGAAATGTAGTCGCCGTTCAGGTTGGGCGTGGCGAACACCTGATATTCATCGGCACGCGTCAGAACCTGCTGAAAGACGGAGTCGGCAATGCGATCGTTGATCAGGAGCTTTTTCTTCCACTGACCGCGGCCATGCGTCGGATAGATGGCTTCAAGCGTTTGTTGAACTTCGGCGGCGATCTTTTGCTTAAACTCCTCGGTCGCCTGATCAAGGCCTGGCTCAATCAGAGCTGCGTTTTTCGCAATCGAAAGATTCAGGTCGCGGTCCTGGTTCTCTAGAATCCAACTCTCGCGTTCCGTGACGATCTGGTCGCGGAATTCCTCAGCGGCGAGCTCGTAACCCCAATCGCGGAATGCGCCTTCAGTGAACTTCATAATGTTGCCCTTGTGCACAAGCGTGACGACGCGACGATGGTTGTCGAGAGCGTAGCGAATCGCGCGGCGCACCAGACGCTTGGTATTGCCGGGGGAGATGGGTTTGATACCGATGCCGGCTAGCGGTGGCAAGCGCTTGTTGGTACCTTTCAGCATTTCGTCGTTCACGAACGCGGCGATCTTTTCCGCCTCGGCAGTGCCGGACTTCCACTCGATCCCGGCGTAGACATCTTCGGTGTTTTCGCGGAAGATGACGATGTTCATCCGCTCGGGATGCAACATGGGAGTCGGTACGCCCTCGAAATAGCGCACGGGGCGGACGCAGGCATAAAGATCGAGTACCTGCCGGAGAGTCACGTTCAGCGAGCGAATGCCGCCGCCGACCGGGGTCGTCAGTGGTCCCTTGATGGCGATGCGAAAGTCCCGGATCGCATTTATCGAATCCTGTGGAAGCCAGTCCTTGAAGAGATTATACGATTCTTCACCGGCATAGATTTTCAGCCAAACGACTTGGCGTTTGCCGCCATAGGCACGCTCGACGGCCGCATCGAAAACGCGCCGCGACGCTCTCCAGATGTCGCGGCCAGTACCGTCGCCCTCGATGAACGGGATGATCGGGCGATCCGGGACCTGAAAATGGCCGCCAACATAGTCAATGGGCTGGCCGTCGTGTGGGACCGCCACGCCGCTATAGGAACTCTTCATGGATGAACGACCCCCAGAGCGTATTCCGAAGTTAGCCTCGACAACACGGCCGACTGCTTGGACGCCAATGGACCGATTACCTTAGCACAACTTCGCACGTCGGAAAAAATTGTTCACGAAGTCTCCGTCCGAGGCAAGCGAGCGCTATTCAATTTTGACTCGAGGTGTCGGCACAGCGACAATCACGTTCAAGAATAATATGAAGCAGCCGTGCGGCGCGTCGGCCCGCCGGCCGAGCGCACAATCCACGCGACGATGGCCCCCATCAGAAAACCTCCCACGTGGGCCCACCAGGCCACGCCCCCCAGTGATTGCGATCCAAGCGAACTGATTCCACTGAGGAACTGCATCGCGAACCACAGCCCGATAAAGATTACCGCAGGGATTTGCGCAGTAAACCAGATGATCAGAAGCGGAACGAGCGTCAGGATGCGCGAGCCCGGGAAGAAGACAATATACGCGCCCAGTACTCCGGAAATGGCTCCGCTGGCGCCGATCGATGGCACGTGTGAGCCCCAGGAAAAAAGCGTCTGGGCGATGCCGGAGCCCACGCCGGTGGCAACATAAAATAAGAGATAGGGAAGCGACCCCAGTCGATCTTCCACCTTGCCGCCGAAGACCCAGAGAAACCACATGTTGCCGATGATGTGAAGAAACCCTCCGTGAAGAAACATACAGGTGAACAAAGGGAAGAGAGCTTCTACGAAGCTGCAGCGCCGGCCGGCGAAAGCAAGCGAAATCTTTGAGGGCACAAGGCCGTAGGTCCGGACGAACGCTTCCCCTGCAATCGGGGAGAGTGAAATCTGATGAATGAAGACCGCTACATTAGCGGCGATCAACAGCAGAGTGATGACGGGAAAAGATCGCCGTGGCGTTAGGTCCTTTAGCGGAATCACGGTCCGGCTCCCGCCCGCCGGGCCGCACGCGCTAGGTCGCGCAGCACCTCCTCTGTGTAGGCGAGCTCGGAGCGCTCGCCAGTCGAGCGCGTGCGCTCGATTTCGCCGAGCGAAGCGATGTGCCCGCGGGCGCCCGGTCCCGTGCAGTTCAGGGCAGCGGCAGCGTTGCTGAACTCAAGTATTTCTTGAAGTGGCCATCCTCCAATCAGGCCGTAGACAAAGCCAGCGTGAAAGATGTCGCCGGCGCCGGTGGTATCGACGGCGTCGACTCGAAAGCCAGGCGAGAGGAGAAACTCGCGTCCGTTCCACGCAAGCACTCCCAGTCGTCCGAGGGTTGTCGCAATCACGCGGCACTTGAACTCACACGCTATTCGGGGCAGCGACTTTAACAGGTTGGTTTCACCAGTCAACTTCTCAGGGAATGCCTTGGATGTGACCGGGAAGTCGACACGATGAAGTAATACTTCAACATGAGAATAGAGGTTGTCGAAGTCCCCGACCACGGGTATGGACTCTTGCCGAGCCCAATCGGCCGCCTGAGCAGCGGCTTCAGTATCATGCCCATCTACGAGCAATACGCGTGCGCCTGAGATCCATTGGCGCTCGAGATCTTCTGGATGCAAGGCAATGTTCGGATCGCGCTTCCAAAGGATGGTTCGTTCACCCGAGGCTTGGTCGACCAGAATAAATGCGCTTTGGCTGTGCGAGCCGCGTGCGATCAGCCAGTGCGCCTCGACTCCTTCGCGCTCCATCTCGCTCTGCTGGAGTCTACCGGCAAGATCGTCGCCGATTTTGCCGACGTAACGCACCGCCACACCCCAGCGCCGGCAGGCAATCATGGCGCTTGCGACCTGCCCCCCAGCCGAAACTTCGGCGGAAAGCACCTCTGTTTTCGAATCAGGCGTCGGGAAGCTAGGAAGTCGAATGATGGTGTCGGTGGCATTGATCCCGACTCCGACGACGTCGACAGCGGGCGATGCGCTCGCGTGCTTCATGATCAAACACTCTAGCCGAGCTTGCGTCATTTTGAAACGACTCGGCGAGCCATCCTGCGTTTAACGATTGCGCCACCGGGATGGCTATGGTAGAAAATTTTGTTCCGACGCACACAGCTGGCGCGGCCTGTTGATCTGAAGATATGCCTTCGCGGCTGCGCGCCGACGCACTAATGCCACTCCGTGAATCCGAGGCAATCATCCTGCAGCACTATGCGCTTGGCGAAGCAGACTGGCTTGTGAGTTTCCTGACCCGAACGATGGGGCGCGTGCGGGGTGTCGCGAGCGGAGCGCGGAGGCCCAAGAGCCGATTCGGATCAACTCTGGAGCGGCTGTCGCACGTTCGCGTCTGGTTTTTCGAGCGGCAGAACCGTGAGCTGGTTCGCGTCAGCCAATGCGAAATGATCGAGTCATTTCTGGATGCTTTTCGCGATTATCGGTCAAGCGTGGCGTTGGGAATCTTCAGCGAAGTGACCGAGGCCGTGCTGCCCGATCATGAGGCTTCTGACCCCAGCTTTCGGTTGTTGCTGCTTGCCACGCAAACGGTGAAGCATACGCTACAACCGGAGCTACCGCTGGCTTATTTCGCGCTGTGGACGGTGAAGCTTGGTGGCTGGTTGCCGTCACTGGACCGTTGCGGCCGATGCGGCCAACCGTTGGTGGAAGGCACGACTGCCTTCTTTTCCTCCGGTGGCTCGGTGGTTCGATGCAGCAAGTGCCGTACACCGGGCATGCGAACGCTTTCCTCCGGAGCGCTCGCTCTGGCCCAACGCATGCTCGCCGAGCGGCTGGATCGACTGAACGGGGATGCGGCCCCGCGTTTTGCCCGATCGGCCAGAGAGGTCACCAACTCTATGCTGGACGTGATCGAGCAGCAGATCGACCGCAAACTCAAATCGCGTCAGCTTTTGGAGCAACCCGCGTGAAGCCCACGGGTCGATCATCGAAACCAGAAATTCGTCGCGCGAAGCGGCCTGGCCTAACGTTCCAGGACCTTCTACTGAAACTTGAAGAATATTGGGCCCACAAGGATTGCGTTTTGCAGCAGCCGTATGATGTCGAGGTCGGCGCTGGAACAATGCACCCGGAGACTTTCTTGCGGGTGCTTGGGCCCGATCCCTATCGTGTCGTATACGTACAGCCCAGCCGGCGCCCCGCGGACGGCAGGTACGGCGAAAACCCGAATCGGCTCTACAAGCACACGCAACTTCAAGTAATACTGAAGCCTTCGCCGCGGGACATTCAAGACATCTACCTAGACAGCCTGCGCGCTGTCGGAATCAATCTGAAAGAGCACGACATTCGCTTTGAGGAAGACAACTGGGAATCGCCGACGCTGGGCGCCTGGGGAATCGGCTGGCAAGTTCTGTTGGACGGTCTCGAGATCACGCAGTTCACTTACTTCCAGCAGTGCGGAGGTATTGATCTGGATCCAATTTCTGTTGAATTGACCTATGGACTCGATCGAATTGCGGCGTATCTGCAGGGTGTCGACAGCGTCTTCGATGTTCTCTGGTCGACTTCGACCACCTACGGAGAGGTGCGTCTGGCAGAAGAGCAGCAATTTTCCGCCTACAGCTTCGACTATGCCGACACCAACTTGACGCGTAAGCAATTTGACCTCAACGAAGCCGAGGCGGCGCGGCTATTGAACGAATATGAGAAAACCGAGCCGGAAGCCAAGCGACGGTTCCCGCTGCTCGCGGCGTACGACCTTTGCTTGAAATGTTCCCATTTGTTTAATGTGCTCGACGCACGGGGCGCCATCGCTGTGACCGAGCGTGCAGCAATGATCGCGCGGGTACGCAAACTGGCGACGATGGTGGCCCGCCACTGGCTGGACCAGAGACCGGCAATCCAGCCGATCGGTGCCAAGGTGAGCGCATGAGTTCGTTGGCTGGACCGGCCCGTGCGGATTTGCTGTTTGAAATTGGCTGCGAAGAAATTCCCGCCGGGATGATCCTGAAAGCCTCCCAGGATCTTAAGGTAATACTTGCGAAACAACTGGCGGGCCATGCCCTCGTCGACGAGTCGACAGTTGAAGCATCCATTGAAACATTTGGGGCTCCACGAAGATTGGTCGCGATCGCCAAGAATATTCGAGTCCAGCAGCAGGACGTGACGCGAGATGTCATGGGGCCGCCCAAATCGGTCGCCTACGACGGCACGGGAGAGCCGACGCGTGCAGCGCAGAGTTTTGCGGAGAAGCAGGGGATCGCTCTTTCGAAGCTCGTTGTCGTCGATACTCCGAAAGGTGAGTACGTAGCCGCCAGGGTCACCATCGCCGGTAAGGAAGCTTCGAAAATCCTGGGAGAGATTCTGCCGGAGGCGATCCGCGAGATTTCTTGGCCACGGTCGATGGTGTGGACGGGCGCGCACGGCCCGCGATTCATCCGGCCGATTCGCTGGATCGTTGCCACGCTTGGCGGCAAGATGGTCGCCTGCACCTACGCGGACGTGCAATCGGGCCGTCGCACCGAGGGGCATCGATTCCTCGGAAAGCGAGACATCGACGTCCAGGGCCCCAAGGACTATCAGGCACGGTTGAGAACCAATTGCGTTTTGTGTCGCCCGGAGGATCGGCGCCGGAAGATCGAGGCCGAATTGAAGCGAATCACGGCACGCAAGGGGCTGCGGCCACACGGCGATCCGACGCTGCTTGAGATGGTTACCTACCTGAACGAGTATCCGACGGTGATTTGGGGGGATTTCGATCCGGCGTTTCTGGTCTTGCCTGAAGAGATCTTGATCACCGTAATGCGGGGGCATCAAAAGTATTTTGCGGTTGAAAACCGCAAGGGGCAACTGGCGCCTCACTTTCTCGCTGTCATCAATTTGCCGCAAGATCCCAAGGGACTTGTACGCCAGGGCCACGAGCGTGTCCTGCGCGCGCGGTTCGCCGATGCGCAGTTTTTTTGGAGGAACGATCAAAAGATTCAACTGGTGGAGTACCTACCGAAGCTCAGGGCAGTGACCTACGAGCGGCGACTCGGCAGCTACGCCGACAAAGTCGAGCGACTTCGTTGGCTGGCGCGCTGGCTCTCTGAGCAATGGGTCGCAGGGGGAGTGGCGCACGCCGATATCGCCGGAGCCGATCGTGCGGCCGAGCTTGCGAAGTGCGACTTGGTGACCGGCATGGTTCGCGAATTCACCGAGCTTCAGGGAGCGGTGGGCGGTCTCTACGCCTTGGCGCAGGGCGAGCCGGAAGAGATTGCCTGGGCGGTCTACGACCACTACAAACCGCTTGGTCTGGACGACCCTTTGCCGCGAAATCTGGCCGGCTCGGCGGTGGCCTTGGCCGATAAACTCGATTCGTTGATGGCATGCTTCGCCGTAGGGGAGATTCCCACAGGTTCAAGTGATCCTTTCGCTTTGCGTCGTGCCGCTCTGGGGATTGTGAAGATCATTCTCGAACAGAAACTTCCGCTTTCTCTTTCGGCTGCCATTTCTGCGGCTGCCAAGTCACTTCGAGAGCATGCTCCGAACATCGCCGTTTCCGAAGCCGTCGAGTCCGAGACGGCGAACTTTCTTCTCGAGCGTGCACGCTACATCCTCAAGGAGCGCCGCGACTACGCGTATGACGAGATCAACGCAGCCTTCGCAGCAGGGGCTGACGACCTCGGGGACGCCGTCGAGCGGATAGCCGCGCTGAGAGCCATCCGCAGGTCGAAGGACTTCGGCCCGCTAGCGGCGAGCTTCAAGCGGATTCGCAATATTTTGGAGAAATCGGCGGGCACTGGCGACAAGGTGCAGGAGGCGGTCGATCCAAGCATTCTTAAAGAAGTGGGTGAACTGCAGCTTTTTACCGTAGCCCAACAGATCGGCCGTGAGGCCACGCTGTTAAAGAAAGAGGGGAAGTACCGGCGGGCACTCGAGAAGATCTCGAGCTTGCGGCCGGCCGTAGACTTTTTTTTCGACAAAGTACTGGTGATGTCAGAAGACCAGAGGGTGCGCCGCAATCGTATCGCGCTCCTGCGAGGGCTGTTAAAGGAATTCTCGACTATTGCAGATTTTTCCGAACTGGGTGCTGAGGAGGTTTCCTAGACAATCGTCAAGAAACAGTTTAGGGATCGGCGCGCCGACAAGTTGTCAACACGACAGGCTGCGAGGATTGAGGGAGAGAGATGAAATACGTCTATTTTTTTGGTGCAGGAAAAGCGGATGGAACTGGAGAGCAGCGCGAGTTGCTCGGGGGCAAAGGTGCGGGCCTGGCCGAAATGACGCGGATCGGATTGCCCGTACCAGCCGGGTTCACGATCACCACCGAGGCGTGCGATTACTACTTCAAGCACGGAAAGAAATATCCCCGAGAGCTTCAAGGCGAGGTGGCGAAGCATCTCGCGCGACTTGAGAAGCTGACGAGAAAAAAACTTGGAAATCACACCGACCCACTCCTGGTCAGTGTGAGGTCCGGGTCCGCACGATCGATGCCGGGGATGATGGAGACGATCCTGAATCTCGGCCTGAACGAGAGATCGGTCGAAGGACTGGCAAAGGCCACGAGCAATGATCGATTCGCGTGGGATGCGTACCGGCGCTTTGTGCAGATGTACTCAACGGTTGTTATCGGTTTATCGAAGGAGGACCTTGAAGCGCGCCTACGCAGCCTGAAGTCAAGGCTCGGCGTGAAGGATGACACGCAGGTGACGGCCGCGGGTTGGCGCGACCTCGTTCGTGAGTATAAGGACCACTTTCGGAAGAAGACCGGCAATGCCTTTCCAGAGGACCCCGTCCAGCAGCTCTGGGGAGCCATTGGAGCGGTGTTCGAGTCCTGGATGGGCGAGAAGGCGGTCACCTACCGACGCGTGGAGAAGATCACGGGGTTACTGGGCACGGCCGTCAACGTGGTGCAGATGGTTTTTGGCAACACGGGCGAAGATTCCGGGACCGGCGTGTGCTTCACCCGCGATCCCTCGACAGGGGCGAAGACATTTTTTGGCGATTTTCTGCTGAATGCTCAGGGTGAAGATGTGGTCGCCGGAATCCGCACCCCGATGCATCTACACGAGCTCAAGGGCAAGATGCCAAGGGTATACCAGCAGCTCGAAAGGGTTCGAGAGAAACTTGAACGTCATTACCGCGACATGCAGGACATGGAATTCACCGTCGAAGCAGGCAAGCTCTACATGCTGCAGACACGGACCGGAAAACGCTCGCCAGCAGCCGCGTTTCGCATCGCCGTCGATATGGTCAATGAGCGGTTGATCAAAGTTGAAGAAGCACTGGAACGAATCAAGCCGGAGGACATGGAGCGGCTTTTCTACCCCGTACTCGATCCGAAGCTGGAGCGGAGCGAGCTCGCGAGTCGAAAGCTGGCGGAAGGAATTAACGCAGTACCCGGCGCGGCGGTGGGCAAGGCTGTGTTCACGGCGCACGATGCGGAGGAGTGGGCATCTCGGGGCGAGAAGGTGATTTTGGTGCGCCGTGAGACCAGTCCAGAGGACGTAGGCGGAATGTATGTCGCCCAGGGAATCCTCACGGCGACTGGCGGAAAGACCAGTCACGCCGCCGTGGTCGCCCGTGGGTGGGGTAAGTGCTGCATTGTCGGAGCCGAGAGCATCGACATCGAGGCCGGCGCGAAAAGAATGAGCGTAGATGGGCGCGCGGTGAGAGAAGGCGAGTGGATCACGCTCGATGGCGGCGACGGATCGGTGTACACAGGACAGATCGAGCTTGTTCGCCCGCAGCCCCCCAAGGCCTATGAAACGTTGCTGAAATGGGCCGACAGGTTTCGAAAACTGGGAGTGCGAACCAACGCCGATACGCCGCGAGACGCGCGCGTGGCGCGGGAAATGGGTGCCGAAGGAATCGGCCTGTGCCGCACCGAGCACATGTTCTTTAAGGACTTCGAGCATCCCGAGAAGAGCAGCGAGCGACAGGAGGCAATTCAGGAGATGATCCTGGCCGATGGGTCGGAGGCGCGGAAGCGCGCACTCGATAAGCTGCTACCGTTTCAGCGGCGCGATTTCACAGGTATCTTCGAAGCAATGGACGGGCTGCCCGTCACGATCCGGATGATCGACCCTCCGCTGCACGAGTTCGTCCCGCACGACCGAGCCAAACAGGAAGAGTTAGCCAAAAAAATGGGGATATCGGCCGAGACAGTCAAGCGGCGGGTCGAGCAGCTGCACGAAGCAAATCCCATGTTGGGGCATCGCGGTTGCCGACTCTCGATCACCTATCCGGAGATACTCGAGATGCAGGTCCAGGCAATTATCGAAGCGGCAATCGACTGCCAGAAGCGCGGCATTAAAGTATTACCTGAAATTATGCATCCGCTCACTCTCGATAGAAAGGAACTGAGAATCCTTGAGACCGCGACGCGCCGCGTAGCGGACAGGATTATTTCTGAATCTAAAGTCAAACTTGAATATCTAGTAGGGACTATGATCGAACTACCTCGCGCCGCGTTGATGGCCAAGGAAATTGCCGAGGTCGCCGAATTCTTCTCGTTCGGAACCAATGACCTGACGCAGACCACCATGGGTCTGTCACGAGACGATGCCGGGCGTTTTCTGCCGGTCTATATCGACCAAAGCAAGGCGGCGATTTTCAAAGAGGACCCGTTTCAGACTCTCGACCTCGAGGGGGTTGGAATGTTGATGGTCTGGGCCATCCAGAAAGGACGCGAAACGCGGCCCAATCTGAAGATCGGAATCTGTGGTGAGCACGGTGGCGATGCCGAGAGCGTGAAATTCTGCCACAGGGCGAGGATGAACTACGTGAGCGCCTCGCCGTTCCGCGTGCCAATTTCTAGGCTAGCGGCTGCCCAGGCAGTGATCGAGGAACGGAAAGAGAAGAAACGGAAGCGAAACTAGGCGCTCGCCCCGGCCCTGTGAAAAAACCTACCTTATTGCTAAGCGTGAGGCGCCTGCTGCGCAGGCTGGCCGATCCGAGTAAGGCGTCGAGGATGCAGGCGTACATGAAGTCGGCCATGCCGTATTACGGGGTCACGACACCGATCCTGCTACGAACCTGCAAGCAGCTGTTCAGCGACATTGAGCTTGAGGACGCCCGCGTTTGGCTCGCCTACGAGCGAGAGCTCTGGCGCGGAGCGACACACCGCGAAGAGCGCTACGCGGCGATCCTGCTCAGCGGTGATCGGCGCGCTCATCCCTTTCAAACTCCCGCAGCTATGCCTCTCTACGAAGAAATGATCGTAACGGGCGCGTGGTGGGACTTCGTGGATCCGCTTGCCTCGCGGCGCGTGGGACCGATCCTGAAAAACTACCCAGTGCCGATGAAAAAAACAATGGTGGCGTGGAGCAAATCCGACGATGTATGGAAGCGCCGCGCCTCGATCCTATGCCAACTGGGATTTAAGAGCGACACCGATCGCCAACTGTTGTACGCATGCATCCGGCCGTCGATCGATTCAAACGAGTTCTTCCTAAGAAAGGCCATCGGTTGGGCGCTGCGTCAGCTCGCGCGGACCGACCCTGGTGAAGTCAAACGATACGTCCGCCAAAACGAGGCCAGACTGAGCGGTCTCAGTAAACGCGAAGCGCTGAAGCACATCGCAAAGTAATCTCTTGGCTGGCGACCAGCACTCTCGACGGGCAACGCAGAGGTTCCTAATGCGAAACGTCGGCAAAGGAGATGGCCACGGGTGTTTTATCGGCTTCCGGGACTTGGAACATCTGGCGGCGCTCGAGGCCCATGGAGCGGGCCAGAATCGCGTCGGGCATCTCCTGAATGCGGGTATTGAAGGTGTTGACGGAATCGTTGTAGAACTCACGTCGGTCAGCAATTTCGTTTTCCAGCTCCGAGACGCGCGTTTGAAGGTGCGCAAACTCAGCGTTGGCTTTCAGGTCGGGATAGTTCTCGGCCGTGGCGATCAGGCGGCCGAGTGCCGCGGTCATTCCGGCGCTGGCTTGAACTTTTTCGTCGACCGTTGCGGCTTGCGCGTATGCGGCACGCGCCGCGGTCACCCGCTGTAGTGTCTCGCCTTCGTACTTCATGTAACCCTTGCAAACTTCAAGAAGGTTCGGCAGCTCATCGTGCCGCTGCTTGAGCAGCACGTCGATGTTGGACCACGCCTTGTCGACATTGTTCTTAACAGCGATCAGCCCGTTATAGAGGGTGATGAGATAGGCTAGAGCGCCGCCTACAATAAACAGCAGGATAAGCAGAGGCATCCAACTCATGGTTTCTCCTTCCGAGCTAGTTCCATCCAAGACACAGGGCCAGGAAATACAAGCAAATCAGGCACAACGCGGGCCCGCCCCAAATGCACAGAAGTGATTTCCACGCCAGCGATCGCACAACCTGGCGTTGGCTGCGCCAAGAAATCACGAACGGATCGCTGCGGCCTCCTCGCCCGATCGAAACCGAGGGAGGAGGATCGACTTCGGCGCTCGCAACTGTCTCCGGCTCGGTGCAATCGGCAGGGTCATCCGGACCGACTGCAACAGGCACGGTAAGTGTTTGTGTGGCGGCGGGCTGGGCTGTCGACGGGCGCACGGCAACGTCGCCCATCGAGATTTGGGACCAAACCGAAGCCGGAGCAGGAGAGGTGGTTCGGGCCGAGGCAGCTGGGGAGACAGCCGGCACGTACTGGCTACTGCTTGTGCCGCTCGCAGAGATCCCCGACCCTAGGCCGAGCCATCCCCAACTGGTCCTACCTGGGCCAAGAAAATTCAACTGCGCATGCAGGGATGTTCCGCTGGCCACATGCGGTCCCGGCGCCCAGGATGTGCGATTCAGATTTTGTTGCAGGGTGCCGAAGACAAACAGCTGGGTGTCGGGCTTAACGCAGTACTCTTCCACACGAGTCTTCTCGGTGAGGGTGACACCGTTGCGAGCGAGAAATTGCGCCACGTTCTCGGGAAGCATGTCGCGGTTGCTGAACAGAAACGACGTGTCGAACTCGTCCTTGAAGTTGCGCTGGAGATCGAGGTCGGCGCCCTGCGGATCGATCAGGAGCCGCCCTGTGGAATCGTCGACGAAAAAAGGCACATAAACACTTTCGTTAGCGACTTGCTTCCATTCGCGGTTTCGGCCCGACTGCCGCAGCTGCCAGGCGATGGCTCGATAGTAGTAGCACGGTTCTCCAGTGATTCCGGCGGGCATCGTGGAGGCACCGGTGGCCTTGCCGTTGACTTCGACCAGCCCCATCGAGGCACTGCGAATTTTCGAACTGGGCGTGTTTACGATCAGCCGCTTGAATCGAAGCATCTGAAAGCCGCGAATGAACAGAAAGATGCCAACGGCCGCGCCAATGACAGACCATACTTCGAGCTTGACCACGTTCGCCGAACTGTGGTGAGCAAGGGCAGCCAGGATGAGCGTCATGGATCTGTTTCGACTCCCGGAAAAAGGCTCTTGCACCAGTTTAGGCTAAGGCTCGGAATCGCACAGGGCGGGAGAGGCGGCTAGGTGGTCAAAGGCGCAATAGCGATTAGGTGGGCATTTTGAGGATGAAGTAGACGGCAAGAAAGCCAAAAATGGCGTCTGGGGCCCATCCAGCGATCAAGGGAGGAAGTTGCCCGATCGAACCCATGGCTTCAAAGAGCGCCGCGGCGGACCAATAGGCGATTCCCACACCAACGGCCAGCGCCAGACCACCAATCGCACCCCGCGTTCCGACGAGGAAGGCGAACGGTGCACCCAGGAAGACGATCACGGCCGCGATGAGCGGAAAGGCGAATTTGCGGTGCCATTGAACCGAGAGACGCGCGGTATCAAAGCCGGCTTGGCGCAGGCTCGCGATATAGTCGCCGAGCTGCCGCCAGTTCATCTGGTAATACTGGCGGACCTCGCGACGAAAGTAGCCGGGAGGTTCGGTGAGCTCGGGCAGCGAGGTGGCGGTGAAGGTCTGAAAGCGGGCCACGCGACCCTCGCTATCAAAGTCGCGGATCCAGCCGCCCGTCAATACCCAGGCATTTTCGGTTGGTTCCCAAACGGCACGCGCAGCATAGACGCGGCGGCGAATCTGAAAGGTCGCCGGGTCAAGCTCGAATACGTTCAGGCCCCCGAAGAACCGACGGTCAGGATCGAAAAGCTCGTAGTTATAAATCTTGGAGTTCTCGCCGAAGATCCACTGGTGGGCAGGTTCGATGTAGGTCTGCGCGGGACGCCCTTTGATCTGGTTGCGCAGCGCATCCTGACGTTGGTTCGCGTAGGGAAGAAAGGTGTCGTCGAGCACGAACATACCGACCGAAACCAGGCAACCGGCTAGTAACAGTGGAAGCACCAGCCGATAAAGGCTGATGCCGCTTGCTTTCAGGGCGATCACCTCGTTGTTTTTGGCGAGGACGGCCAGCGTGACCAACGTGGCAACCAGGGTCGCCAGCGGGGCCAATTGATACACCATCAGCGGAATGAGATAGCGAAAGTAGCTGAGCACGGTGGGGACAGAAATGTGATTCCGCGCGATGTCTGCGAGCAGATCAAACAGGGTGAACGCATCAAAGATCAAAACGAAGCCGGCTAACAAGACGAGAAAGAAATAAGAGAACTGTTTGAGTAGGTAGACATCGACGAGCATGGGAAACGCCATCGTCCTACCAATTCGCAGGGCCTGGCGGATGCGACCGGAAGAGGGCACGGCCGGACGCGCGCCGTTAGCGGCGGCATCATTCGCGGTGGCACGCCATTTCGACCACCAGGACTCGAACCATTCCAGGATCCGATTGGGCTTGCGGATGTTTTCCACGCGGCGCAGGAAAATAAGCCCGACAATGGCGCCGACGATGTTAGCTGCCCAGACTCCCGCCCAAGGCGAGAGGCGGCCCTGCACAGCGAAGTGATCGCCGGAGACAAAAACGAAGTAATAGCCTCCGATGAGAATCAGCGCCAGCACCAGCCCCGCGGCCCGACCACCGCGTCGTGGCCGGACGCCAATCGGTACACCGAGCAGGGCAAAGACCAGGCAGGCCACCGGAAAAGCAATGCGGCGGTGTAGTTCGACGTGCGCCTCGCGCCAGTTAGCACCGTGATTGGCAAGCAGGGCTGCCACAGGCTGCTCGGCCGGCGGCAGTGTGTCAGCTCTCTGGGGGGCCGCAACGACCGAGACGTCGACGGGAATGTCGGTTTCGCCGAACGTGGTGACGTTGTAGTGAGCAGGGTCACGCGGGTCGTATTCGTGGGTGTCGCCCGCGCCCAGGTGAATGTCGATCTGACCCTTGGACGAACCGGTTAGAACGAAGGCGTCCTCCGCCGTCGTTACTCTCGATTGGTCAGACACATTGGCCGACCGGGATGCGATCAAGCCAGATGTGTCGCCGGTCGATGCGAGAAAGACGCCCCGCCAACGGGTGGCTGCAGCTTCCACATCTTGCACGTATAATACGAAGCGTCGAAAGCGCTCATCAAAGACGCGCGGTTGGACGGAGAACCGTGCCTGGGAGGAAAGTAGCTGCGCTTCCAGGCGGCGCACCGTGCGCAGCGATGCCGGACCCAGCCAGAACGTCGTCAACCAGGTTCCAGTGGCCGCAGCCAGCGCCACGATGCCGATCGGGAGCAACAAGCGGCGCAGGCTGACACCGGAAGCGTGCAGAGCAACAATTTCGCTATCCGCGGAAAGGCGCCCCAGCCCAATCAACACGCCAACAAGCACGGCCATCGGAAGCGTAAAGCCGAGAACCGGCGGAAGTGTACAAAGGAACAGCAGCGTGATGCTCCCGATGCCGCTCGAGTGGCGAACGATCAACTCCATCAGGCGAACCAATTGCGGCACGAAGAAGACAAAGGTGAAGACCACAAGGCCAAGAGCGGCGTGGGAAACTACTTCGCGGGCAACATATCGGTCGAGCAGGCGCATATTAGCGCGCCCCGTATTTTAGCATTCGGAGTGATGGATTGAACCGGATAAACCTTGTCATCCTGTGGCACATGCACCAACCGCAATACCGCGATCCAGGCACAGGGCGCTATCTGCTTCCTTGGACCCGCCTGCACGCACTAAAAGACTACTGGGGCATGGTGAAAATACTGGAAGAGTTTCCCGGTGTCCACGCGACGTTTAACGTGGTGCCCTCGCTCGCAGCACAAATCCAGGAGTACGCGAGCGGCCAGTTTCGGGAGAGCTGGTTTGAGATCGCCTTCACGCCAGCCGAAAAACTCGGGCCCGAGGCCAAGCGCGAGGCGATCGAGAGGGCCTTTCAGGTGAACGACAACTTTCTGCGGCGGTGGCCCCGGTTCGGCGCGCTGGCCTCGGACGTGCGTTCGGGCGGCGCAGAGGCCTGCGTTGCACAGTGGAGTGAGCGCGACTGGCGTGATTTGCAGGCGCTTTCACAGTTGGCCTGGATGGATGAGGAGTATCTGACCAAAGACCCTCCCGTGAGAGCCCTGTCGGATCGGGGTCAAGATTTCACAGAACAGGACAAGGCCCTGCTGCTCGAAAAGCAGCGTGAACTGCTGGCGGCGGTTCTGCCCGAGTACCGGCTGGCGGCCACCCGCGGACAAATCGAAATCTCAACAACGCCGTACTATCATCCCATCCTGCCGCTGCTGTGTGACACCGACATCGCGCGCGTCTCGAACCCCGACACACCGGTGCCGCAGCCTTCCTTTCGCCATCCCGAAGATGCCCGGGAACAGCTCGCCCGGGCGCGGCAGTTCCACGAGCGTGTGTTCGGAATGCCACCCGCCGGGTTGTGGCCATCGGAGGGCTCTGTTTCTGATGAGGCGCTGGAAATCGCCGGGGACTTGGGATTTCGTTGGTTTGCAACGGATGAGGGGGTACTGGGGCGCACGCTGAATGTCGGATTCTGGCGCGACGCATCTGGCTATCCAGACAACGGCCCGGATTTGTATACCCCCTGGCGCCTTACGCGGGGGAAGAGAGAACTCCACGGATTCTTCCGCGATCACTATCTGTCCGACCTTGTCGGCTTTGTGTACAGCCGCATGAGCGCCGAAGCGGCGGCGGAAGACCTCTACCAGCGTATCCGCGGAATCGGCGAGCGGCAGCCGACAGGTCGCACCGCTACGGTGAGTTTGATTCTCGACGGCGAGAATGCGTGGGAATACTATCCGGGTAACGGGAGGGAGTTTTTACGACGCTTTTATGCGCGCATCGAACGCGATCCCCAGATTTTCGCTTGCACCGTCAGCGAGGCCATCGACGCAGCCCGAGACGCTCCGCTGCTCGAAGGAATTTTCCCCGCCTCGTGGATTAACGCAAATTTCGATGTCTGGATCGGCCATGCCGAAGACGTGCGTGCATGGGAATTGTTGCGCGATGCTCGGGATGCCTTCGAGCGGGCAAAGAATCGCACCGACCTGGTGAGTCCTTCCCGACTGGACGAGTCGACATTTCAGGGGCAACGTATTTACGATGCCGTGCTGGCTGCCGAAGGCAGCGATTGGTGTTGGTGGTTTGGGCCCGAGCACGGCTCGGCAAACGACGCCGAATTCGACGCACTCTACCGAAGGCATCTCACAGAGATCTACAACGCACTGGGAGAACCGCCGCCGGCTGCTCTATCGCTTCCCATCAAACGCGCTCCGGAGCGTGGCCGCCGCGAACCTCCCACGGCGTACCTTAATGTCAAGGTGGACGGGCGCGAAAGCACCTATTTCGAATGGCTTGGCGCCGGGCTTTTTGCCACCGATCACCGCGGCAGCACGATGCACGGCCGTCGTTCCGTATTAAGGGAAGTCTTTTACGGCTTCGGGCCGAAGCATTTCTGGCTTCGCGTCGATCCTGTACCGGAAGCGATTTCTGAAATGGACGAGTTTCAGGTGCGTGTCGCGATGTGGGATTCTCGGGAGACTCGCGTCACGATCGGTATCGAACAGGGAGAGCTTCGCAATTGCATTGTGGAGAATGCCGGGATGTGCTTGCTGCATCCAGAAACCCTGGTCTCGGCGGCGTATGGGAACATCCTAGAACTGGGTATCTCACGCACACTGTTCGACCTGACCAGGACGAAGGGCTTGCTCCTGAGCGTGGCCATCTGGCAGGCGGGGCTGCCGGTTGACATCCTGCCGCTGGAAGGAATGCTGGAAGTTCCCCTGGGAGAAGAGAACTTTGCCTGGGCCTGCGATTAACCGCATTTCTTGGTTCGGTGATCGAACCCAGCGGAAAAGCCTCGGGGATCCCCCCTGCGAACTCAAAACACCTTGATTGCAAGATCGCGAGGACGAGGTCCGGTGGGTATTAGTGTAATCAAGCTGGACGTCTTGGCACGAATCACGGCAATTTCGTCAGAAGCGCTGTCGACAACCACAAGCATGTCGTCACCCGGTGTCAGCTGAGCAGCGCCTGGAGCCTGGCCCACCGGGATCGGAGACGCGGTCTTGCGCGCGTCGATCGCAACCGGGATCACGTGCCCGGCAGCTGAATCCGAAACGTAGAGAGTGTGGCCGGCGGCGTCTAGGGTCGCCGCTGTCGGCGACATCCCCAGCAGCAGAAAATCTCCGACCTCGTCCGTCTGTGTATTAACGATGAGCAGTCCGTGCGCGTTGGCCGAAGGGATGTAGAGTTCTCCGCCGTCGGGCTTAAGCAGGAGTGCATTTGGCTTTCCATCGAGCGCGAGCTTTGCCAGCAAGACTGCGCGGCGTAGGTCGACCACGGAGACTTCGTTGCGGGAGCCGGAAGTGATGAAGGCTTTCGAGCTGTCAGGAAGAATCGCAATCTGCTCCGGGTCGGGTGCTACGGCAATCACGGCGCGGGTCACCAGAGTCGCCGCATCGAGAAGGGAGACGGTGGCGTCATCGCGATTGGAGACCAGCACAAGTGCGCCATCTGGTGACACGCGGGCGATCCATGGCCGACGCCCCGCGCGAGCGCGCCCAATCACCTGGTGCGTGGCGCCATCGATCGCGACGACGGAATTCGAGCCGGACGCGGCCACATACGCTCGCTTGCCGTCCGGAGAAAAATCCAGCGCGTACGGAGCAGAGCCTACCGGGATCCGCGCCAGGAGCTGATTCGTTGTGTTATCAAGAGCCCAAGCGTATCCGCCGCTCGAGCTCAACCCCCAGACCTCCTTGCGCAAGGGATGGGCGCGCACGCCGGTCGGTTCGGGGCCAACGGGAATTGTCGCCGTGGTGGCGAGTTTGACGAGGTCGATCGCAGTGATGGTGCCGTCGCCTGTGTTGGCGACATAGGCGAACAGGCGAAGGCCAGGTCGGAGATACGACGGCCGAAGCTCGAGCGCGGCTTCGCGGATGGCCAAAACGCTCAGAACTACGATCAGAATGACAAGGCGATAATTAAGTGGCAGTCTCAATTCAGTGTGCGGTTGAGCACCGCGGCAATGGCGCGCGCCTCGCGAACGAGCCGATCGAACTCTTCCGGCACGATCGACTGAGGACCATCGGAAAGGGCTCGGGCGGGGTCGTTATGGACCTCCACCAGAATGCCGTCCGCGCCGACAGCGATGGCGGCCCGGGAAAGCGGCAGAACCTTGTTGCGCCTCCCGGTGCCATGCGAAGGATCGACGACGATGGGCAAATGGCTCAGACGCTGCACGGCAGGGATCACGCTCAGATCCAGAGTGTTGCGGGTGTGGTCGGCAAACGTGCGCACGCCGCGCTCGCATAGAATCACCTGATAATTGCCCTCGGAGAGGATGTATTCGGCTGCCATCAGAAATTCATCCAGCGTCGCCGACATGCCGCGCTTCAACAATACGGGCTTGCGGGCGCGCCCGGCACGCTTGAGAAGCGAAAAATTCTGCATATTCCGCGCTCCGATCTGGATGACGTCCGCGTAGTGCTCAACCAAGTCGAGCGACTCGTTGTCAATCGCCTCCGTCACCACGCCCAGTCCGAACTTTTCGCGTACTTCGGCCAGAATTTTCAGGCCCGTCTCGCACAGACCTTGAAAGCTATAGGGTGAGGTGCGGGGCTTGTACGCTCCCCCGCGGAAAAGCCGTGCGCCCGACGCCTTCACGCACTCAGCGATCGCAAAGGCTTGCTCGCGTGTCTCCACAGCGCAAGGACCAGCGACCAGCGCCACGGCCGTATCACCGAAGGTGACGTCTCCTGATGGAGTCGGCACGCGCACGACCGTGTTCTCTTCCTTGACGTCCCGGCTGACAAGCTTGTAGGGCTTGCTGACTGGAATGCACTCGACGACACCCGACATCGACTCGAGCGCTCCTGTGTCTATCTCGCGGCTGTTGCCCGTGATCCCGATCGCGGTGCGAGCCGCGCCTGGAATCGGATGCGCCCGTAAACCGAGCGACTCGATCCGTTCGCAAACCGCACGTACCTGTTCCTCGGTGGCGTGTGACTGCATCACGACAAGCATCAGCGGCTCCCTTAGGACAGAGAAACAAAAAGTCTAGCGCAACAGGCCGCGGGGAAGCAAAACGGGGATTGGAGGCGCGGGGCGGAATTGAACCGCCGGTGAAGGTTTTGCAGACCTTTGCCTTACCACTTGGCGACCGCGCCGCGTAGAACCCTGATCATAGCACCGGCCACCGCTGACTGGCCAGGCGTTTCCCGGCCGCACGGACACCAAAAGTCATGACAGGGTGGCGTTTGCGCGTCCAGACCGATTCCGCTAGAATAAATCCGCTCCCGGACAACCTGAGGGAATGTCGGAAATAAAGCATGCAGCTGAACTAACCTTCGACACCGCCGACGAGTACCGTCCGGAACCGCCGACCCCACCCCTCCCACCGGCTTGGAAGGACGGAAGTATTCGCCTAGGGATCCACACCTCGATTGCCGGTGATATTACGCACGCCTTGGAGATCGCTCGAGGCCTGGGCGCGAATGCGCTGCAAATATTCTCAGCAAGTCCCCGAATGTGGGACCGTGGGCTGTCCAGGAGCTCCCCCTTCGACCTAGAACGCTTCCGAGCACGCCGCCAGGAGCTGGCGCTCGGTCCCCTGGTGGTCCATTGCAACTATCTGCTGAACTTGGCCTCGCCCGATCCCGTGTTGCGGGCTCGGTCCGTGCAGGCCTTCCATCGGGAAATGGTCCGCGCGGTCGGGTTGGGCGCCGACTATCTTGTGCTGCACCCTGGCTGCACTCTGGCAGCCGACAAAGGTTCGGCCATCACCGCCGTCGCGCGGGGTCTGAAGCAGGCCGCCCGCGGGTTAAAGCTGGGCGAGCTGCGTATTCTTGTTGAGAACACGGCTGGACAAGGAAGTTCGCTCGGATCGCGGTTTGAGGAATTGAGGGCCATCTTGGACGCATGCCCGGATCTGGCCCTCGGTGTGTGCATCGACACGGCGCACATTTTCGCCGCCGGATGGGACATTCGGACCAGTCAGGGTTGGGAGTCGACCCTATACCACATCGACCGGACGGTGGGCATCGGCCGCCTGGGTGTGGTGCATTTCAACGATTCCAAGGCGGCGCTCGGATCACATGTCGATCGCCATGAGCATATCGGCAAAGGCAAGATCGGCCTCGAAGCACTTGGGAGAATTCTGAATCACCCGCTGCTTTCCTCCTGCGCCTTCATCCTGGAGACGCCCATCGACAAGCCGGGGGACGACAAGCGGAATCTCGCGGCTGCCTGGCGATTGGTTGGTCGCCGGGGGGCGCGGACTGAGACAGTGCGAAGCTCGTCGCGTCGGCCCACGGCCCGATGGCGACCTCATAGATCAAGGAGTAGGTGAACTTGGCGGGCTACGATCCGCAGCGAATTGAAGCGAAGTGGCAGAACATTTGGCAGCAACGCGACATTTTCCGCGCTGTCGAAAACGATCCGGTGCGGCCCAAGTATTACCTTCTAGAAATGCTCCCCTATCCTTCCGGGACCTTGCACATGGGGCACATGCGGAACTACACGATCGGCGATGCCGTGGCTCGATACAAACGCATGCGCGGCTACAATGTCCTGCATCCGATCGGTTGGGACGCCTTCGGATTGCCGGCCGAAAATGCCGCGATCAAACGCGGCGTTGCGCCCCGTCAATGGACCAACGCGAATATCGCACAAATGAAGGCAGCGTGTCAGCGCTTCGGGTTCAGCTACGACTGGCACCGAGAGATATCCACGTGCGAGCCGGAATACTACCGCTGGAACCAATGGTTCTTTCTGCGGATGCTCGAGCGCGGCTTGGCCTATCGGAAACGCAGCCGGGTGAACTGGTGCCCGCAGTGCCAAACTGTGCTGGCAAACGAACAAGTGATTGACGGATTCTGCTGGCAGCACGAAATGACGCCGGTTGAGGCAAAAGAGATCGACCAATGGTTTCTGCGGATCACGAAATACGCGGACGCGCTGCTGGACGGAGTACACGAACTGGCCGGCCGCTGGCCCGAGCGCGTCCTGGTCATGCAGCAGAACTGGATCGGCAAGTCGCGCGGCGCGCACGTACAGTTTCCGGTCAATGGTGTGGCATCAAAGCCCCTGGAGATCTTTACGACCCGCATCGACACGATCTACGGAGTGTCGGCGGTGCTGCTTTCCCCAGCACATCCTCACCTGCCGGCTCTGCTGGCCGGCGTGCCCGGCGGCCATGCCATGGAACGGCAATTGAAGGTCCTCCAGCAGGGTAGTGTGAAAACGGAAGAGATTGCCGCAGCGGAGAAAGTTGGGTTCTTTACGGGCCGCTTTGCGCTGAACCCATTTTCGGGTGACCGCGTACCGATCTGGGTCGCGAATTTCGTGCTTGCCGAGTACGGCACCGGTGCGGTGATGGCTGTTCCAGCGCACGACCAGCGGGATTTCGAGTTTGCGGAAAAGTATAATTTGCCGATCCGAGTTGTCGTCCAGCCGTCGAACACCCCGCCGCTGCGTGCCGACCGCATGACCGAGGCCTACACGGACTACGGGCTTTTGGTTGACTCGGGACCGTACACCGGTTCCACATCCGAGCAAGCCTTCGAGAAGATGGCCGCCGATGCCGCTACGAAAGGCTTTGGAGGGGCGGAGACGACCTACCGTTTGAAGGACTGGGGTATCTCGCGCCAGCGCTACTGGGGGACGCCGATCCCGGTCGTGTACTGCCCGCAGCATGGGGTTGTGGGCGTGCCGGACAACGACCTCCCCGTGCGTCTTCCTGAGAACGTAACGCTCACGGGCCAGGGGAAATCTCCACTAGCCAACGTGCCGGAGTTCCTTAAAACGACGTGTCCGAAGTGCGGCGGGCCGGCCGATCGGGAGACGGACACGATGGACACGTTCATCGATTCGTCTTGGTATTTTTACCGCTACACCGATCCGCACAACGATCGTGCTCCCTTCGACAAGGCTGTTGCGGCTTACTGGTTTCCGATCGATCAGTATGTTGGAGGTGTGGAGCATGCCATCCTCCATCTGATCTACTCCCGTTTTTTCTGCAAGGTTATGAATGAGCTTGGCCTTGTGGACCATCGCGAGCCGATCGCGCACCTCTTCTCTCAGGGTATGGTACTGAAGGACGGGGTAAAGATGTCGAAGTCGAAGGGCAACATCGTGGGCGCAATTGAAATGGCCAACAAGTATGGTTGTGACACGGGCAGGCTTTATACGCTTTTCGCGGCGCCGCCGGAGAAGGATCTGGAGTGGAGCGAGCAGGGAATCGAAGGGTCGTCGCGATTTCTGAATCGAGTCTATCGGCTCGTCGAGAAACACGCCACCCGGCTGCAACAGGTGCCCCTCCACTGGGCCGCAGAAATCGACTTCGAGGGTGCCACGGGAAAAGAAAAAGTGCTCATCCGCAAGGCTCACCAGACACTGAAGCGCGTAACGAATGACTTCGAGACGCGCTGGCACTTTAACACCTCGGTCGCGCTCATTATGGAGTTGGTTAACGAGCTCACCGCACAGGAACCGCTCGAGCAGGACGTCACGCCCCTAGTTCTCAAGCGCGTGCTGTCGGTCCTCGTTCTGATGCTTTGCCCGATGACCCCGCACATTGCCGAGGAAATGTGGGAAATCCTTGGCAATTCCGTCTCCCTAGCAAGCGAAGGCTGCGGACTGGCGGCGTGGCCGCCGTATCGCGAAGACCTGACCCGGGAGGAGCAAATCGAGATCGTCGTCCAGATCAACGGGCGCCTGCGAGGGAGATTGCGGGTCGATGCCAGCCTCGGTGAGGAGGAAACCAAGGAACGGGCGATGCAAGACCCGCGCATTGCACCTCTGATCGGGGGGAAGGAAATCACCAAGGTTATTGGCGTTCCGAAAAAGCTCGTCAACATTGTTCTGAAGTAGAGACACACACTCAAATGACTCACAGAGGAGCGGCAGCGCAACCAGAGCGCGGAGGAGCCGTGAGCACGGAACGCGGAATCGTGGTGCTGGATTTCGGTGGCCAGTATACCCAATTGATTGCTCGCCGGATTCGCGAGCTCGAAGTGTATTCCGCGATCCTCCCGTGCACGGCTTCGACGGCGGAGATTGGCGCGCACAAGCCGGTGGGAATCGTTTTGTCGGGTGGCCCTAGCTCGGTCTACGAGCCCGACGCACCCAGGTGCGACGCCAAAGCGCTGGACCTGGGTGTTCCGGTGCTTGGCATTTGCTACGGCATGCAGTGGCTAGCGCGCACGCTGGGCGGAAAAGTGGAGCGGGCTGAGCGGCGAGAGTATGGTCCGGCCCGCCTGCGGATCGATCGCGATTCGAAGCTTTTTACAGGCTTGCCGCCAAGGCTAAAAGTCTGGGAAAGCCACGGCGATCATGTGGTTGCGCCACCTGCCGGTTTTCACATCACGGGCAAGACCGACAACGCAATCGCCGCGATCGAGAGTGCGGAGGGACGTGTCTATGGTCTCGAATTTCATCCCGAGGTGAACCACACCGAGGGCGGCCGAGAGATCTTGCGAAACTTCGTTTTCGAGATCTGCGGTGCGAAACCGAATTGGAGTCGGGCCGCCTTTGTCGATGAAACAGTTGAGAAGATTCGCAGACAGACCGAAGGAGTGCGCGCGATTGGCGCCCTCAGTGGAGGAGTGGACTCGACGGTAGCGGCCGTGCTCGTGGACCGGGCCATGGGCGACCGCCTCACGAACATCTTCGTGGACACGGGCCTGCTACGACGAAACGAGTTTCAGGACACACTCGAGATGCTGCGCAACCGTCTGCACCTCAACGTGATCGGCGTCGACGCCTCCGACCGGTTTCTGGCGAAGCTGAAAGGTGTAACCGATCCAGAACAAAAGCGAAAGATCATCGGCAGCGAGTTTATCGCCGTATTCGCTGAAGAAGGGCGAAAATTCGTCGCCATGGCAAAGCAACTGCCCGTGAAGTTTCTCGTGCAGGGAACGCTGTATCCCGACGTGATTGAATCGGTTTCGGTGAGAGGGCCATCCGCCGTGATCAAATCGCACCACAACGTCGGCGGGCTCCCCAAGGAGATGCCCTTCGATCTGATTGAGCCGCTGCGCGACCTGTTTAAGGACGAGGTGCGCGCGATCGGCAGAGAGCTGGGTTTGCCGGACGAGGTCTTAGTCAAACAGCCCTTTCCCGGGCCCGGACTTGCCGTCAGGCTTCTCGGCGAAGTGACACTCGAGCGGCTTCGGACGGTGCGCGCGGCTGACGCCATTGTAACGGAGGAGATTCGCCGCGCCGGACTGTACGAGAAGACTTGGCAATCGTTCGCAGTCCTGTTGCCGGTTCGCAGTGTTGGCGTGATGGGGGATGGTAGAACCTACGGAAACGTGATTGCCGTCCGCGTTGTGGAATCGCTCGACGCGATGACAGCCGATTGGTCCCGCCTACCGATCGACGTCTTGGAGCGCATCTCCTCCCGCGTCGTGAACGAAGTGCCTGGCGTGAATCGTGTCGTGTACGACATCAGTTCGAAACCGCCCAGCACCATCGAATGGGAATAACCACGCGTAAGGATGCGGAAAAAGGGAATTCAACTACCGATTGGCCATTTTTTGCGCTACATAGAGTAGCAGCCTGCGGTCGCCCTCTTCGATCCGGCCGAGGAGGCGTCGAAAGCGGCCCAGATACCGCGCGTCTTTTCCAGTGCTGCCCCACGCGATGTCGTCGGCGCTCTTCCGCTTGGGAAGATTGGGAAGCACAGGGGGTTCTTCGCCGTCGTAAAATAGCTGATAGAGTGGCACTTCCATGGCGCGTGCCAGCTTCTCGAGAGTTTCGATGGCCGGAACGGTGTGGCCATTTTCGACGCGAGAGATGTAACATCGAAGCAGACCGGTGCGCTTTTCGATATCGCCCTGGGATAGTTTTTTCTGTTCTCGCAGTAAACGGATCCGTTCGCCGATTATCATGGCAGGTATTGTTGCATGGACTAGTGCCTCTCGCAATAAGAAATATAAAGAGACACATGCCTGGTTTGACGTAACCGAACGCAGATGAATAACGTCCGAAAAAGTATGGCAGCGAGCGCACAGGCGCTGACCCTCCCCTTTCAGGCAGGGGAGAAGAAGGTAGATGACCGCGAACTGGTGCATCTGTCGCAGCAGGGCGACGAAGCGGCCTTCGAGGAACTCGTTCGACGCCATCAGCAGCGCGTCTTCGCGTTGGTCGCTGGTATCTTGCACCGCTCGGACGACGTGGAAGACATCGCGCAGCAGGTATTTCTGAAAGCGTACTTCGGGATCAAGAAGTTTGACCAGCGCGCGGCGTTTTCGACCTGGCTGTACAAGATCGCTGTGAACGAGTGCTGGGACTATCTGCGAAAACGCAAGGTGCGGCCACTGATTTACGAGGCGGATTTATCAGAAGAACAGGTTTCGCGGCTTGACGGGATCGTTTCTTCGACTCGCCCCCCGGAAGGGCCAAACGCTCGTACGGAAACCCGTGAGATTGTAGAACGAATGCTCGACGTTCTTTCCGAACAGGACCGGCAACTGCTGGTGTTGAAAGAAATCGAAGGATTCTCGGTCCAGGAACTGGCCGAGATTCTCCACCTGAACGTCAATACCGTAAAGGTACGACTTTTCCGTGCACGAGGCCGAATCATCGATGCCTATCGACGCCGGTTGAAGCCGGCGGGTAAGAGCCACGCCGCTCCGGCGGGAGATCGGAAGGAGTAACACGATGGCAACACAGTCCGAATTCGGGCATAGCGCCTGTCGGAATTACGAGGCGCGGCTAGAAGATTATCTGCATGGAGAGCTCCGCGGCGCCGATGCGCAGTCGGTTATCGAGCACTGGCAAAGCTGCCCCGGTTGCCGGGCTCGGTTCGAAGACGCCGCCTTGAGCCTGCGTCTGCTGCGGGCCGCAGAACCCTCCTCCGACCCAGGTCCGGGCTTTGCCCGCGGGGTGATGGCGCGCATCCGAACGGCAGAGAATGAAAAATTGGCGGTTCGGGCAAACTTCTGGCAGCCGTTTGTATCGTTTGGTTGGAGATTTGCGGCGACCGCGACACTAGCACTGATGGCGCTCGTCAGCTACAACGTGGCTTGGAATCACCCAGCGCAACCGAAGGTCGCCGCTGTGCGTCCTACAGAAGGGCTGGACCTCTTAGCACCCGAGCCAGTAAGGGTATCGACGACTGGCGATGAGGTTCTGATGATGTTCGACGGACAACGGTGATGAAAAACACTAAGACGCGCCTCGAAGCAGCCGCCCTCTTCCTGGTGGTGTTCGTGCTCGGCGTGACGTTTGGAGCTCTTGGGAATCGCGTTTGGGACCAACGGGTCTCCGGACAGACGGGGGCGGTCCATCCCAAACCGACCCGCGATCAGGTGTTGCAGGATTTGACGCAGCGTCTTCAGCTTACAGCGGAACAACAGAGGGAGATCGGAGCGGCGATCGATGATACCCGCGCAAAATGGCAGGCCCTGGACACGGCCCGCGATGCTCAGCATGAGACCATCCGGCAACAGTTCCGCGCCAATATCCGTGCGACCCTGACGCCCGAGCAGCAGGTGAAATTCGATGAGCTTATTAGGAAGAGGGAAGCCGAACGGCAGTCGGCGCATTGAGGCGCGGGCCCGCGTACAACCTTAGATTCCCTGCCAAGACCGCTCACCGTCAAATTCGCAATGGACTCGCTCACATCCACCACTCAGATTTCAGGCGTCGAAGAGCGGGTCGCTGAGCAGCGGGTTCCGACCATCCGGTTGGAAAACGTCCACAAAATCTACGACCTGGGCGAAGTTCACGTCCCGGCGCTTCGAGGCGTATCGCTGGAAATCTACCCGGGTGAGTTTGTTGCTGTCATGGGTGCATCCGGATCGGGCAAATCGACACTGATGAACATCGTCGGATGTCTGGATCGTCCGAGTCGGGGACGGTACCTACTCGATGGCAAGGACGTGTCCTCGCTAACGAAGGACGAGCTGGCCGCAATCCGAAGCCACAAAATCGGGTTCGTGTTTCAACAGTTCAATTTGCTACCGCGCACATCGGCGCTGGAGAACGTCGAGCTGCCCACGATCTACGCGGGAGTCGCCATCGAGGCGCGGGCCCAGCGCGCCCAGGAAGCTCTTAAGCGCGTGGGGCTTGCGGACCGGGCGGGACATTTCCCATCACAGCTGTCTGGTGGACAGCAGCAACGCGTGGCGATCGCCCGGGCCTTGGTCAATAATCCCTCTCTTCTGCTCGCCGACGAGCCGACCGGAAATCTCGACAGCCGCACGAGCGTGGAGATCATGGAGATCCTGCAGGGGCTCAACGACCAGCACGGACTGACGGTCGTGATCGTCACGCACGAGCCGGATATCGCCCAGTACGCCAAGCGCTCTCTCGAATTTCGCGACGGCAAGCTGAGGCGAGACACCGTGGTTCAGAACCGCTTGATAGCCTCCGAAGTACTGCCCACGCTGCCCGGGCTGGATGCCGACGACGATTGTGATCTGCCCACAGGTAAGCAATGAAACGCCTTCCTGTTGGGCGCGCGTGCTTACGGAATCTGTGCTTCCACGATCGCCAGGGGTAAGCGCGCTAGAAGGGAATATCTTCGTCGGAGATGTCAGGGCCGGCCCCGCCTTCTTCAGGCCCCGAGCTTGTCACATCGAAATCTGGATCGGCGAGCCGCCCGGGGCCAGTGCTACCTTCGGTCCCTGCGCCGGCGGCAGCGGCTTCGGCGCGTGACGTCAACATCCGCAGCACGTTGCCAACGATCTCTGTCGTCTGACGCTTCTGGCCGTCACGCTTGTCCTCCCACTGGCGCGTTTGTAGGCGGCCCTCGACATAGACGAGCATGCCTTTCTTCAAATACTGCTGAGCGATTTCGGCGAGTTTCCCCCACAGCACGATGCGGTGCCATTCGGTGCGCTTCTGGCGCTCGCCAGAACGGCTCTTGAATGATTCATCCGTGGCAAGGGTAAAATTCGCGACCGCCTGACCACCCGAGGTGTAGCGCGTTTCCGGATCCCGTCCCAGACGACCGACCAGGATCACTTTGTTGACCGACATGCCGGCGAGTATAGCCGAAACCAGGTAAATAGGGAACGCGTGGAGCCGTCACGGTCCGGCGATCTGCTAGAATTTGCGTGATCGTCAACCTGGGAGGTTCCGCATGAGCCAGACGCAGAACTTCGAGAACCATACCAAATTGGTGCCCGCCTTTCACTTTGTCGTGCTACCGATTTTCCTGCTCAACCTCGTGTGGTCGGTTGCACGCGTCATCCACAATTTCTCCACTGGGACAGTCGTTTCCCTTCTTGTATCGATCGCGCTGCTGTTGCTTGCGTTTACGGCTCGAATCTTTGCCCTGACCGTGCAGGACCGCTTGATCCGGCTCGAGATGCGGCTTCGCATGCAGCAGGTTCTTCCCCCGGACTTGCGGGTACGAATACCTGAATTCAGTATCGGTCAACTAGTTTCGTTGCGCTTTGCGGGCGATGGGGAACTGCCCGCACTCGCGCAGAAGGTTCTCGACGAAAAGCTGACGGACCGCAAAGCGATCAAGAAGCTGATCCACGATTGGCAGCCGGACCTGCTCCGCGCCTGAAGTATCGGGCGGGTTCGCCGGAAAACGGGCGCCGACTAGTGAGGCGCAGTGCGCGGCGGTGTGGTGACGCCCAGTTCGTGCAGTTTGGCCTGCGCGCGTTTTGCGTCATCGGAGTTTGGAAAGCGCCGAACTACCTCGCGAAGGTCGCGCGTTCCGCTGGCTTTCATCCCCAGCTCCAGTTCCGCCAGGCCTTTCTTCAACAGGGAAGCGCCCAGCTTGAAGCTGTTGGGGTAATTCTGCAGCACGATATCGTAGGCCGCGATGGCGCCTCGGTAATCGCCTTGCGCATAGGCGACCTCCCCGAGATAGAACTGTGCGTTGGAGGCGAGGTCGTTCGAAGGGAAATTGGTGATGTAGTCGGAAAACTCCTGTCGTGCCAGATCGTACTTGCCCGTATTGTAGTCGCGCAGGGCGTTTTGGTAGAGCGTATCGGCCGAAGTGGACGCCATGGCAGCCGGCGCCGCCAGATTCGCACCCCCCGCTCCAGCTCCACTGGGCGCAGGGGGCGGTGCGCCTCCCGAGATCTTGGCGTCGATGCTTTGGAGCAGGTTCTGAACGTCGGTCAACTGCTGCGAGAGTTTCCCGACGCGTGCCTGAACGTCCTGTACGTTGTCCGACAGCCCCTGAGTCTGCTGTGCCATCGTGTCGACGCGCGAACCCGTATTCGCCTGCATCTCCTGCACAGTTTTTTGCACCGAACCTATCTCTCCGTTGAACCGGTTCAGCGAGTCGAGCGATTGTTGCACAAGCGTCCGCAACGTTGCGTCGTTGCTATCCATCGCGCTCCGCAGGTCCTGCTGGCCCTGCAATAGCTGACCAACCTGCTGTTGGAGCTCGATCATTTCTTTCGATACGGCCCCTGCCGGCTGCGGCGCAAGAATTGCCCCGCCGACGGCGCCAGAAAACATTGCCGCAAGTACAAGAAAAAGCCATCGTATGCGCAAGGTCATGCCTCCTCAGGAAAATGGGGCCCAGTCTAGCCCGCAGGGTTCGTCTCAGCCAACGCGGGCCGATCCAGACCCATCGATTCTCTGCGGCCGGGTAGACGCGGCCGGGTCGGAGCCTCCTGCTGCGACTTTCGCAGCGATCACTGTGCCAGGACGAAGTGGGCGCGGCGGTTCAGCTGCCAACATTCCTCGTTGTGTTCGGTACAAAAAGGCCTCTCCTTGCCCCAGCTCGTGGTCTCCATTCGGTCGGCGGATATGCCAAGCGAAATCAGGAAGTTTTTCGAGGCTTCGGCGCGCCGCTGGCCGAGGCCGAGATTGTATTCGGTCGAGCCACGCTCATCGCAATGTCCCTCAATGGAAACACGGATTTGCGGATAGGAGCGTAGGAATTCAGCATCCTTGGTGAGGGCAGCACGCGCATCGTCGCGCAGATCGGATTTATCGAGGTCGAAGAAGGCATCCTGCACATTTTGCGAGAACAGCTCGCTCAGATTGGGTTGCCCCTCTCGCGTAGCAGCGGCGGGATTTCGACCCGGGGCGGTGACATCCACATGCGCTGTGGCGGCAGCGCTGCCGCCCGCGCCCGTCGCCGTGATCGTGTAGGTCGTCGAGGTCGTCGGGTTCACCGGCGTGGAGCCCTGCGGTGCTACCTTGCCGACGCCCGGTTCAATGTCCAGGTCGGTCGCATTGGTCGAAGACCAGGAGAGTGTGACCGTTTGTCCGGAATTGACAGACATCGGCGAGGCGTTCAGCGTAACCGTGGGCTGCGCAGCGGGCGCAGGGGGCGGAGCCGTCGGCGTGGTGGCCACTTTCTTCTGGCATCCACCTGCAAGAGCACCCAGCACAATCAGGCTGAACAGGAAAGGGAAGATGTGGAACGTACGGCGCTGCATCAGCTGCCTCCTTTGGCGTTCCCAGCAGGGCTCGCAAGAACGCTGCAAACCGGTGTTGGGCGATACGGTTGCGTGTTCGAAGAAGAAACGCTCCTTCATTTCGGTGACCAATTCGGCGATTCGTTTTGCCCCTCGAAAGTGAGTTGGCGCGGCTGGCTGCCGTCGGCCAGCATCGACCAAATCTGGCGCGTACCGGTGCGTGTCGATTCAAAGACGAGGTGTCGGCCGTCGGGCGCCCAACTGGGTCGCTCGTTGCGATCCTCATCTTTAGTGAGCTCCGCCAACTGGCGGCTGACGATATCCATCACGTAGATATCGTAGTTTCCGCTCGGTCGCCGCCAGCTAAAAGCCAGCAACTGTCCGTTAGGAGACCAGGCCGGGTCCACCACGTAACCCATATCAGGTAAGTTCAGTTTCTGGACGTTCGAGCCGTCTGAATCTGCCAGGTACAACACGGGATCGCCACCGCGGTCGCTCACAAACACCATCTGCTTGCCGGTTTTCGGATTCCAGACCGGTGAAGTATTGACCCCTGCGGCGAAGGTGATCCGGTGCAAGCGAGCGCCGTCGGCATCCGCCACGTAGATTTCCGGATCCCCGTTGAGACTAGACATGAAAGCGATTTGCGATCCATCGGGAGACCAGGCGGGAGAGCTGTTGGTTCCCCGAAAACGCGGGAATCCGATCAACCGGTTCGACGCCGCTGAATAAATGCAGATTTGCGCCGATGTGACGCCGCGGTAGGGAACGTAACAGGTAAAAGCGATCCGGGAGGCATCTGGCGACCAGCGCGGCGTGAGCGAAATCGAGCGTAAATGTGTGACCGCATGCTGATTGGCTCCATCGTAGTCCATTACCCAGATCTCCTTGTTTCCTCCGACCGAACTGACGTAAGCGATTTGCGTCTGTGCGACGCCACGCTGGCCGCCTCCCAGATAGGCCACAATGTCATCAGCAAACTGATGCGCCAGGCGTCGAGTATCGGCGTCTGTGGCAGCACCGCGATAGATTTTCTGAATGACGGGCGATGCCGACGGATTGTGCACGTCGGAGAGATATCCGGCAAAGGCGATGCCTGTGCCGTCCATCGCTATGTTTCCGTAGGCTACCATGTAGGCATCGGCCGGCGCGGCCGCCCAAGCTCGTGCATTCAACTCGCTCGGCTGGCCCGGCGCTTGGAGCGGATAAAAGCTCGGACTGACTAGATCGAGAATTCCCGAATAGTCGAGGTCAGCCCAGAGAACGTCGTGAAAGGTTCGTGGCAACGGCTGAGTGAACTGCGACCGTGCTGCCGTGTCGGGGACAGCGAGGCGAGCCTTGGTGATTCCGAGTCCCGTACCCGTCTTGAACCAGTCTTGCGCCGCCAGAGGCCGCACCGCTAGAACAAGCGCTGCGGCGATTAGAGCTGATGACATCGCGAGGGTTGTGCTTTTTCGTGCCATGATGGTCTCGAAGCTATCTCCGATAATCGAAGTAGAATTCCACGCTGACGCGCGAGCCGGAGTACGCAGCCGGGAGCGGCAGCAAGGGATTCGCGGATTGAACCGCGCGCAGGGCCGAGGTGTCGAGCGAGCGGTTGTTGCTGGACTGTATCAGCTGCAGGTTTGTGACGGTCCCATCGCGCAAAATGTCGAAAGCCACACTCACGCGCGGCGCCCAGGTGAGGCTTGGGTCAACCGACGACTGCAGCCACTCACGACTGATACGCTGTTGCACGGCCGTTACATAGGACGCAAAGCGGGAGGCGAAATCGCCTCCACTGTTTCCACCGATCGCCAATCCGGCCGCGGTCGCTCCCGTGCTACCGATCGTGAACGAGGTAACCGGCACCATCGGCGTGCCACCGGCGCCGTAGGGAACCGCGTTGGGCGGTGGCGGCGTCCGATTCTCGAGCGTTCTGGACGGTCGCGTCACAAATCTCGGCGGTTTATCTCTCTCGAACTTCGGTATCGGTGTGGCCTCAGGCTCGGGCCGAGGCTTCGGCTGCGGCTCAGATTTGTAAAGGCCCTTCGATTCGTCCACAACGCGATTCGGCGACACGACTTCGGGTTGTGGCAACGGAATGGCAGGCACACCGCCGACAAGCCCGACCGTTACCGATCCACCGGGCCCTCCCCAACTCTCACCACTCGTTGAGACGTAGGCGAAAATGGCTACGACGGCCGCCAGCAGCGCATGAAGCACAGCCGACGAGAAGACAAAGCGGCTGAGGTTTGCCTCCGGCCGGATTGTCGCGGCTGCCATCATCTCACGGCGTTTGCGGACGCTCGGTTAGAGGCTGCGTAACCACGCTGATATTTTGGATGCCCGATTGTCGCAACTCGTCTACGACGGTAGCCCAGCTTCCAAAAGGGACGGTTTCATCGCACCGCACGTACACGGCTTGCGTCTTAGGGTCGTGCGTCTGGAAAACAATCTGCTGGCCCAGTTGATGAATGTTGACTGGCTTATCGTTTAGGTAGACACGCTGTCCGCGGTCGATGGTCACGACCATTCGAGTCTCGGTGAGCTCCTTCACGGTTCGTGTCTTGGGCACATCCACCTCGATTCCCGATTGTAGGATCGGCGCCGTAATCATAAAAATGATCAGCAGAACGAGCACAACATAGATGAACGGCACCATGTTGATGTCGGACAGTGACGTGCCTACCTCGTGTTGGGCTTGCGGCATTGGTCTAGGCGCTGTAGATCGTCTCAATTTTCGCTACAAACTCCGCGGCGAAGTCGCTCATCCGGGAGGCGATGCCACGGATGCCGTGAAGGCAGTGGTTGTAAGCGATCAGTGCGGGGATGGCCGCGAACAGACCCGCGGCGGTCGTGATGAGGGCTTCCGCAATGCCCGGAGCGACGGCGCGCAGGCTGGCTGCTCCCGCTTCACCCAAGCCCGCAAAGGCATCCATCACACCCCACACCGTCCCGAAAAGACCAATGAAGGGCGACACAGAAGCGATTGTCGCGAGGGTCGACATCCCCTTTTCGAGTCGACGGACTTCCTCGCCGGCAGCCACTTGCATCTCCACTCCGACCGCGCCCGCATTCTTCAGCCGACCACCGCCGCCGGCACGTGGATTGGCGCCGTTCATCTGGGCCTCGAGTTCGCGATAGCCCGCGGCATACACCGCCACCAGAGGACTGGGGCCGACGCCGGCTCGAAGAGTGTTGGGATCGGACAGCCCGCGGCCTCCGCGGAACATCCTCAGAAACCGCTCCGTTTTCCGATCCATGCCACCAAGCTGTGCCAACTTCTGCAGGATCAATGCCCAGGAAAGAACAGACAACATGAGGAGAAGGCCGAGGATCACGCGCGCAACGCCGCTTGTCTGTTGCAGAAGCGTGACCGGGTTGGCGACGAGCAGAAGCGCCAGGCTGGAAATTGTTTTCCCCCAGAAAAACTTTTTTTCCAGGCAAGCCTACCGTAGCACACGCAATTCGGAGATTCAAACCTGCGCCCCAAAATACTTGCTGTCTGAAACGACACAGCGCAATGCGCTCAAAAAGTTTTGGGTAATCGTGAAATTTTTGTAGTGGTCGGCCGCAACTTGTGCTATTTATAAGATCGTGAGCCAGCAATTCAGCCACGAAGCGGTTCCGTATCGGATATCGCCACACAAGTTTTTCCGCCTTCTCAAGTACACGGCCAGTTACTTCTAGCCACGCCCTCTCAGACCCTCGCCCGTGAGGTACGGGTGTTTCGCATCTCATTCTAGAATTGGAAATAAAGGAGGAAAAATGATCGCGTCTGAGCACGCCGCGTGCAGCCATCCCATCTCGCAGTTTATCAAGCACCACTATCGGCATTTCAACGCCGCCGTTGTCGTCGATGCGGCCGAAGCCTACGTCCAGCATCTGGCCACCGGCGGGAAAATGCTGGTCACGCTGGCCGGAGCCATGAGCACGGCCGAGTTGGGTCTTTCGCTCGCCGAAATGATCCGTCAGAACAAAATCCATGCCATTTGCTGCACGGGTGCGAACCTCGAGGAGGACGTTTACAACCTCGTCGCCCATGATCATTACAAACGCGTGCCGCACTACCGTCATCTCACGCCCCAACAGGAGGTCGAGCTGCTTGAGAACCACCTCAATCGCGTCACCGATACGTGCATTCCCGAAGAGGAAGCGATGCGGCGCATTGAGCGCATCGTGATCGAGGAATGGTATGCGGCCGATCGCAGTGGCCAGCGGTGGTTCCCACATGAGTTCCTCTACAAGGTACTCTGTGCGGGAAAGCTGCAGCAGTACTATCAAATCGATCCGAAAAACAGTTGGATGGTCGCCGCAGCCGAACGCAACTTACCCGTGTTCGTCCCCGGCTGGGAGGATTCGACTCTCGGAAATATGTTCGCCGCCCAGGTGATTGGCGGCAAGGTGAAGAATCCGACGACGGTTCGCGGAGGTGTGGAGTACATGGTCCAGCTCGCGAACTGGTACACCCCTACCGCCATGGCGACGCCTATTGGATTTTTCCAGATTGGCGGCGGCATCGCCGGCGACTTTCCCATCTGTGTCGTGCCCATGCTGCACCAGGATTTGCGCCGCGAAAACGTTCCGCTCTGGGCCTACTTTTGCCAGATCAGCGATTCCACTACGAGCTACGGCTCATATTCCGGCGCGGTCCCGAACGAGAAGATTACTTGGGGAAAACTTGGCGCTGATACGCCGCGCTTCATCATCGAATCGGACGCGACCATTGTGGCACCACTGGTTTTCGCCTACGTTCTCGGCTGGTGAACGCCGCCGTGTCGCTTTAGCAGTTCTCCCGTTATCGTGACCCAGCGCACACTTTGGTGGTGAGCACCCGCCCCAGATTTGCTGGGCGCGACGCTGCTCAACGTGCGGTGCTGGTCTTGTGGATATAGATGTTGCCATTGAAATTGCTGAGCTGGATGTCGGTACCGCCGCCGTTGATGGTGGCGTGACCTCCGCCCCCGAATGGCATGTGCGTGCCGCGTCTTGCTCCCATATTGGAACCTTCTGGGATCGGCTGACCGGCCGAGTTTTGGAATTGAAGGTCGAAGTCGCTGAAAACTTGGCCGCGCTCGGCGTGCAGATTCAACGTGGCTTTCACCTCGGATGGCAGAGTGAGATCCAGCTCCCCGTTGATGGAACTGAAAGCCACCGGCTTGGCGGGGTTCAGGTGAGCAAACGTTGCGCTGAGCGGGCCATTGATTGTGTGCGCCACGGTGCTGCCGGAAATGTCCGACAGCACAATAGTCCCGTTGACGACGCTGACGTCGAGATCTCCGTCCCCGCCCGTCACTGATACACTCCCGGCGTTGACGCTGCGCAACGAGAGCGAGGTGTGGACGGGAACGGTCAGAGTCAGATCCACGGTGCGAAACAGGGAGTCGGTTCTGACATGGACCTCGTTGTTTTCCTCATCAGCCGTCAGTCCTGATGTTCCCACCGAGTAACGGTGCATTCCGGGTTTCGTCTCCTCAATCCGACCCGGTGGTTCGTCGCGCAGGCGGGCCTCGATGTTGACGTCCTTCCCGTCGTAGCTCTTGACGGCGATGCTGCCGTTCAGCAAGCTCACCTTCACCGTTCCGGGCCGGGTCGGATCGCTTAAATGGACGATGAGGCGGTCGACACCATCGCCAGCTTGAGGCTGCGTTTGTCCGAAGGCCACCGGTGCAAGCGGTGCCAAGGTCAACACGACAAAGAGCACAGCCACTGGCTGTCTCGAACGTTTTTCGGTGTGGCTAGTCATGTTTCACCCAAATGCGTACATCACCATGGAGACTGTCGACTCGGATTAGCGGCCCGCCCGAGCCCGCTCGACCCGCCGCGAAGGAACTGGCTGGGAAGGACAAGGCAGCCCCACGGAATGGCTCGGTCGGCGCACCAACAGGTTTAGCGAACAGGGGGAAGTCACTGTAGACACTACCGCTAAACGTCTTGCATCGAAAATCGGCGGACAAATTTTTCGCGAAATAGAGATCTACGCTGCCGTTCACCGAGGCAAACTGGGAATCATTTCGCGGGTTTTCGCGAAAGCTGACTTTAATCGGGCCATTGACGGTGCGCACCGCACCCGAGCCGGAGACCCGGTCCATCGCGACCGCACCATTCACGTTGGAAAGGGAGAACGTACCGCGCACGTTGCGCACACGCAGGTCGCCTCCGTCCACTGTCTTTAGAGTCAAATCCGAATCGTGAGGCACCGCGAGCCGAACGTTCAGCTCCACTCTGTACGAGCGATCCTCGAAGCGCCAACAATCCGGCAAGGCGCACCCCGATGGGTGCTTTGCGGCGATCCTCAGCAAGCCAGGGTTTTGCTCAATGTCGAGGGTGGCTTCTCTCTCTGCTCGATCGAGTGTCTGGTTCGATTCGGCATGGATCCATTTGTCGGCATCCATTTGAATTCCTGGGCCATCCCTGCCCTCGACCTCAATGGTGCCAAAGACGTTCTGCACTTCGATCACTCTGGCCGCCACAGGGAAAGTTCGACGGATCGACTCCTGCTTCTCGACCGGCCCATCCCCGCCTCGAGCCTCATCGATCCATGGGTGGGCGGGGGTGGGAACAAAGCTCGCCACCTCGGTCTTGACCCGGATGAAAGCGGCACACAGCAACGCCAGGATCGTGATTCCTTCGAGAGCGCAGGAAGCCGCCTTCAACATTTTCTCTCCTCCATCCACTGATCCGACGTCAACTGAGTTGATCAATAGCTCGGCGAGCTCGCTCCCGCACAGCGGGGTCAACGCTCTTGTCCTGCTCGATCTTGCGCAACTGATCAAGAGCGCTTCCATCTCGCCACGTCACGAGCAAATCGATCAACTCGAACTGCACGAGCGGCGATTGGCGTGATTCCAACGCTTCGGTCAGGCCCTGGCGCACCTGCGTCTGATCTGGATAGCGACTCAGCGCGTCCAGCGCCGCCAGCCGCACGTCCACGCTGCTGTCGTAGCGCAGCGTATGCAACAGCGCGCCAAGAATCATTGGGTCGGCCTTTGGCTGCCGCGTGCTCCACGTCACACCCTGAAGCCGCTGGCTGGCCGAATCCTGTTGCAGCATGGAGAGCACCACCAGCTGCCGCATGTTCGTCAACTCCATCTGCATCGCAGCCAGCTCCTGCTGCGAGTGGTTCGCGTCAGCGCTGTTCAGAGAGCGGCCGGCCATAAATCCCAACACGACCAACAGCAACGCCACAGCGCCCATGGCAACCGTCGGCCGCCTCCACATCCAGCTGCTCCCCCACGGCGACGGCCCGGATTCTCTCGCCGCGAAGTGCGACGCTTCCTGTCGTCCCTGCTGGTAGGCGTCGAGCATCGCCTGAAAATGTTCACGCAAAGCTGGGCTCGGCTGTTCTTGAGGCAGTTGCGCGAGGCTTTCGCCAAGCGCCGCAGTCTCACGACACGACGCACACATCTTGAGGTGCCCGATGAAAAATTCGGCGT
>Ga0187783_10000088_pt1 | contig 70153 bp, 61 predicted proteins | sample 1015_SJ02_MP02_2_FD_132471 | JGI IMG/M metagenome (GOLD analysis project Ga0187783, IMG submission 132471) | Tropical peat soil microbial communities from peatlands in Department of Meta, Colombia - 1015_SJ02_MP02_20_MG | ecosystem: Environmental > Terrestrial > Soil > Wetlands > Peat | place... | reverse complement strand
CAGTTGAACGACCCGTCGAAGGCGATTCCGGTGCCGAATCTCGCGCAACTGAAAGTGCTCGATGGATACTTTGCATGGCGGCGCACGCAGGCTGCACAGGCGAGCGCTGGTGCGGCCTCAGGAGCTGACCCGAAACCGTAGCGGCTTGGTTGAGTGGCGCGAGTGTGAGTGCGCGCTTATTGTTAGCGGAAGTGGCGGGTGGCTTTGTCTAGTTCGTCGAGCAGAGGTCGATCGAGCTTCGTCTCGGCGGCGGCGAGTGTGGCATCGAGCTGCTCGGGCTTGCTTGCGCCGATTATGGGCGACGTGATTGTCGGATTGCTGAGCACCCAAGCGACCGCCAGAGTCGGCAAGGCGATACCGGAACGCGCGGCGATGGCCTGCAGGTCCTCCACAGCTTTGAAAATGTGTTCGTGCCAGTAACGGTCCCTATACAAATCACCGATGCGGCCGCCATACGCGAAGCGCGTGCCTTCGGTAGGCGACTTCGAACGGTCGTGCTTCCCTGTGATCATGCCGCCACCAATGGGGTTGAAGGGAATCACGCCAATGCCTTCTTCGGCGCACAGCGGCAGGAGCTCGCGTTCGATTTCGCGATAAAGAAGGTTGTAGCGGGGCTGCACGGAAACGAAGCGCGCCCAGCCGCGCAGATCGCTGCGTCCGAGCGCTCGCGCGACTTGATATGCGAGGTAGTTCGAACAACCGATATAGCGAACCTTGCCCGCGTGCACGAGATCGTCGAGAGCGCCCAGCGTCTCATCCATGGTGACGTTAGGATCGAAGCCGTGCAGCTGGTAGAGGTCGACGTAATCCGTGCCGAGACGCCGCAAGGACGCGTCAATCGCGTCGAAGATGTGACGGCGATTGTTGCCAGCGTGAAACGGCAGCGGACCGGTGGCGCCGAAGCATTTCGTAGCGATCACGAAATTGTGACGCCGGCCTTTGAGCCAGCGGCCGAGAATTTCCTCGGAGCCGCCGGCGCGTTCGAGGCCGCCGCCGAGAGGATAGACGTCGGAGGTGTCAAAGAAAGTGATTCCGCCATTGGTGGCTTTATCGAGAATTGCGAATGATGTTTGATCGTCGCATTGGAAGCCGAAGGTCATCGTGCCGAGGCACAGCCGGGATACTCTCAAGCCTGTTGCACCCAGTCTTACGTGTTCCAACTTTTTCTCCTCAACGGCTATTTTTTATCGGATAGCGCGTCGCCGATCGCACGGAAAAAGATTATCAGAGTTCGTCGTCACGGGTTTCGAATGGCGCTAGAGGTTACCTCAGTCCGCGATTGTGCGTAAACGCGACGAGCGCTGCAGGAGGGCAGCGACGATTGCCTGGGTGAAGGCGCTGGGGTACACTTGCAACCCCTGTGCCAGACGCTGCCTCGATTGCCGGCCGGACGATCACCCATTACACGGTTCTGGAACGGCTCGGCGGCGGCGGAATGGGCGTGGTATACAAGGCGAAGGACACCCGCCTCGGCCGCAATATCGCACTGAAATTTATCCCTGACGAAATCTCGCATGATTCGCTGGCCATCGAGCGGTTCCGGCGCGAGGCGCGTGCAGCGTCGTCACTGAATCATCCCAATATCTGCACTATTTACGATATCGGTGAATTCGAAGGGCGGCCGTTCATTGCAATGGAGCTGCTGGAAGGACAGACGCTGAAGCACCGCATTGCATCGAGGCCCCTTGAGATTGCCGAGCTTCTGGAAATCGGGACACAGATCGCCAACGGGCTGGATGCGGCGCACTCGAAGGGGGTGGTTCATCGCGATATCAAGCCGGCGAATATTTTTCTGGTGGAACGCGGGCAGGCGAAGATTCTCGATTTCGGACTAGCGAAGCTGAGCACGGCGGTGCGGCAGGCTGCGGCGGGCGAGTCCGCTGGAATCACGTTCACGAGTACGCAGACGCAACTGCTTTCGGACGAGCAGTTGACGAGTCCGGGAAGCGCGATGGGAACGGTCGCGTACATGTCGCCCGAGCAGGCCCGCGGCGAGGAGCTGGACGCGCGATCCGATCTTTTTTCACTGGGCGTCGTGCTGTACGAGATGGCTACTAGCTCGGTTCCGTTTTCGGGTGTCACAACCGCGGTGATATTCGACGGAATCTTGCACGCCACACCTGCTCCGGCAAAGGAACTGAACCCACGCCTGCCGATGGCGATGGAGAATATCCTGGCGAAGCTGCTCGAGAAAGATCCCGACCTGCGCTGCCAGACAGCCGCCGAGCTGCGTGCCGATCTGAAGCGATTGAGCCGCGATATTGAGTCGACTCGCCGGCCGGTGGCCGATAAGACTGCTTCCGGTTCCGTCGCGCAGGCGCCGGCGGTAAAACAAAAATCGGTGGCAGTGCTCTATTTCGAAAATCAAAGCGGCGCGAAAGAGGACGAGTATTTCCGCGATGGAATTACGGAAGACATCGTCACGGAGCTTTCAAAGATTGCGCAGCTGGAGATTTTTCCGCGCTCGGAGATGCTGGCGTTTCGCGATAAGCCGGCGACAGCGCAACAGGTGAGCCAGCAACTGGGCGCAGCTTATGTGCTGGAAGGATCGATTCGGCGCGCGGGGAATCGCGTGCGGATCACGGCGCAACTGGTGGAAGCATCGACGCGACATTCGGTCTGGGCGGAGCGATACGATCGTCAATTGGAGGATGTGTTCGCGATTCAAGAAGAGATCGCGCGCAGCATTGCACAGGCGCTGCGAATCACGCTCACGCCACAGGAAGAGAAAACAATCGCGCGCAAGCCGACCGAAAATCCGCAGGCGTACGATTTTTATCTTCGCGGACGCAGTTATACGCGACGCGAGAACATGGATTACGCGCTGCAGATGTTCGAGCAGGCGATTCAACTCGATCCGAATTTTGCGCTGGCGCACGCCGGCATCGCCCACCTTTGCGGACTGATTTACGAGATTCGCGAGCAAAACCCGACTTGGATTCAACGAGGATTGGCTGCTTGCGATCGCGCCACGGCGCTGGCGCCGGACCTGCCGGAAGTGCTCGTCGCGCGCGCCCGTATTTCCTACGCGCAGAAAAAGTACGAAGAGGCGGCGCTGCTCTCCTGGCGCGCCATCGAACGCAAGAGCGACTGCGACGGTGCGTGGAATATTCTTGGCCGCGCGTATTTTGCTTCCGGCCGGTTCGAGGAAGCCACCGCGCTCGCACAGCGAGCCCTTGAGGGTGGCGGAGACGATTACAACACATATATTCCGTATAGCTTGGCGGCGGAACGGCTCGGGAAGCTAGAGGAAGCGCAGCGATTACGCGAACGTCTGATCAAGGTTCTGCGCCAACAACTCGAGCTGGTGCCGGAAGATGTGCGGGCTCGGATTTTGCTGGCATCGACGCTCGCGTATATCAACCGCGATGATGCCGATGAGAGTATTCGGCATTTGCAGACGGCTGTGGCGCTTCGTCCGGGCGACCCAAATACTCTGTACAACGCCGCGTGCACTTATGGCATTCTCAACCGGAAGGCAGAAGCGCTCGAAACCGTGAAGAAAGCGTTTGCGGCCGGGTATGGGAATCGGAACTGGGCCGCGAACGATTCCGACCTCGATTGCTTGCGCGACAATCCTGAATTCCGCAAGCTGGTCGGACTCGAACCGCTTGCTGCATCCTGAGTTTTTGCGGCATTTTTCCGTTTTCGCTCCCTAGTTGCAGCAACGGCGACGCGTGTTTAAGATTGGTGTGTAGAATTTTCGGGAGGCGTTTCGAATGGCGGATGAGAAACAGGGCGCGCAAACGGTTCGCATGGTGAAGTGCGTGAAGCTGGGTCGCGAGCTTCCTGGCCTCGATCGCCCGCCGTGGAAAGGCGAACTCGGTAAGCGCATCTACGAGAACGTCTCGAAAGAGGGCTGGGCGATGTGGGTGAATCACTCGAAGATGCTGCTGAATGAGTTTCGACTCAATCCACTGGATCCGAATTCGCAAAAGATGATGGAAGAGCAGATGGAGAACTTCTTCTTTGGCGATGGCGCCAAGCTGCCAGAAGGCTACGTTCCCCCGCATCACTAGTTCGCGGAGCTAAGTTCAATAAAACCGGGAAGGGCATCGGCAGCAGCTTGTCTCAAGGGGGCCGAGGGCCTAGGGTCCGCTAAAGCCAGTACTGCCGGTGTTCCATCGGGCATTACCCTCCTCTCATAATTCATTTACTCTCTGTCCTCGTTCCCTTGAATCAGAGGTGACATGGTCTAGAATCGAACGTGTGGCGAAAAGGTTTGCTAGTACCGGGCGGCTCTCCCGACGTGCCCTCCTAAGGCAAATTATGGGCGTCAGCACCGGGATTCCCCTACTCGGGCTGAGGCATCCGGCGTTAGGGCAGGAACAGGCACCGGCTCCGGCACCTAACGCTCCAGAGCTGCCTCCCAATTTGGCACCGCTTGCGCAAGGCCCGCTGACTGAGGCTGACGACGCATTCCTCGAGACGCTAGAGCAGGCAAATTTCCTTTATTTCTGGGAGCAGGTGAACCCGAAGACTGGTCTGACCAAAGACCGGGCGGATGTGCGCGCCCCGGATACCCGCACATTGGGAAGCATTGCTGCGTGTGGCTTTGGACTTACGGCTCTCTGCATCGGAGCGAAGCGCGGCTATGTTCCGTACACGGAGGCACGCGACCGCGTGCTGACGACAGTGCGATTTCTATGGCACAAGCTGCCACAACAGCGCGGGTTTTTCTATCACTGGGGCAACATCAATACGGGCGAGCGGGTGTGGCAGTCTGAGGTTTCGTCGATCGATACGGCGATTCTGCTGTGCGGGTTGCTGACGTGCAGGCAGCACTTCCAACACTCGGAAATCTACGAACTGGCGCAAATGATCTTCAATCGAGTTGACTGGGAGTGGCTGTCGGAAGACACACTGATCCTGCCGCACGGATGGTCGCCGGAGACGGGCTTCCTGCGTTATCGATGGGATAGCTACAGCGAACTGATGATGATGTACCTGCTCGGACTGGGATCGTCGACGCACCCGCTGCCCCCGGGATCGTGGGAAGCGTGGAAGCGTTCGACATTCAGCTACGACGGGATCAAGTTCATCGGCTCGTTTGCGCCGATTTTCGTGCATCAATACTCGCAGGCCTGGTTCGATTTTCGGTGCAAGCACGACACGTACGCGGACTATTTCGAGAATTCCGTGCTGGCGACCGAGGCGCATCGGCGCTTTTGTCTCGATCTGAGCAGGCAATTTTCGGATTACGACGAGGACCTGTGGGGCATCACTGCCTCGGATTCAGTAATGGGATACGAAGTCTGGGGCGGGCCGCCCAGGACGGGACCGCTGGATGGAACGGTGGTGCCGTGCGCGACGGCGGGATCATTGCCATTTCTGCCGCAATCGATCATGCGCGTTCTGAAGACGATTCAGTATAAGTACGGAGCGGGCACGTGGTGCCGTTACGGCTTCGTCGATGCCTTCAATCCGCTGATCAATTGGTACGACAGCGACGTGATCGGCATCGACACGGGAATCACCATGGTGATGGCAGAAAATGCGCGCACTGCTTTCGTCTGGGAAACGTTCATGAAGAACCCGGAAGCTCAGCGCGGAATGGAACGAGCTGGGTTCAAACCGTACAATGCGCCGCTACCTCAAGAGCATCAGCCGAACGATCCGTGGGTTCATATGCAGCAGACCAGCGCGCTCACTCACCGCCGCAATTCGATGATACTCAGTCCCTGAGGCTCCAGCTGGATCGTAATCTCCCCGTTATTGAGGCGTTTGTTTTCCGGAGCGGGTAGCTGCGCCGCCTGGCGAAGCTTCTCGATTTGGGCGGCCGTGGGATAGGCGGGCCGTCCCATCGCATCGTATGTGTTTGTCAACGAGCCGTGGTTCGCATCGAGCAGAGTTAGGGCGGCGCGCGCATTGCCCTTTACGCCCTTGATATCGATTGTGAATTGCTTCTCTTGTCCCTGAGCCTCGGGCAGTACGAGATTCCAAATTGCGATTTCGAGTGTGCCATCGGGGCGGCGCGTAACGAGCGCGGAATTCGAGTTCACGTCGATGCGCGTATCGCCAAGCTGGTGCAGCATCTTGAACGCATTGAATACCGGCTTCGGCAAATCATCTTCGGCGATCACACCGAACCCGCCATAGAACGGGGTTTTGATTACGCCCTGCTCTTCAAAAACGTCAGAGAATGTCCAGTAGCTCATGCTCTGGGTGAGGCCGTCGCACTGGCGAATCGTGTCGGCGAGCCAGGGGCTCATGAACGTTGAGTCGGTTACGTCGGTCTCATTTTTGTAGCTTGCGTTGTATTCGCTGAAGATGATCGGCAAGTCGGGGCGAGTCGACGCTTGCACCTGATCATGAACCTTGCGCGCAGCGCGGCAGACCATTTGATCGCGCGGGATCGATTCGTCGGTTCCGAAGACGTCTCGCGCGGAATCGTTGCCGTATACGTGCGTCGAAACGAAATCGACAGGCACGTTATTGTCGACGCAATGCCGTATGAAGCGATCGACCCAAGCGGCTTGCGCGGTTGATGGTCCTCCCACACGCAGGCGCGGGCTGACGGCTTTCAGCGCACGCGCGGTGGCGTCGTAAAGTTGGTAGTAAGTCTGCTCCTTAGGCATGCCAGCCCAGAAATCGAGATTGGGCTCGTTCCAGACTTCGAAATACCACTGTGACACTTCGTCGATCCCGTAGCGACCGATCAGGTGCTGCGCGAAAGCCGTGATCATGTCCGCCCATTTCGCATAGCTTTTGGGGGGTGAAACGATCGGGTGATACCAGAAGACGTGCACATCTTGTTGGGCGGCCAATTTTTTCGGCATGAAGCTGAGTTCGACGTAGGGACGAACGCCGTTTTGCAAGAGCCCGTCGTAAATTTGATCGACGTACGAAAAGTTGTAAATCGGATTGCCATTCGCGTCTTCGTCGTACAGGCCAACCTCGTCATGGAAGATTGCGTGGAAGCGGACGTACTCGAATCCGGTGGCGGCCTTGACCGCGCGCAGGTCGCGCCGATATTCGTCACGCAGAGACAGGATTGCGCGGCCGGAGCCGAACATTTGTTCCCAGAAATGAGGAAGCGGATGCCCGGGCGCGCGGGCGTCGATCTCGATGGATTGCGACTGCGATTGCGCCGGTGTTGCTGTCGGCAAACAAACCAATGCCGCACAGATGGCCGCCACGGTAAAGCGCTGACAGACTCGAAGCTTGACTAACGTGCGCAGGACGAAAACGCGTTGGCTTTGACCCATAGGTGCTCTCGGTTCGCCGTCGTGCGCGAACACGGCAGGTTAACGCAGACGCCAGGGAATTGCATCGCCTTTGAAGGCCGTGAAGGAGGCAGACGGGTACGTCAGGAAAAGTCTGGGCTGGAAATGGGAGTGGTTACGAGTGCTTGGCGCGAAGTTATGGTTCGATGATTTGGTTGCGCACAGCATATCGGACCAGCTCGCTAACCGAGTGAATATCGAGCTTGCGCATGATATTGGCACGGTGCGTTTCCGCTGTTTTTACGCTGATGCTCAGGTCGGAGGCGACTTCCTTGCTGCTTTTGCCTTCCGAAAGCAGCTGCACGATCTCGCGCTCGCGAGACGTCAAGCGGTCACGTATGCTGCTCGCTTGATCGAGAAAAGAACCATCCTTGTGATTGAACTTGTTCAGCATCAGTTCGGTGGCGCGAGGCGTAAAGAAAGGCTTGTGATTCGCGAGCGCCTCCACGGCAATCACCAGGTCGCGATCCGAATCCGATTTCACGATGTAGCCGCGCACGCCCGATTCGACGATGTCCCGGATCAGCTGATCGGAATAGTGCATCGACAGCACCAAGATTTCGGTTCCCGGGCACGACTTTATGATTCGGCGGGCGGCTTCAAGTCCATTGAGCTCGGGCATGGTGACGTCTAAGATCACGATGTCCGGCTTCATCTCTTCAGCTTTTGTGACCGCTTCGCGCCCCGTTTGCGCTTCTCCGCAAATCGACCACTGCGGGTGTGCGAGCAGCAGCGCTTTCAGGCCGCGCCTGACGAGATCATGATCGTCCGCGATCAGAATTCGAATAGGTTTCATCTATGATACCTCCTAAGAGACTCACCAAAACGGGTCAGTTTACTGCGTGTTTATGGTTCGCAGCCATGGCTGCGTAAAGAGGTGTTTTGTTGGACTCGGGACGATGCCGCGAGTCTCAGAGTGCACTTGAGGTTCCATTTTACCTTAGGACGCTCCCGCTACCGCAAGGTCAATGTTACGCACACTTTGCAAACCCGATGGCCTCGGGAATGTTTCGGTGGCCTGGCGTCATTTTGTAAAAATGCATAGCACACTGAAATATCTTCAGGTTTAGATGCAACGACGTGTAAGTCGGGTACTGTAACTTCCCAACCTCCAGGAACACGTCTCGCATGTGACTAGTAGGCATACGTTTAGAAGCGAATCGAGGGGCCGAAAGTTATTCGCAGATTGTTATGCGCGCCGCCGGCGAAGTAGATCTCGTCGCCGATGTCGAAACGTAGACCGATGGGTCCAAGAAACGCTTCGGCGCCTCCGCCCGGGTAAAAAACGGCATTAAGGTCCGAGGCGCGAAGGTTGCCGACCGTGCTACCGAATGTCCCAAGGGTCGCCGGGGCACGGCTAAACATGAAAGACATCGCGCCGCCTTTGGCGGTGACAAACAGCCGGACGGGACCTTTGTTCGTTTGCAGCTTGGGGCCAAACATTCCGTGCACGATCCGCAGGTTCGAGGTGGTCAGCGTCACGCTGCCATTGGTCGGATTCTTGAAACCTTCCGTGAAGCTCTGCTCGAAATCGTAGGAGGTTTCGGCCTCAAGCTGTATGACCGGGGCCACGTTTACACTCAGGCGGCCTCCCACGCCGGCGAAATTGGTGCTTGCGGCGTCCCACCGAAAAAGCTCACCGAAGATGCCTGCTTCGACGTGGTCCTGAGCGAAGATCGCCGGAGCCGAAAAGAGTGAAAAAAGAAAAACAAGGCCAACGACTCGTTTCATATGATCGTTTCTCCCCGAGAGATGATTGAGTTCGGTCACCCGCCTCCGGGTTATGAGATCTGACATTGATACGAAGTCCCGGAGGCGGGTAACGCTCACCCTTAATAATCGGCTTTATGAAAGGCACTGTATGAATCTCATCCCTCGCACGCTAGATGCAGCGGGTAGATCGGTCCATCGACTCCATTCTGTACAACCTTAAGGATATTTATGTAGATGCGGCAGTGGCCCGCAGTGTATGGCCGTAAGCTGCTGTGGATAAGCTGTTTAGCCGAGCGTATTCTTACACGTTGGTAAGAGGCTTTCAGATTCCGAACTAATTTGCGTTCGACGTCGTCAGGTTGCCCAGGCCAAAGCTGCTCTGCGGCGAATCGAGGCTAGGTGGTCCGGGAAATTCAAATACGGACCAGTACGTATTGTGGAAACGAGGGCTCCCGGTTACAAACGTCGTGCAAGCGCAGGGACGATCACAAGCTGATCCGCGTCCCGAGGAGGGAAAATGTTGCGTTGGGCTTTAGCGTTTTTTGTGATCGCGATCATTGCGGCGATATTCGGTTTTGCTGGGATTGCGGCGGCTGCGGCTGGGGTCGCAAAAATTCTCTTCTTCATTTTTCTGGTGTTGTTCCTGGTCGCGCTGGTCGGCGGTTTGGTACGGCGCACGTAAGACTGAAGAAATCGGGGAACCGTGCCTCACGCGATCGGCGCGAGCGCTGTCGCGTGGGGCCGGGACCATGTCGGGAAGCGAATCGAACTATCTTTTGCTGCTACCCAGCCGGGATCCAATCCATCGGCCTCTAGAGGAGGAGAAATGCTGCGCTTAGCGCTGGGCTTCTTTGTCGTCGCGGTCTTAGCCGCGGTGCTCGGATTCGGGGGTATGGCCGTAGCGGCTGCCGGAATCGCCAAGGCGCTGTTTTTTGTTTTCCTAATCCTGTGTCTAGCGGCTCTTCTCGGAGGCTTCGTTCGTCGAGCCTAAGCCGCCCTGACTTTCCTTCCGATTTTCAGCACGCAGAAATTCTTATCCAGTTCGCCGCCAAGTCCGGGATTAGGGCAGCGCGAAAACGTAAATCGCGTTGTGTCCATGGATGAGCGGCGTCTCCGTTTGCCGAGAGAGGACCGGCTCGGCGAGGTTGTCGCCCGTTATCACCGCAACGTATTGCTTGCCGTTCACGGCGTAAGTAATGGTGCTTACCGAGATAGGGCCTCCAAGAATTGATTCCCACAGCTTCTTGCCCGTCTCTGCATCGTAGGCGCTGAACCTGCGGCCGATGTCACCGTTGAAGATCAAGCCCCCTGCCGTAGCGAGTACGGCTCCGGTGCTGGGCGCGCGCGAGAGACCGAACTTCTCCATCACGCCAGTCGAGAGGTTCACCTTGGCGAGCCCCGCAATGGCGTTGATGTCTGAGCCTTCACGAAGCACGCCGTGCCGCAGGCCGCTGGTCGTGTTGCCGGTCATATCGAGGCAGTTGTCGACGTATGCCGTGTACAGCGAATTCGTTTCCGGATTGTAAGCCGTCGGCCAGTAGCTCCGTCCATTCCAATAGCAGATCACGTGATGGTCGCCAGGCTGTTTCATCACCACGTCCCAATTGATGGTGGTCTTGCCGGTTTTTCCGTCGATGTTCGAAATCGCCAGGTTGGGCGCATCGACAGGAATCGGCTCCGCCCATAGAAACGTTCCGTCGTTGCGATCGTTCACGAACATGATGCCGCTCTCGCCCACCATTGCGGAGACATCATGCTTCGAGCCGCGCGGCACTTCGGTGTTGTACCACTTCACCGCTTTCGGATCCGGATTGAAGGGAACTGTCGCGAGGGTGCGCTCGTGTGTGTGATCGGTATCCCAATCGTCCGCGGGCAGATGCTGGTAATACCAGATCAGTTTTCCGGTCGCCGGATCGAGCGCCACCGTGCAGTTGCTGTAGAGGTCGGCGGGGGCGGTGCGTGAGGTGCCGTCCGCATTGCCGCCGTGTCGCGCGAGCCGCTCGTAAGGCGACGGATTGGCAATGCCCCAATAGATCACGTTGCGAACGGGATCAAATGAACCTGGCATTCCCCACGTGGACGCAGTGTCGTTGGTCACGTCCGCGCCATTCCAGGAGTCGTAGCCCGGCTCGCCAGGCGCCGGGATGTTGTAAAATCTCCAAAGCTGCTTGCCGGTCTCCGCATCGTCGGCTTCGATGAAGCAGCTGGCGCGCCCGCGACCGCAGGTGCCGCCGGAGATGACTTTTCCATCGACTACAATCGCTCCCGACGTATTCTGCGTGTCGGTCTTATAGGTGGCCCAGCGCTCGTTGCCGGTCTTCGCATCGATCGCGACCACGTAGCCATCCGGCGCAGTGAAGTACACCATGTCATCGTAGATGGCGATGGCTTTGGTTCTCTCAGGCGACGCTACGCGCGGATCTTTGTACTGGCGCTTGTAAACCCAGATGATGTCGCCCGTGGTCGCGTCGATAGCCTCGACATCCGCGCCCGGCAGAATGGTGTAAATAACGCCATCGTGCTCGATGGGAATTGTTTCGGTGGTTCCCGCAGGCAAGCCCAGCGACCAAGCCATCCGAAGCTGGCCGATGTTTTTCTTATTGATCTGCTTCAGAGGGCTGTAGCGCCACGCGTCGTAGGTGCGACTGTACATCAGCCAGTCGTTGGGGTCGGGATGGACGAGCATGTCAGTGGTGACGGGCTTGTAGTTCTGGACTTCGCGGTTCTTGATCGGCGGCGGCATGAAGGCACTTGGCGGCGGTCCTCCCTGGCCCTGGGCGGGACGCGCGCCTCCGCCAGCCTGCCCCTGCGCCGGAGGAGGTGCGCCAGCCTCTTCCTGTGCGTTCATCAAAGGTGCGACGGCAATCGCGAGCAGTCCCGCAAACAACCACGACAAAATTCGACAGCAAGCCTTATTCATGCAGATCCCCCCAAAAAGAGTGCGCGAATGCGTTACGTGCTACTGTGACGCGCCAAGAACGATTCCAGTTTCGCTTCCGACGTGATCGTTGTCCATCTGACTCCGCGAGTTTATATCTCAACGGTCGGCGATCCCGCAACAACGCGTTGACGAGCCGAGTGCCGCGCCGTCAATGCTATGGGCAGGCCCACGAAGAAAATGTCCGAGAAAAGCAGATTTGCGGTGACGAGATGTGCTACGTGCCGCCTGGCTACGGCTGAGAGGGGAAGAACCACGTGCTGCATGAAGAGATAGACTGCAATGCCATAGATCGGCCCGCAGATCCATGGCTTCCGATACAGCGCGCTCCACACGAGGCTTGCCGCGTAGTAGACAGCCGCAGCACTGAACGCGATCGCAAAGTGGCAGGCCACGCCCAGCGCGGCAGTGCGCCAGCCGCCGTTGAAGGACTCCCTGCCGAGAAGGCCGCTGGCGATGTATTGGAACAGCGTTTCAGGCGCTACGCCCTGAGCGACGTAAGAAAATACGACCGCATCCGCACCATCGAGGAGCCCGACCAGAAACCCGCCCACGCCGATCGCGTGAATTGCCCTTGGAGGTGCGCTCGCATCCATTGGGACAGCCGGAGTCAGATGACTCGCAGAACGATTTTCCCGCGTGTGTGCCCGGTAGCGTTCGACTCTTGCGCGGCGCGGGCGTCGGACAATGGAAACACCTTCTCGATGATCACCTTCACTTTACCCGCGGTCACTAACTTTCCGATTTCATCCAGCTGATCGATCTTCGGCTGGACAAACACGTGTTCGGCGCGGACTCCACGAGCCGCAGCTTTCTCATGGGATGGAGGCGCGAGAATCGAGACGTACACTCCGCCTTTTTTTATCACTTGCCAGGAGCGGTCAGCGGTCTCGCCGGTGATGGTATCGAATACGGCGTCCACATCATGTACGACGTCCTCGAATTTGGTCGTGTTGTAGTCGATCAGTTCGTCAGCGCCGAGCGACCGCAGGAAATCGTGATTTTTCTTCGATGCTGTCGCGGTCACACGCGCGCCCTTGGTTTTTGCGAACTGCACTGCGAACGTCCCGACGCCTCCGGCCGCGCCATGGATCAGGACGGTCTGTCCGGCCGTCAGTTTGGCTGCATCGAAGAGTCCCTGCCAAGCCGTGAGCGATGCGAGCGGAATGGCGGCCGCGGTGACATGGTCGAGAGATTTTGGCTTCAGCGCCACCTCCGATTCGCGCACGACAATGTATTCCGCATACGATCCGTCGCGCGCGATATCGGGCCGGCTATATACCTCATCGCCGGCCTTCAGGCGTTTCGCTGCCGAGCCCACTGCTTCGATGACGCCGGACACGTCCCATCCGGGAATAAACGGCATCTTGTATTTCAGCCGTTCCTTCGCGTAGCCCGCGCGGACTTTCCAGTCCACGGGATTCACGCCGGCGGCGTGAACGCGAATCAGCACTTCGTCTGCTGCCGGCGTTGGCTTTGGTGCGTCTTCGTATTTCAGCACCTCCGGCCCGCCGTACTCATGTATCCGCACCGCCTTCATCGTGGCCATCGTCGCTCCAGTGTTGTTTGTTTAGATCAACGGCTCGTAGCAGAAAAACGCCGAATGCAGGGATAGGGATCGCTCGAAGACACTTGCAGCAAAAAACCTGGTCACAGGATCAGAAGGGTTTCCTCAGAAACAGGGAAAGCCCAGTCTATGCCTAACGTCTTCCAGTCAAACTCAGCGGCCCCGAGCCAAACTGCGTGATAAGAAATGCTCCGCCCAGCATCGACAGGTTCTTGTAGAAATTCACCATCTGCATTGCGTGCATCATGGGATCTTTTACCGCCCAGTAGTTGTGCATGACCGGCGTTACGCCGACAAGAAAGATCACGATCAACCAGGCGCCAGCCCTGGCGTAACAGCCCAGGAGAATGCTCAATCCCCCCAGCAACGCCAGCACTCCTGCCAAAGGCACCACGAGCTTCGCCATGGGCACACCGGCCTGCGTGGCGTATGCCAGATCGCTACCGTTGAAGTGATTTATCGACGACACGACAAAAACCAGCGAAAAACAAATTCGCCCCACCAATACCACTGGAGCCCAGACGCTTGACCCTGCTGTCGTGTACACGCTATGCACTCCGGGACTTGCGGTCGACTGTTCCGACATGCCGGATCCTCCTTTTGGCGGAATTTTACAATCTGCGGCCCCAAGAGTACCTCAAAACCGGCCCGTTGGGGCGCTCGCTCCGGGTCGCAGGGCGACACGACTCGACCAACTCACCCGATGCGTATTAGCTGAAGCGTATCTCTCGACAGAACTTATTGAACCGCGACCGCCATCGTGCTAACTTGCCGCGCGTAAGCGCGATGAGGCTCGTTGAGCGCCTCGCCTCCCAAAGACGATACACTCAGACGGATCCCATCGAGAGACTTGGTAGTCGGAGCTTTAGGCGGAGGGGGACTATCATGTTTGAAGCGACTCAGGAAGATGAACAGGAACGAAGTAAAGCGGGTTTGATTGTTGGTGTGTTGGTAGTGATCGCTCTGGTGGGTTTCGGCGTTTTCCTCTACATGGATTCGAGGGGCGGCTCGAAGGCGGCTTCCTCGACGGCGGCGGCTTCGGGTACAACATCGGCCTCGGTGCAAGGCGCTGATCCAGTGAAGGACCTTCGTGTGGTAACCGCGAAGATGGAGAAGGATTACACCGGGACCGCCAACTGGTCGGTGGACATCCGAAACGGTTCGCGCAACGTCACGTACAGCAACATCGCCTACCAAACCAGCTACATGGGCGGGAACAACAACGTGATCGGCTCTAACAAGGGCACGATCCCCAAGTTAACGTTGGAGCCCGGCGAAGAACAGTCCGTTCAGTTTGGCGATGCGCAATTTCCGGATGGCACGGCCTGGTACAAAGTTGTAATCACCGGTGCAAACGCATCTCAATAGCCGCAGCGCCTGACTGAACCACGCTCCTATTCCTAGAGACTCCGTTCAACGGAGATCGCGGAGCCTGCTTCGGGCTTCGTGCGCAGGATCCATCACTTACTTGCGGTCTGGCCCGGCCGGAGGACGAGCACCAGCACGCGGCCGTCACTGTGGAAACTTCCTCCCGTAGCCGTCTTCGCTTCTGTCAATGGCATGCTGGGGGTGACGTGATCTCTTGCGATCACCAGTCCCGTCTCCGATAGCGTCGCATTCACGTACTCTCGCTCGCCATCGACGGCCGGATCGATCTTGTGCGTCACGCCATTATTGCGCTGATCGCGCTCGAACCCGATGTCGTGGGTTGCGGCGACGCACCAAAGCGGCCGCCCGCCCGCTTCGTAGGGAGACTTCCACACACGCAGATGATTGCGGGACATGGCCACGCGGACCGGCTCGGCATGCGCGAAACCATAATCCTGGGGCCGCTTGAACAGATAGAGGGTGCTCATCGGCATCGTCAGGTAGTCTTTTTTGGACAGCGAATCGATCAGCCCAGCGACGACCGTGTCCTGAACCGAGCGGTCGACCTGGACCCATCCCCCGGTCGTGAACGTGTTCACCACTTCGTCCTGCGTTCCGATCAACAGCACGTTGACCATATCACCGGGATTTCCCATTGGATCGCTGACACGCCGCGGAAGCGAATCGACGACCGAAAGCTTTAGCGACGGAATCGGCGCCTCGGCTGGGCCTCCTGCGACTCCCGCCGCCGTGGTAGTCAACCCAGGATCGAGAACAGCGATGGTCACGTGGAAGCTTCCATTCGCGATCGACGCGTCCTTATAGCTTTGGTTGATTCCGAGAAACAGGCGGCCGGCTACAGGCGCCGTAAATTCCTTCGAGGCGCCAACCAAAAATGGTTGGGCGCCTTCATCCGATCCGAGGCGCCCGATCAAGGCGCCGTGTCCGCCATCGGGTACCGCATATTGATGAATCAAGTCCTTCCAGCCGCGCGTGAGACCATCGGGCCCGAAGGTTTGCGGCTCCTGCGATTTCGCCGTTTGAGCTGCCGGATACGTGATCGTACCGGTCGCGGTGACCTGCAGCTTTTCGCCAGCGCGCAGATTGATGTTCGTATCGACCCACTGTTTGCCGGCCCCGACGTCAACAGTGAAGCCTTTGGCGTTAGCCGAATTGGCTTGGCCCGCCGACCCTTGCGTGATCTGAGCGGCCGTCTGCGGCAGCGCGCTTGCTCCCAAACCTGAGAGAAGTCCCGCTAGAGCGAGGCAGACGCAGGCGGCTTCCGTGAACGGTCGAAATAATCGTAGTTGGTGCACTGATTTCATCGCTGGAAATGATATTCCCGGGTCCGCCACAACGCAACTCGCCTTGAGTCGGCGGCGGCTTTACTTTGCGCGCGGCCGCACGGGGAGCCCGGCCCACGCATTCAGCAGACCCAACAGCTCACGCGCTACCGCATAAGCGTCACCGGTGCTCCGCCACCAATGATCCGCGTCAAAGGGGTCTCCGGGCGCCGCTCGGACCACGGCAGTAAAGTTCTTTCCCGCAAGATCGCGCCAGAGCGTCCTCACCCTCCGGGTGTGATATGGCGAGGTGACGATAATGGCGCTGGTCTTCCCGGACTGGCGCATTTCCAGGGTGGTCTCTTCGATCTCCTGCTCCGTATCGACGATCGGTTTCTGAAGGTTGCGAATCGCAGTTGCGGGTACACCTTCGTAGACCAAAACTCCTCTGTCGTAATCCTCCTCACCGACGTAGCGGATGCCCATTTTCGACAGCGAATCCGCCGCCCCATTACCCCTGCTTACCCACACTTCCTTTGCGTAGCCCGCTCGATAGATTTTTCCCGCTTCCTCGGCGCGCCACGGCATGCCTCCACTTAATACAACCACGACATCCGATGGCCGTAACGGATCCTGACCGACGAGCCATCGACCCGTGCCACGAAAAGCGAACACTCCGGCCGCGCACAGGCCAACGACAGAAATGATGACTGCGATTCGGAGCAAACTGCGCCGCGACATTGTTTTTTCGAATTTGACAGGCTGCGCCGACGCTCGAATCCGCGCTAAACCAACGACGCTTGCTTTTCCCGGGGTGAAATTTCGGCTTGAAATTCCCGTTGCCGTCTTGTGAATAGCCCGCGCAAGCCCAACAACAAAACTCGCGGCTGACCCAGGCACAATCGCCAAATGATCTTCCAGGCCTCGTCTCGCGTGTACTCACCCAGAGATCGTTTGGCAGAATCGTTCAGGAGGTCCACTAGCCGGCTGTAATCTTCTTGTTCAAAACTGTGCAGAGATTTTCGCAGCAGCAGGTGCAGGTCGAGCTCGCGCCGCAGGGCACGCAATTCGCGGCTCCGGCCTCCATTCAAGATAGACTCGGCTACGCCCAAAGCCCCTCGGAAACCCGTGACCGTGCCGCCCACAGTCGAGACCTTCACCTGCGCCGCGGCGTCTCCTACCACGTACACCGAACCATTTCCCACGCGGCGGCGCACCGGAATCCAGCTCTTGTAGACCGGAATGCGCGCGCCTTGGAATTCGAGTGGCTCGAGCCCCCTCCTCTCGACGAATTGTTCGAGAGCGCGCCGCGTCTCCGGCCCCGATTCTCCAATTACGCCAAGCGCGCCCCGTTCCCGAGACTCGGGAATCAGCCAGTAGAAGTAAGGAGTGTCCTGGGGCACGAACCAGACGCGGACCGTGTCCGCGGTCATGTCCTTCGGCAGGGGCACGATTGCTTGAATCAGGGGCACGGTTTCGAGCGGCGACCATCCGGCCGCGCGCGCGACACGGCTCGATGCACCGTCGCCGCCGACCACGGCATCGGCGTGCACTTCCTCGCACCGTCCGTCGCAAGACCGCTCCGTCTCGACAAGAAGCCCGCGGCCATTTGAATGCAACGCGTGGAATCGCCGCCCGAGCGAAAGCTCCACGCCGGCGCGCACCGCCTCGCGCGCGAGATCTCGAATCAGCGCTCGGCGTTCGACGATAAGGTCCGGCTGCTTTAACTGGATCGTGGCCGCGCGCCCGTCCGTGAAAATCTCGAACCTGCGGATTTCGTTGACCACGCTGTCGTTCCCAGCGGCACCCAACAGGTCGCGCATTCGGTGCGTCACGATCAGCGTTCGCTCCGTGGGCTCCAGCTTTTCGAGCCCCTCGAGGACGCGCACCTGGGCCCCGCCTCGAGCGAGCAGCGTCGCGGCAAAAAGTCCGGCGGCCGACCCACCCACAACGGCGATCTTTTGCCGATTGATTGCGCGCGGGTGCGCCGACTTAGCTGCTGCGCTTTCCAGATTCGCCATAGTCTTCAGAAGACTGAGTTAACGACCGAAATTTCAGATGATTTTGGAGATGAGGCACTCGTCTGCCGCACTCGTTTCTCGGGCGGAGAAGGGAATTCGCCAATTTCGTTCAGGTTTCCTATGCCGAATAGACCGTCAGGCCTGCCGAACCCCAAGCTTCCTCCGGGCGCATAGCTGCGCCGCTGCTGGCCGCGCAGTATAGCCCATGACCGGGCACGCGCCAACGAATTTGCTTAGTTCTCTAAGCAGGCGCGCTCGCGCGTTCTTTCCGGGCCGCAGAGGCGCCCCGAAATCTTGACCGCTGCGCACCGGCGTGTCAGCATCGTAAGAGTTGCGAGCTGAGAGCCCGTGGAATCGGCTCGCTTGGCGGAGGTAACCGTGGCGAGATTCGTCATCGCGCCGCACATGCGGCTGCACGAATGGGTAGCCGAAGAGAAGGGCTATTTCTCGCAGGAAGGCCTCGACTACGAATTCCACGAAGCGGTGCCCTCGCAAGAAGCTCGGAACCACCAACTCGGAGACAAAGTCGGCGCCTTCCAAACGTTCGAAAAAGGACGCGGCTCCGACATCGGCTGCGCCTGCCACTGGACGGTGAACGTTTCCGCTTCCGTCGGCCACGGCAAGCTCTACGCCGACGCCTACTCCATCGCACCCGCGGGCGTTTTCGTTCCGCCCGAATCCGAAATTCGCACTCCTGACCAGCTTGCCGGCGTTCCCATCTCGGTCGGATATCAGTCCGGAAGCCACTACTCGACTATTCAGGCGCTCGAGCAGTACATGAAGCCGGATGCGATCAAGCTCTCCTTTGCCGACGGCTTGCTCTTCAGCCGTATGGAGCTGCTCATCGACCGGAAAGTGCCCGCCGCATCTGTTTTTAGTGGCCCCTACTATTTCCTCGAGCAGCTTGGCTTCCGCAAGATCATCGATACCACCTTCATGATGGCTTCGCTGATCACGCGCGATCCCGATATGGAGGACGTGAAGAAATACTTCCGCGCGCTGAGAAAAGCCCAGCACGACATCGATCTTCGTCCGGATCTCTACACGCATTACTACAAGAAAGAATTTCCCGCCCGCTTTCACGTCATGATGGACACGCGACGCTGGGGACCGGGCGAGCGCCTTGTTTTCGAGCCCTACACGAAAGACGTCTTCGAGAAATCATTCGAGTGGATCGCCGAGCACGCCATTTTTCCGGAGGGGACGATGGGCTCCGGCAAATACGAAGACGCCTGCGTCTCGCTGAACCCGAAAGAGGTTTCGCCATACCGGACGCGGCACGGCATTCGTTCCATTTCGCGTTAGCAAAGTCATCTTCGATTGCTTGCTTTCCGCCACGCGCATGCTAGCTTCTAGTCCCTGTGAATGCTGACGCCACCATCGAACGTGAGCGGCTCGACGCCGACGTGCTTATTGTCGGCGCCGGCCCCGCCGGACTCGCGTGCGCCCTCCATCTCGCGAATCTGATCGAGCGCCACACCGCCGCAAACAAGAGCCCGGCACTTTCGACGGAAAACATCTACGTGCTCGAAAAAGCGCGCGAAATCGGAGCACATCAGCTTTCCGGGGCGATCATGGACCCCCGCGGCCTCCGCGAACTGGTGCCTGATTTTGAGAAATCGGCGCCGCTCGATACGCCCGTGACCGATGACGCGGCCTATTACCTCAGCGAGTGTGGCTCGTTCAAGCTCCCCATCACACCGCCGCCCTTGCGCAATCATGGCAACTACATCGTTTCACTCAACAAGCTTGTGAAATGGCTGGCCTCACTCGTCGAGAAAAAAGGAGTGAACGTCTTCGCGGAATTTGCCGGCCAGGAGCTGCTCTACGATAAGAACGGCATTGCCGGCGTCCTCACGGGTGACAAGGGCATCGATAAAAATGGAAAGCCGAAATCGAATTTCACTCCGGGTTACGAACTAAGAGCCAAAGTCACTGTGCTCGCAGAAGGGCCGCGCGGGTCGCTGACAAAGGATCTAGTCAATCGCCTGAAACTCGGCGGCCTGAATCCGCAGGTCTATGGCATCGGCATCAAGGAATTGTGGGACGTCCAGCCTGGCCGCATCGCCACCGGCTACGTCGCGCACACTCTCGGCTGGCCGCTCGATTCGAAGCTCTACGGCGGCGGCTGGATCTACGGCCTGCGTGACAATCGCGTCTCGCTTGGCATGGTCGTCGCGCTCGAATATCACAATCCGCTCTTCGATCCGCACGAGGCATTTCAGAAATTCAAGACGCACCCCTTCGTCCGCCACATTCTCGAAGGAGGAAAGCTTGTTCGCTACGGCGCGAAAACCGTCCCTTACGGCGGCTGGTATTCCATGCCGCGCAGTTACGTCGACGGCGGCTTGATCATCGGCGATTCCGCGAGCCTGCTAAATTCCCAGCGCCTGAAGGGAATTCACACAGCGATCAAGTCCGGCATGCTTGCCGCCGAAACAATCTACGAAGCGCTCTGCGCCGGCGACACTTCAGCCGCAAAACTTTCTGCATACCCGGAGAAACTCGATCGGAGCTGGCTGAAACAAGAACTGTGGGCCGTGCGCAATTTTCACCAAGGATTTCACGACGGCCTCTGGCCCGGCCTGGTGCAAGCGGGACTGCAATTCGTCTCCGGCGGGCACGGCGTTGTCGATCCGGTGCGCAGCGAGCCCGGCTACAAGGAATATTCAAAATTGAATCGCGAACGCGTGCTGGTCGATCAATCCACGCGTTTCAAGGGCGACGGCAAACTGACGTTCGATCGCCTTACCGACGTCTACCACTCCGGCACGCGTCATGACGAAGACCAGCCGTGCCATCTGATCGTCCTCGATCCGAATATATGCGTCGATCGTTGCGTCCGCGAATACGGAAACCCGTGCCAATATTTTTGTCCGGCTGCGGTCTACGAAATGGCGATGGAAAAGGACGCGCCGAAACTAAAGATCAATTTCGCGAACTGCGTCCACTGCAAGACTTGCGATATCGCCGATCCCTACCAAATTATCGATTGGGTTCCGCCCGAAGGTGGCGGAGGACCGAACTACGAGGGAATGTAGAGGTTGAAACTGCCCGAAGCGCTCGCTGAACAACTCAAATGATATGCTGCTTAGGTTCCGTGTCCGCCGAAGATGCTCTTGAGTGCCGCCCAAAATCCCCGCTTTGCGCCCGGCGATCCCGCCATGGCCGCCTCGGACGATGGCCCCTCGCCCAGAGCTTTTTTCATCGCGCCGGCAAAACCCGGCGGCGCCACATGCCCAGTGAATTCCCAGTCCGGTGACACTTGCGCTTCGCTCACTAGCAGCATCGTTTCGACCTCAGGATCGGGCGGGCGCTTCGGAAACGACGCCACGAAGCTCAGCGGGGGCATTGTCACCCTATAAACCGGGACGATCGGCGGCGGTTCGGCTTGCGCTGTAGAAGAGATCCTCGTGGAGGCAACCGGATGCGCTTCGTTTGCGTGCGCCGCAAGCACGAATTGCGTGGCAGCGCCGGCGCGGGAATCTTCCGGATTCACAGCGGCGCTGGTCGCTGCTGCGTTTGTGTTGACCCCGGCAGCAGTGGAACTGACAGCATCGCCATCACTGGCGTTGTTGGCCGGGCGCACCGGCACAATCGCCGGAACGATCTCTTCGGCGTGCTCCACCGGCTCAGTTTCCGGCGCGCCCTTCTGCATCGCCGCGCAAGTGCAACTCCCCGCCGTTCCCGCTACCGGCTGGAGCCGGCCGCCATCCAATTGAAATTCGCCAGCCTGTGGAACGATTAGTTTTTCGCCACTGAACTGATATTCGAGCTGCAACGCGCCGCCGGCCGCCAGGACGCACAGCGAATTGTCCAGATTCAGCCCCACTGTCACGTCTCGCGCGCCGCCGCTGATGTCGATCGGAGTGGCAATAATGGTGGGGGTGAAAATGCGGAGCTCTGTTTTCAGCGGAAGCTCCACTCGGAGCCGCCCGAAATTGAGCGCTAGCGTGATCGCGTTGCCAGAAGTCAGCACGGTGAACTTCGCCGGGCCGCAGATTTGCACCTCACCTCCGCCGAGCAAAGCCATGGTCGCGTCGCCCGAGTGCACCACTACCACGCCGCCGTTGGCGACAAACTGCGTCGACCCGCTGGTGGGCGCTCCCGCCGTTGCGCCGGTGTCGACAGAAATGTCGTTGCCCTCGACACGCGCAATTGTGCCCGGCGGGGGATCGTCCGCGCGACCAGGTCCGGGAAGAGCCAAAAGAACTGCAATCAGCAGAGTGGAGGAAACCGCACGCGTGACGCGAATGCGCGAATTTACAAACACTTCGCGCGCGAATTGGAACCAACTGCGCATGAAGAACGCCTCTATACTATACAGCAGTGAACAACAGCTCAAAGTCTGGCGTACGTGAAGAGCACGGGGGTGTGGCCGGCGAATCATCAAGTCGCATTGAATACCCGAAGCTTTCGCTCTGGCGCAGGATGCAAATTCCGCCGATCGCGTGGGCGGTTTATTGGTTCATACGTGTGACCGGCCCCACGCTGCGCATCGAAATCGTCGGCGTTCACAATGCGATTCAGATTCGCGATGCCAATGACCCCGGCATCGGCGTTTTCTGGCACCGCTGCATCTTTCCGGCTGTTTGGATTTGGCGGAACCGCCAGGTGGTTGTACTGAATACGGTGAATTTTGACGGCCAGTGGACTCGCCGGGTAATCGAGCGGCTCGGATTTCAAACTGTTCAAGGCAGTTCTTCGCGCGGCGGAGTCGAAAGTCTCACGCTGTTGGCGCAGCGCCTTGAAGAAGGACACGACGTGGCCCTCACGATCGACGGTCCGCGCGGCCCCCGCTATGTTGCCAAACCGGGCGCTGTCATCCTCGCGCGGCGCACGGGATACCTGATTTCTCCACTGCATATTGCCGTCGAAAGCGGCCACACATTCGAAGAGTCATGGGACAAGTTTCGCCTTCCGCATCCTTTTTCGCGCGTGGTCATGTTTATCGCCCCGCCGATCCAGGTTCCGCGCGAAGCGGACGCCGAAACCATGAAATGCAAGCAGCAAGAGGTGCAGGCCGCGCTCGATCGCGTGCGCGACTTGGCGGAATCCTGGTTTGACCTGACCGAGGACGAGCGCGATCGCCTGCGCGATGAATGGAGCCAGCCCGGAGCGCGTCGGCCGCCGCCAAATCGCCCGTTCCTGCCTGACGATCCGCCGGCCTAGCGTTGCTCAATGCGTCATTCTGAGGCACGTAGATCGCGACGACGAATCCATCTTGCTGGAGTTTTCCTAGTTGTTGGCTTTTTCGAATGGCGGACAACGAAACCACTTACAACAGCGGCTCGCCGGAGTTGCGCGCGATGATGTCGCGTGTGGCGTCTCGCAGCCGCACAATCTCCGGCCAACGGTCGCGTTCCACTCCCATCGGCAAGACAAGCGGCCCAAGTGTCACAGTGATGTAGCCCGGCCGCGGCAGGTACGTCTTATCTCGCAAGATCTCGCGCGCGCCTCGCGTGCTCACAGCACAAATCGGTCGCTGCGTATCTACCGCAGCCTTGAACGCGCCAAGCTGAAACGGACGAACGCCCGCGACAGCCGTGAAAGTCCCCTCGGGATAGACGACGACTGATTCGCCGCGGGAGAGAGCGGCCTCGATTTCTTCTGTCTCGCGCACTCGTGCCTGCGGATCGCTGCGATTGAATGTCAGCTGGCCCGTTCGGCGCGCCATTCGCCCGAAGATTGGCATCTCGAGGGCCTCGCCCTTCACGACGAATCTCACGTCACCGGGCAGGTAGGCGAGCAGCGCAAGGATATCGATGTAGCTCGAATGATTTGGGGCGAAAATCCATGGGCCGGATTTCACCAACTGGGCGAGCAGCTCGCCGTTTTTCAAGTGGACACGAATTCCGGCCACGTAGAGCATCGCTCGCGTGGCGGAGTGGACGACGCGTGCGGCGCGCTTGGGATCGGATATGACAGAGACGATCGCCCAGGCGGGAATCAGGAACGCAGCGAATGCCGTCAGCGCCCAAACGCCGTAGAGAAATGCGACCGCGCGCCTTGCGCCGCGGGTGAACGCGTTCCACGCGCGCGGCAGCGCGCTGCGCGCGGCCAGCCGCGCCACCTGCGCCCAGACCGGAGGCTGTTTTTTTCCGAGCAGGCCGGCGAGATAGAGGCGCTTTGTCTCGCTGCGCCGCAGCTTGCCGCTGGAAGTTTTCGGGATCGATTGAGGCGGCAGGAGCTCGATCACGTCCGGCGGGACGCCGACAGCGTCTTGCACGGCGGCGCTGACCTGCGCCGAAATTTGATTGCGGTCGCCGCCCGCGCGCATTTCCCCAGCGACGACAAAACGTTCCGTTCCGCTGCGCTCATCCGGCGCGCCGAACGCAACCACACAGCCCGTGCGCACGCCGGTCACGCGCCCGGCGGTATCCTCAATTTCGTGCGGATACAGTTTGCGTCCGGCCTTGATGATCAGGTCCTTCGCGCGCCCGGTGATGAAGAGCTCGCCATCGACGCGATAGGCGCGATCGCCTGAATCGAGCCATCCGTCTTCGCGAAGCAAGGCGCTGGTGGCCTTCGGATTATGGTAATAGCCGCTGGTGGCAGAAGGGCTTCGAAAGCAGAGGCGACCCTCGAGCCGGTCGCCTAACTCACGCCCATCGTCCGAGACAATTTTCACTTCCATGTTGGAGAGCGGCTTGCCCGAACCGACAAATTCGAGCTGTGCTGCGTCTCCCGAGGCTACCGGGACAGCGCGGCCCTGCAATTCGAAGAGTTCGCGATCGATGTGGTCGACGCGATAGCCGAGGCCAATCTTGGGCACGGATACGGCAAGCGTCGCTTCAGCGAGTCCATACACGGGAACCATCGCCGTCGGGCGCAGGCCGTGGCTCGCGAATCGTTGCGTGAATCTCCCAAGCGTATCGGCATGCACCGGCTCGGCGCCATTGAATGCGGCGCGCCAACAGCTCAGGTCGATTCCGTCGATGTCTTTATCCTGTATTCGGCGCACGCAGAGCTCGTAAGCGAAGTTGGGAGCAGGGCTGACGGTCCCGCGATGGCGGTGAATCGCTTGCAGCCAGCGCTCCGGGCGGCTGAGAAACGAGAGCGGCGACATGATCACCGTCGGGTTGCCGGAGAAAAGCGGAACCAGCCACATCCCGATCAAGCCCATATCGTGATAGAGCGGCAGCCAACTGATCGCGATGTCCTCTGGAACGAGATCCACCGCTTCCATCATGGCGCGAATATTGGCGAGGAGATTCGCGTGCGTGAGCGTGACGCCTTTTGGATCGCCCGTCGATCCTGAGGTGTACTGCAAGAAGCAAATCTCTGCCGCTTTTGCGGTGTGCAGCAGATGTTCGACTGCACGCCATTTTGTCGGCTGTGGCTCACTCTCCCGCTGTGTCCCAGCGCCTGCGAGCCTCTGTGCGTTCAAGACTTCTCGCAGGGTAGGAACGCGCGGCTGCAGCAATCGCGCCAGCCCTTCCGCCCGCCGGAACGTAACCAGAAATCGCGTCTCCGCATTGCGCAGGATGTTCGCCTGGCGTGTGGCGTATTCCGCGATGCGGTCGGCTCGGAACGGAGGATAAATGGGCACTGGGATGCCGCCCGCCAGCAGCGTTCCCGCGAAGGTGTAGAAGAACTCCGCGCAGGTGGGCAACATGATCGCGACGGTCTGGCCCGGCTCGAGGCCGCGCCCCTGCAAGTCGGCGGCGATCGCAGCGGCATGCTCGTAAAGATCGCCAAACGTAATTGCCCGCGCCTCATCCTCCTCATACAGCAAAACGTGGGCGCGCTCCGGCTCGCCCAGCCCGCGCAACCGTAAGATTTCTGTCAGAGTTTCCGCGCTGCGAATTTCGCGCTCGAGATCGGCCCGCCCCGCGGCCCGAGATTCGCCCGGCTCCATGATTGCCCCGGATGCATTTCGGCCGTGCGCCGCCGGCGCATTGCCATTTCGCAACTGCTCCATAGTCGCATCGATCAAATCCTGCACCGTATTTGCATCGGCCACCGCTTGATCCGGCAAACGCACGCCGCACGCATTTCCGAGGCGCAGCATCAGCTCCACTCGTTCCAAGCTCCCAAGCCCCAGATCACGTTCCAGATGGGCAGCGGCTCCGCGCCCGGATAATTCTTCCAGTCCTCGAGATCCGCCCAGTTCCGTCAGCAACTGACGGACACTCCGGAGCGTCTGCTCCTCGACTGAGATTGTTTGATTCGATTTGGTGTGCGTTGCGCCCATGTGCGCTTGATGCGGGTTCGTGCGAGCGTCGCGTGCTCGCGGGTGGAAATTGTTTCTTGCGCCAGCCTATCACCGCGCTACATGGCATTCAAACCTTACGCTTCGGCCGGCAGACGATCGACCGCCAGCGACTGACCGTATTGACCGCCGCACGCGGCCAAGATACGCTCGCGAGAGCGAGGTGTTCCGTTTCAAAGCTCGTCGGAATCGCACCACTGACCGGCCCGACGCACCCGCAGTTCAATCCGGAATATCTCGCCATGCGTACTTCATGAGAGGGAGCCGCCCAACCAGGTGAGTTCGGAGACGGGAACGGACCTAAGCCTCTCGGACGCGGCGCTCGTCGAGAGAATCCAGCGGCGGGACGAGTCGGCGCTCGCCGCCCTCTACGACCGCTACGCCGGAATGCTTTCCTCCCTCCTGAATCGGATTTTGCGAGATACGCAGGCCGCCGAGGAAATTTTGCAGGATATTTTCTTTCAGCTTTGGCAGAACGCCTCGCGCTTCGATGCATCGCGCGGTTCGCTGCCCGGTTGGCTGACGGTAATCGCTCGCAATCGAGCCATCTCGCGATTGCGCCGTCACAATCCTGCAGCGGGCGATCCGCTACCGGAAACCATTGCCATGCCTGCGTCGAGCCTCGAAAGCGCCGTCTCGCAGCGCGAACTGATGGGGCGAGTCAAGAGTGTGCTGCAAAATCTTCCTGGAGAGCAGCGTGCAGCGCTTGAACTCGCGTATTTTGAGGGTCTGACGCACAGCGAAATTGCGCAGCGCACCGGCGATCCGCTAGGCACCGTGAAGACGCGCCTGCGGTCGGCGCTCGAAACCTTGAAACGGAATTTGCAACCGTGACTGACATCAACTACATCAGCGGCCATCCATCCCGCGACGAGGATTTCGACCTCTACGCCCTCGGTGCGCTCGATGCCGGCGAGCGCCGAGCCTTCGAGTCGCATCTCGCCGAATGCGCAGACTGCAAAGAGAAACTCGCGCAGGCGCAAGGCCGCGTCGCGCTGCTCGCCGCTGCTGCGCCTCAGGTCGATCCTTCGCCCGCGGTCAAGCAGCGCCTGATGCGCCAGATTCACGCTGATGCGGTTGTCTCGCCGGCGACTCCTTCACGCTCTTCGCCCGAAGTCGAGTACCCACGACGCGGATGGTTCGCTCGCTGGTGGGCCGCGGTACTCCTTCCCGCCGCAGCGGGCCTGGCCTTCGCGACCGCTTACCTGTGGGTCCAAAACAGGCGCCTCGACGTCGACCTGGCCCGCCTTCGCGTCACCATGGAGCAGCAGCAGGACCAGCTGCAACAGCAGCTACAACAACAGGAGCAGCTCCGCGAGCAGTTCCAAGACGCCCGCGAGATTGCCGCTCTGATGGCCGCGCGGGATACGATGATCGTCCCACTCACGTCGCAGCGCGGTATGCCGCAGGGCTCGGCCCGTGTCGTCTACAACGGCCAGATGGGCATGCTCTACTACGATGGCGTCCTCGATGCGCCACCCGCACACAAAAGCTATCAACTGTGGCTGGTCCCCAAGGATGGTGATCCGATAAGCGCGGGGGTCTTCAATCCGGTCAGCGGCCAGGACACGCACTGGATGATGAAGCTGCCGAAGGGACTCGACCCCAAGGCATTCGCGGTGACGCTCGAGCCTTCAGGGGGCATGCCGCATCCGACCGGCCCGAAGGTCCTCGTCGGCGCCGGCTCTTGATGCTTTGTTTCTTGTCGTGTGCGGCTGATTGGGGTATAACGCTTGTGTAATGTGTGGAGGATGGGGGGACAATTCTTCTGCGTTGAAGCCATCCATTTCGACCCCGTAGAGCGTAGTTACACAGCAACGAAACCGAGCCGCCAGCGGTCCAGCTCTAACTGGCGCGCCCGCTGAAAATTCCTGAGGAGGGTACGGAGATGAAGAGAGCTCTCAGCATGTTCGGCCTGCTCGCAGTGCTGGTTGCCATCGTCGGCCTTTCCACGGTCGCCGCCGACAAGACGATGACCTGGACGGGCTGGATCAGCGACAGCCATTGCGGCGCGAAGGGCATGAGCGCCGACCACAAAACCTGCGCCGAAACCTGCATCAAGACCAAGGGCGCTTCTTGGGTCTTCGTCAGCGCGAAGACCAAGAAAGTCTACGCGATCAACAATCAGGATTCAGTTGATCCAGACGCCGCGCTCGGCCACCCAGTTCGGGTGACCGGCCATCTCGAGTCCGACGGCTCGTTGCACGTCGACAAAATTGCAGAGGCCCCGGCGCCAAACAGCGGGCAGTAAACCGCTAACTTCGCTTTCTTCCTGGGCCCAGGTTGCAGGGCGCGCAGCGTCTCCCGCCCCTGCAACCCGCCCAGCCCGCTAGTCCTCTCCAACAAATTGCTGCGACTGATGGCCCACGGTGCGTTAGGCCTTGGCGGCAATGCGGTCAGACCCCATATAAGGTTGCAGCGCTTCCGGAATCAGGATTGACCCGTCTGCCTGCTGATAGTTTTCGACGATTGCGATCCACGTCCGCCCGACCGCGAGCCCTGATCCATTCAGCGTGTGCACGAACTCGCTTTTTCCGCCGCCTTTTTGCTTGAACCGGATTCCCGACCGTCGCGCCTGAAACGCCTCCGTATTCGAGCAGGACGAAATCTCCATGAACTCTCCCGTCGACGGCAGCCACACTTCGATGTCATAGGTCTTCGCCGACGCGAATCCCATGTCTCCGGTGCACAGCAGCATCGTGCGATAGTGGAGCCCCAGTCGCCGCAGTACCGCCTCGGCATTGCCGACGAGCGATTCGAGCTCGTCATAGCTTTGCTCAGGCCGCGTGAATTTGAACATTTCTACTTTCTGGAATTGCCGCTGCCGCTTGATGCCCCGCGTATCTTTTCCGGCAGCGCCGGCTTCGGACCGAAAGCATGCCGTCCACGCACACACTCGAATCGGCAGCCGCTCGGCGTCGAGCGTCTCGTCGCGATGCAGGCTGGTCAGCTCGACTTCCGAAGTCGGCGTCAGCCACAAATCGCTGCCCTCGATGTGGAACATGTCGTCAGCAAACTTTGGGAGCTGCCCCACGCCCGTCAGCGACGCTGTGTTCACAAGAAACGGCGGCAGAATTTCCGTATAGCCGTGCTCGCGCGTGTGCATGTCGAGAAAGAAATTCGCCAGCGCGCGCTCCAGCCGCGCTCCCGCGCCTTTATAGAGCGAAAATCGTGCGCCCGCGATTTTCACCGCGGACTCGAAATCGAGAATTCCCGTACCCTCGCCCAATTCCCAGTGCGGCTTCGGCTGGAAATCGAATTTCGGCGGCGCGCCCCACCGGCGCACTTCCACATTGTCCGCGGCGCTGTGCCCCACGGGCACGCTCGAGTGGGGCATGTTCGGGATCGTCAGCAGAAACTCATGGAGCTTCTGGTCTAGCTCGGTGACGCGCTCGTCGTCCCGCTTGATCTGCTCCGAGACTCTCTTCATGAGCTCGAGCGTATCGTCCCGCGTTTTCTTTTCCGCCGAGACGTCGCGGCCCGCTTTTTCGGCGTCGCGAATCGATTTCTGGAGCTTCGCGATCTCATCGTTGGTCTTGTTGCGCTCGGCTTTCAGACGCTCTGTCGACGTGATGATCTTGCGCCGCTGATCGTCGATGTCGCGAAACGGCGCCAGGTCGAGTGCGATCCCGCGACGCCGCCCCATCTCCTCGATTTCGCCGAGGTGCCCCCGCACGTATCCCAGGTCGAGCATAAGCGCATAAGAATAGCGGAAAGTGCTGCCCGGGGCGAACCTCTCGTGCCATTCTGTTCGTGCGCCCGGGTCAAGTGACAGCCAAAGGCTGTTGACTCCGGAGTCGTCCGAATCTGCTAAATTCTTCGAGCCGCCGAATTAAGTGACGCGAACCCATTTGGAAAGGCGAGAGAGACCATGAACCGCTTGAAGGGCAAATGCGCCTTGATTACCGGAGGAACCACGGGCATCGGTCTCGAAACTGCGCGGAAGTTCGTCGCCGAAGGCGCCAGGGTTGCCATCACCGGAAAGAATCCCGAGACTCTTGCCGCGGCTCGCAACGAGCTTGGAAGCGAGACGCTGGTGGTCGCTTCGGACGCGGGTGATCCGGCCGCCCAAAACAAAGTCGCCGAGACAGTTCGTCAGGCGTTTGGAAAGCTCGATGCGCTATTTCTGAACGCAGGAATCGTCGACATGCGCCCGCTCGAACAATGGGACGAGGCTGGATGGGACCGCTCGTTCAACGTGAATGTCAAAGGGCCCTTCTTTCTCGTGCAGGCGCTTCTGCCCGTGTTCAACAATCCCGCCTCGATTGTGCTGATGACGTCGATCAATTCGCATATCGGCATGCCCAATTCGAGCATCTACGGCGCCAGCAAGGGCGCACTGCTCGCGCTCGCTCGGACGCTTTCAGGCGAACTGATCGGCCGCGGCATTCGCGTAAACGCGATCAGCGGCGGCCCGATCGCGACACCGCTCTATGGCAAGCTAGGAATGGGTGATGCCGAACTGAAGTCGCTCGCTGGGCAGATTCCCGCCGGCCGCATTGGCAGTCCTTCTGAGATTGCGGAAGCGGTCGTCTTCTTTGCGTCGGACGAATCCCGGTTTACGGTTGGAAGCGAATTGGTAATAGACGGTGGGATGAGCAATCTCTGACGAGCGCTGATTTTCTCGGGGTCAGCGTTTCATCTCACTTCGCGTAAAGATCCGGAAGCTGCTTGCGGAGGTGATCGAGTTTCGGTAGGTCGTTGAACGCGATGTACGGATTATCCGGATTGTGAATCGCGTAGTCCTGATGATAAGCCTCCGCGGGATAAAATGCCGCGAGCGGGGTGAGTTGCGTCACGATTTTTCCGTGGAACACCTGGGACTGGTCGAGCTGTCCGATATAAGCCTGCGCGATCCGTAGCTGGTCATCGTTGGCGTAGAAAATCACCGACCGGTACTGCGTGCCTTCGTCCGGCCCCTGGCGATTCAGCTCCGTGGGATCGTGTGCCACCGAGAAAAACACTTTCAGCAAACGGCCGTACGTGATTTTCGACGGATCGTAGGTGATGCGGATTGACTCCGCATGGCCTGTTTGGCCCGTGCTGACGATTTCGTATTGCGCCGTTTTCGCGGAGCCGCCCGAATAGCCCGCCGTCACGCCAACCACGCCTTTCACGTGCTCGAACACAAGCTGCATTCCCCAAAAGCAGCCGCCCGCAAGCACCGCAGTCTGGTGGCTGGAATTCGCAGCTAAGGAATCGTCGACGGCCGGGTCCGCGATCGGCGGAGTGGCGCGGAGATCGATGGATGCGATTAATACGGCGAGGGCTACGAATCCTGCGACGACATACAAGCGGCGGTTGAGAAAGCGGCTCATTTTCAATTCTCCTTCACAAACTCTCGTCACGCAGCGCCTACGCTTTCGGCTCGCGGCGAAATCAGCCAGCCGGCTGAGCCTGGGCTGGCGCGAACCTCAACGCGACAGAATTCATGCAATAGCGCAGACCGGTCGGCTGCGGGCCATCATCGAAAACGTGCCCCAGATGCGCATCGCAGCGCCGGCAAGACACGGCCGTGCGCACCATGCCGAAGCTTGTATCCATTGTCTCAACGATATTTTCCTTGGCGATGGGGGCCCAGAAACTTGGCCAGCCCGTGCCCGATTCGAATTTGGTCGTGGAGCTGTAGAGCGCTGTATCGCAGCAGATGCAGCGAAATACGCCTTTGGCGTGCTCGTTCAAGAGTGCGCCCGTGAATGCGCGCTCGGTTTCCGCGTGGCGCGTCACTTCGAAGGAATCAGGGGATAGTTGTTGCTTCCATTCCGAATCGGTCTTCACAATCTTTGGAACCGTAACGGGTCCCTTCCGCACGCCCGCATCTGTGAATTCCACAATCGTAACCACCTTTGTAGCTGCCGGTCCCGCGGCTTTAGCTTGCATGGATGCAATTCCATAGTGACGCAAAATGAGGCCCGCGGCCGTGCCAGCAGCAGCGGTTATGAAAAGCCGGCGCCCGATAAGTCGCAACGATGGCTCATGAGTTGTGCGCGGTTGAAACATTCTCGCCTCCTCGGTCGAGCGGTCGGTTCGGCACCGAACGATCCTCTTAACGGGCGGCGCGAGCTGCGCAATATCGAAACGGTGGAGAGGGCGTGCGCCTTCGCGAAATCACGCGTCGCTTATCAATGTACCACAATAAGAATACGCAGGATGGCCGGCACTGGATTGGAGAGGTTGGCAACAGGCCAGCGAAGGGGAAGAGAACTTGGCCGGGGCGGCAGCGCGATGAAGCATAAAAGGTATTGGACAACGGCCAAGGATGATTTATCTTATGGGCCGCTGATTTTGAGTTCGAGTGTAAACGGCCGAGTTTGGATTCGGCCGGGACGTCGCGAGTATCACGGTTTCTGCCAGTAGGCGGGAATTCGTTCCACGTCGCGAAGGTCGGGGCGAGCGCCAGATGAGATATCCCCTCCACCTTTCGGCCCCCGTAGCAGTTCTGTTCTGGATTTGTACGATTGTTAGTCCCGGCGCGAAGGCTCAGGCCTCGCCGGGTTCAACGGCTGGCGCGCAGCCGTCGGATCCATCCACCGAAGTACACACCACCGCGATTCCGGGACCCCTGCACTCATTCCTGCGCATGGCCGCGATCAGCCAAAAAGTCGCTCCCGATGAAATCATGCCTTTGGTCGCGCGCAACGTCTTCTTGACCGGTTATCAAGGCGCCGGATCGAAAGCGCAGGCGACCGAGTTTCTTCTTTTGCTCAGGCGCTACGTACAGCAGGCGAGAGAGCTGGCTGCATTGGCCCGTCCCTCGGGCGTGATCCGTGTTGCCGGCTGCGCCGATTCGAGACAGTTACTGCAGATTTTGGGATATCGCGTGCGAGTTGAATGCGGGAAAAGCACGACTTACGTTGAAACAGCCGACCCTCAAAGGGCTTTCCTGACGATCGACTCCGGCTTTCCGCTCCCCGATCTCGAAAAGACGCTTCAGGGCGGTCCGCCGTTCGTTTATCCCTATCGCAACTCTGAAGTGCCTGTGTATCTGACCGAGCAAGAATGGGTCGAAGCGAGCGACGAAGGCAGCAAAGCTAAGGGCCGCGCGGACCTGATCGACGTGATTCTTCACGACCCGGAGTTGGCGCGGCTGTATTACTCGTGGGCGCCGCTGGACCCGGAGACGCAGGAATCGCTTCAAAAGTCCCCAGGGCTCAAGAGGTTGGTTTCCCTGGCAGCCTCGCTCGACTTTTACGGGACTTACATAAAGATTCGGTCGGGACGCGTCGTTGTGCCCGGTGGACCGGAGGCGGAGAAGCAGTGGGCAGACTTGGTTGGCGCGAGCCCAGCATCGCCGGGCGAATTCGTCGTTCGGCTCCTCTCCAAGGATAACGGCTGGCTGGCGGCCTACTATGATTCGTTTTCCCGCATTTCCCCGGATCAACAGGCGCATTTCCTGCAGTCTGACCGCTTGCCGCATTACTACGAAGCGCTGCGCGGCAAGGGAACCTCCGTCAGCGCGGTGACTTCGGTTTTCAGACCCGACCCGAACCTGTTGCTCGTGATGACCCGCCTGAGGTGGGAAGCAAACGGCGATCCGCATGTGCCCGGCAACACCCAGGCCTGGAAGAAAGTGTTGTCCCAGAAGGCGAACGCGGAAATGGCTCGCAGTTGGGGCCTCCGGGTAAAAACCACAAACAATCCCGAAGGGCTCATCGAGGATATCTTCGCGCTTTCTCGAGTCCGCGTGGAGGGTGGGCCCGCAGACGCGTTCTTGGTCTTGAACGAAATTGACGTGAGAAGGCCTGCAGACCGGCGCTTAAGCCCGCAAACGGTCGAGCTGATGGCCAGCAAGTTCGGCCTGTACAGCGCCCAGTACTTGCTGTTCTGCGAATTTCCGGAATTGAGCGACAACTCGATCGCTCTCTTCCTGAAGACAGCGGACTCTCTCGACAAAATTCCCGACCATGCGCTGCGTGGAAACGCGATGGGAACGTTCGAGGCGAACGTCGGTCTCTGGCAAATCCTCGCGCGGCAGGGCGAGATTCCCTTGGCCGAGCAGGACAGTTCCTGGCAGGCGATGGTTGGTTCCTTTGTCCACGTCTCTTCTTCCACCCAGCTTTTTGACAGCGGGCACAAGGCTGTGGGCGTGATCGTGGCAGCCGCGGGCGGCGACCAGAAGCCCACACAGGATGAATTGATCGGTTTGCTGGCGGGCCCGCCACAAATGACGCCAGAAGGCCAGCGCATTCATCGCGAGCTGGCCGATCGAATTCGGTCGGTGATGGAAGATCAGCGCCTGGTCTCGCTGGATACGCTGCTGGGCCTCGGCAATGGTTTGGTGGGCCTGGAGCAGGGTTCGGGTAAACCCGACAGGCTGATTCCGCTGGCCGACGAACTGACCGAATTTCAGATGCCGCGACCGATCTTTACCAAGAGCGAGCGGACCGAGTTTACTGCGGGCGCGTATAACAACCGGCACACCGAACTCCAGATGCGAACGGACCTGACGAAGGTCCTGAACTCGCCCGTCTCGAAGGACCAGCTCGAAGAGGCGCGGGGCGAACTCGCTCCGTTCTTCCGGGACACGCTGGTGGGGTTCAGCTACGCCTACTACGAACCGCCCGGCGCGCAAGCCGTCCACAACAATCCTCTTTTGGTTCGGTCCCATGACTTCGCGGGCGAAACCGTGATGGGCATGGAGGAGTCGCTCTGGCAGACTCCGAGGCTGTTTGGCGCGGGATCGCCGGCGGGCGGGGGCGCTCACCTGGTTGGATCTCTCGCTAACTTGCCATATGTGCTCGCGCAGATGGAGGAGGACTTCATCTCGCCAGAGAACGTGCAGGCGCTGATCTGGTCGGACCTAGTTCCGGCGGTGCTGACTGATGCGGTATTGCCGCGATGGTGGGGAGTGGACCGGACGGAGCTGCACGCGATCGCGTTGTATCAGCGCGCCGGAGAGGAATTGCTGGCGGGGTCGATGAAGAATGAGGAGCTGCGCGGAAAAGTGACGAACATTTTGTCCGACCGGATGATTCCGCGGAGAGCCGCACAACTGGAAACTGACTTGCGGGAAGGGAACACGGCTGAGCTGGACCGAAGGATTACGCCGGCCGACAAGTTCTATCTCACCGCGGAATTTCGGCGAAGGTATCCAGATGACAGCGCCTCCTGGGGTGCAGCGGGCAAAGAGTTGAACGAGCTGACGAAGCAGAATTCGACGGAGCTGAGCTGGGAGCGGTTGTCGGTGGATTTTGGCGTGCCCCATCCCGTTTTGGAACGGACCTATTCGCGCGAACTGCTAAACATCACGCCGTTTCCGATGTTTGAGGGATATTCGAGCCGGCTGCTGGCCGAGACGTGGGATTCGACGAATCTGTACTGGGCGCGCTTGGCCGATGAGATGGGATACCCACCCGAGATGCTGAACCGGTTGGCGCCGGAACTGACGGTGCGGATGGTGGCAAAGATTTTTGCGACGGACTTGAATGATTGGCCGGCGATCCTGCGCGCCATGCGCGAAGCGGGAGAGGAGTTCCGGCAGGGCAAGGTCGCCTCGCTGACGCCGAACGAGAATAGTCGCCAGCCCTGAGGCAACGCGAGCGACGCGCCAGGAATCTGATGCTGGCCGGTGTGGGCCAGCGCAAAAGTTTTTTTACTTACCTCGAGGACGCCATGTTCAAGCAATGCTTCGTTGTGCTCGCCGCTTTCCTGGCAGTTCCGATCCTGACCAGCGCACCAGCCGGAGCCCAGGACAATCCGCCGCCACGCATCAACATTACCGTCGATCTGGTGCAATTGAACGTGGCCGTCACGGACAACAAAGGCAAGTACGTAACCGGACTGCGTCCGCAGGATTTCATGGTTGCCGAGGACGGAATCAAGGAGACGATTGCTACCTTTGGCGAGGGCGATGAGTCGGTCCACGCCATCGCGAGCGCGAATACCGAGAAACCGGCCGATGCCGCCGTGAAGGACCCAGCCACCGTATCGGCGAGCGAACTGTCGGCGCTGGCGGGCGGCGCGAACGTCTTCGTGCTGTTCGACACCAGCAACTACATGTACCGGGGGTTTGTGTTCGCGCAGGATGCGATCGCCGATTTCGTACGGTCGCTGAAGAACGCGGATAAGGTGGCGTTTTATTCCTACAGCCGCGATCTTTCGCGAGCGACACTGCTGACTGCGGACCGGTCGGAGGTTCTGCGCGGAGTGCGAAAGACAGTTGCGGGCGACGATGCCGCGCTCTACAACTGCCTTTTGATGACGGTGCAAGATGCGGCGCATTTCACCGGGAGAAAAATCATCGTGGTGTTCTCCAATGGCCCGGATAACGCGAGCATGGTGCCACCCGAGGAAGTGGCCGAATTGGCGCAGTCGACGGGGACGACGATCTACATGGTGAGCACGGAGCAAGCGCACCTGGAACCGATCTCGAATGCAGTGTTCCAGCGCATGACCGCCGCGACGGGCGGGAAGGTTTATTTTGCGAAGAACTGGGAGGAGGAACAGGCCGCGTTTGCGTCGATCCGCGACGACCTGGCGCACCTCTACTCGCTGACCTATTATCCGCAGCCCAATTCGAATCGCGGCTGGCGCACAATCAGCGTGAAGCTGGCGAGCAACAACAAGAAGTATCACATCCGCACGAGAGATGGTTACCGGCTGCAGCATTCGAGATTCACTTCCGAGGAAATCTCGGCGAGTCAGCCGGGAACAACCCCTGAATAGGGCCGGCGAAGCGGTTTCAGTGCCGACCGTTCGGTCTTAACTGGGAATTTCCAACCAAAATTGATTTGTGATCGCTTCACGCGGTCGTGCGTCTTGCATTTTGGAGATGGGCGTTAGAAGCTTGGGGCGCTCTAGCCTATCAGGAAGGATCATTCGATGCCGGTTAAGAAAAACAGCGGAAACAAAAAGAAGGAGTGGCGCCGAATCGCGACGGAGGAGGCGTTTTCGATTCCGGAGGTCGCAAAGGCGCTGCGCGACGTGGCGCGAAGTCCGAGCAACAGCCAGGACATGATTCTCGTTTCGCGAATCTACGACGCGCCCGACGAGAAAAGCGGCGGCGGGCTGCTGCCGCGGCTGCTGGATTTCGAAGAGATGCGGCTGCGGGACATGGACGAGACGGGGACGACCATGCACCTGCTCTCGCTCACCGCACCGGGTGTGCAAATGTTCGATGCGGACACGGCGACGGAGTTGACGGCGCTCGCGAACGACCGGCTCGCCGAGGTGATCAGCCGGCATCCGACGCGCTTCGCCGGGCTGGCAAGTTTTGCGCCACAATCGCCGAAGCGTGCGGCCAAGGAGATGGAGCGGGCGATCAAGAAGCTGAAGCTGAACGGGTTCGTCGTCAACTCGCACACGAACAGCGAATATTTCGACGACCGGAAATTCTGGCCGGCCCTGGAAGCCGCGGAAGCGCTGGATGCGTGCATCTACATTCATCCGCGCGCGGCTTCGGACGGTATGGCGGCGGCGTTCCGTCTCTACGGGCTCGACAGCGCGCAATGGGGCTACGGGATGGAGACGAGCACGCATGCGGTGCGCATGATCGTCAGCGGCGTCTTCGATCATTTTCCTAAACTGAAGATTTGCCTGGGGCATATGGGCGAGGCGGTCCATTTCTGGCTGTGGCGGCTGGATTACATGAACCGGAACGCGCAGAACAGGGGCGTGGCGCCGAAGCTGAAGCTGAAGCCGAGCGAATATTTCAAGCGCAACTTTGTGATCACGACGAGCGGCCAGGAGTCGCATCTGGCGCTCGATTTTTCGATCAAGGCTCTCGGCGCAGAGAACGTGCTGTGGGCGATCGATTATCCGTATCAGCCGTCGGCGCCGGCGGTGGCTTTCATGGATTCGGCGCCGATTTCGGATGCGGACAAGGAAAAGATCTACCACGGCAACGCGGAGCGGGTGTTTCACATTAAGGCGTGAGTTTGAGGGCAAGTCCGAGTAGAAGCGAGGACCGAACTGGGTACCCATCGTCCTTTCGCTTTCATAGATAGCGTCGCTTTTGCGCTCAGTTTCTCGCGTGACATACCCCCGATTTATGTCCGATTAACTTGTGCACCTATCCTTTGTTTGCAATGACTTACAGCGAATTCTAATCGGCAGCATGTACGATCTGAGTTGCACGCCGTTCGCGGCGGCGGGCGACGAAATCCTCGAATTCCGGCAGCGGAGACGGCAGGATGCGGTGTTGCCTGCCGGCGTACTGGGCCGTTGCGCCGCGAGGCAAGCCTGTCAGCTCGATTCGAGGTAAGCGCGTCACATTCGCATCCTTCCTTTCCTTTTGTCCTGCCTTCGCGAAAATTTTTCTCGTTCTCGCGAACGAAATTTTCATTGAGCATCCGTTCAGGCTAGCAAACGCAGAAGAGAAAAATACTGACCGGACGTACAGGCGAGGGCGGGGCACAGTACTGCCTGTACGTTTGTAACAGCGCGGTGGGTTGACAGGTTATTTCTATCGAATGTACATTTGTGTTGATGAAACGTACGTCCGGAGGTTGGGATGGCAAAAGCTTCGATTGCAGTCAAAAAGGTGACGGCGACGGAACTGCGAGACAAGCTGAAAAGTTATTTGAAGGAAGCGAAAGCGAACCGGGTGGTGCTGGTGGAGAATCGTCGCCAGACACCGAAATACCTGGTGGATCAAGAGTTTTTCGACTCTTTGATCAAAGAGCGCGAGTCGATTCTCGCAACTCTGGAAATCCTAACGGACGCTGAACTCACGAAGCGTTTGTTCGCGCTCTCGAAGACGATTGATAAAGAGGTAGCATCGGGCCGGCTGCTAGAAACCGAAGATGTCTTTGGTAAATGAGCAAACGCAAAGGGTCACCTGATGAGGGGCCGCCAGAGCAGAGGCCTTCAAGAACTCTCTTCGAACTGAGGTACACACCGGATGCCGCTGCAGATATCAAAGCTCTCGATGGCAGCGTGCGCAAGCAACTACGAAAAGTGCTGGAGAAAAAGCTTGCGGTGGATCCTGAAGGATACGGGCTTCCGTTGAGGGGCTCGCTGGCAGGCTATTGGAAGCATCAGTTCGGCGGTCATCGCGTGGTTTACAGAATCTACCCACAGCCTAGGGTGGTAGTGGTTTGCAGCGTCGGCGTTCGTAAGCAGGGCGATGCTGAGGACATCTACAGACAGCTCGAAGTCGTGGCGAAGACAGGGCGTCTCGCTGAGCAATTGGCGACAGTATTGCGCAACCTCTTGCCATCGAAGGACTAAACGTGCTGATGTTCATTTGGGTGCTTTGTTGCGCGCGGGGACGGTGTGGTGGCGAGGTGCGACCTGAGAGGCGCGAATCTCATCTGTAGATACTGGGGCCAAGTTGACAGTGGGGGCAGCGGTTAGTAGCCTATTCGTTTAGGGCGGAGACAATGAAGGCGTCGAACGCATCGTGGGCGAAGGAACTTTCCGGGAAGATGCCGGAAAACCTGGCGCGCGAAATCGACATTTTTGAGGCGGAGATCGAGCTGCGCAAGCAGGGCAAGATCGACGAGCGCGTGTTCGCGGAGACACGCCTGCGGAGGGGCACGTACGGGCAGCGTTACGACAACGGACAGCGGCATGACGGGCAGAAGGTGCAGAAGATGCCGTACCCGTCGGGAGAGCTGACCAAAGGCCCGAGCACGATGTGGGACGCCCCCGGGATGCAGCGAATCAAGATTCCTGGCGGCGGGCTGAACGCAGAACAGCTCGAAACGCTGGCCGATCTGGCGGAAGAATACTCGGACGGAATCGCGCACGTCACCACGCGGCAGGATTTTCAGCTCCACTACATTCACATCGACGACACGCCTAGCATCATGCGACGGCTGGCGGCGGCAAAGATCACAACGCGCGAGGCTTGCGGAAACTCAGTGCGCAACGTGACGGCTTGCCCGTACGCGGGGGTTTGCCAGGACGAAGTGTTCGACGTGACGCCATATTCGCGGGCACTGTCGAAATTCCTACTGGGGCATCCCGATTGCCAGAATTTCGGGCGCAAGTTCAAGCCGGCGTTCAGCGGTTGCGCGCAGCACGCGTGCGGATTGACGAGCCTGCACGACATAGGGTTCATTGCCGTGACGCGGGAAGAGAACGGCAAGACAGTGCGCGGGTTCGAGGTGTATGTGGGCGGCGGGTTGGGCGCGGTGCCGTATCAGGCGAAGCTGTTCGACTCGTTCGTGCCAATGGAGGAAATTTTCCCGCTGACGCAGGCGATCGCGCGAGTGTTCGCGAGGCTGGGCGAGAAGAAGAATCGCAGCCGGGCGCGAATCAAATTCCTGGTGCAGGATTTGGGGATCGAGAAGTTCCGCGAGATCGTGCTGGAAGAGCGCAAGACGTTGACACCCGATCCGCGGTGGACAGACTACATCGCGGATGCGGAGAAATTCGAGGAAGAGCCGCTGCGGGAGGGCGGTGAGACGCCCGCGGTGACGTCGCCAGAATTCGCGCGATGGTTGAAGACGAATACGCGGGCGCAGAAGGATCCGGGGTACGTCACGGTAACCGTGACGCTGCCGCTGGGCGACATCACGGCGAATCAGCTACGAGCGCTGGCGGATATCGTGCGGCGGTTCACTAGAGAGACAGTTCGAACTACGGTAGAGCAGAATTTCGTGGTTCGGTGGGTGAGCCGCAAGGATTTGCCGGTGGCTTATGAGGCGCTGGTGGCGGCGAAGCTGGGCGATCCCGGTGCGGGGGCGATTGTCGATATCGTGACGTGCCCGGGGACGGATACGTGCAAGCTAGGGATTTCGTCGTCGCGGGGACTGGCGGCGGAGCTGCGGAAGCGGATCGAGGAAAAGAATTTCGAGCTGGATGAGGCTGTGGAGAAGCTGCACATCAAGATCAGCGGCTGCTTCAACAGCTGCGGCCAGCATCATGTCGCGGATCTGGGATTTTACGGCGTCAGCCGGAAGATGGCCGGGTACGCGGTGCCGCACTTCCAAGTGGTGCTCGGAGGCGAGTGGGAGCACAACGCAGGATCTTACGGATTGCCGGTGGCGGCGATTCCATCGAAGAGGATTCCGGAGGTGGTCGCGCGGCTGACCGACCGGTACGTGAAGAATCGCGGGAAGAATGAGACGTTCAAGGATTTCGTGAAGCGGGTGGGGAAAGTGGAGCTGAAAGCCTCGCTCGAGGACCTCGCAAAGGCCCCGGCCGATCCTACGGACCGGACACTATTCAGCGATTGGGGCGACCCGCGCGAGTACACGCTGGGAGATATGGGAACGGGCGAATGCGCCGGGGAAGTGGTGTTTCCCGTGGAGTTCGAGCTTACGGCCGCGGAGCGCGAGGTTTTTGAGGCGCAGATCGCCTTCGAGAACGGCAAGATCGAGGAAGCCGGCAAAACCGCATATTTCGCGATGGTGCACGCGGCGAAGGCGCTGGTGAAGCTGAGCTATCCGGGCGTGCCTGACGATGCGGACGAGATTGTGAGCCAGTTCCGAGCGCGCTACTACGACACGCAAAAATTCTGGGATCCGTTCGCGGGCGGGAAATTCGCGAATTATCTTTTCGACGCGCACCGCAAGGCGAACGAGCCTCACACGCCTGATTCCAGCCGCTATTTGATCGATGAAGCACAGCTTTTCATCGACGCCGCGCATAGCTGTTATAACAACCTGAGCGCGCCGGTGGCCGTGTAGACCTAAACGGTCGAAAGGAACCGGGCGCGATGGAACTCCAGCACATTAATGTAAAACTGCTCGTCGAGAATCCCGCAGACGTGGGTCTCGAGCCGCTGATACCCGTGTTTCATAACTGGATTCAGAATCAGGTGTTCGAGGAATTGCTGCTCGATGTGGCGGATTATCGCCATGTGCCGGAGGGGCCGGGCGTGGTGCTGATCGGGCATCAGGCGAATTACAGCGTGGACAATACCGACAATCGGCTGGGCGTGCGGTACAACCGGAAGTGGCCGCTGGACGGCGGCAATGCGGATCGGCTGGAGCAGGCGGCGCGGGCGGCGCTGAATGCGTGCGAGCGTTTGCAGGCGGAAGCGCGGCTGGGTGGCAAGCTGCGATTCAACGGGCGGGATGTTGAGGTGTTCATCAACGACAGGCTGGTGGCGCCGAATGGCGACGGGCCGCGGGAGGCGGCGGAGCCTGAGTTGCGGAAATTTCTTGGGCGGTTATTTCGAGGCGACGACTATTCGCTTTCGTACGGCAGCGATCCGCGCAGATTGTTTGGCGTGAGGGCGAAAAGCTCGCGGGCGTTTACTACGGCGGAACTGCTTGAGAACCTGAAATTCTGAAAATTTTTGGCGATCGCATCTCACGACAAGCCCCACCGTCCGACTAACCGCCTTCTGAATCGGCAGAGAAAAGACGCCCGGCTACCCTTCCTTCGTCAGGGCAAGAAGCCGGCCGCTACGAAACAATTTCGTTGTTGAAGCCGCTCTGACAGGGTTATCAGGCTCGGGCAGTAGCCGGGAGTTATTCGGGGATGACATGTGGCGCGGGAATGGTGCAGACGATGCCCGACGCGATGGTGAAGGCGGCGCCGCAAACGAGAGCGAGACGAACACTGTGGAGCGTGGCTGCGCCGTTTGCGGTGAGTCCGAAGATCAGCGCGACGACGGCGATGCCGATCGATTGACCCAACAGGCGTGACATCGTACCGATGCCGCCCGCACCTCCCGCACGTTCGCGGGGCGCGCTAGCGACCATGGCGCGGTTGTTGGGCGCGCCGAAAAACCCGAACCCAGCGCCGCCGAGAGCCGCTCGCCAGACGATCTGCCAAGTTGTCGGATGTCCTTTCTCGAGGCCAAGCAGCAGCAAACCTGCCGTCATAGCTGCCATTCCAATCGTGCCAAGCGTGCGAAGACTGTAGCGGTCCGCCAGCCGGCCGGCTATGTGAGACGTGATTCCGGCGGCGATTGGCCAAGGTGTAAGCAGTAGTCCGGCGCGCACTTGCGAGAGGCCGAGGGCGTCGACGAAGTAGAACGGCAACACGACGAAGGCGAGGCCCTGCGCCATGAAGGCCGTGGTGGATGATGCGGCGGCGAGCGCAAAGATGGGGCGCTTGAAGAGGTCGGTAGCCAGCATGGGCGGGCTAAGCTTTGTTTGCCGGCGGACCATGAGTGTGCCGGCGATGGCCGCGCCGACGAGTTCGGCGATTACTTTCACGGGCTGGGCGCTGCCGACGTCGTCGATGCCGGTGACGAGCAGGGTGACGGTGACGGCGTTGAGGGCGGCGGTCCAAACATCCCAGCGATGCCGAGTTCCTTCCGCGGGTGGGAGATGGCGCTCGGACAGGCTGAGCGAGAGGAGGCCGAAAGGAACGTTGATCGCGAAGAGCCAGTGCCAGGTGGCGATGGCCAAAATTCCGGAGGCGATACTCGGCCCCGCAGCAGCAGAAGTGAAAACAAAAATTCCGGCCAAGCCGATGCCGCGGCCCAAGAGCGCGCGCGGGTACACGTAGCGCATGATTGCGGCGGAGGTGCCCCAGATGCAGGCTGCCCCGACTCCCTGAATGATGCGCGCGAGGACGAGCGTCGCGAGCGAATGCGGAAGCGAGCAGCCGAGCGATGCCATCGTGAATATCGCAATGCCACCCTGATAGACGCGCTTGTAGCCGATGATGTCGACCAGCGAGGAAATGGGGACGACACAAATTGCGACCGCCATCAAAAAGGCGTTGACGACCCAGATCGAGGTTTCCGGGGTGGCGTGCAATTGAACGGCAATGGAGGGTAAAGCGGTGTTAGCGATGTTGCCGTCCAGAACGGACATCGAGAGTCCGATCAGGTAGCACAACATGGCCCAGCGGCGTTCTCCCGCGGGGAGGCCATCGGCGATCGCTGCTCCACCGGATTCTCCGCCGGGGAGTTCGAATGTCACTTCCGACATTTCGGATCAGTTCCCTCGTTCGCGGATCAGCCGGATGGGGCCGGGCAGCATGGATCGCGGCTCTCGAGCATCGCCGGCCGGAGCCCCGTCGCCATTGGTCCCGGTGTCAGCGGTTTCCGTAACGCCTTCGCCTTCACCGGGAGCGAGAAAAAGATTCGTCTCGAGGCCATGTTGTTTCGTGTAGAGGTCGTAATAGCGGCCGCCGGCGGCGTAGAGAGATTCGTGCGCGCCGCGTTCGATGACGCGGCCTGCTTCGACGACGAGAATCTGGTCAGCGCGGCGAATCGTGGACAGGCGATGGGCGATCACGAAGGTGGTGCGGCCTTGCATCAGATAACGCAGACCCTCCTGAATCAGAGCTTCCGACTCCGAATCGAGGCTCGAAGTGGCCTCGTCAAGGATCAGGATGCGCGGGTCGGCGAGAATGGCGCGAGCGATGGAGACGCGCTGCTTCTGGCCACCCGAGAGTTTCACGCCTCGTTCACCGACGACGGTGTCGTACTTTTTCTCGAACGTGTCGGTAAATTCGTCGACGCGAGCGATGCGGCAGGCGGTGAGGATTTCGTCTTCGGTGGCGTCGGGGCGCGAGAACGCGACATTTTCGCGGATGCTGCCGTCGAAAAGAAATGTGTCCTGCAGGACGACACCGAGCTGGGTGCGATAGGAGTCGAGGCGGACGTGCGCGAGATCGGCGCCGTCGACGAGCACGCGGCCTTCCGTGGGCTCGTAAAACGCGGCGATCAGTCCGATGATTGTGGATTTACCCGCGCCTGAGGGGCCGACGAACGCGGTGACGGTTCCGGGCAGCGACTCGAAGGAAACGTCGTACAGAACCGGTTTGCCGGGACTGTACGCGAATCCGACCTGGTCGAATGCGATGCGGCCTTCGACGCGGCCGAGCTGCACGGTGCGGTTGGCATTTTCATCTTCGATTTTTTCGCCGAGAACTTCGCGCGTGCGCTCGAGGCCGGCGAAGGCTTCCGTAATCTGCGGTCCGATCGAGGCGATTTGCGCGACCGGGGAAATCAGCATGGCAAGAAACGCGAGATATTGCACGAGCAGGCCGGGCGTCATCGTACCGGCAAGAATGTTACGCGCGCCGAGATACATGATGAAGGCGGTGACCATACCCATCAACGAAGTGGCGACGAAGCCCATCAATGAAGTCGCGGTCAGCGTTTGGATGACGTTGTCAAGGAGGCGTTGCACGCCGGATTGGAAGATTTTTTCCTCGCGCGCCTCGGCGTGATATCCCTTGACGACCCGAACGCCGCCGAGCGATTCCGTGAGCCTGCCGGTGACTTCGGCGTTTATTTTGGGACGCGCGCGGTAGATAGGACGGACGATTTTGAGTCCTTGTTGCAAGCCCAATCCGAAAACTACCATGGCACCGGCGGCGACGAGGGTCATAGTCACGTTCACGTGGAGCAGATAAATCACGGCGAGCACTGCCGTGAGGATACCGCCCACGAATTGAATCAGTCCGGTGCCGATGAGATTGCGGATGCCTTCGACGTCGCTCATGATGCGCGAAACGAGGACGCCGGTTTTGTTGGCGTCGTAAAAGGCGACGGGAAGGCGGCCGATGTGCGCTTGAACCTTCACGCGGAGCTCGTTGACCATGCGCTGCGAGGATTTCGAGAGAAGCTGCGTTAGCGAATAGTCGGTGAGGCCCTGGACAATCGTGGCGCCCACTATTGCCCAGATAATCGGCATCAGGAAGCGCGATTGATGTTTGAGGATTACGTTGTCAAATAAATAGCGACTGGAAATCGGGAGCACGAACCCCGAGAGGCGATTCACCAGCATCAGCAAAAAGCCGAGGACGAGGATTCCCCAGCGGGGCTGGATCAGCGCCCAGACGTGCGGGAAAAGCTTCCAGGGGCGATTTTCTTTAGGCGGTTTCGCCACATCCGTTTGGGAACTCGAATGAGAGCGGGCCGCTCGCTCTCGCGTGTTGAGAGCAGCAGCGGCGCCTGTTGATCGCAGCACTGGCATGAAAGCTGTTCGTAAATTCTTTTTCGATTGGAATTAGACAGCAACAGCTTACCGTGGTTTGGGCGAGAAGTGAAAATGTCTTAGCGAGGTGGTGCAGCGCCGGTGGGCGGCAGCGACGGGCTATTTTCGTGCGTGGGGATGGCTGGAGCGGCCTGACCGGGCAGACTGGTCAAGTCCGGCGATTTCTTGTCCTCGGGGTTCAGGTAGTGGACGATGAGGGAAATGCGCCGATTCGATGGATCGAGTGGGGAATCCGGCTTGCGCAGTTTTGATCCGCGTAACCGATGACGCGCGTGACCTGGGCGGGCGAGACGCCGTTTTGTTGGATCAGCCGGCGGGCTGAATTGGCGCGGTCGGCGGACAATTCCCAATTTCCGTAGTTCGCGCTCTTCGTGTAGGGCTTGGCGTCGGTGTGCCCTTCGACGCTGAGTTTGTTCGGCAGCTTTGCCAGTTGCTGAGCGAGGGTCGCGAGCAAATCCTGTCCATCGCCGCTGAGCTTGGGCCTGCCACTGTCGAAAAAAGTGCCTTGCGCGCCCTCGAGCAGCTCGATACGCAGCCCTTCGGGCGTGACGGTCATGATGATGTGACTTTTCAGCTTGTCGAAATTTGGAACCTGGCTGATCGCTTTCTCGAGCTCCTTTTTCAGTTCGTTCATGTTGTCCTGGGGAACAATCGTGCCGCCGGCTGACCCGACGATGCTTTTGCCGGCTTTGTCCGCGGTGCCCGACGGATCTCGAAAATAGCCTGCGATCGCGTTCTTGATGGGCTTACTCGTGTTCATGAGCCAGAGGACGATGAAGAGCGGCATCATGGCGGTGACAAAGTCAGCGTAGGCGACTTTCCAAGCGCCGCCGTGATGGCCTCCATGGCCGCCCTTTTTCTTGATGACGATGATTGGCGGCTTTGTGGTCATGCAGAATCCGGCAGAGCTAGGCAGCGGCGGCTGAGGATTGCGATGCTGCCGCTGCGCCACCTTTATCCTTGATGAATTTTTCGCATTCGTCGAAGGCGGGCCGGAGGTGCCCCGGAATGGCGCGGCGGCCGAATTCGACTGCGAGGCTGGGGGCGGAACCCTTCATGAATGAGACGAGCAGCACCCGCAAGACGTAGTAATAGGCGTGTTCGTCGTCGGCCACTTTCGACATGTTTGCGGCGATTGGTCCCACCAGCCCACAACAGAGAAGAATTCCGAGGAAAGTGCCGACGAGTGCGGCGGCGACTTTGCGGCCGATCTCTTCGGGCGGACCGCCCAAGGCGCCCATGGTGATGACGACCCCCAAAACTGCGGCGACGATGCCCAGGCCGGGCATCGAGTCCGCCATCGTTGACAGCGCGGCGATGGGTTGCGTCGCGCTGTGGTGATGCACGTCCATGTCGAGCTCGATCATCTGATCGGCGTCGAAGGGCTCGATGCTGCCGCTGGCAGCCATGCGAATCGAGTCGCAGACGAAGGCGACGGCATGATGATCTTTCAGGAAGCTGGGATACTTGGAAAAAATGGGGCTCTTGTCGGGGGCGTCGCTGTCCGATTCGAGCGCCATCATGCCGTCGCGGCGCGCGCGGCCGAAGAGCTCGTACATCATCTTCAGAGTTTCGAGATAGCGCTGCTTGTTGAAAGGAGAGCTGCCGAAGACGCTGCCGACGCCACCGGCGATTTTTTTCAGAATGTGCAATGGATTGGCTATCAAGACAGTGCCGATCGCGGCGCCCCCGATGATGATCAGCTCGGCGGGCTGAATCAAAACGACGAGATTACCGTGCTCCATCAAATAGCCGGCGAGCACCGCGCCGAATACGACGATGATCCCAATGATCGCGAACATCCGAACCAGGCCTCCGGGACTTTATGCTATGGCGAGACTCACTCGATTACCACCAGCCGCGACACTTTCGTCGAGCGATCTTTCGGCACGTTCCAAAATCGATTCAGGCGTATCGTTCGGAGCAACGGTGGTTGCGCCGAAGGATGCAGTGACCGACCAGCGATCGCCCCACCACTCGAGTTCCGCTGCGTTCACCATGCGCATGATGCGATCCGCGGCTCGCTCGATGTCGTCAGCGTCACACTCGGCGAGAATCGCCAAAAACCGATACTCGCCGACGCGGCCGAGGAAATCGATCGGCCGGAGGCTGTTCTCGAGGGTTTGCGCGACGACACGCAGCACGGCGGGGAGAACCGCCTGTCCGTAGGTGGCGCGAAGGTAGTTAATGTGATCGATCTCGATGTGCAAAATACTGAAAGGCATCGGGTGTTCGGCAAACAGCGCAAGCATTTCGCGCAGGCGCGAAAGAGTGAACGCGCGGGTGAGCGCGCCAGTGGCAGGATCGAGACAACCGTGGCCGGCGAGCTTGCTTTGGCGGCGGTCCCAATCCGATCCCGAAAGGGTTTCATCGAAACTGACGGCGACACCGATGATTGTTCCGTGGGGATTTCGAATAGGGACTGCGCGCAAGCGGATGAAAACGCGGTGGCCCGCTCTGTGACGGAGCGAAATTTCAAAGATGGCGGGCTTGCCGTCGTGCAACGTCGAGCTAACAGATTCGGCGGCGTCGGGCAGTATGTTCCTGTGTTCGTCCGCCTGGGCCGAGGAATTTTCGCGGCAGAAGCGGTCAATGACGTCGTGACGCAGGTAGCCTGTGATTTTTTCTGCGCCTTCGTTCCAAAACAGAATTCGCTGATCGCGGTCGACAAAATAGACGCCGGTCTGAAGGCTTTCGAGAACGACGCGAAAAATTTCAGGGGAGTCGAATTCGGACATGCCATGGCTCCGTAATCAGTGATCGGTCAAAACGGGATCGGGTTTAGGAGTGGGGGCGAAAGGAAATCGGAGCTGTGACCTATCGCTAGCGGCCGGAGCTTTGGTCGCTATGAGGATAAGCGAGATGGAAAGAGAGGGTCACGTTGCCAGAGGCTTCGACGGGCTTTCCGTCGACGAGAGTAGGGCTAAAACGCCATTGCTGTACGGCGTCGATGGCAGCCTGCGCCAGCACGCGAGGGCCGCTGACCAGTTGCACGGAACGGACACTGCCGTCGTCGCCGACGGTGACGCGCAGCTTGACGTCGCCCTCAATGCCGCTTCGTTCGGCCTCGGGCGGGTAGATCGGCTGAACGCGATAGATTAGGATGCCGCGCTGGACACCGTTGGTGGTGTATTGGGGCTGCGGCGCGATCTGTTCGGGCTCGGATGAAGGCGGGGAAGTCGAGTCATTGGCCTCGGCCGAAGCTGGGGGCTGGGCGGACGACAGGCTGTGAGTCGTGCTGGATACGACAGCGAGGGGCGCCTGATCTTGTGCGGAGGACGCGGCATTTTTCGCGTCGGAATCAGACGGCGGGGAAGACGCCCGGCGTTCGCGTGACTCCCGAAGTGATCGCGTTTCATCGGGCGGAGTTCGCGATTCGTATTGCTGGGACGCTTGCCTGGAACTGTTCGAGACGGGCTCGAAGGGGATCGTCCACGACTGCCTATTCGCGTCGACAATTTCGAGATCGGGGACTTGAGCTGTGATGCTGGGGCGCGCTGATGCGGTTTCGACGGCGGCCGGCTGCGACGCAGCTGGCGGACTGCCACTGGGTGAATCATGCGTGATGGAACTGCGGCCGAGCAGCCAACCGATGAGGAGTGCGGGCACCGCCAAGGCGATGAATGGCAGAGCATGGGCAAGCGAGCTCGGCATTTTCCGCTGACTTCCATATTGCGGCAAGCGTATCGCCGGCGCCTTGAAAGGAACCTCTTGTCGTCTTGCGCGCGCCTCCCTTTGGTCTGCGACGTAGTCAGGGGGCAGAGACTCATGAGGGAGCGGGGCATCGCTACGGGCCGGGGGCTCACCGTGCAAGTTTTCGGCGGTGCGCTTGGAGGTGTCCCGGAGACGTTGTTCCAGGAGGTCGTGGGCACGAAACCTGGTTGTGTTGGAATCCGGAGGATTGGCCGTCGGCGGCTTTTCGACTACGTGCATGCGAGTTCGGAAGACTTCGCGAGATAGAAATGGCTCAGCTGGCGGCACGGGGCGCCAACCCGGGCCGGCGTGATCGCCCAGGTCGATGGATTCGGAGTCTTCAGGGCGCAATGGAATTGGCGGATCGGGCGGCGGAGCGTCTTCCGGCCGATTCCGGACCTCATCGTCCCACTTGTGAATGAAACCTGTGTCGGGACGCCAAACGAGATTGTTTTTCTGTTCCGCTGGTTTGGGAGGTTCGCCGGATCTCTCGTGTGGTGCTGCGGAATCAGCCGAGTCCCGCGTGATGCGGACGAAGCCGGTTTCGGGAGACCACGTGAATTTTTCTTCTTCGTCGTCTTCGGGCGAATCGCTATCGGCAGGGGCGATAAGGTCGCTGAACGAAGCGGCGGCAAGACTCGGATTTTGAACCGGCTCGGCGGCGTGCAGATCCGAATCAGTCTCGGGCAAGGATTCTTGCGAAGTTTCGGGAAGACGATCCTTCTCAACTGATTCGCGCGAGCGATCGAGCTCTTCGGGAATTTCTTTGGGGCCAGTCTCGCCGGCAATCCAGTTATTTATGCGAACGCGGGCCTCCGACGGAATGTCGAGAAATTTGAGGCCGACCAGTTTCCTGTTTGCGCCGTTCCAAACGACTTCTGCTGCAGTTTCGATCCATTCTTTGGAGGGCCCAAGCTGGAAACGGACGTTCGGAAGAGAATCGTCCATCAAGCTGATCGCGGCTTGAACTGAGAGGCCACCCTCGCTCAGGTTCAAGATGATTCCGCCGTTGGAGCGGTCGAGCTCGACGTAGGCGAGGGTCGGCAGCTGGAAACGCGCGTGGCGGCGACGCTCGGTCCGAGAAGTCGGGTCGTATGGCCCATCGCCCGGCGTGTAGTAGTGGGATCCCATTGTAGCCAGGCAAGACTAGTGGCTAGGCAGACTAGTCCTGCCTTTGCCGGCTAGGAGCAATTGCGGAGCCGATTCGGGGAGTCTGATGCTCGCTAGCCTGCTATGACGCGCGAGCTAAATTGCTTTGATTCAGGCGAATAGCAGGCGCTTAATTTTCCACCGAGGCGGGGCCGACACGATCCAGCGGCAACACCGTCGGCAGTTCTATTTGGTAACGCTTGCTCTGATCGAACAGTACAAATCCGTTGACGCCCTCGAGCTCGGCGGCGACAAGCTGCCGGAAGGAATGTTCGGCGGCCGCGTCTCGCCGGGGAGGCCAATTGAAGCGTGTGTCGATTTCGAGCGCGATGCGGGTGCGGTTGCCGGCGGGCAAGAACGTGGAACTGTCGACGCTGACCTGGGGATCGGTACTGAGCACCCCGCTGGGCTTGAGGCGGCTCATGACGGCTACTGAGGGGCCCTTCTCGAGGGTGTAGTCGCTGTCAGTGCGATTGTCGAGGTCATAGACGAGAATCACGGCTGCATGCCCGTGATCGATTTCGCGCACCTGGATTCCGTTGAGGGTGCTTTCGATGGCGTGGGTGTTCCAGGTTGTCGCGGCTTGCCGGCTGTTTGAACGGCGGGATTTCGTGACAACGGCTACGCCGGCGCCGAGGACTGTGCAAGCCAGCACGACAGCCAAACCGATTTTCGCACGCCGGTTCACGGGAACTGGGCGAGTGTACCACTTCGCGTTTGGTGACGGAACGCAACATCTCAACTGGGGACTTGGTCGACGACGCGACCGTCGAGGAGCTGAATCGTGCGGTCGGCGATGCTAGCGTAGCGAGGGTCGTGCGTGACCATACAAATCGTTGCGCCGTCCGCGTGAAGCTGACGCAACAACTCCATTACCGCCTCGCTGTTCTTTGAGTCTAAGTTTCCGGTCGGCTCGTCCGCCAACAGGATTGACGGCCGCCCCACAAGCGAACGCGCCACGGCAACGCGCTGTTGCTGGCCGCCAGAGAGCTGAGCCGGGTAATGCTTCGCGCGATGCGCCATGCCGACGCGTTCAAGCACATCTTGCACGCGCTGTTTTCGCTCACCGGCAGTAATACTTCGATAGGTGAGGGGAAGCTCGACGTTCTCGTACACCGTGAGATCGCCAATCAGATTGAACGCCTGGAAGATGAAACCTATCTCGCGGTTGCGTATGCGCGTGCGATCAGACACGGACAAATTTTCGACGTGATCCCTGTGGATCCAATACTGTCCGTGCGTCGGTGAGTCGAGCAGCCCCAAAATGGAAAGAAGGGTCGATTTGCCACAGCCGGATGGTCCGGCGATGGCCACGAATTCACCCGGCTCGATTTGCAGGTGAACATCGCTGAGGGCGTGAGTTTCGATTTCATCGGTCTGGAAAACTTTTGTGACGCCTTCCAATCGAATCAGGGCCGCTTGATTCATGTCGCGCTCCTATGAATTTGACATTCGCTGAATCACTTGAGTTCGACCCGGTCGTAATTGTCCCAGTTGGACATGTCGGACAGGATCACGATGTCGCCGACATTCAACCCCTTCTGAATTTCGATTGTGTTGACTGACTCACTGCCGATTTCCACGGGTACGCGGACGGCCTGCCCTCCGCCATCAACCAATTTGAACAAGCCAACGGTGCTGTGTGCGTCGCCGTGGACAGGCCGCCCCACGTAAAGGACGTCGGCGAGCCGCTCGATTTCGATGGTGCCTTCGACGCTCAGGTCCGGCACAGCGCCTTGAGGCAGCGGGCCATCGAGTTTGACATCCACGGTGCGCGTTCCGTTCACGACGGACGGATCGATTCGCATCACGTGACCGTCAATCACACCATTGTGCGTATCGATCGAGGCCTTCTGACCGATTTGGAGATCCTTCGCTTGCGTCTCGGCGATCTGGAGCGCTGCTTTCAATTGCGTCGGCTGCGAGACCTTGGCCAGGGCCGTTCCTTGGGATACGCGCTGGCCGACGTCTACTTCGAGTTCCTGCAAAATCCCGTCCACGCCCGCGCGAACGTGGAGTTGGTCAACTTGCGATTTCTTTAGCTCGTAAAGCGCGCGTTTCTGATCGACATTTGCCTGCTGAACTGCCAGTTGAGCCGGGATCGAATCGGCAAAGGTCTGAACTTCCTTTTGAGCGAGATCGTTCTGCTTGGCGAGTTCCTCCGCCTGCACTTCGGTCGTTCGCACATCGAGGTCCGACTTCAGCCCAAGCTTGCCGAGGCGTTCGAAGGCATCTTTCTGCATTTCGGCCGTCCGATATTGGGAGGAAACGCTGGCTGCCTGCGTGCGCTTGTCCATCAGATCATTCTGAAGCTGCGCCTTAGTCTGTTCGTATGACGCCTGCGCGCCCTTCAATTGATACTGCGCGTCGAGTGCTTCCTGCTGCAGCTGGGGATTCGTCAGGTCGAAGATGATCGTGTTCGCTTTGACCGGCGTTCCCGGCAGCAAATAGCGTTTCTCAACGCGTCCATCGGTTGCAGCCGGAATTACCCACATCGTCTCAGGCACCAGGGTTCCCAAGCCGCGCACTTCGCGAAGCATGGGACCGCGCCTAACCGTGTCGGTCCAGATCGTCGAACGGTCCACGCTCGGCGCCGCAGGCCTGAGCCGCGAAAGAGCTACGGTTATCAGCAAAACGAGTACGAGCCCTCCTCCGGCGTACGTGTAACGTCGAACCTGTTTGCGCCGCTTGGCTTCCGGCCGCGTTATATCCATGAAATTTGACTCACTCGTAACGCAAAGCAACCATCGGATCGACCCGCGACGCGCGCACCGCGGGCAGGTAACATGCGAGCCATGCGACTACGCTCAACACAAAAGCTGTGATTACAAAAACAGCCGGGTCCCAAGGTTTCACACCGAAAAGAAGGCTGCGCATGACGCGAGTAAGCGCCAAGCCACCTGCCGCGCCGATTACGACTCCGATCAGAACGAGAAGCATCCCCTGTACCACAACCATGCGCCGCACGTTCTGTGGACTTGCTCCGAGGGTCATGCGGATGCCGATTTCCGAGGTGCGCTGCTGCACCGAGTAGGCCATCACACCGTAAATTCCAATCGCCGCCAGCAGCAGGGCAATGCCGGCAAAAATCGTCAGCAGGGTCATATTGAATTTCTCGCTGGCGAGTGAGTGCGCGACAACTTCATCCATGGATTGGATTGTGCCGACGGCGAGTCCGCCGCTCGCGTCGCGAAGCTCGCGCGATATTTGCGAAGCAAGGGAGTGCGGCTCGACACGAGTGCGCACCAGCCATTGCATCGGTATGAGGCTGGCGTCGAGGGCTGTAAGCGTATCGTTGACCTGGGCCAGGGGGACGTACATGGTGGGAGACGGATCGAAATTGAGCCCGTCGTCGCGGACATTGCCGACGACTCCGACAATCTCGCGCGGCGAATCGACGAATGCTGCTCCGCCGAAGCCGCCGATGGTGATGCGGGCTCCGATTTCGCCGCCCTTCGGCCAAAACTGCTTGGCCATCGCTTCGTTGATTACGACGACCGGTTCAGCCGGTCCATCATCGCGGTCTGTAAACGTCCTTCCGCGGAGCAGGGGAATACGAAAGACGTCGAAATATCCCGGCGAAACGCTGCGCCAGGATCCTCCGCCCGTGAACGGACCATTTGTCGGCGGCCGGCCCACGATCGTAAATGGAAGCCCATATCCGCCCTCAAGCGGAAGGCAGCAGGCAGCAGCAACGGTTTCGACGCCGGGCAAGCTCTCGATGCGTTCGCGGCCGTTGCGCACGACCTCACTGAGTGCGGACGTCTTCTGAAATCGTGGCCCTCTTAGAGACATATTCATGGTGAGGATGTCGCGACTCTGAAATCCGGGGTTGACGGTGAGCGAATCCTGAAATGAACGTATGAGCAAAGCGGCGCCGGCAAGCAAAATCATGGCCAGGCCGGTTTCGATTACGGCGAGCAACGAGCGCGTCTTGTTGTGGCGGAAACCCGCGCCAACGCGCGCGCCGCCTTCTTTGATGGCGCTGGCCAGATCGGCTTGGGACGCCTTGATCGCAGGAATCACGCCAGCGAGAACGCCAGTGATGATGGAAATCGCGAGGCCAAACAGAAGCACGCGCCAGTCGATCGTGACGGCCGCGGCATGCTGGCCGATCCGCGGAATGTTCCCGATGAATCCGTTCGGATCGCCGGAATTCAAGGTCAGCAGAATGCGCACACCGAAATAGCCGAGGTAGATACCGAGTGCGCCGCCGATCAGGCCAAGCAGGACGCTTTCCGTCAGGATTTGCCGCGCGATTCTGCTGCGCCCGGCACCCACAGCAGCGCGAATGGACAGCTCCCGCTTGCGGAGAGTAGCGCGCGCGAGCAACAAGTTGGCGACATTGGCGCAGGCGATCAGAAGGACAAAAGAAACGGCGCCCAGAAGGACGACGAGAGCCGTACGGACTCCGGCGACGACGGCATCTCGTGCACGTTCCACAGTGAATGATTGCTTCGGGCCCATGGTGTTCGGGTATTTTTTCCGAAACTGCTCGCCAACAACCTTCGTGGCAGCGGCAGCCTGCGCGAGCGTGACGCCTGGCTTGAGCCTTGCCGCGGCAATCATGTCGTTGCCCTGATTATCGGTGTTAGGGTCTGCCTGCATAGGCAGGCAGAGGTCGCCGAGCGCGAGATCAGGGGTGTAAAGGGGCGCCATGACACCGATTACGGTATGCGCAGTTCCGTCGAGGTTGAGGGTTTTGCCCACGATGTTCGGGTCGGACCCGAAGCGGCTCTTCCAGAGCCCACTGCTGATGACAGCGACGGGAGGACCACCCGGAATATCTTCTTCCGCGCTAAATGGGCGTCCCGCAACAAACCCAATGCCAAACAGAGGAAAGAAATTTGCGGAGACTTGCGTGGCGCGCAATTGCTCGGGCTGATCGCCTCCAATCAAGTTAACGCGGAGAGCTCCTGGAAAACCATAGAGCGCGGCCTGATAGAGAACACGGGGCTGGTCGCGCCAAAGCATGAATTTGGGAATCGAAATTACGGGACCAGGTTCGCCGTCACCCCAGTTCTGCATCAGAACGACCATGCGATCGGGATCGGGAGCAGCGAAGGGCTGCAGCAACACTTTATCTACGACAGTAAAGATCGCGGTGGTCGCTCCGATTCCGAGGGCGATGGTGAGGATCGCAACGGCGGTAAATCCGGGATGCTTGCGCAGCATGCGCAGGCCGAAGCGCACGTCCTGAAGCAGCGTATCTAACCACGAAAACGTAGAGCCGCTGGCGTACTCCTCGGCCCGCTCGCTGAGGGTTCCGGCCGCGTCGCTCATAGGGATGGCTTTCTTGAGGCCGCCCGCATGGTTATCTCTGGCCTTCGGTCGTCCTCGATCAGTTTAGGTACGTGGATAGGTACGTTTGGTTGCTTGGATTTGTTCCGCCTCACTCTGTTCTGTCGCTGTTCTGAGGATAGCCCGCCGATAGAAGGCCGGCTCTGCCGCTCAAGTTCCACGGAACATTTCGAGGGCTCGCCCCGTATTTGTTGGCAAGAGGGTGAAGGAGCCTTCGTCAAATGAGACAAACCGATCGAGCGCGCACGCGAGTCGTGGCGGTGCTGTGTTTGCTGGCGGCGGGAACGGTGACTCGGGCAGCCCCTGCCATAGCAGCCCCAGCGGAAAAGTATCTCCACGTGAAGGTTGAAGATCCGAAGAACGGCCAGAGCGTCAATGTCAACGTGACGCTCTCGATGGCCGAGAAGATTTTGCCCGCCATCAACAACCACGACTTGCACGACGGCAAGGTCTGGATTCATGACAGGGAAATGAACGGTGTGGACCTTCTCGCCGTGCTCGATGCCGTGCGGACCGCCCCAGACAACGAGTTCGTCACGGTGAACGACAAGGATTCCAACGTTCGCGTGGCCAAGGCGAATGGAAACATCATCGTTCACGTAAGCGACAAGAAGAACAAAGATCAAAGGGTGGACGTGACGGTTCCCATCAGGATCGTCGACGCTTTGGTTGGCACGGCGAAGAACGACGAACTGGATATTGCAGCTGCGCTGCGAGCGTTGAGTGAAGCGGGCGACGTGTTGTTGGTGACTGAGCAGGACTCGACGCAGCGGGTTCGTGTTTGGGTGGATTCGCGGAATACGCAGGACTAGAGCGACTACAAGCCCACGAAGCTGTCACGGATGAGAGCGGAAACTTTTGGAGTGAAACGATGGTACTGCTTGGGAAGATTGTTCTGGGAGCGGCCGGCGTAGGGCTGGCGGGGGCGGGCGTTCTATGTAGCGACGGTCTCGTCCAGGTGAAAGTGATCGAGAAGGAGCCGTCGGGCCATCACATCGACGTGATCGCTCCGGCGATGCTGGCGCCGATTGCCCTGCACTTAGCGCCGCGGCGGTGTCTGGCGCAGGCGATTCAGGAAATCCGACCATACGTACCGGTCATTCGTGCAGAGCTGGCCGCTTTGCGCGATTCCGAGGACATGGTTTTGGTCGAGGTGAAACAGCCCGGCGAACACGTGGAGGTCTCGAAGTCACGTGGCTCGATTGTTGTGGACGTGGACGACGAAGATAAGTCCGTGCACGTGTCCGCTCCTATTCGAGCGATATCGAGCACGATCGAAGAACTCGCGAGTGCCAACGCGGCCCCGATCTAACAAGCCATATCCTCTGACTCCCCGCGACTAATCGGCACATGCGCTGCGGTGCCCGTTGCCTTCGAGGTTAGCTCGCCCCGCAGATCACGGGCGTAAGACGCTGCGGCGGATGGGGAGCAGTGCACGAAGGCGTGCGTCGCGCAGCCAGATTCCCAGCCAGGCGATCATGCTGGTCGATAGTGGCACCGTAATCGGATAGTAGTATCCAATGCGGGTATAGGACGCGATCGCTCCGCCGAGATAACCTGTGAGAATTACGCAGCCCAAAACGGCGGTGGGCGGAATGATGAACAGGATGATGGCGCCCAGTTGCAGGCATGCGAGGAGCGTGAGCGCGCTATCTGGCCAGCCGATTTGCGCAAACATTTTGAGATAACCGGGATTGTGGGTCAGCTTCCAGTGAGCGCTGGTCCCCACAACGAACACGGGCCAGAGCGAAACAACCCAGCCAATCCAAACCAGCCAACGCCTCTCTTTGGTTTCACGTACTGGGACCGTAACGGCATCCATGCGCGTCTCTCCTTTGGCCTGCGGTGCGGTGCGCGCGCCTGCAGAATCCGGATGTGCAACCGCTCCGACTGTTCGATTTGAATCGTGTGGCGGAGGTAGTATATGCGAAAACCTTCGCTCACGAGTGGTTCGGTAGGGCCGAAGAGATGGAGGTGTCGTTTTCCGCGAGTGACGGATGGCGCGGGGACCGAAACAGGCAGTCCGGCTTCTTGATGCCGTGCCCGCAACCCGTCAAACATTTCCAATCGGCGGCGACAACCGCTTAGTCGCTTTCAGTGAGGACGCGCGACCGTTCATAGCCCAGAGCTGTGTAATAGACAGCTCGATCGAAGAAATGACCGATGAGCCGATCAAGCTCCTGCCTTCTGTAAAGCTCGATGGCCGAATCCGCTATCGTGGAAGCGTCAAGGTCGTCAATCAACCGCTGCTTTGTTACCGTCAGCGCCCAGAGAACTTCGCTCAAGGGGATGCCTTCTGTGCAGCGTCTCTCTCCGAGTTCGTTGTACCAGGACTGAATGACGGCGTCGGTTTTTTCCCACAACCAGCGGCCCAGATTCTGGTAGACCTCGTTCACCCGATAGTGGAGTTCACCATAGGGAAGCTTGCGGTAAGAGGTAGTTTGCTGACTGGTTTGCAGCTTGTTGACGGTATCGCGGGTAAGACGATCGGCATGGGCCTCGACAATCGTGGTCAAGCGGCCAGACAAGTAATGAGATTCGCGCAGCATACCGTTCTTTTCCTTCCAGCTACTGGAATATATTCATATCGTACTACGATATATTAGATGCCAAGAAGCAAATATGGTTCGAGGCTCGGCGCACCTTAACAATCAAGGGGCGAGGAGGGTCTCGAAGGGGTCGTCAGGGCCCCCCCGCTCACAAGCCGAATATGACTTTTGATGTGCGCACCAGCGTCGCTTGACACGACACCAATGCGAGCCGATGGCTGCTGCAGCGCCTTTTCACAGAGGACTTGAGCGACTATAATCCTGTGACTTTCTCGCCATGCTCAAAGCGTTCCGCACCCTGCTGGTCACCGTTGCCATCGCAACGCCAGGTTTGGCGATCGCGCACCATTCGCGCGCAATGTTCGATCAAACGAAGCAGATCACACTCGTGGGGACGGTGAAAGAGTTTCAGTGGACGAATCCTCATTGCTGGATTCAGGTGGTGGTGCCCGATCCGCAAAACCCGCAAGCTGCTCCGGTCGAGTGGGGAATCGAGATGGGCGCTCCGGTGGAGCTGATGCGCAAGGGATGGAAGCCGGTGAGTTTGAACGCGGGCGACAAGGTCAGTATTGTCATCAATCCGCTGCGCGACGGGCAGCATGGCGGGCTCGTGGTCGCCGTAACAGGCCCGGACGGGAAAATCATCGGCCATCCCGCGCCGTTAGAGAAACCTGCTACGGCAGGCGGTTCCTCGGAGACATCCAAGTGACAGCGAACTTCACCGGCGGATTTGTGACGTGCAGGGCGGCCGCGGCGATTGCGGTCGTGCTGCTTGGAGGCTGTCTCTTTCCGGCACGAGCGCAGGTTTCTTCGAAGGAGCGCATCAAAGCGTTCGCGAAGCTTCCCGATTGGTCGGGGATCTGGGAGCTCGATGCTTTCGTCGGACAATCCGATGGCCAGCAATTCAGCGAAGAGGGCCAGCGCAAGTTGAAGGAGTATGCGGCGGAGCTGCGGCCTTCATTCACCCCCGAATATCAGGCAAAGTACGATGAGATTCTAAAAAAAATCGAAGCCGCCGTTGCTGCCGACCCGGACCACCCGCCGGCGACGCATCAGCCGCTCTGTGAGGCGCCTCCTTTTCCTGCGACGTCATCGCCGGGAATGTTCGAGTGGCGCATCACGCCGGAGGAGACCACTTTCATCAGCACGGTAGGCGCGGTGCGCCACATCTACACGGATGGCCGCTCACACCCTCCGAAAGACGAGCTATGGCCGACACTGATGGGCGACTCCATTGGGCATTGGGAAGGCGATACGCTTGTTGTCGATACGATCGGCACAAGAAAGCAACTCTATTCGGGCCAGCTTTCCGGGTTTTTCTATCCCATGAGCGACCAACTGCACTTCACCGAGCGCATGCGGAGGGTGAGCCGAGACGTGATGGAGATCGACTATACGGTTGAAGACCCGATCGCTTTGACCAAGCCGATTCACGCCGTGATCCGGCACGCGCTTGTCACGGATTTCAATCGCATGATCGAAGAGACCGATTGCGATCAGAACGAACGGGATCCGATCGTGAACGGGCGCTTCACGACCGTCACGCATTGAGCTACGGCTGCCCAATAACGTCTCACGTCGTGATGAAGTGCGGGGTGAACGCGCGGCGATAGCCGCACCGCTAGTCCTGTTTTGTGAAGGAAAACTTGACGGTGCGTGGGGGAGCGGGAGTGCTGCTGGCGGCGCCACCACTACTAGCCTGACCGCCTCCCGCTTGACTGCCACCATTCTGAGCACCGCCGGCCTGACCGCCTTGACCCGGGGTGCCGCGTGGAGGGCCTCCGCTGATCACCATGTCGTTGGTGTAATGCTTGCCGTCCGGAGCGAGCGTCCAGACATCATGAAACTTCCGGCCGTTGGGCATGGTGGTGTCGCAGGTTAGGACATTGCCTTCCATCTTGCCGGTGACTTTCGAGCCGGCCCACATTCCCGTGTCCATGGTGACTTCGCTGCCGTCGGTCGGATATTTGCGAATGATCGTCAATTCCGGACCGCCGTTGCGGCCGGGCTGCAATTCGGTCATGACGATAACGTTGCCTTGGAGCTCGAGCTTGCGCGTCATCGTCGGCGTGCCCGGATCACTTTTCCAGTTTCCAACGAAGCCTTGGGGGCCTTGCGCGAAGACAGGCAAGGCGATCAACAGAAAAATTGCGGAGGATACTAGTTTCTTCATGGCGGTCCTTCCCGATTGTGACTGCTTCCCGGAAAGATACTTTATCACGGCCGCGGCAAACGTCCACAGCCGGCAAGCGATGAGCACAGTCCCGCCGGATGTTGTAAGCTAATGCCATGGACGAGAAAATTCGCAAGAGCGATAAAGAGTGGCGATCGCAGCTAACGAACGAGCAGTATCACGTCACGCGGCAGAAGGGAACTGAGCCGCCGTTCACCGGCGAATACGAGAACACGGAAACGCCAGGAACCTACACCTGCGTCTGCTGCGGGCAGCCCCTGTTCAGTTCGGACGCGAAGTATCATTCGGGGTCAGGATGGCCGAGCTACACGCAGCCAGTTGCAGCCGAGAATGTGACGATGGAACGCGACGCGAGTCATGGGATGGTGCGCACTGAGGTGATGTGCAGCCGATGCGATGCGCATCTGGGTCACGTCTTTGAAGACGGGCCGCGTCCGACGGGGCTTCGATTCTGCATCAATTCCGCGGCGCTACGCTTAGATCCAGAGAAGAAGTAGCTAGGCTGGCTTCCTCCCTTTCGAGATCGACGCACAGGCTGCTAGTGATCGATGAAAATGACTTCGGGATGGCTGGCGCCTGCATCGAGCGAGATTGCGCGGCTGCTCGTTGAAGACACCCCGTAGAAAACGAGATTCACGGGGAAGCCGATCGGGCCATTGGTGGTCATGGTGCCGCGCCCGTCTGGTGCAACAGCATTGATCGTGGCCGAAAAAGATTGATTGAGGTTTGGGTTTCCATCCGGATGCGCCGTACTTGGAGGATCGTACTCGTCGATGACTCCGGTGATGGTGCCTGTGCCGGGCGAACTGACCTGGCCGAGGACGTTTGTGACGTTTGTTTCCGCAATGAACGGCGCGCTGATCGTATAGCCGCCCTGAATTGACCCCGGAGTTTGCTGTTCGAGAAGACCGGTCGTTACTCCGGCGTCGCTGCCGGTCAGGAAGCCTGTTCCGGGAGCAGTCAGATAAGCCGCGACCACACGCGAACCGAGGCTCGAGAAGGCAACGCGGCCATTCGAAGCAATCGTGCAGGTTCCAGAGAATGATGGCGAGGGGGACGTGACAGTCCCAGCGACATTCTCATCATAGGCAAGCGTCGCCGCTGTTCCGCCGTCGCAGGATGTCGCAGACAGCAGACCGGCTAAGACGCTGGCATTTCCGCTACTCAGTCCTGTTCCCGTCACGACGCTGGTTCCCACCGACGTTGTAGTGAACGGGGATGTCGTCTGCTGTAGAAGCATTTCGCCGCCGATGCGATAGAAAATCGAGCCTTTCGCGTTCGTGGTGTTGTCGACTTCGAGCACGAAAATATCGGAAGACGAAAGGAAATGGTAAACGAACGTCAATGTCACCGCGGATGTATTCGGCACCTCGAAAGTTAGCTGCAGCAGTCCACGGTTACCCGAGACAAATGTGAACGTTCCCGTGATCGGCTGAGAGCCGTACTTTCCGGCGTCGTTGAAATCGGAGGTCCCGGGCGTGAGAGTTGCGCCCGACCCGGTTGCGGTCATAACGCCCGTAAGAGCCGTCGACATGTCCGACATATCGCGTCCAGTGAACTGAAACGCGTAATTTCCGCTGAAGGCCGCGGTCGAAAAATTGGAGCCGGTTACCAGCTTGGCGACTCCTTCACCGTGGGTCGCAAATGTGTCCGTATTCGTGGTGGTGGAGTCGTTCTGGAAAAAGCGGATGCTACCGTCGGACTCCATTACTAAGTTGTAGTCCGTAATTAGCGTGGCCGATGTGTTGGGATTCGTCGCGATGATTTCAAGGGTGCCGCGGCCGTCCGTCCCAATCGAATAGGTCCCAACCAAGGGCTGGCCCGTGATTACAGCGGCATTGTGGCTGCTGTCCTCGCGATTACTATCGGCTGTGCCTGCCGTGATGTTGCCGCTGCCATCCGCGGTAAATGTTCCAATGATGAGCACAGATCCGTTCGTGTCGAAACCTCTAAAAATGTAGGAATACTGGCCCTGGAACAGAATATTCCCGCTGGTAGAGCCCGGGTTGACGGCAATCGTGAAGGTGCCCGTACGCGTTTGCGGGGTCACCTCCGAATCAGCCACTTGGACGGTAAACGTGCTGGTATTGGCGAGAATCGGAGTGCCGGAGATACCCGCCGCACTGTTGCTAAGCGACGCGAAATTCAATCCTGACGGAAGCAGTCCTTGAGTGATGGTCCATTTGTAGGGCAGGACGCCGCCAGTGGCCTGCAAGGAGGTGTTGTAGGCCGTCGCGGTCGTGCCTTGGGGCAATGTCGCAGCGGTGGTGATCGTGAGGGGCGCCGGCTGTGATATCGAGAGGCTGATCGTGGCCGAAACTACTTGGCCAGGAGACGGCAGGGAAGAATCCTGCACTTGAACCTGGAATGTATAGGGAGTGCCGACGGGCGAAGCCGTGGTTGGAACGCCTGTAATTTGACCTGTGTTCTGATTCAGCGCGAGACCAGGCGGGAGCGTGCTGCCGGGGAGCAGACTCCAAATGAAGGGAGTGACACCTCCGGTTGTCACAATCGCGGCGCTGTATTGCGCGTTGGTAAATCCTGCTGGAAGCACGCTGGACGTGATCTTCAACACCGGCGCAGGGGCAATGTAGATGGAGTATGCCTGCGTGGAAGGCGCGGGGCCCGTTATACCGGGCTGCGTAATGGTGTGATCTGTGAGCGAAACGGTGAAATTCGATTGGCCCGATCCGCATGGGGTTCCGACGATCTGGCCCGAGGTCTGATTCAATTTCAAACATTGCGGCAGGGATCCGCTCGCAACCGTGAATATGTAGGGAGACACTCCGCCGGTGACTCCAAGTGTGACGCTGTAGGGCGAGCCATTTCCGCCGTTCGTTAGCGTGCAGGTCGCGATCGATTGCACGCAAGGCGTCGAGAAAGTCGGAGCAAGAACGACGCTGATCGTGACGGTGGTAGTGACAGATGTTTGCGCGACGGACGTTGCAGTAAGCGTTGCGCTGACGGCTGCGGAGACACTGGCGGGCGCCTGGTAAGTGACAGAGAGAGGAGTCGCGTTCGCGAGCGTGCCGCAGCCGGAACCGGAGCAGCTCGAACCGGTGAGCTTCCACGTGACGCCGCGATTGTTGATGTCGTTCGCCAGGAAGACTGTGAAATTGATGGCGCCGCCCTCGTCGACTGACTGCGCAGTACTGGGGCTGAGTTGAATGGTAATGGCATTGCCGCCCCCGTGGCAGCCAGCCAGGAGCACCAAGCCCAAACAAGCCAGAAGCAGCGACGGGAAGTGGCGGAATATCAGGAATGCGCTTTTGTGCGGCCGCTGTGCGGTCATGCCACCACCGAGAATTGCATCATCCAATTCGCTCCGCTGCGGCGCATCGTGTAGGTATGGACATAGGGTGCCTTATGCCCCAAAACTACTCTGGATTGTTTTGGACACGCCCAGAGCGAAGCGGGAATCTCTCTTCCCGTCAGCTTCCGAACCGAACAACCAAACGTGTTGAATAACAAAACGGTTCGGGAGTGTCAACGCACATCTCCCAACGTATTGGAAGATCGTGTCTTGTGGATGCGGTTTGTGGCAAGGCCGTTGCCTCGTCGAGGGCATCTTGTGTAGGCAAATCCCGACGAAGCCTGACGCGGTCGCCTCGGTGTTATCGCTGTTGATGGCGTGGCATAATGCCGCGGCTTAATGAGGGACACATGAGCACAAATTTGCCGAGAGCCATTCTAGATGCTGCCGATATATCCGCAATCACTCAACTCATACTGCGCGAGCGCGAAAGTCGCGATTTGGCGCGCTGGGATACGTTGCGGGCCTGCTATTTCCCGGATTCGACGGTGCGCGTGAGCTGGTTTCGCGGCAGCGGTCCCGATTTTGTGAGCGGCTCGATCGAGATGTTCCGGCGCGGCATGAAGGCAAAGCATCGACTTTCGCCGGTTCTCGTCAATTTGTCCGGAAATCGGGCTGTCGCGAGTTTGGGCGGGATTATAGATGTGCCGATGACGCTGAAGGGCGTGGAGATGAATCTTTCGAGTTACACGCGATTTCTCTATCGAGTGGAGCGGCGGAACGAAAACTGGGGGATCGTCAGTTTCGATGCGATTTACACGCGCGACGAGCTCACACCGGCAATCCCCGGCCGATCGATTTCGATCGATGCCGAGGAGCTTAAAGCGTTCAGGCCTTCGTATCGGATGTTGTCTTATTGCCTAGCAACCCAGGGCTATTCGGTCGATTCCAATCTTGCGGGCGACGATCGTCCGGATCTCGTCGAGGAACTAAACCGACGGCTTTCCAGCTGGGCGGGCAGCGAATAACGCGCGACCCGACTCTTGGCACACGCGTTCGTTTCAGATGGATTTCGTTGATCCGAAATTGACCAAGTAGTTGTAACTGGGAACGGATTTTTAGTATAACTTTTTGTTCTTCGGTACGTCTTATTTCTTGTTGACCTGCTGTGGAGGGAAGCATTGATAGAAGTTCAGGACCTGACCAAAGCCTATGGCTCGGTCACGGCAGTTGACCACGTCTCTTTCAGCGTAAACAAGGGCGAAATTCTCGGTTTTCTCGGGCCAAACGGCGCGGGCAAGACCACAACGATGAGGATCTTGACCGGGTTTATGCCGGCCACTTCCGGGACGGCGCGCATCGCGGGATACGACGTGTTCGATGATTCGCTCGAAGTGCGCCGCCACATCGGATACTTGCCCGAGGCACCGCCGATCTATCCAGACATGACAGTCGAGACCTATCTCGATTTCGTGCTGCGCATCAAGAATATCCCGGCGGAGAAGCGAGCCGCGCGAATTGACGATGCGCTGAAAAAAACGAATTTGGTGGACAAGCGGCACGAGTTGATCAAGAGGCTCTCGCGCGGTTACAAGCAACGAGTGGGACTGGCGCAAGCGCTGGTGCACGATCCCGACGTGATCATTCTGGATGAGCCTACCGTGGGGCTCGATCCGAAACAGATCATCGAAGTCCGAAACTTGATCAAGGGCCTCGCGGGCAGCCACACAATCATTCTTTCGACGCACATCTTGCCGGAAGTGAGCATGACGTGCGATCGCGTGGTGATCATAAATAAGGGGAAAATTGCAGCCATTGACACGCCGCAGAATCTGACCAGCCAGCTGAAAGGCGGTCAACGAGTGCGGGTGGATGCGCAGGCGCCGGAGAAGCAGTTGAGGGAAACGCTGGCGCAGATTCCGGGGGCGCGAAACGTGCAGGTGACCGCGGCAGGGAACGACGGCCACGTGATCGCGACAATCGAGGCCGATCCGGGCAAGGATGTGCGCAGCCAAGTGGCAGCGAGCGTGGTGCAGAAGGGCTGGCTGCTCTACGAGCTTCGCGGCGTCAGTCTCAGCCTCGAAGAGATTTTCCTCCAACTCACGACAGACGACGCGGCTCACGCCGAGGCGTCTTAATCCCAAGATCAACGGGGGGACGGAAGGGAATGCGCAGTCTGTACGCGATCTATCGCAAGGAAATGGGGCAGTACTTTGTGTCTCCGATCGCCTACGTGGTGGTGGGAGTTTTCCTGGTTCTCGCGGGATTTTTCTTCGACCGGATACTTCAATTTTTCATCCAGAATTCGCTGCAAGCCGAGATGCAGGCGATGCAGTACGGCGTGCCGCCGCAAATCGATGTGCCCGGCGAGGTGATGCGGAACTTCTTCGGGCTGATTTCGTCATTGATCTTGTTCATCACGCCGATCTTGACGATGGGAATCTACGCCGAGGAGCGGAAGCGCGGCACGATGGAGCTATTGATGACGTCGCCGGTGACCGAGACGCAGATCGTGCTCGGAAAATTTCTGGCGTCGCTCACGCTCTTCGCAATCATGCTGTTTCCGACCGCGGTGTACATCGTCTTCATGTGTTTTGAAAGCACGCCCAGGCCACCGTGGGGACTGGTGCTGGCCGGATATTTGGGAGTGCTGCTACTCGGAGGTAGTTTGCTGGCGCTGGGCCAGTTCATTTCGTCTTTGACAGAAAACCAAATCATCGCAGCCGTGCTCACTTTCGGAGCTTTTCTGCTGCTTTGGGTACTGGATTTGGGCGCGCAGGGCGCGGGCAGCACGCTAGGGCAGGTGCTGCAATATCTCTCGGTAATTCGGCACTACGATGATTTCACGCGAGGGATTATCGACACGTCAGCGATCGTGTATTACGCCAGCTTTCTTTTCATTTTCATTTTCTTGACCGTGCGATCAGTGGACTCGATGCGTTGGCGGCGAGCCTGAGCATTTGGCGCTGTGATTTGATCTCGAGAGATCACGAGGAGATTCGGTAATGCGGTGGAACCGGCAGCAGTGGAGCGAATTAGCGGCAAGCGTTGGCGCCGCCTGCTTGATCGCGGGCTACTTGCGCTATTCGATCCAGGACGAGTGGCTGCCGCTGAACAAAGGTTTGCTGATTGCGGGCGGAGTGCTGCTTCTGGCCGCGATCGTTGGTGGATTTGGCGGCATCGTGCGCTTTTTCTCGCGACGGTCTTCGAAGCTCGGCACCAATACCGTCGTGCTAGCCCTCGCTGTGATCGCCATCCTGGTGGTCGCGAATTACTTGAGTTTTCAGCATCATCATCGCTTCGATTTGACCAGCGAAAAACTCTACACGCTGTCTCCGCAGACGAAGAATGTGGTTTCCGGGTTGAAGACGGATGTCGATATCGTGCGGTTCGCCAAGCAGCCGGACGCGCAGCTCGACGATTTGATGACGGAGTACAAGAACGTTAGCTCGCATGTGAAGTTTCGAAATGTGGATCCCCAGGAACGGCCGGAAGTGGCGAAGCAGTACAACGCGCAGCACATGGGGGACGTAATTGTCGCGTCGGGCACACGGCAGGAACCGATTCAGCAGAATCCTGAAGGCGGAATAACAGAAGAGGACGTCACGGGCGCGATTCTCAAAGTGACGCGCGCGAAAGTGAAGACGGTCTGCTTCGTGACGGGCCATGGCGAGAAAGCCCTGAGCGACACGTCTGCGAGGGGTTATTCGCTGGTTGACCAGGGACTGAAAAGGGAAGCCTACAAAACCGACTCAATCAATCTAGTGTCGAGCAACGGCGTGCCATCCGAATGCGATGTCACAGTGATTGCGGGGCCGACTCAGTCGCTTTTCCCGCAGGAAGCGGCGCTGGTCGCGAAGTATCTTGATGGCGACGGGAAAATGTTGATTGAAGTCGATCCCGAAACCGATCCGAAGTTGGACGATGTTTTCAAGGCGTGGAACGTCAATGTGGGTACCAACGTCGTTGTGGATGCGAGCGGCGTGGGGCGTCTTTTCGGAACCGGTCCTGCGGTGCCATTGGTGGTTGATTACGGCGACAGCCCCATCACGAAGAACCTTCAGGGCGGGATGACGTTTTTCCCGCTAGCACGGACAGTTTCAATCGCGGATAAATCGAAATCCGATCCACAGGCGATCGAGCTGCTGAAGACCTCACCACGAAGTTTCACGATTCCAAATTTGAAACAGAAGGAAGTGAAGTTTGATGCGAAAACGGACACGCCGGGGCCGCTGTCCCTAGGAGTCGCCGCAAACAAGAAATCCGGCGACGTGAGTTCGCGACTGGTTGTGCTGGGCGACTCCGACTTTGCCGCGAATCAATGGATCACGCTGCAGCACAATGGCGACCTATTCTTCAATACGATCGACTGGCTGGCGCAGGATGAAAACTTGATCTCGATTCGCCCGAAGTCGGCGACGAACCGGCGTGTGAGTATGACGGAGGGCGCGGCGTCAGGGCTTCGCTGGCTCGACCTTATATTCTTGCCGGGAGTCGTGATAATCGTGGGCATCGGCATCTGGTGGAAGCGACGCTAGAAAGTTCTTGAAACAAAATCATGATCAAGAAATCCACTCTAATCGTGCTGGTCTGCGCCGCGATCCTGGTGGGGGGACTTTACTTCTACCAGCAGCATGAAGCGAAGGAAAACAGCGCACCAAAGGAAACGTCCAAGCCTGCGTTTACTTTTCAGCCGGACGATGTGACGTCGTTTTCGCTGAGTCATCCGGCCCAGCCCAAAGAACCCACCACTCAATTCGAAAAGAAGGGCGGGTCGTGGGAAATTGTCCAACCGGTGCAGACGGCAGCGGATCAATCTACTGTGCAAGGAATCGTCGATCAGGTCGCCGAGTCGCGTGTTGAACAAACAGAACCTGGATCGGCCGACCGTCGCAAGGTTTACGGGCTTGACCCGCCGCAAACCGCCATCGAACTGCAGCTGAAAAATGGCGCTAAGCACACGTTGCTCTTGGGCGATAAGGACTTTACGGGCGACTCCGTCTACGCGCTTGCAGACGCCAGCCAAAGCGTTTCACTATTGCCGATTTCGCTTTCGACGAGCACCGGCAAATCGCTCGATGACTTGCGGGATCGCAGCGTGCTCAACGTCCAGAGCAGCGACGTGACCTCCTTTGTTCTTAAGAATCCTTCCGGCGAGCTGACGGCGGATCTAAATAAAGATCAATGGAAATTCACGAAACCTGAGGATGCGATCGCCGACAAGAACGCGATCGACCTACTCGTCTCGGGCGTCACGAACGGCAAGATGACAACCGTGGTCAGCGAGAAGCCGGAAAATCTTGGCAAATATGGGCTGACAAATCCTTCGATAGAGTTTACGGCGACAACGAACAAGGGCGCAAAAACGACGTTGGTTGTCGGAAAGAAGGAAGGCCAGGAGTACTACGCGCGCGATTTGTCGCGCCCCATGGTCTTCCGCGTCAATGATGACCTCTACAAGAAACTTACGGAGAAGTTCGGCGATCTGCGCGACAAGAAGGTGATGCATTTCGATGCGGAGGACATCGGCCAGGTTCAGATCGAAAACAAGAACGGCACGATTTCGTTAGCCCGCAAGAAGGACAACCAGGACGAATGGGCCATTCAGTCGCCGGACAACTTGAAAGGTAAGTCAGCGGCCAGTTGGAAATTTCTCGACCCGATTTCAAACTTGCAGGCAGACGAAGTAATCGATCATCCGCCGGCGAGTCTTGCGGCTCAGGTTGCGAAGCCGGAAATCAAGGCCACACTGACGAAAAAGAACGGCGGGACACTAACGTTGACAATTTCGAAGGCGTCCGGCGATTTCGTCTACGCGCAGTCCAGCGACAGTCCTGCACTGTATAAGTTGAAGAAGCAGAGTGTCGACGATCTGAATTTT
>Ga0187783_10000087_pt1 | contig 70673 bp, 61 predicted proteins | sample 1015_SJ02_MP02_2_FD_132471 | JGI IMG/M metagenome (GOLD analysis project Ga0187783, IMG submission 132471) | Tropical peat soil microbial communities from peatlands in Department of Meta, Colombia - 1015_SJ02_MP02_20_MG | ecosystem: Environmental > Terrestrial > Soil > Wetlands > Peat | place... | reverse complement strand
GCGGCGTTGCTGCGTCAGGCTTTCGCCCATTGCGCAAGATTCCCCACTGCTGCCTCCCGTAGGAGTCTGGACCGTGTCTCAGTTCCAGTGTGGCCGATCATCCTCTCAGACCGGCTACCGATCTTTGCCTTGGTGAGCCGTTACCTCGCCAACTAGCTAATCGGCCGCGGATCCCTCTTCTGGCGCCTTGCGGCTTTGAGGACAGCAGCATGTGCCACCGTCATGTTATGCGGTATTAGCCCAACTTTCGCTGGGTTATTCCCCACCTGAAGGAAGGTTATCCACGTGTTACGCACCCGTTCGCCACGCGCCCATCCGATGTATTGCTACACCGAACTGCGCGTTCGACTTGCATGTGTTAAGCACGCCGCCAGCGTTCGCTCTGAGCCAGGATCAAACTCTCGTTTGAAACTGGTGCACCCGATTTCGTCTCCTCCCTCCGCATCGCAATAAGTATCGATGCCCGGGTGGATGATCTCGGGGCGAACTGTTGAATCGCTCGGTTCTCAAATACCGATCCGCGTGCTCGTGCACACGAATCGTTAAACCAAACGGGTTCTGGCTTGTATCATCCGATTGTCAAAGAGCAGGTACTCCCAGGCCAGCTGGAAGGAAACCACGAACAAACGCTGATTTTACACGACCGAAACAGGATGTCAATAGAAGTCTTTACACGCTGGGTAGAGCCCATCGTCGGAGCAAGGCGGTCAGACCCATCGATGCTACGTTATGATTCGAAAGGGCTGAAATGGCACGCACGATTCTCGAGCGAACGCTGGTGGCAACCATCATTGCACTTGGCACCCTGTATCTTGCCGACTACGCCACCCTGCGTTATCGCATCGCGCGAGGCGGCTTGGCGGCGGCCACCGGAACGGTCACCATCCTGTACGGTACGCCACTGAAGAACGGCCAGGTTGATATCTTCTGGGACCAGCCAGCAACCGAGACGTGTGTGCGGTCCATTTTCCCACACCTCGGCTATCTGCCTTGCTGGTACGCCAGAGGTCACGCAACCAAACTGATCACCGAAAACGTCCTCCCTCCGCCCTAAGCCGGAGTCCCCAATGTCCATCGTGGTGACCTAAGCCACGCGACAACGTGATATGGATCACAGCCGATTATGCGGGCCTCGTCCAGTGTGTAGCAGGAGGCCAGAAAATGAAAACCGCCGAACTCGCCACCCCCGCTGCGGTACACACCATTCTTTTCGCGACAGATTTTTCAGACTCGGCCCAAAGGGCCCAATCCTACGCAACCGGACTGGCCAACCGCTTTCGTGCCAAGCTGATTGTTGCACACGCGAACGAACCTCCCAACTACGGCCTTCGGCCTGAGAACTGGCGTGCCGCAAACGAGCAGGCGGCCGCCAAGATGCGAGGGCTGGAAACCGCGTTTGGGAAAGCCTTCCCCGGTTTCCAGAGCGATTTCTTTGTCGACGAAGGAAGTGCCTGGCAGGTTGTCGAATCGCTTCTGGGTAGGCGCAAGGTGGACTTGATTGTGGTGGGCACGCGAGGTCGCACCGGCATGGGAAAGCTCCTTTTGGGCTCGCAGGCCGAGGAAATCTTTCGCCGCGCACCCTGTCCTGTGCTAACGGTGGGGCCGCACGCGGTGCCGATGAAAGGCGCAGAGGGCGAGCTGGGCGAGGTTCTCTACGCCACCGATTTTAGCCCAGAGTCGCGTGCCTCGGCACCGTTCGCCGTGGCCTTAGCGCTGATGCTTCAGGCGCATTTGAATCTGCTGCACGTCGTCGAGGAAGCACAGACATACGAGTTGGTCCGCCCGGAGGAAGTGCTCACTTCCTCGAAGAGACTGCTGGCCAGCCTGGTACCCGAAGAGGCGCATTTCTGGAGGGAGCCGCATTGCTTCGCCGAGCGAGGTGAGCCGACCGAGAAGACTCTGGAAGTGGCCGAGCGTGTTCATGCGGGGCTGATCGTGTTGGGCGTTCGCAAGCCGGCCGGAATGCTTGGCGCGACAACACACTTGGGAACCGGCGTCGCCTACCAGGTGGTCTGCTCCGCCGCGTGCCCGGTCTTGACCGTGCGTGGCTAGACCGATTGTGGCGGCAGCAACGTGGCTGAACATGTGCGTAGGAGGCAGACCATGACACAAACAACGAACGGTGTGCGCGTCGCAATCAACAACATTCTTTATCTGACGGATTTCTCGCAGCCGTCGGAGGCGGCATTGCCGTTTGCAGCGGCGATCGCCCGAGAGTACGGGGCAAAAGTGTACGCCTTTCATGCCCTGATTCCGGCGGTGTACACCTACACGACGCCGGAAACGGCAACGGCCGCATTGGATGCGCAGGAGGATGACGCGCAAGCGAACATGCAACGCGTCAATGCCCAACTCTCCGGGCTGACGCATGAAACCATTGTCGAACGCAACACCGGTGTTTGGCCCGCCGTTGAGAACGCCATCAGAGAATATGCGATCGATCTGATCGTCGTTGGAACGCACGGGCGCACGGGAGCGCAAAAGCTGCTCATGGGTTCTGTCGCAGAGGAGATTTTTCGCAGGTCCCACGTTCCGGTGCTCACGATCGGCCCAGGCGAGAAACATGGCGCGCACCGAGGTGCGAGGTTTCACCATGTACTGTTTGCAACAGACTTCTCAGAAGAATCTCTGGCGGCTGCTCGGTATGCGTTATCGATGGCTCAGGAAAACGAAGCTCGACTCACCCTTTTGCACGTGATGAAGGGCCCAGAGTCATTCGACAAAGCTGCTGAGGATAGCGTATCGAGCGCTAGCTTCCGACTGCACGAAATCGTCCCAGAGACAGCCGAATCCTGGTGCCGTCCGGACGCCTTGGTTCGCTTCGGAACGGCTGCAGAGCGGATTCTCGAGGTCGCCCGGGAACGCGACGCGGACTTGATCGTCCTCGGTGTGCGAGGCAATCGGGGAGTACCGGGCGCGGCCACTCATCTGGAGCGAACCACGGCTCACAAGGTCGTCGTCTACGCTCCCTGCCCGGTTCTCACCGTCCGTGGGTGAGGCGCGCGAACTTGTCAAAACCGCTCGGGCGGCTGATAGTGTGGGTGTGGGTTCACCTAGCCTGCCGCGGGAGGCGCTTGGCCCCCCGCCTGAACGCCGTCTGGTGAGGCGCGCCTCGCTGGACGGCATTTTTCACCCCCGTTCTGTCGCTGTGATTGGCGCGACAAACCGCGAAGGCAGTGTGGGCCATTCCACACTTCAAAACCTCATCGATTCGCCTTTTCAGGGAAGGATTTATCCGATCCATCCGCGTCAACAGGAGATTTCGGGCCGGCGCGCGTACGCTCGAATCGGCGAGATTCCCGAACGCGTCGATCTAGCCGTCATTGTCACCCCGGCTGCGACCGTTCCCGGGATTGTCGGCGAGTGCATCTCCGCAGGCGCCCGTGGTGCGGTCATTATCTCGGCAGGATTTCGCGAGCAAGGGGTGGAAGGAGAAGCTCTCGAAGGACAAATTGCCGAGCAGCTCAGCCACAGCCCCTTACGCGTCGTGGGGCCGAACTGCCTCGGCGTGATGAACCCGATGATTGGACTGAACGCCACCTTTGCCCAGAGGACGGCACTGCCGGGCAACGTGGCGTTTCTCAGCCAGAGTGGCGCCTTGCTCACGGCCATCCTGGATTGGAGCCTCAGCGAGCGGGTGGGATTCAGCGCCTTCGTGTCGACGGGTTCGATGCTCGACGTTGGATGGGGCGACCTGATCGACTACTTCGGTGATGATCCGAAGACCGAGAGCATTCTGATCTATATGGAGTCGGTCGATGACGCGCGATCGTTTCTATCTGCGGCGCGCGCCGTGGCCATGAGCAAGCCGATCATCGTTATCAAGGCGGGACGTAGCGAGGCAGCCTCCAAAGCAGCTTCCTCGCACACGGGCGCGCTGACCGGCAGCGACGAGGTATTTGATGCCGTGCTGCGGCGCTGCGGCGTCGTTCGGGTCGCGAGCATCTCCGACGTGTTCTACATGGCCGAGGTGCTAAGCAAGCAGCCGCGTCCGCGCGGGCCGAGGCTTGTCATTGTCACCAATGCAGGAGGACCGGCGGTGCTGGCGACCGATGCGCTCATCGCGGAAGGTGGCGAGATCGCGACCCTTTCCGAGGCGTCCCGGAAGGCCCTGGACGAGCTCCTACCTCCGTTTTGGAGCCATGGAAACCCGATCGACGTCCTCGGAGATGCTGATTCCGAACGGTACGCGCGCGCCATCGAAATCGCCGTCAACGACCCCGGCAGCGACGGTCTATTAGCGATCCTGGCACCACAAGGGATGACCGATCCCACAAGGGTGGCCAAGCAGTTGGCGCCATATGCCAAAGGCCACGGCAAGCCACTGCTGGCGAGTTGGATGGGAGGTGAGTATATCGAGGCCGGCGAGGCAACCCTGAACACTGCGGGAATTCCCACCTTCTCCTATCCGGACACGGCAGCGCGGGTCTTCGTCAATATGTGGCGCTACACCTATCATCTTCGCGGACTCTACGAAACTCCCGCCATTGCGGACGACCCAAGCGCTGCGGGCGAGCGGGCCCGAAAGGCGGGTGAAATCCTCGCTTCGGTACTCGCACAGGGAAGGGCGCTGCTCACCGAAGTCGAATCCAAACAGGTGTTGGCTCTCTACGATATTCCCACAGTCACGACGAAAGTGTCCTTGAGCCCGGACGAAGCTGTTCAGGCAGCTTGCGCAATCGGATTTCCCGTTGTGTTGAAACTCTTCTCCAGCAAAATCACGCACAAGACCGATGTTGGCGGCGTGAAGCTCGATCTCATGAGCCCGGACGCTGTGCGACGGGCCTACAGCGAGATCGAATACAGCGTGACATCCGAAGCCGGAGCTGACAGTTTCCAGGGTGTCGCGGTTGAGCCCATGGTGCGTCAACAGGGCTTCGAGTTGATTGTGGGCAGCAGCGTGGATCGGCAATTCGGCCCAGTCATTCTCTTTGGCTCCGGAGGCCAGTGGGTGGAGGTGTATCGCGATCGCGCACTGGGCCTGCCGCCGCTCAATACGACTCTGGCACAGCGATTGATGGAGCAAACCAAGGTGTACGGTGCCATGAAGGGAGTTCGCGGCCGAAAGCCAGTCCATTGGGAGGCGTTGGAGGGCGTGCTGGTCCGATTCAGTTACATCCCCGTCGAACTGCCACGGATCAAAGAAATTGAGATCAACCCGCTGCTTGCTTCGGCCGAAGGCGTAATGGCCCTAGACGCTCGCATCGTGCTTTTCGATGCCGGGACACCTGGTTCGGCCCTGCCGCGTCCGGCGATTCGCCCCTATCCGACCCAATACGTGTCGCCTTGGACTATGCGGGACGGCCGACACGTTTTGATTCGCCCCATTCGGCCTGAGGACGAACCTCTGATGCGAAGCTTCCACCAGTCGCTCTCAGAACAGACGGTTTATCTCCGCTATTTCCACATGGAGGGGCTCAGTGCGCGTGTGGCGCATGAGCGGCTGATCCGGAAGTGCTTCATCGACTACGACCGAGAGATGGCCTTGGTGGTGGAGGCTGCAGATCGGGAAACACACCAGCGGCAAATACTGGGAGTGGGACGGGTGGCGCGCCAGCGGGACCCACAGGAAGGCGAGGTGGCCGTTTTGGTTGGCGACCGCTTCCAAAATCTCGGAGTGGGGACCGAGCTGCTGCGTCGTCTGATCGGAGTGGCTCGCGGCGAGGGATATGCCCGGATGGTGGCTCATATCCTTCCTGAAAATGTCCACATGCGAAAACTCGCTCAGCACTTTCAATTTGAAATCAAGCCCCACGAGGATCCCAGCGAGGTCCTGGCCGTTCTCGATTTGCAAAAACAAACCTGACCGGAGTCCGCTGTTCTCGGTCGAATCATCCAGCGGGCCGAGTTCGATGGGAAATCTTTAACTGCTTCGCGATTCAATAAGACCGGAGTGATCCAACCGGGCCAAAACTTGCCGGCGGGCGGCGCGAAATGCTAATTTTTCTCCAGTCATGAAGCCCGAAGAGGCCCTTGAGCGATTCCATCCGGAGGGTGCCTCCCCACAACGGTGGAGGCTGCTGGAGTCGGCTCCCGACGCGATCGTGATTGTGGATCGCGGTGGACGCGTCGCGTTTGCAAATTCACATATCGAGAAGATGTTCGGCTATGCAGCGAACGAGTTGCTCGGCCAAAACGTCGAGCTGCTTATCCCGGAAGCGGTGCGCCAGGTGCACGTCCGCCACCGTACCGAATATGCCGAAGCGCCCCGCACACGAGAGATGGGATCGGGACTGGACCTGCGGGGTCGCCGTAAGGATGGCAGCACGTTTCCAGTGGAGATCAGCCTTAGCCCACTGGAAGAGTTCGACGGCCATTTTGTCGTGGCGGCGATTCGCGATATCACCGAGCGGAAACGAGTCCAAGAGGCGTTGCGGTTGAGCGAGGAGCGGTTCCGCCGGCTCACGGCCGAAGTGACCGATTACGCCATCTTCATGATGGATCCCGATGGAAAGGTCAAGACCTGGAACGTAGGGGCGCAGCGAATCAAAGGCTATCGCCCCGACGAGATCATCGGACGCCACTTCTCCTGTTTTTATCTTGCCGAAGATGTCGAGCGCGGAAAACCTGCCGAAGAACTTGCCATGGCGGCACGGGTGGGGCGCGTCGAGGACGAAGGTTGGCGCGTGCGGAGGGACGGATCACGATTTTGGGCCAATGTCGTCGTTACGGCGCTTCATGACGAAGAAGGAAAGCTTCTGGGTTTTACGAAGATCACCAAGGACATTACCGAACAGAAGCGCGTCCGCGAGTCTTTTCTCCTCGAGGTCACCAACACCCTGCTTTCGAATCTCGACATCACGAAGCTGTTGGCCGCGATCGGTCTGTGTGTTCGGCATGTGAAGGACTTTGATTACGCGACGCTGGCGCTGTACGAAGACGAGACGAAGATGCTCCGCGTGCAATCGGTTGGGGCAGCGTCTGGCAGAGATCCGCTCCCTTCGGGAACCTTGCTCCCGATCGCCGGAACACCCGATGGCTGGGTCTATGTCTCCGGCAAGCCTCTGATACTGAAAGGATGTCCGGGAGAGCAGTTTGCATTTGAACTCGGAGATCATCTTGCCGGTGAGTCGGTCAAGTCTGGCTGTTGGGTGCCGCTGATCGGGCCAGAAGGAGCGTTTGGTACGCTCAACCTCTTTAGCCGCCAACCCGAAGCCTTTTCCGACGCTGACCTTGAAGCGCTTTTGCAGTTAGGAAGTCAGATCGCCGTCGCCCTGGATAACGCGCTCGCCTACCGGCGCTTAGCCGATCTAAACGCGCGACTGGAAAAAGAGAAACGTTACCTCGAAGATGAACTGCGAATCAGCAGCAGTTTCGAGGAGATCGTCGGCGAAAGTAAAGCGTTGAAGCTCGTTCTAAAGCAGATCGAGACGGTCGCGCCGACCGACTCGACCGTTCTGATCCTGGGAGAAACCGGCACGGGCAAGGAGCAGCTGGCGCGAGCGGTTCACGATCTGAGTCCGCGGCGCCATCGGGCGTTTGTTAAGGTGAACTGCGCGTCGGTGCCGGCCGGCCTGCTCGAGAGCGAACTCTTCGGTCACGAGAAGGGAGCATTCACCGGCGCGATCGCGCAGAGGATCGGCAGATTCGAACTGGCGCATCAAGGAACGCTTTTTTTGGACGAGGTTGGCGAGATTCCGCTGGAACTTCAGCCAAAGCTTCTGCGCGTACTGCAGGAGCGGCAATTCGAGCGTCTGGGCAATAGCCGCACCATGACGACGGACGTACGGATCGTGGCGGCGACGAACCGCGACCTCGGCAAGCTCGTCGCGACCGGACAATTTCGCAGGGACCTGTATTACCGGTTAAGCGTTTTCCCTGTGCTGGTGCCGCCGCTGCGCGAGCGTGCCGAGGACATCCCGCTGCTTGTTAGTTATTTTCTTTCCCGTTTTGCAAAGAGCATGGGGAAGAAGATCGACCTGGTCCCCCAGGACACTATGCAGGCGCTCATCCGGTATCCGTGGCCTGGAAATGTCCGCGAACTGGAACATCTGATTGAACGAGCTGTGATTCTTTCGCCAGGGTCTGAACTGCGCATCCCTGCTTCCGAGCTTGCCTATGGAGCCGATGTGATTCCGAAGGCCTCCGCGACGATGCAAGATGTAGAGCGAGAGCATATCCTGCGTGTGCTGCGAGAAACCAAAGGTAAAATCGGTGGCTCGGGCGGTGCGGCTGAACGCCTAGGGATGAATCGAACGACTCTGAACTCCCGTATGCAAAAGCTGAGAATCTCCCGAAAAGACTCTTAATTTCAGCCTTGCCCAGGCAAGTGTGACATCGTCACACGCAGTTGTGACGGAGGTCACTGTACGTTTTGTCACCGCCTGGAATGCTACGGTTGCTGCGTAAATAGCTCCTGCTCGAGCCAGTCGGGGGGCACCGAAATAAAAGCCGACTCACCCGGGCAGAGTTGCAATTTAGCCGAGAAGGAGGTGGCCACCATGACCGAGAAAGGAACGGGAGTCGAACTAGCCAAGGAGCCCACAACCTTAAAACCTTTTGCGTCCGACTTTATCGAGCGCGCCAACTCAATTTTTGAGGAGATTTCCCGCCGGGCTTACGAAATTTTCCAGGGCCACGGCCAAGCATTGGGCCGCGATCTGGAAGACTGGTTCCAGGCAGAACGGGAATTGCTCCATCCTGTTCACATTCAACTGAGTGAAGCGGGTGAGGCCTTGGAAATCAAGGCGGAAGTACCTGGCTTTAGTGAGAAGGAGCTCTCCATCAACGTCGAGCCTACCCGGTTGGTTATCACGGGCAAGCGAGAAACGAAAAAGGAAGAGACCACGGGCAAGACAATTTACTCTGAAACTTGTGCAGACGAGATCATGCGCGTGATCGAGCTGCCCGCTACTGTGGAGACAGAAAAGGTGACGGCTATGCTCAAAAATGGCATCCTCGAACTGAGCCTGCCGAAAGCAGCGAAAGCCAGGAGCATGCGTGTGGAACCAAAGGCCGCATGAGGGATGGTTGTTTCAGCTGGGTGGCCAGGCTCAGAATCAGGCCGCCTGGCTACGTGGTGAACCGAGCCGAAGGAGCCGAGTCATGAAAGTTCAAGATGTGATGATGAGAACACCTGCTTTTTGCACCCCAGAAACAAATCTTGGTGCCGCCGTCGAGATCCTCTGGACCCGCAATTGCGGGATGTTACCGGTCGTCGATGCAAGAAGGAAAGTGATCGGGATCGTGACGGACCGCGATCTGTGCATAGCGCTGGGTACGCGAAATAAATTGCCGGGCAAAATGACCGTTGGGGAGGTTGTGAAAGCAGAGGCGCATGTGTGCCAGGCGCAGGATGACATCCACGCCGCGTTGCAAACCATGGGGCTGCACAAGGTCCGCCGATTGCCCGTAGTGGACCACGATGGCGTGCTCGAAGGAATTCTGTCGATGGAGAATGTCGTCCTCCATACGGAGCTAGGCCCGTGGGGCCGGGCGAGCGACCTCTCACATGAGGATGTCATCAGGACTTTCCAGCACATTTACGGCCCAGCGCTGCCAACGGTGGTTCAGGCGCGTGCGGCGGAAATGAATTGAGAAGAAAGGTTAACAGCAACGTCGCGGTGAGGTACACGTGATCGAAAGACTCTATGATCGACAGCAAGCAGGCCGCCTTCTTGCGACCAAGCTCTCGGCGCTCGGACATCGTAACAACGTCGTGATTCTGGGCTTGCCCGGGGGTGGAGTGCCCGTTGCATGCGAGATCGCGAAATCCTTGGGCGCGGAGCTGGACGTATTTTTGGTGCGGAAAGTAGGTGTGCCTGGGTACGAAGAGCTGGCACTCGGAGCGGTCGCCAGCGGCGGCGTGCAGATCATCGACCCGGATATCGCTGAGGAGTTTGGGTTGAGGCCTGACGACATCGAAAAGCTCGTGCAAACCGAGCAGAAGGAGCTACAACGACGCGAGACGGTTTTTCGGGGCTCTCGACCGATGCCGGATCTTCGCGGCCGCACAGTCGTGCTGGTGGACGACGGGATCGCCACTGGATCGACGATGCGGGCGGCCGTGGAAGGGATCAAAAGATTAGCAGCCACCCGCATCGTTGTGGCGACCGGTGTGATGCCGTTGTCGACGAGCCTGCGCTTGCGGCCGGAGGTGGATGACGTCGTGTGCTTGCTTACACCTCGAGATTTCCGGGCGGTGGGCCTTTTCTACGAACAGTTTCCCCAACTGAGCGACGACGATGTTTGCGCCCTTCTGGAAAACGCTTGGCAGAGTGGCGCGCGCAGTGCGGCATAACAGCTGCGTCCAAGCAAAAAGCAGGATCGATGGCAACTTCATCCACCCGGGAAGCAGGCACGGTGGTTAGGGGAAGCTGACGATACGTTTTCTACACCAGAGCCGGGCGATAGCGATTTGCTGAACTCGGCGGCGGTTCCAACACTTCGCCATGGCGGACACGTTTTCATGGAGGCGGAGAATCAGCTCCGCCAGGGCGCAGACGCCGCGGTATTTCGGTTTGGCGCTCCCATCGCCCTTCAAGGGTGCGGCGTGATCACTCGCGGTTGCACCCCATCGGTGCCGTGTGGTTAGATACGTGGACGCGGCGATCCAAAATTGGCAAAGAGCGCGACCTGAAATGCATGCCGGTCCCAGGAGATAACAGCACGCCGGAGGCCGGCTCGATTTCCGAGGACTCTTCCGTAACGCTCGGTTCCAGTCTGCCTCGCGTAGCTGCGGCGCGGCTGGCCATTCCGATTTGTCTCGTGCTCGCCTTCGTCGCTCAGGCAGCGCCATCGCCACCAGAACCGATTAGCCTTGCAGAGTACATCGCAGAACTAGACCGTTGTTCGGCTGTCCTGGCGAGCTCGGGAAGTGATCCGGCGGCCCTCCACCAACTTCAAATGTCCCTTCCGAACGAATGGAGGGTCCGCGCCGGCAGCCAGCAGTATGCTGTTGCCGCCGATTGGCTCCAGGCCGATTTGGCGAAAGCCGAGACGGCCCATGAACCTCGCGCTGCGGTCGCACAGGCCCAACGGGAGATTCAATCGCATCGCCAGGCCGCGCAGGCGCTTGCCCAGGTGATCCCCCGGGGCAACCTCGAAGAATCCCAAGCGCATTTGAACCGGATTCTCGCCGCCAAAGAGTTTCAGGCGCTTCATGGGCCCACTTGGTTCGATAGCCTTCGCGCGCGCATGGGCGATTGGCTGGTGCGTCACATCGAAATGCTGTTCGGCAGAATCGGACATGGCCACGCTATCGGTAACGCGATGGCGTGGGTGGTGATTACGGCTTCCGTTCTCTTGCTCTTCCTTTGGGCGGTTCGCGCGACTGCCCGTTGGGCGGGGCAGCCGGAAATCGACCTTCGGGGCGCAAGCCCGGCGGCAAAGGATTCGCACGACTGGCTACGCGAAGCTCGGGCTGCCGCTGCGCGAGGCGATTATCGCTCCGCCGTTCACGCCGGATATTGGGCTGCGGTCGCGCGCTTAGAAGAAGCGGAGTTGCTGACTGAGAATCGCTCCCGGACTCCTCGGGAATCCCTTCGTCTGATCCGACGCGACAGTCAGGAGTACGCGTCCCTTTCCGAATTGACGCGCCGGTTTGAGCTTGTCTGGTACGGCTACCGCTCCGCTGACGGCGCCGATTGGAGCGATGTCATCGAACAATTGGAGAAGCTTGGATGCCTCCGGTCCTCGACGCCCGCGATCTCCGCCTCCTGATTGCCGCCGGAATCGTGATGCTGGCGCTTCTCGGACTGACCTATGCCGTCAGTCCTCCGCGCCCTCCGCAAGCCTTTGGCTATCCGTCGAGCTATTCCTCCGATTGGGCGGGGGCCAAGGCGGCGTTTCTCTTGCTTCGGGAACTCGGTTATCCCATAGAGCGTTGGGAGCAGTCGCCGGAGAATCTGCCATCGAATTCGCAAGGCTCCGTACTGATCATCGTCGAGCCACTCGAGGCTGCTACGGCGCCCGAACGCGCGGCAATCCGACGCTTTGTGACTGGAGGTGGACGAGTGCTCGCCGCCGGTGCGGCGGCTGCCAAGATCGTACCGGATGCCGACGCGATGGAAGTGCCTGACTTTAACCCTCAAGCGAAAACGTACCGAGCGCTCCTGCCTTCTCCCTATACGCGCGATGCTCCTGAGATCACGATGGTAGCACCGGACACCTGGACATCCAGCACGCAGCCCTGGCTTGCTCTTTATGGCCGTGATGACAAAGTCGTCGTGGTCTCCTACCCAGTCGGTAAGGGCCAGGTGATCTGGTGGGCTTCGTCATCGCCGCTTGAGAACGGATCGATTCGCGACAAGGACAATACGGCGTTCTTTTTGGACTCGGTCGGAAACCCTGTCGATGGTTCACGTGTTTTCTGGGACGAGTACTATCACGGCGCCAAGGGCTCGCTCGGTTCCTTTATCGCAGGCACGCCCCTTCCTTGGGCGGGCGTGCAGATGGCGCTGGCGTTCGCAGCGGTTCTGTTCACGTTCTCACGACGCTTTGGCCCCATTCGAGCGCCGGCAACCCTGTCGCGCCTGTCTCCATTAGAGTTCGTCGAGGCTCTCGGAGACCTGTACCGATCGGCACATGCCTCTCCGGCGGCCGTTGGGGTCGCCTATCGCCGTTTCCAGTTTACGCTCTCGCGCCAACTCGGAGTCCCGGCCGTCGCCAAGCTGGCTGACGTCTGCCGTGCCGCCGCCGCGCGATTCGGCTGGAAGGAAGAGCCACTTCTCGATACACTCGCGCGCTCGGAGCGAGCGATGCGAAACATCCGTCTCGATGACCGCGAGGCTCTCGAATTGGTTCGCCGCCTTCACGCATACTCGGCCCGTCTGGAACCTGCGGGAGGAATCGAGCAGGAGATACCTCGATGGAAATGAGCGCGGCGGCTTTGGCGGCGCATGTTCGCAACGAATTTTCGAAGGTTATCGTTGGCCAAAGTGAAGCACTCGATCAGTTGCTGCTTGTCGTCGTTGCGGGCGGTCACGCGCTGATTGAGGGCGTTCCGGGACTTGCGAAAACGCTGGCGGTCAAGTGTCTTGCCCACATTTTTCACTTGCAGTTCCAGCGCGTCCAGTGCACCCCCGACCTCATTCCGGCCGATATTCTCGGCGGCAACATCTTCCAGCCCAATGAAGGCACCTTCCGCCTGCATCCAGGGCCCGTGTTCACGGATTTGCTGCTGGTCGACGAGATTAATCGCATGCCACCTCGCACGCAGTCGGCGCTGCTTGAAGCCATGGAAGAATTGCAGGTGACGATCGATGGCAAGAGCTATCCCCTCTCGCGTTCGTTTTCTGTCTTCGCGACGCAAAATCCGATTGAATTTGAAGGCACCTACCCTTTGCCCGAAGCCCAACTGGACCGCTTCCTGATGAAGATTCGCATTGGCTATCCGGACGCCGCGCAGGAATCGGAGATATTGTCGCGCTATCAAGGTGGATTTGAGGTTAGAGACCTTCAGAAAGCAAGACTCGAACCGGTCTCGCGAGAAGTTTTGCAGGCCGCGCGACAGGAGGTCGCGGGGGTTCGTGTTGAACCGAAGTTGTTCGACTATATCGTCTCGATCGTTCGTGCGACGCGCGATTCTGCCGCGGCCAGCCTCGGGGGCAGTCCTCGCGCGGCCGTCGCCATGATGCTTGTTTCGAAGGCCTACGCCGCGATCGAGGGACGGGACTTTCTGATCCCGGATGACGTGAAGAGCGCTGCGCCCCCGATTTTGCGGCATCGCCTTTTGCTTAAGCCCGAAGCGGACCTCGAAGGCATTTCTCCCGATCAAGTGATCGCCGAAGTAATCGCGAACATTGCCGTTCCCAAATAGCGCCGTGAATCGACTTGTCCCTTCGAATCCTTCCGCGCGGGCCGAGCGCACGGGCCGTCTACCGGTTGCCTTTGGCCGGCGATTTCTTCTTCTTTGTTTGGTGGGCCTCGCCTGGATCGTTCCGGCCTGGCGGGAGCCCCGCTTCCTGTACGCCTTAGCTCTCTGGGACGCCCTCGCGTTCGGGTTTTGGGCCTGGGACCTCTCTCATATGCCTCGAGCGGGGGAACTTGAGGTCCGGCGCGTTTGGAGCCAGCCGCTGAGCCTCGCGAAACCCGGAGTCATCCAGCTCGAGCTTTACAACTCGTCGAGTTCTCCCATCGCCGCTCGTGTTTGGGATGAGGCTCCCCCCACTGTTTGCCGCGATCTTCCGGTCGTCGACGTCTCGGCTCCTGCTCGCGGCGTGGCGATCGCTTCCTATCCCATTGATCCTCGCTCGCGCGGTGACGCCCTGTTCGGCGATGTTTGGCTGCGCTACCGTAGCCCACTTGATCTCGCCGAGCGATGGGCCCGCGCGCGCCTCGCACAGCGGGTGCGCGTTTATCCCAACATCGAACAGACCGAGAGGATGCGCCTCTATCTGATCCGCAGCCGGCAGATCGAGCTCGAAAAACGGCTCAAACGGCAGCACGGGCAGGGCCGCGAGTTTGAAAGCCTGCGCGACTACCGCGAAGGCGATGAATTCCGCGACATATCGTGGACCGCAACGGCGCGACGCGGCAAACTTATCACGAAGGTGCATCAGATCGAGCGAAGCCAAGTTCTGTGGCTCGTGCTTGATGCGGGCCGCCTGCTGCGTGCGCAAGTCGACGCCCTGACCAAGCTTGACTACACCGTTAATGCGGCCCTGTGTCTTGCGCAAGTCGCCTTTTTTTCCGGTGACCGCGTGGCGTTGCTCGCCTACGGACGAAAGCCGCAGCAGCGCGTGGGCGCTGGACGAGGAATCCCTCATTTGCGCCTGCTCATGGAGAGCCTGGCGCAGGTCCGCCCTGAGCCGTACGAAGCCGATCATCTGTTCGCTGCTGAACACCTGCTCTCTTTGCAGAGCCGACGTAGTCTGATCGTGTGGCTCACGGATCTGGCGGAAACTGCGGCAACACCGGAAGTGATCGAGTGCGCCGCGAAAATGGCTGCCCGACACCTGGTGCTTCTGGTCATCATGGGCCAGCCCGATCTACGCAGACTCACAGCGTCGGCGCCCCGCAACGCTTCCGAGATGTACCGCTACACGGCCGCGCTTGAAATCGTACAGCGTCGCAGCCTTCTGTTAGCACGATTGCGTCAGCAGGGTGCGCTGACGCTGGAGGTCGATCCTCGCGGGTTATCCACAGCTCTGGTCAATCGCTACCTAGAAGTGAAAGAAAAGAGCATGCTCTAGAGGGATGCCGAGGCTGCCAGGGCCGCTTCGTCTTCCTGGTTTGGCGGGGTTTGCTGGGGCGTCTTTCTTCTCACATACAGGATCAGAAGACAGAACATTCCTGCCGCGACACCGTACTTGAGCGCGGTGGGCAGGTCGGAAGGAGAAATGAATCCTTCGATCGTGCCTGCCACAATCAGCAGCGGAATAATTCCCAGCACGAGCTGCACCCCTCGGCGTGCTTCACGAACCAACGACGCGCGCCGCGGCAGCACACCGGGAAACAACAGCCCTTTGGCGAGGAGCAATCCTCCACCGCCGGCTATGAAGATCGCCGGCAATTCAAGCACGCCGTGCGGCGCGACGAAACTGAGCAGCTGTTGCGACATCCCCGCTTGCCAGCAAGCCGCGTTCACGACGCCAAAAAGCAATCCGTTAAGTGCCAGCATCCAGATCGTTCCCACCCCCCCTGTGATTCCGAGTGCAAACGTCAGAAAGGATACCGAAAGGTTGTTGGTCATGATGGCGCTCGAGGCGATCGGTTTGATCGTGACGATCGAATGCGTCCACATCTGTCGCTTTTCGATCGTTTCCATCATTTGGGGGCCCAGCAGATACGTCTGAAATCCAGGGTTGAAGATCGCCATCATCATACCGGTGGCGGCCAGAAGGCAGAAGATCCCGCATGCGGCCGCCGTATAGGCCCGTGTGTCGGAGAATATCTCTGGAAACGTTTCACGATAGAACCTGATGATGCCACCGGGCCGCGAGCGGCGCCCCATATAGATCAGGTTGTGGGCACGCCCGAGCAGTTGATTGAGAGAATGGGCGAGGTTCCCGCTAGAGGAATCTTCACGGATCGTCGCCAGGTCCGAAGCGGTCTGGCGGTATAATAGCGCTAATTCCTGCAGCTCGGAGTGAGTGAGGTTGCGCACGCCAGCGCGGCCGGAACGCGTCAAGAGCTCGTCCATGCGCGCCCAATACGGTCGCCGCTTCTGGAGCCAACTGGTGGAGATCACCCATGCCCTCGTTGGACAAGCTTACCATCGAAACTCCCGAGCAAACGACGCTCGAATTCCCACTTGCTGGCATTGGCAGTCGCTTTCTCGCCCTCGCTTTGGACACGCTTGTCGAGGTAGCTGCGATAGGCGTGGTAGGCATCGTTCTGATCGCGCTGGCAATTCCCGGCAGCTTTTTTCTTAGCAGCAGTGGGTTGTGGGCTGTTGCGATCGCCATCTTTCTTATCTTCGCCCTTAACTTCAGTTACTTTGCGCTGTTCGAAACTTTGTGGAACGGGCAAACGCCCGGCAAGCGCTGGACTCACCTACGCGTGATTAAAGACACCGGCCGCCCGATCGGTGCCTATGATGCTGTTCTTCGCAACCTGTTGCGCATCGTCGACTTGCTGCCGACACTCTATGCCGCCGGCATCATCACGATGATCGTCAGCCGCGAAAACAAGCGGATCGGTGATTATGCGGCGGGCACCGTCGTGGTCCATGAGAAGCCATTGGAGGCCGTCGCCTCGATCTGGAACGCGCCGGCTAAGCCAGCACGCACCGTACCGCTTGGGCCTTCTCCGCAGGTCACGCTGGAAGAGCTCCAGCTCATCGAGACGTTCCTTGAGCGACGCGACAGTCTCGATTTAGACGTGCGCCGGGCCATGGCTCACCAAATCGCCGATCGCATCGGAGGGCGCATCGGTGTACCAGCTACGGTCCGGCCCGACACCGAAAAGTTTCTGGAGGGGGTCGCGGAGCAGCGCCGCGCTTCGGCTCGCTTCCGCTGAGTTGTTGCGTCTATTCGGAAAACGCTTAGAAGTTCGCTGTGAGGCGCACGGCAACGCTGCGGGACGGACCGATGGCGTTACCAGAGAACAGGCCTCCGAAGTCGATCACGTCCACGACATTCGTTAAATTTTGCCCGTCGACTTGAAGTTGCATATTCGCTAATCTCGAGCTGATAGATGCCGAAAGGCAAGCGCTGGACGTCTAAACTGCCCTGATCGGTCGTCGCCAGAGTATTCCGGTATTGAATGCCTTCGCTGACAATCTGAACATGTGCCTTCAGGCCTAGACCTGATGGATCGGTCACCTTCAACCGCAATTCGCCGCGGTTACTTTGGCAAAGGATCGGCAGCGGGCAGCATAAGAAGAAACCACCCATCGCATCACAAAGAATTCCCAAGACTTAGCACCCAGGGTCTGACGCAAGCCTTCGCACACCTCCATCTGAATATTCCATCACCCGCCCATTTGTTCACGCTTTTCTTGATTTTGGGCGACAGAAGTGACAACCAACCTCAAAAACCTTGAACGGAACGGGCCAGAAAGGAATATACATATAGGGACCTATGCCTCCTCCCTCAGACTCAATCGATCGGCTGCCCTTTCTAACGACCGCGGGTGAAACCGTTGCGGGGGGTTCGTCGGAAATCGAACTGGATGTTATCGGCCTTTTCAACCAATTTCGGAGCTCGCTTCTCCGCTACGTGCTGGCGTTTGGTCTGTCGGTGCATGACGGGGAGGAGGTTGCTCAAGAGGTGTTTCTCGCACTTTTCCAGCATCTGAGCATGGGAAAATCCCGCCAAAACCTTCGCGGCTGGATATTTTCGGTTGCTCATAACCTTGCTTTGAAGCGCCGCCATGCCAATCGGCGGCGCGAAGATCCGAACGCCTCGGCGGGAATGGCTAGAGAAGACGAACTGGACCCATCGCCCAACCCGGAAGAGCAAGTGTTATCAAAGGAACGGCAAACACGTTTAGCGGCTTTTCTTCATGCTCTCCCGGAGCCGGATCGATGCTGCCTCACTTTGCGAGCCGAGGGTCTTCGCTATCGAGAAATCGCTCACGTACTCGGGATCTCCTTGGGAGCCGTGTCGGCATCGCTCGCCCGATCGCTGATGCGGTGGATGAGAGCATTGGATAGGTAGGTGACGCCATGAGGAATATAGACTTTCACCCATCGGATCAAGAGTTACTCCTGTTCTCTGATGGCGAATTGCCAACGCGTCAAGCAGCCAGGATTCGAAGACACCTTCGAACCTGTTGGAGCTGCCGTACGGAAGCGGCGAGGATCGAGGCAACCATCGGCGAGTTCATGGAGCTCCATCGCCAGACTTTCGCGCAGCAGTTGCCGCCCATCGCTGGTCCCCGTGCTCTTTTGAAGGCACGGCTGGCCGAATCGGCTCTGGCCTGCGACGGTAACGGATGGCTGCAGCGTTCCTTTCTTGCCCTCGGTGGGCGTGGCCTCGCCTACATCTGCGCCTTGGCGCTTATGGTGGCACTGGGAGCAAGCATTCTATTCCGACTTGCCAAGGAGCCGGAATCCGAGTATGCGGCAGTCCTACCCAACCCGAGCCTGACGCCTGGCGCCACCAGACCCATCGCCATCGGCGACATTTGTGCGATGGATCATGACGAGGTCGTGCTTCCCATATCTGCCACCCTGCGCCAGAGGGTGTTCGAAGAGTATGGTATGCGAGATATGCCCTTCGAGAATTACGAGGTGGATTATCTGATTACGCCCGGCTTGGGGGGATCGGACGACATCCGCAACCTGTGGCCGCAGCCACGCTACAATGCGACGTGGAATTCATTTGTCAAGGATCGACTGGAGGACTATCTGCACCAAATGGTCTGCCGCAGGGAGCTCAATCTAGCCACCGCACAGAGGGACGTCGCCAAGGACTGGATCTCTGCGTATAAAAAGTATTTCCATACGAACGTGCCCCTGGCGCTCGATCGAAGCCGTCGCTGGTCGCAGGCAGTGTCGATAGGTTCGATTCGACCGTGGTCGAGGACTCTAGCCAGAAGGTTTTCGACAAATTCATGTTCACCGGCTACCGGATCAGGGCTCGACGTTTGACCACCGCCGATCTCAACAAGGTAGCTAGATCGACGTAAGCGACCTCATGTGGCGCCCGTGCGCTCCCCGGCCCACCCTCTTGCGGATCATTTCGACCAACTCTTCGGCAGCTGCTGTCAGCGGCCGGTCGCGCCGGTAGACCAGATACAACGCTCGGGTCACGCGCATCTGTCGGATGCGCAACGCGCTCAACGCGCCGTGGGCCACCTCCCTCTCGACGCACATCCGCGGAACAATCGCGACGCCCTCCTTCATCTCCACAAAGAGCTTAATGCTCTCGATCGTAGGCAGTTCCACGTCCATCTTCAGCCGAACGCGGTGTCTGGCGAACATCTGCACCACGCGCTGGCGGTAGGGAGATTCGACGCTATGTGCCACAAACGTTTCCCCGCCTAGCTCGCGAACATCCACTTCCTGCCGCTTTGCCAGCTTGTGCCCAGGCCAAACGACCATCACCAACGAGTCCCGATGAAATTCAACTGCCTCGAGCTCGCGCTCCTCCGGCAGATAGGAAATCACCCCGATATCCAGATGGTGATTCATCACCTCGCGCGGCACGTCTCGCGAAAACACTCGGTGCACTCGCATTTGAATGCCCGGATGAAGTTGCCGGTAGCGATTCAAGGCTGGCAACAGCGCATGGATCGAGCTTTCGTTCACTCCCAGTGAAATCTGCCCACGCTCAAGCCCACGCAACTCCTGCATGCCTTTTCGGATTTCCTCGCGGAGATTCAGCATCCGGTCGGCATATTCCGACAGCAGCACTCCGGCGTCGGTCAGGGTCCGCGCACCCGAGCCACGTACGAACAGCGGCTGGCCTACCCAGTCCTCCAGCTTCCTAATCGCGATGCTTACCGCCGGCTGGGTTCGATAGAGTTTGACCGCCGCACGCGAAAAGCTGCGCTCGCGCGCCACTGCTTGAAACACCTGCAAAGAGGCCAGGTCCATCCGATGCCCTTTGGCGCAGAGGTTGCCTATATAAGCAGAATTTATTTTATGTTGCAAACATTATAAATTGGACTCGCCCGACACGATCCTGGCATTCTAGGCGGAGAGGAGCTGCTATGGACACTTTGGAGATCTTCGACACGACGCTGCGTGACGGCGAGCAATCGCCTGGCTTTTCCATGAACCGAGAGGAAAAGCTTGCGCTCGCGCGCCAGATTGAGCAGTTGGGCGCAGACATCATCGAGGCCGGCTTTCCCATCGCGTCGCCCGGGGATCTGGTTGCCACGCGCGCCGTAGCCGCCGAGATCAAGCATTCGCGCGTAGCGGCGCTGGCCCGTGCCCGTCAGGAGGATGTAGATGCCGCCCTGAAAGGGCTTGAGCCCGCCCAAAAGCCCCGCCTGCATGTCTTCCTGGCCACCTCCGATCTGCACCTCAAATACAAGCTGCGCCTACATCGTGAACAGGCGCTCGAGCAGATCACCCAGATGGTCCGCTTCGGCCGCCGACATTGCGACGAAGTCGAGTTCTCCGCCGAGGATGCCAGCCGCACCGATATCGACTACCTGTGCCAGGTCGTGCGGGCCGCCGTCGAGTCCGGCGCTGTGATCATCAATCTGCCCGACACGGTCGGCTATTCGACTCCCGACGATTACGCGGCCATGTTTCGTCAGGTCCGCGCGCGGCTCGCCGACTATCCGCACGTCGTTCTGAGCGCCCATTGCCACGATGACCTGGGACTTGCGCTCGCGAATTCTCTGGCGGCCATCGACGCTGGTGTGCGCCAGGTTGAATGCACGATCAACGGCATCGGCGAGCGTGCCGGAAACGCATCGCTGGAAGAACTAGCGGTCGCGCTGCATGTACGCAACAATCGTTATCCGGTCACCACGCAGATCAAACTGGAAAAGCTCTATCCCACCAGCCGAATGCTCTCAACCATCACCGGCGTCTCGGTTCCGCCGAATAAGGCTGTTGTCGGCGCAAACGCTTTCGCGCACGAAGCCGGCATCCATCAAGACGGAATCCTGAAGAATCCCTTGACCTACGAGATCATCGTCCCCGAGAAGGTGGGCGTGCCGGCGCGGCGCTTGGTCCTGGGAAAACACTCTGGACGCAATGCCTTTCGCTCGCGGCTCGGCGAGCTGGGCTTTGAAACGACTGATGCGGAGCTCGCCGAATGCTACCGGCTGGCGATTCTACGTGCTGACCAGGAAAAGGAAATCACCGACCGCGATCTGATCACGATTATTCACCAGGTTCGTCGCGGGCGTGCCCCCGTTGCCACGGGCGGCGGCCCTGCAACCGCCCTGCCATAGCGTGCTGTGCGTTGGCCTGGACATAAAGGCAGCTGACTCACCCCAGAAGGTGTGCATGCTTGCTGACACCGCCGTATCGTGAGATAAGGGTTTGCCTCGATGGCAGCGTTGCGAAAAACCATCGCGCTTTTGCCCGGCGACGGCATCGGCCCCGAAGTCGTTGGTGCCGCCGTAGCCGTTCTCAACGACTGTGCCTCAGCCTTCGGCCATCGATTCGAATTCCTGGAATATCCATTCGGAGGGAATGCGATCGATACATGCGGCACGCCCCTGCCCGTTGAAACCTTGGCGGGTTGCCGCGCGGCCGACGCCGTCCTTTTGGGAGCCGTCGGGGGACCCCGGTGGGAATCCCTCCCGTTCGGCACGCGGCCCGAAGCTGGTCTTCTGGGCCTCCGCAAGGAGCTTGGCCTGTATATCAATCTCCGTCCGATTCGGCTGCGCCCTTCGCTGCGTAACATTTCCCCGCTGCGTCCGGAGCGGCTCGGCCATTGCGACTTCGAAATCGTCCGTGAACTTGCTGGAGACATCTACTTTGGCGAGCACAAAATCGGAGGACAAAAAGCCAGCGACCTCGCCGAATATTCGGTTGCCGAAATCGAACGCGTCGCTCGCTACGCCTTCGAGCGGGCTAGCGCTCGCCAGTGCCATCTCACCAGCGTCGACAAGGCGAATGTCCTCGCCAGTTCAACGCTCTGGCGCGACACCGTCACTGCGGTTTGGCGCGAATATCCCGGCATTGCACTCGACCATCAATATGTTGACAACGCCGCCATGCAAATCCTCTTACGACCCACACAGTTTGATGTCATTTTGACCGGCAACATGTTCGGCGACATCCTGAGTGACGAGGCCGCGGCGCTCGCCGGCTCCATCGGCCTGATTCCCTCGCTCAGTCGCGGCCGTCCCGATCAGCCCGCGCTGTACGAACCCATTCATGGCTCGGCTCCCACGCTTGCCGGAAAGAATGTTGCGTGTCCGCTAGGGGCGATTTTTTCGGCTACGCTGATGCTGCGGGAATCGTTCGGCCTCGGGGTCGAGGCGGAAGCCATCGAGAGTGCGGTCGATGGCGTTCTCGAGCAGGGTTACCGCACCGCCGACATTGCCGAACCGGGCAGCCAAAGCGTCAGCGGCTCCCAATTCACAGAAAAAATCCGCTCTCGATTGCAGGCCGTGGCCGTCCGTGGCAGCGCCTAGCGCTCGCCTCTCACATTCTCCTCAGCACCAGGCACTCAGCGGTTATGTCGTACAGCGCTTGTTTCCGCGGCGTGAAGGGAATGAAGAGAAATCCGAAAAACAAGATTGACCCGAAGACCAGTTTTCCCAAATAGCGCCACGACGCGCGCTTCAAGGTGACGCGGCGTCCACTGAGATCGGTCACCTGTAATCCGAGCAGCTTCTTTCCCGGCGTCGCTTGCCACGTCGAACTTTCAAAACAGGCGAAATAGAGCCAACTGACCATAAACACGAGCAGCCACATCGCCAGGACCTGCCGGCTGGCACTTTGGTAGAGGAACCAGGGATTGTCGGTCGGAATCGCTCCACGCTCCATGAGGGGGAGAAAAATCGCCAGCGCCACGACGAATCCCAGCACCAGCGAATCGAGAACGTAGGCCACCGCCCGCAGCCAAAAACCAGCGTAGGCAATCACCCGGCTCTGCGGCGGGACCCCGGAATCATCGGTTTCGGCGGGTGGGATCGGCTCACCGCATTCCGGACAGAGCCCGGCGCGGCTAGCCAGCTCTGCTCCGCATTTCGGACACTGCAAACGATCCCCCTGTGGCTATCGGCGCGGTCCCGCCAGACTCCTAGGCGACCCGTTGCACCAAGCAACCCGCGATCGTGTCGTGCAACGCCTGTTTTTTGTCCGTGACGCCCGCCATGATGCAGTCGATCAGATAGTACAAGCCTCCCAGCGAAGGAACGTAGCTTATTCCTCGCCCTGCGAAGAAACGCCCGCTGGCTTTGCCAAAGCTCACACGGCTTCCCCCGAGATCGGTCACATAGAGCCCCAAGGCCTTCTTGCCCAGCGTCGCCTGCCACGAGGAGCTTTCCAGAAGACTCCAATACAACCAGGTCCCCAGCAAGTTGAGAAGGGTAAATAGGGCGATTCGGGAACCTAGAAGACTTACCAGCAGCAATGGATTTGGATTTGTCGTGGCGGCCAGATCTCGAAGTATCGGGACGGCGCTGGCGAAGATCATGACGGCAAGCAAACCGTACGGAATTCCCAACAGGATATTGTCGATGATGTCGGCTACCAGCCGCAGCCAGAAGCCGGCGTACAGCCCCGTGTCTCGCGCCGGAAGTGCACCAGGTTGGGACGGTGTCCAAACGGCCGCTGGCGTGCCGCTCGCCACCGATTCGGTCGTCGCTTGGCCCAGGCTGTAACCAATGATGGGTTTGCCACAGGAGCCGCAGAACGCTGCCCCTTCTTTCACCGCCGCGCCGCAGGACGAACAGAACATAACACCTCCAGCGATCCCCCTTTACCGCCGAGACCGCTGCGCATGGTACCGAACTCAAAACGGGAGGGTCAATATGTCGAGCCCCACTCGGTTCGACGGTGAGCGCACAGGTCTGGTGACGCCAGACCAAGATTCAGGCCTGCGTCCGTACGACAAGAACGGGGCAGGGTGCGTGATGCAAGACCTCCTGCGAGACACTGCCCAGAAACAAGCCTCCTATCTTCCCGCGGCCGTGGCTGCCCATAACGATCAGGTCGGCCGGCCATTTCTTGGCCGCGTCGACGATCTTGGCGGCTGGGACCCCGCCGGCCTCTAGAAACTCGGGAACCGTGGAGCGAAGCGCGGCCCTTTCTCGGAACTTGGCGAGCAGACGCTTCGCTTCGCGCTCAGACATTTCCATAAGCTTGTCTGCCGGCACGCTCCACATCGTGCCGGGGCCGACGGATGGATCAAAGACGTGAACGAAGCCGATTTTGGCTTTGAGCGGTTTCGCGAGTTCAATTCCGACATCGGCGGCATGGGCCGAAAATTCGCTGTTGTCCACGGCAATGAGGATTTTTTTGAAACTCATCTTTTAACTCCCGCCCTTACATACACCGGTGACGCCAATCTGACTGTGACCTGAATCACAGGCTTTTTTTTCGCGAAGCTCTCCGCCGTTTCAGGAAGCCGATCTTGCTCGTCACAAAGACGGCAGCCGGGCCTTGACAGAGTCGGGCGGCCAATCTAAAATCAAGGCGAACAAAAAGCGAAAACTGAAACCCCTTCGCGTCGCGCCATGCGCCTAAAAACCTCCGCTTTACGCTTGCAGGTGGAATCATCACTGGTCACACGCGTCGCAAGTCCTTTTCAATTTCGCGAACGCCTCATCGTGGAAACGGTTCCGACCGGCGTGCCTTCCATCGATCGGCTGGCGGGAGGATTTCCACGAGGCAGTTTGACGGAAATTTACGGTCCGCCGTGCTCGGGACGGACAAGCCTATTGGTCTCTGCGCTGGCGTTGCGAACGGCGGCGTCGGAAGTGTGCGCGTTAGTTGACGCACGCGACGCTTTCGATCCCCACTCGGCCGAAGCGGCCGGAGTGAAGCTAGAACAACTGCTTTGGGTGCGCTGCCGGAATGTCGATCAAGCCCTTCGCGCGACCGATTTGCTAATTCAAGGCGGCGGATTCGGGTTGATCGCGCTCGATCTGGGAGACGCTCCGCCGCATATGGTCCGCTACGTTCCGATGCCGGTGTGGTTTCGTTTTCGCCGGGCCGTAGAGCATACACCTACGATTTTTCTCGTTCTGGAACAGGAATCGAACGTCAAAACGTGCGCTTCGCTGATTCTGGAGCTGCACACGCAGAAGACGCGCTGGTCGCAGGTGGCCGGAAGCACCGACAACATTTCGCGTCGGCACTCGCCGGGATGCCTGCTCGATGGCTGGAGGATTCACGCCGATATCATTCGTTCCCATCTGCAGCAAGAAGACCTGAACGACGCACATTTTGAGGCGGCAATCACAAGGGACTATCCGGTCGAGTCCCAACCAACCGCTCCTTGCAGTGCCAGAAGGAGATGCAGGCAAAGGTGAAGACTTTGGGGGGTTCTTGCGTCCCGCGATCAAGCTCTGATGACGTTCGCTTCCATTTTCGTTCCCAACTTTTTACTGCAGGCGGCGGTGCGCACCGAGCCTGCATTGCGCGAACGCGGGCTGGCTTTAATCGATGGGAATCCCCCGCTGTCGACCGTGGTGGCCATCGATGAAACAGCCGCACAGTTGGGAATCGAAATCGGAATGACGAAAACCGATGCCGAGCAATTTGCTGGCGTGGAGGTTCGTCCTCGTGTTCCGATGCAGGAAAAAATAGCTCACGCCGCCCTTCTGGATATCGGATGGTCGATTTCTCCGCGTCTGGAAGACACCGCGCAGGATGCGATTGTTCTGGATCTATCAGGCCTTTCTTCCTTATTTGGTGCAGAACAAGCCATTGGCGCCCGTCTGGCCGAACGTTTAAAGGCGTGTGGTTTGCGCGGGAACGTTGCCATCGCAACGAATATTGAAACCGCTCGGATCGCCGCGCGGGGATTTGCAGGAATCACGGTGATTTCACCCGGAGAAGAGTCACCATCTCTCAGCGAATTGCCCGTAAGCGCGCTTTCGCCTTCCGTGGAAACGGCCGGAGTATTCAGCCGCTGGGGCGTGACGACATGCGCGGATCTGGCTCACCTGCCGATTCTAGATCTCTCCGAACGCCTCGGCCAGCAAGGAGTTTACCTGCACGAACTAGCGCGCGGCGCATTCGCACGCTCGCTGGTCATCGCCGAACCGGCGCATTCCTTTCAAGAAGAGCTGGAGTTGGATGACGCGGTAGAAGAACTCGAACCCTTATCGTTTCTTTTGGGACGATTGCTGGATCAGCTCTGCGCGCGTTTGACGGCTCGTTCGCTTGGCGCGGCCGCTATTCGGGTGCATTGCAACTTACAGCCATCCTTTGAAAATACCGTGGAAGTGTTTCAGACGCACCAGCGGCCTGGCGAGTATGACACAGAAATGCAGCTGCCTGTGCCGGTGTGCGATTCGAAGTTACTTTTAAAATTGCTGCGGCTGCGCTTGCAACTGAATCCTCCGGACGCGCCCATTCAGAAAATCACCCTGACGGCAGATGCAGCACGTCCGCGGGTGACCGAGGGCAGCTTATTTTCCCCCAGCTTTCCCGATCCTGAAAAATTGGAACTCACGATTGCGCGCCTTGTGCATGTGGTGGGCGAAGGAAACGTCGGATCGCCCTCGTTGACCGATACCTACCGCCCAGGAGATTTCGAGATGCGGGACTTTCGAATCCCTCGGGAAGCTTCCCCAACAAAGAGAGGCCGTGATCGCGCTCGCCGCACAGCCGAGGAGCGCGGGAACTGCACAATTCCGGCAAGTTTTCGCGTCTTCCGACCGGCCGTTCCCGCCACGCTCCATTTCGGCGCAGGATCGCCCGTGCGTGCTGCGTTTCAGGGCTTGCGCGGAGAAGTACGCGCGGCCTCAGGGCCGTGGCGCACGTCGGGCGATTGGTGGCAGGAAGATTCCTGGCAGCAGGATGAATGGGATTTAGAGATTCATTTTCAGGAGGCTGGAGAACGGTCGAATCCTGGCATCTATCGTTTCTATTACGATTCGCTCGGTCGAGGCTGGTTTGTGCGGGGGGTTTACGACTGATGTATATCGAACTTCACGCGCGATCGGCGTTCAGCTTTTTGGAGGGCGCCTCGGTGCCGGAAGAGCTCGTCGGGCTGTGCGCCGAGCGTGGGATGCCTGCTCTGGCTTTACTTGACCGCGACGGTGTGTACGGCGCGCCTCGCTTTTACGGGGCAGCAAAGAAGCACTCCGTTCGTGCGCACGTTGGCGCGGAGGTCACATCGACTGCGGGGTGGCGCTATGTTCTGCTTGTCCAGTCACGCGCGGGTTATCAAAATCTGTGCCGTCTCATCACGCAAACTAAACTGCGCGCGAAAAAGGGCGAAGGCCAAGTCCGGCCCGAGGAAATGGCCGAAAGGGGCGGCGGCCTGATCTGCCTGACGGGAGGCCAGGAAGGCCCTCTGGCTTATGCCTTGGCGAAAGGTGGAATCGAGCAAGGCGTCCAAGCGGTCGAAGAACTATGCCGGATATTTGGCAGGGAAAATGTTTACGTGGAACTTCAGCGGCACTTTTGCCGTGAAGAGGAAGCACACAACCAAGCTGCCGTTCGGATCGCGCGAACGTTGAAGCTGCCGTTGCTGGCAACGAATGGGGTTTCCTTCGCGCGGCCGCAGCAACGCGAGGTGCTGGATGTTTTTACCTGCATTCGTCATCACCAAACACTTCTAACGGCTGGCCGGCTTCTGTGTTCGAATTCCGAGCGGTATTTCAAGACCCATGAGGAGATGTCGCAGCTTTTTCTCGATCTGCCCGAGGCCATTGCCAATACGGAGATTCTTTCTTCGCGTTTGCACTTTACGTTGAACGATTTGGGATATCAGTTTCCAATCTATCCGGTCCCCGACGGCGAATCACAAATGCACTTTCTACGCCAACGCACGCTCGAGGGCAGGATCCGTCGCTATGGCCCGGAAAACGAACGCGCCCGCGAACAGGTCGATCGCGAACTGGCCCTGATCGAGAAACTCCATCTGGCTGGTTACTTTCTCATTGTCTGGGATATCGTCCGTTTCTGCCGTGAAAAAAACATTCTTGTGCAGGGACGAGGTTCGGCGGCCAATAGCGCCGTTTGCTATTCCCTGGGCATTACCGCCGTCGATCCGGTAGGAATGGATCTGCTATTCGAACGATTTTTGTCCGAAGAGCGCGGTGAATGGCCAGACATTGATCTCGATCTTCCGAGCGGCGACCAGCGCGAGCGTGCCATTCAGTATGTCTACCAGCGATACGGGAAACTGGGTGCAGCGATGACTGCGAATGTCATCACCTATCGTGGGCGCTCGGCGGCGCGGGAGATCGGCAAGGCGCTGTCACTCGATCCGGAAACTCTCGATCGGCTGGCAGCTCTGGTTGGATCATGGGAATACAAGGACCCAAACGATACGCTCGAGCGCCAGTTTCACGATGCTGGTCTCGACATTCAGCATCGGAAAATTCGAAACTTTCTAGAACTTTGCCATGCCGTCCAGGATCTGCCGCGACATCTCGGGCAGCACTCAGGCGGAATGGTCGTGTGTCAGGGGCAACTCGATTCTGTCGTTCCGCTGGAGCCGGCCACGATGCCCGGACGCGTGGTGGTGCAATGGGACAAAGAAGATTGCGCCGACATGGGAATCGTGAAAATTGATTTGCTCGGACTAGGAATGATGGCCGTTTTGGAGGAGTCACTTCACCTCATTCGCGAGCGTTACGCCGACGAGATTGATCTAGGCCATCTACCGCAGGATGATCCAGCGGTCTACACGGCACTCGAAAAGGCGGACACGGTTGGCATGTTTCAAGTCGAAAGCCGCGCGCAAATGTCGTGCCTGCCGCGGCTCCAGCCTAAATGTTTTTACGACATCGTCGTACAGGTGGCTATCATCCGGCCGGGCCCCATCGTCGGAAACATGGTGCATCCCTACTTGAAGCGCCGGCAGGGTCGCGAACAGCCCGAATATCTTCATCCCTCCCTGGAACCAGTCTTAAAGCGCACGCTGGGCGTGCCTCTTTTTCAGGAACAATTATTGCGCATGGCGATGATTGCGGCCGGATTTACGGGCGGTGAAGCGGAAGAATTGCGGCGAGCCATGGGATTCAAACGCTCTCAGACACGCATGAGAGAAATCGAAGTCAAACTGCGACGCGGCATGACGGCCAAAGGAATTATCGGAGAAACGCAAGAACACATCGTACAGTCGATCACCTCGTTTGCCCTTTACGGATTCCCGGAATCGCACGCCGCAAGTTTTGCGCTGATCGCCTATGCCAGCGCCTGGTTGAAATGCCATTACCTGGCCGCGTTCACAGCCGCCATGCTGAATCAGCAGCCCATGGGTTTTTACCGGCCTGCGACACTGGTGAAAGACGCCCAGCGCCATGGCTTGAGATTGAAACCCATTGATGTGACGCGGTCGGACTGGAAATGCACGCTTGAGAAAATATCGGCAGGATTCGCCGTGCGTGTGGGGATGTGTTACATCAAAGGCCTGCGCCAAGAGATCGCGCTAGAAATCGTGCGCCAGCGCAAGATCGACAGATTCGAATCGATCGAAGATTTAAAGCAGCGTGTTCCGGACATACAGAAAGTCGAGCTGACGGCGCTTGCCGAAGTCGGAGCCTTAAATTTCCTGTCGAATCGACAAGGATTCCATCGCCGTGATGCACTGTGGCAGGTAGAGCGCGCCGCTCGACGGCCGGGACCCTTGCTGGAAACTCCGGAAGCCTCTTTGCGCACGGACCGAGCAGAGGAAAGGAACGGAACGCCGAACCAATCGCCTGCCATCGAGCAATCACCCTTGCTGCGTATGACGGATGAAGAAAGATTGGTTGCCGACTTCCGCGGCACCGGAATGACCGTCGGGCCTCATCCGATGGCGTACCGTCGTACGGAGATGAAGAAGCTTGGAATTCGCACAGCCATCGAGCTTAAGAAACTTCCCGATGGCGCATATGTCCAAGTGGCTGGTGCCGTCATTGCGCGACAACGCCCCGGCACCGCGAAAGGGTTCGTCTTTCTCAGCCTCGAAGACGAGACAGGAATCGCGAACGCCATCCTCACACCACAATTATTCGAGCGGGATCACGCAACCATCGTACACAACCAGTTTTTGCTGATCGAAGGCGCACTTCAGAACCAGGAAAACGTGATCTCGGTAAAAGCCCAGCGGGTCAAGCCTTTGACGATCAGTCGCGCTGAACCGCCGTCGCACGATTTTCACTGACCCCTGCCTACGGCTTTCCCTTTAGCAGATCATCCTTCCAACCCAAAATCGCTTCCGAGGTATCCCGCCCGGCGCCCAGACGGTCTCTGGCCTCCGCCCATCGCGCACGGATCAGGCGAGAAACGGGGGCGTCGAGTCCGACCGCTTCGCCCAGATCGGCCGCGATCCTCACATCCTTGGCCATCAGACCAAGCGCAAACCCCGTTGAGAATTTCCCGCTCAGCACGTGCTCCTTCACCATAAATTCGGTAGTGAAATTGCGGCCGGTCGAGGCGTTCAGAATGTCCACCATCTTGTCTTGATCTAGCCCGAACCTCTGGCCGATCAGCAGCGCCTCCGCGACAGCGGTGTATCCTGCTGCCGCGATGTAATTATTGAGCGCCTTCATGGCGTGGCCGGTTCCGAGCGGACCTGTTTCGAACAACTGCTTGCCCATGGCAAGAAGCACCGGCTTCACCCGTTCTATGGCGCCTTGATCGTTGCCGCCAATGATAATCGCAAGCGTGCCCGCCTGGGCGCGAGGCACGGCACCGGAAACCGGGGCATCGATCAAAACGACGCCCGATCGTTCCAGTGCCTTTCCCAATTCACGCGTGCCGATCGGTTCGGAAGAGCTCATGTCCACGACAATCGAGCCGGGCCGGAGGGACTTCGCAAAGGCGCCGTTTTCCGCCGCAAGAAGCACGTGGCGGACGATCTGCCCGGTCGGCAGCATCGTAATCGTGATCTCGTTCTGGGCCATTTCGGCCAGGTGGCCCGCTACGCGGCAGCCGTGTTCGCGGGCAAATCGAGCACCTTTTTCAGCGTCGAGGTCATACACCATAAGGGCATGGCCCGCCTCGGCAAGATGGCCGGCCATCGGCCAACCCATGTTGCCGATGCCGATGAATCCGATCTGCATCGGCTTACTCCAATCCGAGTTCCTTTAAGACTTCGGTTGCGTGTTGAAAGCTATCGACCCCTGCCGGCACCCCGGCGTAGATCATGCTGTGGAGCAGGACCTCGCGAATTTCATCCTTGCTGACTCCGTTTTTCACGGCGCCACGCACGTGTCCTCTTAGCTGATTGGGCCGATTCAGCGCGACCAGGAGCGCCATGGTCAACATGCTTCGCGTCTTGCGGTCGAGAAGGGAACGCGTCCAGACCTCGCCAAAGCAGTAGCGGGTGACCATTTCCTGCAGGGGGCGCGTGAAATCGGTTGCCGACTGGAGCACTTGATCGGAGTTTGCAGGGCCGAACATGTCGCGCCGGACTTGCAAGCCGGCCGAGAAAGTGTCCTGGTTTCCGTCGGCCTCGCTCCGTGAGGGCGATGGAACATCAAAATGGAGAATCGTGATTCCGCCGGTCGCATAGTTCGCCACATCGGCCGCCACCTTCTGGCCAACGGGCGATTCCATCGCGCGCGCCATAACCGCGGCGTTCGCGAATTCACCTTCCCAGATACAGAAATAGGGCGACGGGCTCCCCACCCCCTCCACCGAAAATGTGTGGCGACTCGACAGAAGCCCGGGGAGCTGTGCGGCCAGCGGAAGATGTGTTTGTTCGTAATAGCGCTTGAAATGTGCCGGATCCTTCGGCGGAGGATACAGAGCAAGAACCTTGTGCATGGCGATTGTCGTCCTTTCAATGACGCTTGTGCGGCTAGAGGCGAAACACGCGTCGCGCGTTCTCGCCAAGGATATTGCGCTTGGCTTGCTCGCCTAGAAATGGCAATCCGGCGATTCGCGCGGGGACGTCAAAATCCCAATGCGGCCAATCAGAGGAGTACATCAACTGGGTCTCCGCATGGACGGCCTTGAAGGTCGCTTCCAGCATGTGGGGCAGCGTGACCTCGAGGGGCTGCGAGGTGAAGTGCATCTCGGCGATGTATTCGCTGGGGAGCCTCTTGAGCAGCGGCGCGTCGGACTGGCGCATCAGGTATTCATGGTCCAGTCGTTGCATCATGAAGGGAACCCAGGCGAGGCCGCTTTCAATCCAGATCACTTTCAGCTTCGGAAATCGCTCCGGCAGACCGTTGACGATCCAGTTGGTCATGTGGGTCATATTGCAGGTGACGAACGACATGGAGTGAACGGAAAGAAAGCGGTTCATCGTGGTGGTCATCGAATCACCCCAGCTGGGCCCAGCATGGAAGGCCAGGGGAAGGCCACGCTCCTCGAGCTCCTTGTAGACCCGCATGTAGACGTTTCTGTGCACGCCGGCATGGCGCTGGCTGGTGACCATGAAGCCCACAACTCCAGCTGTCTCACCGAATTCCTGGATGGTCTTCAGGCAAGCATCGACATCGTGAAACGGCAGGCAAAGCAGCGTTCGTATGCGCTCCTCTCGCGGCAGGATGGTCCGCGTGAACCAGCGGTTGTAGGCGAAGGTCATCGCGGTGACGATCTCCGGGTCCGGATGCAGACCCATTTCGAGCATCGGCTGCGGAAAGACGACCTGCATCTGAATTCCCATCGAGTCCATCGCGCGGCGAATAAGGGTCAGATCGCGATGCTCGTCGGATGGCTCCACATGCTCGGCGAGCGCAGCCTGATGCGGGATGCGACCGAAAACATCCTGGAAAGTAAGTCCGGCGATATGGTTGCTGAACGCAAGCCTGCGCGCGTTGGGCCAATCCTCGGTCATCACTTTGGCGTTGTGGCGCAAGACGGGATTTTCAAGGTGATCGAGAATTTCGTGCCATGAATCGAATTCCACGTGATGTGCATCTACATCGACGATGAAATATTCATCGAGGTGATAACGCGCGATGTCCCGGCGCGCGTTGGCGAGAATCTCACGCGAGTCGGTGCGCGTAGTAATCTGCTGGACCGGATGCTCGCGCGCGGTGACCGTGCCATTCAGCGTGTTGGTTGTGCTCATCGCTTTATCCTCATGCCTGGAACGTTGCTAGCTACCCGCTATTTTCGGGCCTTGCGCACCCGCCGTATGCGAAAACCAAAGCGCCAGGTCGAAAGGATTCAGATGATGGGCGCGGAGCAACGCAGTGGCGACCACAACAGCTTGGGTGGTTGAAACAGTAGCATCGATGATCGGAGCGGTCGCCCTGCCCGGTTCTGCGTCTTCGACCCTGGCTGCGTACAGTCTAACGGCGCCGCTCATCAGGTTGGTCAGCTCCTCACCCGGTACTTCCGCTACCTTACCCGCCTCGATCGTGCGCTCGATCTCAGCCCTCAATTCCATAACCAGGGCAGGTAACTTCGCAGGTGGGTCAGAGGGTGACATAAATTCCGTCTGTCGATTCTTCGACTGCCACACGAATCAGCCGCGCCAGAAGCCTGCCGGGATGTGAACCTGTCTTGAGGTCGTACTCAAATCCGTGCCAGGGGCATACGATGTGCGGACGGGAGTCGTCAAACGCAAACCCGCGGCTTTCGCCGCCAGCGTCAATCACTTCCCGGACACGAGGGATCATCTTACCCTGACAGACCGGACCACCCTGGTGCGCGCAGACATTTTCCCAGGCGTACAGAGCGCCGTCGACACGAAAGATACCGATCGTTTTGTCGCCAACGTCAACAACCAGGCGGCCACCCTCGGGCACGCGGTCACTTCGGCCGACATACGCTCGTTCCGATGTGGCGGGCATGTTCCCCCTCGTGCAGTCGCGCATGGAAACCCGCCTAGGGAAACGGCTCTGGGGAGCGGCGGGAAGCCGCGAGTCTGCCTTCGATAGCGCGTATTGTATGACGCGACGTGGCCGTTATCAACTCACGCTCGCCGAGATGAATGTGATATACCCTTGGTTCCTTGTTTGAGCAGATCCTCAATCCGACCGGCCATCTTTGGTTGACGATCTTGGTCGCGCTCCTGCCACTGGTCGCCTTGATCTTCATGCTCGCTGTTTTTCGAGTTACGGCCTGGCTTTCGGCCATCCTGGCCGGCGCCCTCACGGTCGGCCTGGCCGTTATGATCTGGCACGCTCCGCTAGCCAATGCCATGCAATCGTATCTACTGGGAGGGCTCACGGGCATTTGGTCGATTGATTGGATTACCTTTTGGGGCCTGATGATATTCAACACGCTCGTCCTGACCGGAAACTTTCAACGCTTCGAAAGATGGATGATTCATCATGCTACCGTCGATGTTCGTATTCAAACGATCATGCTTGCGTGGGCGTTTGGCGCCTTGCTGGAAGGGGTGGTAGGGTTCGGCTATCCGTGGGCGGTGATTGTGCCGATCCTGGTCGGTTTGGGAATCGAAGACCTGGAGGCCATCCGCGTAGCTGCGCTAGCCAACAATGCGCCGGTTTCTTACGGAGCGCTGGGCACGCCGGTCATCGGACTGGCGGCGGTCACGGGCTTGCCACTGATGGCACTTTCCGGTTCGATCGGCAACGTGGTGGCAGTCCTGGCTCTGCTGCCGCCGTGGGTGCTGATCTATCTTGTAAGCGGGCGAGAGGGACTCGCCGAAGCATGGCCCCTTGCGATTGTCGGATCGCTCTCCTACATGGCGGGGCAGTGGCCGGTTGCCCATTACCTGGGCCCCTATCTTCCCGATATCAGCGGTGCATTGGTATCGTTCTGGATCCTCTTCCTGTTTGTCAAAATGTGGCGCCCGAAAACGGTCCGCGGATTCGGCGGGGTGAGGCTAGAGCCGACGGCGACCTTACTGCCCGACGCGAACGAACTATCCTCGGCGCGCGAGGTGTTTTTCGCCTGGGCGCCCTACATCGTGCTGATTTTGGTCGTCGTTCTCTGGACGGGCCCGTGGTCGAAGTTGCCTGCGATGAGCCTGTTTAGGGTATCGATCGCAGCGAAGTCTTCTGTCACCCAGAAGCCCCTGACTTCGGTGTTTAACTTCACGCCGCTCAGCGGAGGCACATCGATTCTGGCTTCGTGGCTTGTGATCGTATTGCTTTTGCGGCCGAGCCACACCATTCTGAAGCGAGTATTTTCGCGGACCCTCCAGCAGATTTGGGGAGCACTGTTAGTCGGGTTTTTTATGTTCGCGCTGGCTTATGTTTTCGTTTACACCGGAATGGCAAACTCGCTGGCTTACGGTCTGTCGAAGATCGGGATCTTCTTTGTCGCCTTGGCGCCCGTCTTGGGCTGGATCGGCGTCGCGTTATCGGGCAGCAACACGTCCACCAATGCGATGTTCGGACCCCTGCAGATGGCCACGGGACGCCTGCTCAACCTTCCTGTGTTGCTGCTGCCGTCGTTTAATTCGGTAGGAGCAGAGGTCGGAAAACCGATCGCACCTCAAACGGCAAGCGTGGGGGTATCAACGAGCAAGCTTGTTCGCAGCGAGGGTCAGGTGATTCGGCACAACATGGGATGGACATTAGTCCTGCTCGCCTATCTGATATTGATCGCTGTTGTTTTCTACTACTTTTTTCCGCGTTCGATGTCGCTCTAAGCCGAAAATAACGTGACCACTTCGACCAATGGCGAGGGGACCGCGTCGGGTGCCACAATGCCCGAGCGCACCCCGGTCAATTTGGTTCTTACTTCATAGCGATGTGGTTTCCATAGCACGGCCTCGCCTTCATAGCCTCACCAACGCCAGATGATTTCGCTAGGCTGCCGCAGCCTGTGCCCTGAGACCAGACTCATTGCGAATCACTACAATCGAGCCTTGCGTCGCGATCAGATCCTTGCACTTGAAGTCAGTCATGGTGCGTGTCACCGTCTCTCGAGAGATGCCTACGATTTGAGATATTTCCTCGTGAGTCAAGCCGAGATGGAAGCGCTTGCCCTGGCTGGTTTGCCGGCCCTTGGTAGATGTTTCAAGCAGAAATTGCGCCACTTTTTCGCTGGCCGACCGTGACAGCCCGAGATAGCGAATCTCCTGGCATGCCCTGCGGTAGCTGGTCGCGAGCTGACGCATCGCAGCGAACGCAATGGCCGGTTGCTCGTGGATCAGCCTCACGAAGTCCTCGCTTCGCACGAAGTCCACCTGGCAGGGTTGTAGAGCTTCGGCTGTCACTTCGTAGGGTTCGCCGGAAATCGCTGCGTGTGCGCCCAGCATCTCTCCCGGCTCGCAGATCCGGACAATCAAGGTCTTGCCGTCGGCAGAATTCATGGTCAGCTTCACGCGACCCTTGCACAGCATGTACACCCCACGCGAAGGTTGTCCTTCGACATAGAGAACTGCCTGTGCCGGATACGTCGTCGTGAACTTCACATTGACGAGAGCCTGAAGCGCGGGAGCGGGCAACTGACAGAAGAATCCGTCCTTCCGCACTGGGCAAGTCCTGCAATCCTCAATCAGGTCCATCCCGTAGGGAGCGCGCATGTTCATTCTCCTTTTTCGCTGGAAACTCGGCGTTTGCCCATCGACCCGTCCCGCTTCAGCATCTCTCGGAGAAATGCAGACGGTTTGACGAGCCCCACGCCTTCGTCTTGCATGTTGAGAAGCAAAGCCCGGCCGTTGGAATCGACAAAGCTCACGCTCCCCAGGTCGACCAGTACGTGCCGGCCCTGCTGTCGCTCAAGCCAGTCCGTCCAACTCTTTCGAAGCACCTCGACCCAGGGCCCTTCCAGCCGGCCTTCGAGCATGAGCTCGAGAGCATTGGGTTTTTCCGTTGGTGTGACTCGCAGCACGTTTGTTTTGTCCACAGATCACAAGTGCAAGAACAACACCACTGACGGCTAGGAGGGAGCGAATTAGATAAGTTGTTTATAATAAGAGGATTAGATGGAAGCGAAGTGAGATCTCAAAGGCATTCGAGGATGGGCGCGAGGCGATATCTCGTCCTGAAGACGAAATATCATCAGATGCCGTCGTCACCCGGAACCCGCCTGGCCGGCTAGCGAATTACTTCCACCGAGCAGTGCGCATGCATGGCCACTGATTCAGAGACGCTTCCCATCATGAATCGGTCTAGCCCATGCCAGCCGTGCGAGCCCGCCACAATGATGTCGGCAGGCCACTGGGCTGCCTCATCCAAAATGACAGCCTTTGGATCACCGATCATCGGCTCGCCGGGCTCGACTCGAGTGACGCCGGCGTCGCCGAACACTTGGGTAGCCCGCTCCAGGGCCTCGGTAGCACGCGATCGGCCTGCTTCCTCAATGGCTTGGGCAGCTAGGACGGCCTGGTTCGAATACACGTACGATGCACCGGCATCGGGGAGCGGCATGAACGGCGGAACAGCGCTGAGGAGCCGGATCGTTGTTTGAGCGGGCCAGGGCCGTTGGGCAACCGATCGAACCGCCTTGAGCGATGATTCCGATCCGTCGGTTGTAACCAGCAGTTTGAGCCCCTCGCGGGGCAAGGGGGCTCTTTGCCGCACGATCTCGACTGAGCACGGGGCGTGTCGAACCACAGACTTTGCCACACTGCCGAGTAGAAAGCGCGCCAGGCCGGTCCCGCCGTGGGAACCGACGATGACAAAATCGGCGCTCCAGTTTCTGGCGTACTCTGTCACGGCGCTGCGCGGGGCACCCGGAAAAACCTCTGTCCGAGTTTTCAGTCCAGCTTTCGCAAGATCGTCGCCCAGCCCTTTCACCGAATCCTTCGCCGCCTTTTGCGCAGCGTCCATCAGTTCTGCACCTAGTGGAAATGGCGTGAGGTCGAGCACGTGGAGGATGCATGTTTCGGTTCCCGTCGGCCAAGGGCGCGCCTTCACTGAATCGATCACCCAGTGGGAAGTTGGCGAGAGATCGGTGGCGATGAGCAGTTTCATGGTTGTCTACCTCCCGGAGCCAACCAGCCTTAAGCGGGAGAAACCGTGCCTGCCGCCGGAGCAGGATGATCAAGTGAGGACAGCATGAATTGCAAATCGAACGCTTCCTTACGGATTCGCGAGTCATAGTACAGTAGCACAATTGCGATCATCGAGATGGGACCGGTCAAAGCGCTTCCGAGAGATCCAAATACAGCCGATGCGAATGCCAGCCATTGAGACCAGTGCCCCGCGGCGGCTGACACCATCATGGCAATCGTAAACGGGATCTGGAACACGAACATCCCTGCGTACGCGATGATCGCAGCGATCAAGACCGCCAGGAAGATGTGGCCCCGGCGGCCGCGCGTAAGGAAGATGCTGCGGCGTATCGTCGCAAAGACGCCGAGATTTTCGACCATTAGTACGGGAACCGAAACAGCGTAGCGCAGCCAAAAATAGACGCAGAATGCCAATCCCGCCAAGTACGCGAAGAACAAACCAACGGCGAGAAACAGCGCGAAGATTGGGTTCCCGCGTCCGCCGCCAAACAAGAGACCCAGCCCGGCGACCCCACCGACGAACACAAACAGGACGCTCATCATCAGTCCCATCATGCGCAACAAAATACTCGAGAGAACTCCGATCAATCTCCAGAACCGGCCCTGAATCTTGGCATAGGAGCCACGCACCGTGGCGGGGCGGCCGAGATATACGTCCGCAACAGCCGATGAAGCGGCCGCGACGGCGATCGAATACACGAGACCGGAGAGGATAATGACCACCAACATGCCGGAAAGTAGGCCCGCCATCTCTCCTGGAGTCGGTAGGGTCGGCGGCCGCCCGGGAGCTCGTGCCGCTGCGCTCATCATCGATCCCTGGTAGGTGAGAAGAAGTACATTGAAAGGAAGCCAAAACGCCGCGGGAATCGCCATAATGCCGATAAACAGCGCGAAGTGATTGCGGTAGAGCCGGAACGTGCGGTCCAAGAGTTCACCTAGACTGAGAGGTCTTAGGTCAACAGGCTCCACCGAGCCCTCCGTCGAACCAGTGTGCCGAACCAGTGAGCGTATCTAACCATACGACCATCGCCTGCGCAACGGCGCTTCCTAAGGGGTTGCTCTATCGTTTGTTTAGAGAGAAGACAACGCCGGAATTATTCCCAGCCGGTAGGAGCCTTGTACGTCTGTGTGACAATGACCGCGGTGATTTCCTTGATCTTCCGATTCTTGATTTTGAACAGCTCCGCAATTCCCGTACTGTTGGGCCATTGTGAGTAGCGACCCATCGTCATTTTGCCATGTCCGGCCACGTCGACCGTTTGCTGCGTCGCAGGATGATTGAAACGTACCAGGGCCAAGACCAGCCCGCGTTCGACATCGACAATCGGGAACCGCCGCGGACGTACGCTTTGAATATAGGTGAAAATTTTCGTGCTGAGCTGTTCGCTGCAACTGAGTGCGCCGAGCGGGGATGAGGCAGACGACGGGCACGTCTGGATGCCATTCTCGATGCGAACGCAGTCCGGATCGAACGGCACGATATCACCTCGCCCCTGCTCGATCCCATCGAAATATTTGCCCACGATGGAAACCATTTCTTCTCGTGAAGAGCGCTCAGCGGCTGGAACTGTTTCGAGAAAAACCGGACGGGGCTCGGTCAAACTGTCGGTGTTGAGTAACGCCGTGGTCTGCTTGCGTGCCACCAGCGTCTCGATCTCAGTAATCCGGCCGTTGGCTACTAGCAGGCGCAGTGCCAAGATCGCTGGCGTGCCATTTTCCTGAACGACCGTGTACGCACCCACCGCCCCAGTCTCAGGTTCCGCGAAATGGAGCTTGTAGGTTCCAATTCCTTCAGCCGTTGCCCAAAGGCCGTCGCCAAGTTCAAGCCGGACGCCATCTTCTGTGAACTTGACCTCGCTTGCGACCGGTAGACGGGAAGGGTCGTGGGCTACCATCGCCGCAAGATAGGCGTCCACGAACCGGTCGAGGCAGGTGCGGTCACAGCCCCCTTCCGCACTACGGGCGAGCGGCACGGTCGCGAGGCAACCCATGGCGAACAACGCAACTAGCCCGAGCAACACCCACCGGTTGGCCGTCATCGCTCGCCTCCGTGGCTCTTTTTATGAGATCACCACTGCGGTTGGTCCGACCGGCAGTCCTCCCACGAGCTCCACCCCGAGCACATGCCGTAGATCCCCTGGTTAAGCACGGCTTCGATTTCGTGCAGCTGGCCGCCGCGAACCTTGAAAACCTCAGCGATCTCCCAGGTGAAAGGCGTCGAGGGACCCGCCGTCACCATTCGACCGTCCGGTGTCTGGAATGTACGTGTCTCGCCAGCGGCATGGTCGAAGAAAACCAGACCGAAGACGATACCCCGCTCCTCGTCGACAATCGGATAGCGACGGTCGTGGATCCACGTAACGAAGTGCAGCAAGCCTGAGCGGAACTGATCCTGGCACGGCCATCCCGTCGAGTACATGTTCGATTTCGCCGCTGGGTCGTATTGGGACGAAGGAGCCGGGCGAGGAGCACCCGAGGCGGTCAGGCCTGGCAGGGGGTTGGGATTATTCGTCGTCTGCAAACCGTTTTCCAGGCGATTGCAGTCGTCTGCAAAGAAAGAATAGTCCCCCTTGCCGTCGTTCTGCTGCATGGCCGAAAAATATTTGTTGGCCGTCTTGATCAAATCAAGGCGCCCTCTTTCCTCCGGGGGAATATCTGCGGAAAAGGCCGGCCGGGGACTTCCCATTTTTTCCAAGTTCTCGCTGCCCGCCTGGGCCATCTGGCCGCGACCCAGGATCGTTTCAATCTCGGATATCTTCTGATGATCGATCCTCAGGCGCAAGGCGAGGATGACCTGCTGGCCTGCTTCTTTCATCGTCCCGAAAAAGCCAACTTGGCCCGCACGCGTATCGTCGATGTAAAACTTGTAGGTGCCCCGGCCGGCTGCCGTTCTCCAAAAACCATCACCCAGGGTGAGATGTTGACCGTTCTCGGTAAACTTGACGAACTGGGTCACGCTTAACCGTGACGGATCATGAGCGACAACCGCATCCAGATATTGGTCGACGAACCCATTGAGGCAAGCGCGATCGCAGGCGCTTGACGCGGCACTCACTTGCTTTTCCGACTCCCGGTTCACACTTCTTGCGCGAGCCAGTAGCCCCGCGAACAACACGAGGAACCCGAAAACGACGAAGCGAGTCCCTTTCATCGCGCCCCCCTTCGCTCTCAACCGGCCGAGTGTATATCAAAACGGGCGAGAGGTCCGCAACCGGCAGAGAAGGCTGAGAGATCGGAGGGAAGCAGCCGGGCTCAGTCTGAGGATGGAGCAGCTAACCACCAGCGCCGGATTGCCACGATCGACCACACTGCCTCAACCAGTCCGAAGGGCCAAGCCCCCTGTAGAAACCCATACGCCGAGCCCAGAACGCACGCACCCGCAAAGGCCAGCGTGTACCAACGGCTTCGACGTTCCAACGCGTAGAACACCAGCATAAGAGTGACGGCGATCAAGCCAAATGTAGTAAGTGCGTTCATAATTTTTTCCGATCAAGGCTTGCGCGCGACGATCAGCCACCAGGCCTCGCCATACGAATGCGATCAGCAAGACCGCCAGCGCTGCCAAAATGAAAACGAGAAGCTTGACGCGATCGCTCAAGCGTTTAAGCCGTCGCCCTGCCCGAGGGGAATCCGATCCGTTCTACATCGCCGGGCAGCGAGTACGTCGCCTATTTCGAAGCGGGAAATTTGCGATCCAGCGCTAGGTTCAACAGGAGCACATTGACGCGCGGCTCACCGAGAAAACTCCAATCGGCTCGTTCCGTGAACTGGGGAATCAACATTTTCACCTGATCGGGCGCAACGTTACGCGCTTTAGCGACGCGCGCAGCCTGTATTTCGGCGTTCGCGGGACTGATGTGCGGATCCAAACCCGACGACGAGCTGGTTACAGCGTCCGGCGGAATCGGCTCTTTCGCCGTGAACACCAGCGGCATCTTGGCGTCATTAAACGCATCGATGAGTTTGACATCATCGAGGCTACCTTGCGAATCCCTGAAGTCGTCCAGGGGCTCAGTGGATTCATAGGGGATGTTGTTGTCCACGCAATAATGCACCATGCGAAGACTGACGCCATCGAAATCGACGATTTCTTTTCCGTTGTCATCCCTTTTGGTGGTTCCACGAAGGAGTTTTGCGCTCGTAGGGCCCAAGTTGGCTCCCCCACTGGCGGTCCCATCGTAGCCGTTTCCGGCCGCCGAAGGACGCGGATGGAAGTATTCCGGTTTGGAGAAGGATTGGCCAATGAGGCTTGATCCGACGACCGCACCGTTTACACGAACCAGGCTGCCCTCGGCCTGCTTCGGAAAGATCCATTCCGATAGGCCCGTCATCGCCGCCGGGTACACGAGACCGGTCAGGATCGTGAAAGCCAGCGTCAAGCGAAGTCCGGGTCCTAGTTCTTTGATCATGCGTACTCCTTTTACGCGAGACGCAAGGCAACCAGCATCTTGTCGATGAGCCAAATCCCGGGAAAGGGCACGATGATTCCGCCCAAGCCATAAATCAGCAGGTTGCGCGTCAGCATCTGGCCGGCGCTGACAGGTTTATACTGCACGCCGCGAAGAGCCAGCGGAACCAGAGCGATGATGATCAGGGCATTAAAAATGACGGCTGCAAGGACTGCACTCTGAGGCGAGTGCAAGCCCATAATGTTCAGCTTGTTGAGTTCCGGGTAGATCGATGCAAACATCGCCGGAATAATCGCGAAATACTTTGCCACATCATTGGCAATCGAGAAAGTCGTGAGCGCCCCACGAGTGATTAGCAGCTGCTTCCCAATGGCGACGATTTCAATCAACTTCGTCGGGTTGCTGTCGAGGTCGACCATATTGCCGGCCTCCTTCGCAACCATGGTTCCGGTGTTCATGGCGACACCGACATCGGCCTGAGCGAGCGCCGGGGCATCGTTCGATCCATCACCTGTCATGGCAACCAAGCGGCCTTGCGCTTGTTCTCTTTGGATGTATTCGAGCTTATCTTTCGGAGTGGCCTGTGCCAGGAAGTCATCGACACCGGCTTCTTGCGCGATCGCCGCTGCCGTCAACGGGTTGTCTCCGGTAATCATCACGGAGCGAATTCCCATGGCCCTCAACGAAGCCAGGCGTTCTCGCATTCCGCCCTTCACAATGTCTTTGAGGTGAACGACTCCGAGGACTCGCGGGCCGTCGGCCACAGCAAGTGGCGTGCCACCATTCCTCGAAATTCGATCGGAAATTTCGGCCAAGGCTGGGGGCACACCGCCACCTGCCTCTTTCACAAACTGGGTAATGGCTTCGGTTGCTCCCTTCCGCAACCTGCGACCGTTGATGTCAACTCCGCTCATTCGCGTGTACGCGGAGAAAGGAATAAATTGAGCTTCGTGTTCGCCCACTTCGCGACCTCGCAAGCTATATTTCTCTTTGGCCAGAACAACCACCGACCGCCCTTCGGGCGTTTCATCGGCCAGGCTTGACAACTGAGCGGCATCGGCGAGTTCACTTTCACTGGCTCCCTGGACCGGGATAAACTCGACGGCCTGTCGATTCCCCAACGTGATGGTTCCCGTTTTGTCTAGCAGCAGCGTGTTCACGTCGCCGGAAGCTTCGACCGCTTTTCCACTCATCGCCAGGACGTTGTGCTGCATGACTCGATCCATACCTGCGATACCAATGGCGGAAAGCAGTCCGCCGATGGTTGTCGGGATCAGGCATACAAGCAAGGAGACCAAAACTGCGACGGTGGGTGCGGCGCCGCTGCCCACAGCTTGGATGGAATATTTCGCGTAGGGTGGCAGCGTCGTGACAGCCAACAGGAAAATGAGCGTCAACCCGGCGATCAAAATATTAAGAGCGATTTCGTTCGGCGTCTTCTGACGGACTGCACCTTCCACCAGCGCGATCATGCGGTCCAAAAACGTCTCACCAGGATTGGAGGTAATCTTAATCGTGACGTGGTCTGACAAGACCTTGGTACCGCCGGTCACCGCACTCCGATCGCCTCCCGATTCACGAATCACCGGCGCGCTCTCTCCGGTGATCACCGATTCATCGACGCTAGCCACCCCTTCGATCACCTCTCCGTCCCCCGGGATCAGGTAGCCGGCTTCACAGTACACGACATCGCCAGCACGCAGCTGCGATGCAGGCACCATCTCAAACTTCTCATTCGCCAACAGTCTCCGCGCGATGGTGTCGGTCTTGGTCTTACGCAGAGTGTCGGCTTGCGCTTTACCGCGTGCCTCCGCCATGGCCTCGGCAAAATTGGCAAATACCACGGTAAACCATAGCCACAAAGCGATTTGAACACCAAAAAAGACGCCGCCGGAGCCAACCAAGGCATCCTTCACGACGAACACCGTGGTCAAGGCTGCGCCTACCTCCACAACAAACATCACCGGGTTCTTGGCGACCAGCCATGGATTGAGCTTCACAAACGACTCTTTTGTGGCACGCCGCAAAATTTCAGGATCAAACAAGGGACGAGCGCGCACACCCCGGGAGATCAGCGTCGCACCTTCTTCCGCCCTGAGCTCCGGTCTCCGCTCCGTCGGGGAGGTCGTCACAGTGGACATTTCCTGCTCCTCAATTTCCGCGCCGCCATCAGAAGAGTTTCCCGTTCAGCATCTGGAAGTGTTCCACAATCGGGCCGAGCGAAAGTGCCGGGAAATAGGTAAGCGCGCCAACAATTACGACCGTCCCAATCAGAAGGATGACAAAGAGCGAACCGTTCGTTGGGAGTGTACCGCTGGTTACCGGAGTCACCTTTTTCGCGGCCAGGCTACCAGCGATGGCCAAAGCCGGAATAATGAAAAGGAATCTTCCGACCAGCATATCGAGGGCAATCGTGAGGTTGTACCAGGGCGTGTCGGCGTTAATCCCAGCAAAGGCGCTTCCGTTGTTGCCCGCTCCGCTCGAATAGGCGTAGAGGATTTCAGAGAATCCATGCGCCGCATTGTTGCTCAGGTTCGCACTGGCGGGGCCAGGCGGATTCCAGTAGCCGTTCTTGGCAAATTGGGCCACCGAACTGAGCGCCGTAAATCCCAGGATGACCAACGCCGTCGAAAGGACTGCGATAATCGCCATCTTGACTTCCTTTTGCTCGATCTTCTTGCCTACATACTCGGGCGTGCGGCCCACCATCAGCCCCCCGATGAATACGGCAACGACTGCGTAAATCAGCATGCTATAGAGGCCCGCGCCGACGCCTCCAAAAATCACTTCATCGGTCTGGATGTTGAACATGGGAACGAGTCCACCGAGCGGCGTGTAGCTGTCGTGCATGCTGTTGACGGCGCCGCAACTTGCATCGGTCGTGACTGTCGCGAACAGAGTCGACTGCGCAATGCCGAATCGGGTTTCCTTGCCCTCCATGTTTCCACCCGGTTGGCTCGGCGTGTCGCGATGTTCGATGCCCATCTTCGAAAGCATCGGATTCCCGTGTTGCTCGGCCCGATAACAGACAAAAAGGCCGATAAAAAACATGATGGCCATCGCGGAGAAGATAGCCCAGCCCTGGCGCGTATCCCCGACCGCCTTGCCAAACATATAGGTCAGCCCCGCTCCGATGGACAAGATCAGCAGCATCTGGACCATGTTACTGAGGGGCGTTGGATTTTCGTACGGATGGGACGAATTGGCGTTGAAGAATCCGCCGCCATTGGTTCCCAGCATTTTGATTGCTAACTGCGAGGCTAACGGACCTTGTTCAATCGTTTGAGTCGCGCCCTCGACGGTCTGGACGGTGACCGGACCCTTGAAATTCTGAATTGATCCCTGCCAAACAAAGAACAGAGTCGCCAGAACGCAAATGGGAAGCAGAAGGTAAAGAGTGTATCGCGTCACGTCCACCCAGAAATTTCCTATGGTCGCAGCGGTTCGGCGCGCAAATCCCCGAATCAAAGCAACAGCGACAGCGATTCCGGCGGCAGCGGAAAGAAAGTTCTGCACGGCAAGGGCCGCCATCTGAACCAGATAGCCCAGCGTCGTGTCCGGTGAATAGGATTGCCAGTTCGTGTTGGTAACAAAGCTGATGGCGGTGTTGAACGCCAGATCCGGCGTCATGGGTGTGGCGCTGGAAGGTGCCTGCGGCGTCGAAAAGTGCAGCGGGTTGAGCGGCAAGTGTCCCTGCAACCGCTGGAGCAGATACACGGCCAGAAAACTGAAGATGCTCAGCGAGATCAGGGAAGCCGCATACTCGACCCAGGACTGCTCGACGTCTTCTCGAACCCCGCCGAGGCGGTAAATCAACCGCTCAACGGGGCGAAGAACGGGATGAAGGAACGTCCGCTCACCTCCAAAGACGCGGTACATGAACGTACCAACCGGCTTTGTGATGGCGAGCAACAGCAGAAAAAAGACCAGGATTTGCACAAGGCCGACGAAAGTCATTTCAGCGCCTCAAAATCGCTCCGGTCGAATGAGCGCATACAGCAGATAAATGAACAGGCATACGGCGACGACTCCCCCGATCGTATATTCCATCGAACTCTCCTAAAGACGCTCCGATGCTCGGGTGAACGCCCAGAGCAAGAGGAAGCAAACGATCGCTACAACGATATAAAACGCATCCCACATGATTTCACCTCGTCCCAATCAAGGGGCACCGCGGAACTGGCCCGCCTTCTAACCTCCCTTTGGAGAAGGACCCACCTAACCCGATGCCCCATGGCGGAAGACTTCTCGCGATCCGGCCCTACATGCTTCGCGAACACGGGCGAATTCGGCTGCAAGAGCTGAGTAAGCGTCTCGACGCGACCTCGAGATAAATACAAGTGCCCGGCAATAGCAAGCGAATTTTGGTCGAACTCAGAAGCCGATCGGGCAAGAATTTCCCCTGTAAACGGAATGGAATCTTCAGGATGGCCCAAGGGCCCTTCGCACAGCGTGGCCGACCTCAGCGATGTTGTCCCGCGGTACGTCATTGGGGTTTCTCTGATGCTGCCCCACCCCAGATAAACGGCGCATAAATAGCATCTAAGTAGGACGTAAACCCCTTCGATCGATCGCGACCGAAACCGGGCCCGTTCTGAGGTTCTAATCCGCTCCTGGGTCTCGCTTGGCAAGTTGGAAGCGGTATCCGGCCCAGGCTTCGGTTACCAGGAACTGCGGTTTGGTTGGATCCGGCTCAATCTTTCTGCGCAGTCGATTGACAAACACGCGCAGGTACTCGAGTTCGTCGCCGTAGTCAGGGCCCCACACCGCCTGAAGGAGCTCGCGATGGGTGATCGTTTTGTTGGGACGTGCGAGCAAGTAGGACAGCAAATCGAACTCCTTAGATGTCAGGTGGGACGTGCGTCCACGCACGGTGATGTGCCGTGAGGACAGATCGACCTCGACGCCTTGGGAGGAGAGCTGCTTTAAGTCGGTGTTGTTGGGGGGCTGTGGCAGTCGACGTAGGGTGGCGCGGATGCGTGCAAGCAATTCGGGCATGCTGAATGGCTTGGTCACATAATCATCGGCGCCCGCGTCCAGCGCTCCGACCTTGTCCTTCTCTGCATTGCTGACGGTTAACATGATGATGGCAACCTCAGAACTGGACCGAATCAGTCGGCACGTTTCGATTCCGCCCATGCCGGGCAGGTTCATATCCAACAGCACGAGGTCATAGCCAGCCGACCGCAGTTTCTCAAGCCCCTCTTCGCCGCTTCGCGCATCCGTGACTTGGTAATCGTGGGCCGTCAAGCCGGCCCGCATGGCACGACGAATCTGGGGATCGTCATCGACAATGAGGATTCTGCCTGAGTTCATTCGTTCCCGCTCCATCGGCCACGGGGTCAGACTGTTCTAGCCTGCGTCCGGTTCTTCTAGAAGGCCAGAATCCTCTGTGCTAGAGTTGCTCGCAAACAAGAACTGTGATCGAACGCCTGCGACTCCTTCTTCGCCATATCATATACAACCTGCGCGGCGGATTCCTGATCCGGCCCGTGCTCATTGCGGTCGCGCTCGGTTGCGCTGGCGCCGTGCTCTCCTGGACAGAGGAGTCGTATCCCTTTATTGGCGACTGGGTGCCCCGTGTGCTTTTCCTTTCTCACGACGATCCTGCGGTAGCGCAAGTCATCCTCAGCGACATCGCCACATCCACCATGACTGTTGTCTCCATTGTCTTCGCGATCCTGCTGATGACGCTTACGCTCGCGTCCATGCAGTTTTCGCCTCGGATCCTCGTCAGCTTCGCGCGTGACCGCGTTACCCAATGGACGCTTGGTATTTTCCTCGGGACATTCCTGTATTGCATGGTCTCGCTGCCAGCGGCACACGCGCTGCCTTATCCCTTCGCGCCGGTTGTGACCGTCATCGGCGCGATCCTGCTGGCGATTGCTTGCGTCGGCCTACTGCTCTTTTTTATTCATCATATTTCTATTGCCATCACGGTGAACCACATCGTGGACAGGATCGCTTCCGAGACCGAAGCTGCGATCGACGAGGTGATGCCACGGCCGCGCAGGCAACTTCACCTGGAGACCAGCGACGCGGCCGAGCCCGCGAGTTGGAAAACGCCTCTGTTGAGCAACGACTCTGGCTACATCCGGTTTGTGGATGTGAAGCAGCTTTTATCACTGGCCACCTCCCGTCACGTAAAGGTCCGCGTGGTTCGCCGAGTCGGCCAGTTTGTCCCGGCCGGTACTCCCCTACTCATGGTCAACAAGCCCGAGCGACTTTCTTCCGAGGCGGCCAACGCCTTTCGCGCCGCCTTTGACTTTGGGCCCACCCGCACGTTGCAGCAGGACATCGAATTCGGCGTTTTGCAAATTGTGGACATTGCCCTGAAAGCGATCTCACCGGCGGTGAATGATCCGACGACCGCCATCGGGTGCGTCGACCAGTTAAGCCGCATCCTGATCCGTTTTGCCTCCCGGGAGGTGCCGGAATCGCGCCTGTACGATCTGGGCGGAGCGGCGCGTGTCAGCGTCGATTGGATCGATTTCGAACGCCTGTTGGACTCAGCCTTCGAGCAAATTCGCATGTATTCCCGGGGCGACGTTGCTGTCAGCCTTCGTCTCCTGCGGGCGCTGGGTGACATCGCCATCAGCACCGAGGACGCCAGTCTCCGAAGGACGCTACGCGGGCGTGGCCGGCAGGTCGTCGAGGGCTGCTCCGAGCGAATTCGAGCCGAAGAACTGAAGCCGCTCGCCCTTCGCTTGACCGCTCTTGAGCAGCTCGCTGCGAGTTAGAGCGAATCAACGCTTTCGGCGGGAGCGAGCACGGCGGACGAAAGGTTTTGACGACGGCAAGGGTTGAGGGAAAAGGGCTCGGAGTTCGCGCTCAAGACGACTCAAATCGTCTGATAGTGCGCGAAACTCTTCCGGTGCACCCTCGAAGCGGTGTTCGCGGCCCATGGCTTCGAGGTTGCGGGCAGCGATGCTGGACTTCTGCGCGTCGAAAATGGCAAAGGCGCCGCGCAAAGTATGTGCGGCGGACGCGAGCTCATCTGCATCCCGGCCGGAAACGGCTCGCTCGATGGCGGAAAGCTTGGTAGGAAAGTCCGCGAGAAAGCCACTGACAAGCTTGTGCGCGAGTTTGTCATCGCCTGCTGTCATACGCGTAAGATGAGCACGCAGGTCCTCAGGTGGTGCGGCCTTGCTGGGCCCCATCGGACGACCGAACGCTCCGAGAGGCCGCTCGATGGCCTGAAAAAGCAGGTTCGGCTCGAACGGCTTGCCCAAAAGCGCGTCCATACCAGCCTCCCGTGCGCGGCGTTCGTCTTCCTCCGAAGCATTGCCGCTCAAGCCAATCAAGGTTACGCGCGCGGCGCCCTTCTGTTTTTCCTTCTCCCGAATCGCCCGAGCCACGGCGAGTCCGTCCATTTCGGGCATGTGCCGGTCGACGATCACGACCTCAGGCTTGAGACGCTCAAACGCAGCCAGGGCCTCGCGGCCATCGGCTGCGCCCGTGACCAAATGGCCGCGGGCACGCAGAACCTCTCCAACCATCTCGCGACTGATTTCGTCGTCATCGGCCACCACAATGTGCAGCGTTTTTTCTGCAGCCTTCCATCCCAGGTCGGGTGAGACGGGCACGGCAGAGGAATCCGCAACACCGGCGGAACCGCCCGGCGAGGCGGAGGATTCTTGCGCCGCACGGGGAAGACGAAACCAGAACCGTGATCCTCCCTCGGCACGATTTTGCGCGCCGATCTCCCCGCCCCAGCGTTCTACCGTCATTTTGCAGAAGTAAAGGCCAAGACCTGCCTTGCCGGGGTGGTCCCCTCCTTTACCGAAGAGCGCAAATAAACGATCGCGGGAGGCGTCTTTGGGAAGGCCGGGGCCCTGGTCATCCACAAAGGCCGTCACCGACGGACCTCCATCTTCTAAACCTACCGTTACGGTCGATCCCGCAGGGCTGTGGCGCAGGGCATTTTCAAGGAGGTTGCCGAAAATGCGATCCACGCGAGGCGCATCACCGACGACGCGTGAGCCGCGTTCGAAATCCCAATACGGAGCCAGGATAAGTTGGATGCCGCGCTCGGTGAACGCCGGAGCAAATTGCTCAATGGCCCGGCGCGCGCAGGAGATCAAATCCGCCGACACCGCAGTTCCCCGGCTGGAAGATGGCTCGCCGGCGAGATCGGCCGCAAAAGCCTGGAGAAGCCCGCGAATCATGCGTTCTTGGCGCTGCGATTCGCGATGACCTGTCATTGCAAGTTTGGCAAGATCGGGAGAAAGGTTCCTGCCAAGAAGGAGATCGAAGCAGCTGCGCATCGACGTAAGCGGTTGCGAAAGATCGTGAATGATGCAGTGGAGCAGGATTTCTTTCTTCTCGATTTCCCGCACCAACCGCTCATGCGTGAGCAGGGCATCGCGGGCGGTTTGAAACAGCTGTTGTTGCTGGGCAAATGCTGCCGGAAGACTGCGGATCATCAAAACGCGCTTGCCCGCCAGCCAAACGGCGGAAGCCTCAAGCGGAAATTGCTTCCCCGAAGAGTCCTGTTCCACCCAATAGCCCGAATTGGCTGCGTCTGGCGCGGGGGAGGTCCAAAACTCTTCGGCTTCGGCTAGAAAGTTATCGAGAAAGGGAGACTTTTCTGCGAGCCGGACCGTTGTCGCTGTCCCCACCTGCCAAAGCAGATCACACCATGCGGGAAGAGCTGCCAGCGGCGAGAAAACACCGGCGCCGCGAAACTCGAACAGCGCCATCGCTTGGTGCGAAAGCAATGCGTCATAAATGGACTCGGGCGGCATCAGGCAGACTCGTTTCAGCAGGGCGAATGTAGCATAGCCTGGGCGAGACGCGAGAACGCCTGTTCGACACCTTCGCCTGTCTTGGCGCTGGTTCGGATCACATCCTGCCGGCTGCCCTCGGATGCACCGATGCGTTCCGGATCGATTTCCCATTCCGCGATCAGGTCGCACTTGTTAAGAATGAGAATCCAGGGAATTGCGCCCATGGCTTCCTCGACACGTGCTTGGAGCGCGACGGCGTCCTCGAAAGTCTGCCGCCTTGTGGGATCGACGACGATCAAATATCCGGACATGCCTCGCAGGTAGGTCATGCGCATCTTCTGAAAAACGTCCTCTCCGTGAATGTCCCAAAGGACGAGCGTGACCTCGTCTCGATTGACCGACACAACCTTCTTGTCCACTTTCACACCAATCGTGGTGTGGTATTTCTCGTCAAAAATGCTCTCCACAAAGCGCCGGACCAAGCTCGTCTTGCCGACGGAGAAGGAGCCGAGCATACAGATTTTCTTTTGCAGCATCGGATAGGCCCGGTCAGGGCGCCGAAGAAATCGGCGAGAGGTTAACGTGGAATGTAACACTGCGATTGAGATGTTGGGCGTCATCGCTCTGGTCGGTGCGAAGCGGCTGCTCGGTTCCGACCCCGCGCGGCAGGAGCTCGGCCTTGGGAATCCCGTCGCGCATGAGCATCGCGGCGACGACGGCTGCTCGCTGATTACTCAGGACCTGATTGGTACTTTCGATGCCTGAAGAATCGGTGTGTCCCACGATCAAGATGGTGGCTTGTTGATTGGTGAGATCAGCGTATCGGCGAATGGCGCCGAGATCGCGCGCGGCGCGAGTGACGACGTTCTGCTGGCCCGAGTCGGGTTGAGACTGTCCGCGAGGAAACGTAAGAATGATGGATTCAAGTGAAGCAATGTCGCTATTGCGGAGTTCGGTGGTATCGACCGACCGGACGCCGGCAATCAGAGGTGCGCGTTGGCCAAACTCAGCCATCCAGGCGGAAGAAGCCAGGCCGGAAGCGGAAAGCCTGCCTGCCCGTTCCGAGAGTTTTACGTCGGAAGGTGGCCGAAGGAGATCGATTGCGCGCTCGGTCACGATCGTGTCGTCTAGCGAATAAAAAGGAGCAAACTCGAGATCGGCTTTGCTCCGATCCAGCCCATACCGCGCCAGTTCGGTCGCTGGATCGCTTGCCAGCGGATCGCGGAATCCGCGAACCTGCCAGCGTCCGTCCGACTCCGAGGTGACCACAATGCCTGGATGCTCTCGGAGTGAGCGCACAAACTGCGACCAGCGGTGCCTTTGATCGAGCGAGTAGAAGATCCAGGCGATCGCCATCGCCAACAGCACGGCGCCTAGAGCCAAGGTCATCCGCGGCTTGCGAGCCGAACTCGGTCTTTCGCGGTAGTGTGTCACCAAAAGGGCTTCGAGCCGGGCTTCGGCAGAGCGGAAGGGGCCCGCGTCGCCGCCAAAATCCTCCAGGGTCGCGCTGAACTTTTCCTCAATGTCCTCCAGCGCCTGCTTCAGCGCGAGACGATAATCGGCTGGCGCGTGGCCGCGAATGACCGCGGCGATCACCGCGTGCGGCCCCTCTTCAATCCACACTTGCAACCCGCCCAGGGTCATACTGTCGAGCGTTTCTTGCTGAGGAGACGCGAAGGAGTCATGAACAAATTGCTGAATCGCCGAAAGCATTCCCGCAACCAGCGAAGGATCTTGGCTCGCGACCGCGCCCGCCGTAACATGAGCAAGAACCAGGCCCGTCTCGCGATGAATCAGAAAAACCTGCTCCACGCGAAACAGCAAACTGTGCATGAGCACGATCTCTGCGAAGGGCTTTCCGGTACGCAGCGCCTCGATTCGCCACCGCACGCCCCGAACCGAAAGGCTGTGCTCGAGCGCCTCATTGAACGATTCCAACATGGAGCGCAGCGTCTCGGTAATGGACTTGCGAATCGCAGGTCCCATGACTGGGAACAACGCGTCAGCCAGAACGTGCGGGTGCTTCCGGACCGAATCGCGAAGCGTCTCTTCGACCGTTGGCGCGAGCGCTTCTGAAAGAGCAGCGGAGTCACCCTGTTGGCGGCGCAACTGGATGGCTTCGGCGACCACCGAACTCACGTCTTCCACTCGGCGCTCGGGATTCTCAATACGGCTGCGAATTTCGACGATTTGTTCCTGCTCAGGCGAGACGATGATGTGACGTAGCTCTTCGAACGCGCGATCGCTGGCCTCGGGTCTTTCCTCAGGCTCTGGGGTGGGAGCGCGGCGTTGAGCTTGCTCGGGCATGTGGGAAGGTGACGTTTTCATGCCGGCTTCCGACCCACTGCGGCCAGATCACCGGCACGGTAACTATTCGTTCGGCAATTCGAATTTGTCTTTTAGGCGCAACGAGAACTCAGCGAGAAGGTCGGCCAGCGCGGCGCGATCGGTCTTATCGTGACGCAGGCTTTGGACCTCTCGATCGAGCGACGCAGCTGCCTCGCGACGCAGCTTTTCGATCTCGCCAGCAAAATTCTTCGAGTGTTCGAGAATTTTGGCGCGCAGGTCGGCCTGGCTGTCCGCAAGTTGCTCGTCGAGCCCGGCGATCTTTTTTTCTAGGGCCTTCGCGGCATCCTTGAGTTCCTGCGCAAGCTCTTTGGCTCCTTCGCCGCGCTCCACTTTCTCCGCCTTGATCCTTTGGCTGAGCGAATCGACCTCTTTTTGCACGAAGCCGCTCAGGATCTCGAGCCGCTTGGTTAGATCCTCTCGCAGTGTATCGAGAGCCTTGTGGAGATTCTCTTCCAGGCGCACGAACCGCTTTTCGTAATCGCGCATCTGAGAACCGAAAAGAATGTCGCGAATCTTGTCGACATTCGCGCCTTCCTTCTCGGATGAATTGGGAAGTCTCGCTTCGCCTGGCGATGCCATCTTCCTACCTCCCGCCTTCCGGTTGGACATGCCCTTGCGAGGGGACGCCGGACGGATGCGCCTGGGCATGGGAGGAGGACAGTACTACGAAAGAGTTCTGTGTGCAAGCAAAGCCAGAGGCGGGCGAGAGCGGCGCGGCTTCTACGCTATCTCCCATCCCTGGAAATGCTTAGAGGCGGACGAGGATGATGCGTTACGCCAACGCAGCAATCGCTCGGATGACCGCTTCGGGTTTTTCGTAGGGAACGACGTGGCCTGCTTCCCGGATCATCGCCAGATCTGCGTTGGCTATTCGCTTCAGAAAGACCTGCGCGTAGATGGGTGGGATGAGTCTGTCGGATTCTCCCCATATCAAGATCGTTTTTGCCTGGATGCGGTAGAGGCGCGTGAGGAGGCCGCGGTCCGGTATAGGAAACATGATCTTGCTCGCAGCGCCGAGCTGGCGCGCGTTTCTTACCAGAAAGGCTTGCAAGAACTTGGGGTCACTCAAGTCAGTGCCCGTCGACAGCACCTTCGATCCGGCTACTTCGTCGTAGAACAGGTAGTGCGGCAACTGATACGGCAGCAACGCAAAAATATCCGCAATGGGGTGCTCGTCCAGCCACAGCCCGGCGGGGGCGATCAAAGCCAGGCGCGAGACATCGTGCGGCGCCACGGCCGCCATCTCGCTTGCGATCATGCCGCCCATGGAAAACCCAACCAGAATGGGGTCCCTCAACCCGAGTGCTGCGACGACATCCCAGGTATGCAAAGTGAAATCGAGCATGTCACGGAGCTCGGGGCACTCCTCGCTATCGCCGTAGCCGGGAACAAGGGGAGCAAAAACGTGGAATCTTTGGGAGAGAGCATCGAGAAAGTCCATATCCAGGTCGAGTCCGCCGGCGCCGTGCAGGAACACGAGCGGCTGACCCTTTCCGCCCTCATAGTAATGCACAACCACGCGCGGAGTTGGGATGGTCTTCAGTTCCATAGGAAACCTCAGACACCGACCACAGACGCTACTTCGGAATCGGCTGGCAACGCGCCCGCCGAGACGCGCCGCGCGAGCGGCTTCGACCAGAACCGGTTGTCGCTTTCATATTCCGGGAAGAAGTTCCGGAGCCGTGGCATCACTTTCTCGGCGAACAGGCGGGTCGAGTACATGCACTTCTCCTTGGGCATATCTCCGATATGCAGGAGGCAAAAGACATTGCCGACGCGAAGCTGCTGGATGAGCTCCTCCATGCGCTGCCGCACCGTTTCGGGACTGCCCGCCACAATATAGCCTCCCTCCACTAAGTCTTTCCATGGGAGCTCGGGGAACAATCCGCCGGCTGGCCGCGCGTATTGGGAGAGCACACCCTTCTGAATCGTTTTGATCGTGCGGTAGCCAGGGGCGTCTGCGAATCCTGGGTAAACGTGCAGGCAGCGATTGTAGAAGTAGCTTATGTGTTCGGAATAGAGCCGCTCAGCTTCTTGGTCGGTCTCGGCCACGCAGATGGTTTGGGCAAAGCCTGCGCGATAGGGTGAAAGGTCGGAAGTGTTGCGCTCGGCGACGCGGTCCCAATAGGCTTGCATCAGCGTTTTGCCGCGCAAATAGCCGCCAAAGCTCAGATAGGAATAGGAGTAGGTGTTGTCGAGGCAGAAATCGAAGGTTTCAACCGAACCTCCACCCGGAATGTGGATCGGCGGGTGAGGTTGTTGGATCGGCCGCGGCCATAGATTGACGTATCGCAACTTCGTATAGCGGCCGTTGAAGGCGAAAGGTTCGCGCTCGTGCCAGGCGCGTAGGATCAGGTCGTTCGCTTCGCGATATTTCTCGCGCGTCAGCGCAGGGATCTGGCCATAACAATAGTTCGTATCCATCGACGTACCAACGGGAAAGCCCGCCACCAGGCGCCCTCCTGAAATGCAGTCAAGCATCGCGAATTCTTCGGCAACTCGAAGCGGTGGATTGTAGAGAGCAATCGACGCTCCCAGCACAACAATGGCAACATCCTGTGTTCGCCTCGCCAGCGACGCCGCAATCAGATTGGGCGACGGCATCAGGCCGTACCCATTCTGATGATGCTCATTCACCCCAATGCCGTCGAAGCCCACCTTGGCAGCGTATTCCAGCAGATCCATGTAGGTGTTGTATAGCTCGTGACTTTTCTCGGGATCAAACAGCTTCGAGTCAATGTCCACCCAAACGGAATGATTCTTCTGTCGAAAGTCCTCTGGCAGGTACGGCCAAGGCATGAGGTTAAACCACGTGAATTTCATAACATCCTCCGAAGGAACCGCTACGCTATCACAGAATCTGGGCCGCTAGCATCCGCGGTGATCGACAGAGGTGCGACGATGGGCAGCTCGCACATCATTCACAGATCATTCACACAGTTTTGCCACACTTGGGGCCCTGTCAGATTTGCCAGTTGCCGCAGCTTGCTTCCGCGGCCAGAGTTGTGCAATCTTTCTCGCGAAGGAGTTGTCTATGACACCCGCAACCGCCGAAAGAGCGAGCAACCCGTTAAGTGCATACGGCTTAGCAAGGTCCACTGTTTCCGGGGCACCTCTGGACGCCGAAGGGGTACGTAAGACTCATGCGTACTGGCGCGCCTGTGACTACTTGATGTTGGGCATGATCTACCTGCAGGACAATCCCCTGCTGAAAGAACCTCTGAAGGCGGAGCAGATCAAGAATCGGCTTCTCGGACACTGGGGAACAAGCCCAGGCCTATCGTTCGTCTATGTACATCTGAACCGCCTTATTAAGAAGTACGACCTGGACATGATGTTTTTGGCTGGACCCGGGCATGGCGCACCCGGAGTTCTCGCTCCCGTTTACTTAGAAGGATCCTATTCTGAGATCTACACGGACAAAAGCGAAGACGAGCAGGGTATGCGCGAGTTCTTTAAGCAGTTCTCCTTTCCAGGCGGCATCGGAAGTCACTGCACGCCGGAAACCCCCGGTTCCATCCACGAAGGCGGGGAGCTTGGATACGTGCTCTCGCATGCCTGTGGCGCTGCTTTCGATAATCCAGATCTGATTGTGGCGGCTGTGGTCGGAGACGGCGAATCGGAAACCGGACCCTTGGCAACCTCCTGGCACATCAATAAATTCCTCAATCCCATTCGTGACGGTGCGGTGCTGCCAGTGCTGCATCTGAATGGCTACAAAATCAACAACCCCACGCTGCTCGCACGGATTAGCCACGAAGAGCTGGAGAGCCTATTCCGTGGCTACGGGTGGACCCCTTATTTTGTAGAAGGTTCTGACCACGAAAGTATGCATCAAGCGATGGCCGCGACGACCGAACACTGTGTTCAGGAAATAAGGAAGTATCAACAGGAAGCTCGCAAAACCGGGGCGACTGGGCGAATTCGCTGGCCTATGATTGTATTGCGGACTCCCAAGGGCTGGTCTGCCCCGAAGGAGGTCGGTGGACACCGGCTCGAGGGCTTCTGGCGCGCGCACCAGGTTCCTATGCCAGATGTCAAAACGAATCCAGAACGGCTTGGTGAGTTAGAGAACTGGATGCGTTCCTACAAACCACAAGAGCTGTTTGATCAAAACGGCAAACTCATACCGGAACTGAGAGAACTTGCACCGACCGGTTTGCGACGCATGGGTTCGAACCCTCACGCCAACGGAGGACGCTTAAAGAAGGCTCTGCGCCTTCCCGACTTCCACGAATATGCCTTACGGGTTGAGAAACCTGGAACGATCGAAGCAGAGAACACTCGTCCTTTGGGTGCTTTCCTGAGGGATGTGATGCAGATGAATATGAAGAACTTCCGGGTCTTGGGCCCGGATGAAACCACGTCGAACAAGTTGAACGATATCTACACGGTCAGCAAGAAGTTCTGGATTGAGGACTACTTCCCGGAGGATCAAGACGGTGGAGAGCTCGCTGCCGATGGCCGGGTCATAGAAATGCTGAGCGAGCACACCGTCGAGGGCATGCTCGAAGGCTACCTACTGACGGGGCGTCATGGCTTCATTTCGTCCTATGAAGCGTTCATCCACGTGATCGACTCGATGTTCAATCAGCACGCCAAGTGGCTCTCGATCTGCAATCGACTCTCCTGGCGTGAAAGCGTTGCGTCGCTGAATATCCTGGTGACCTCGACGGTCTGGCGACAGGACCACAACGGTTTCACCCACCAGGATCCCGGATTTCTGGATGTGGTCGTCAACAAGAGCGCCGAGGTAACGCGAATTTATATGCCTCCGGACGTCAACTCTCTGCTGTCGGTGGCGAATCACTGCCTGAGGAGTGAGAACTACGTCAACGTAATCGTCTGCGATAAGCAGGCACACCTTCAATATATGGACATGGACGCGGCGATTACACACTGCACTAAGGGGGTAGGCATTTGGGATTGGGCGTCGAATGACCAGAGTACGGAGCCAGATGTGGTGATGGCCTCGGCGGGCGACATACCCACACAGGAAGCGTTGGCTGCCATCGTCCTGCTGCGCAACGAGTTTGCTGACCTTAGGATCCGCTATGTTAATGTGATTGATCTGTTTAAGTTGCAGCCGTCTACTGAACATCCGCATGGCTTATCCGATCGAGACTTCGATTTGCTGTTCACCGCCGATAAGCCGGTTATTTTCAATTTCCATGGATATCCCTGGCTCATCCATCGCTTGGCATACCGTCGGACCAACCACGCCAACATCCACGTCCGCGGTTACAAGGAACGAGGAAACATCAACACGCCTCTGGAACTGGCGATCGAGAACGAGATCGATCGTTTCAGCCTGGCAATGGACGCCATTCGACGTGTTCCCAAGCTCCAGAAAATCGGAGCTCACGCCATGGAGAAATTTCGCAATGAGCAGATTGCATGCCGGAACTACGCCTTCGAGCACGGCACGGATAAGCCGGATGTTGCCAGCTGGACGTGGCCATATTAGACATTCGCGGTCTCGCTAGGCGTTGAGGCTCGATCGAGCCTCCCATGAAGTGCCGATGAATATCCTCGTACTCAACGCGGGAAGCTCCACCCTGAAATTCCAGCTGATCTCGACAGATCCTGGCCGCATCGCGAAGGACAGAGATGACCGGCTGTGTCGTGGGCTCATCGAGCGGATCGGAGGGGAGGCCATCATCACCCTCGAAACCCGCGGGGGTCCCAAACAAAAGGTGACAGCGTCGTTGGCTGATATTCCAGCCGCGTTGGACTATCTGGTGCGCTGGATTGTCTCCGACGAATCGAAGATCGCAGAGGTCCGATCTCTGGGTGATATTCATGCGGTCGGGCATCGGGTGGTTCACGGTGGCGAACTATTTGCCGAATCCCGCTTGATCACTGACGAGGTGTTCAAGGGCATTGAGGAATGCATCGATTTGGCTCCGCTCCATAACCCCAACAACATCAAAGGAATTCTAGCAACGCGACACGTCTTCGGCTCGAAACTCCCGCAGGTGGCCGTTTTTGACACCTCTTTCCATCAATCCATACCCGAGTATGCGTTCCTCTATGCCCTGCCCTACCATTTGTATCGGCGCCATCACATTCGGCGCTACGGATTTCATGGCACCTCGCACCGATATGTCGCCGACCGATACCGGGTTTTGCGGGGGTTATCGAAAGAACAGACCCATGTGGTCACGCTGCACCTCGGCAACGGCTGCTCGGCCGCGGCCATTCGCGGCGGCTCGTCGATGGACACCTCGATGGGCATGACGCCACTGGAAGGATTAGTGATGGGGACACGCTCGGGCGATATCGATCCGGCGATTGTAAACGTCATTGCCACCAAAGAAGGCCTGTCGCCGCACGAAGTGGATGCTCTTCTCAACACCCAATCAGGACTGCAGGGAATCTCCGGGTTGACAAATGACATGCGCGTCCTGCTGGAAGAAATGAAGGACCATGACGACCGCCGAGCACGCCTTGCCATTGAGGTCTTCTGCTACCGCGCCCGAAAGTACGTCGGAGCATTTCTTGCCTCCATGGGCGGCGCCGACGCCCTGATTTTCACGGGCGGCATCGGGGAGAACTCCCCGGAAATCCGTCGTGGCATCTCGAATGGTCTCGAATGGGCCGGACTGAAGTTGGACGAAGACCGAAATAAGCAGATGGCCGGATCCGAAGGCCAGATCACTACGAATGATTCCCGTCTGCATGCCTTCGTCATTCCCACCGACGAAGAACTGTTAATTGCCCGGGATACGGTTCGTTGCATCATGGATGAGCCCAGCCAATCCTCCCGAGCCTCAGCGGGCCATGCGAATGCGGGATAAGATGACAAACGAGCTTCCCATTGTGTATCTAGCGAGGCACGGAGAGACGGCCTGGACCGTGACCGGCCAGCACACCGGGCTCACCGACCTTCCCCTGACCGAACATGGCGAAAAGAACGCTCGGCAGCTTGGGGACCGACTCCGAGGATTGATTTTCACAAAGGTGTTCACAAGCCCTCTAGAGCGCGCGCGCCGCACCTGCGAACTCGCGGGGTTGGGCCCCCAAGCGGAGGTTGATCCCGACTTGGTCGAGTGGAATTACGGTGAATACGAAGGACGCCGGGGTCAGGAAATCCGCGCGGAACGCCCCGATTGGAACCTATTTCGAGACGGCTGCCCCGGAGGCGAGAGCCCGGCCGAGGTTGGCGCTCGCGCCGACCGAGTCGTCGGCCGAGTGCGTGCGATCCCCGGCGACGTATTGCTCTTTACCAGTGGGCACTTCATTCGAGTTTTGGCCTGCCGGTGGCTCGGGCTTGAACCCACAGCCAACAGTAGATATTTCATGCTCAGCACAGCAAGCCTCAGCGCCCTAGGCTATGAAAACGACGTCTCCCGACCAGTGATCCGATTCTGGAACGATACGCGCCATGTGGAGGAAGCCCTAAAAGCATCGCATGCGACTCGGTAAATCTCAGGTCCGGCAAGCTTAGAAAGGAAAGTCTGATGAGCACAAAAAGCGTCATGGCTACCCAGCCTCAAGGGGAAGATGCAGCGAATCTTCTCAAACAATATGGGTGCGGTCCCATTCCGTTTATGGGACCCGCCGACGCGCTCTACGAACGACATGTTCTCTTTGACAGCGTAAAGGATCTAACGGCGGTTGGCCCCAGAGAGCAATACGAAGCGGCCGCACACTCCGTGCGAGATGTTCTCTCGCAGCGGTGGGTGCTCACGGAGAAAACCTACGAACGCAAGAATCCAAAGCGCGTCTACTACCTGTCGATGGAATTCCTCCTTGGCCGTTCTTTTGCCAACAATGTCATCAATCTTCTAATTGATCCACTGGTGGTTCAAGCGGCGAGACAGAAAGGCGTGGACTTACTCGCCGCGCTCGAACGAGAACCCGACGCGGGCCTGGGAAACGGGGGGCTAGGCAGGCTGGCAGCCTGCTTTCTAGACTCCATGGCAACCATGCAGCTCCCGGCCATGGGCTACGGACTCAGATACGAATACGGCATCTTCAAACAATCCATTGAGAACGGTTGGCAGCACGAACAGGGGGACAACTGGCTGCGGCACCGGGATCCTTGGGAGATTCCCCGTCCAGAGGAGGCGGTCGACGTAAAGTTGAATTGCTCGTTTGCCTTAGAGGGAGGAACGTTTCGAGTCGTACCCGGCCACCCGTCCATATTGCGTGGCATTCCCTACGACCGACCCGTTGTCGGCTATGGAGGGAAGACGATCAACACGCTGCGACTGTGGAGCGCAGACGCATCCAACTATTTCGATTTTCAGGAATTCAGCAGCGGGGAATTCGCGGAAGCGGTGGAAGGGACGCTAGCGGCCCAATCCCTAACCCGCGTTTTGTATCCCGACGACTCAACGAGTATGGGGCAGGGATTGCGCTTCCTTCAGGAATACTTCCTCGTGGCCTGTTCGATCGCTGACCTTGTGCGGCGCTTCCGTCGCGACAATGCGGACTGGAGTGCGCTAGCAGACAAACTGGCCATCCAGCTGAATGACACGCATCCAGCCATGGCGGTGCCTGAACTGATGAGGATCCTGCTGGATGAAGCACATCTGGGATGGGACGACGCTTGGAACCTGACACAAAAGGCTCTCGCGTACACCAACCACACCCTGTTGCCAGAAGCCTTGGAAAAATGGCCACTTGATTGGTTTGCCCTCGCCGTTCCGCGGCAGTTGGAAATCGTGCTGGAGATCAACCGGCGTTTGCTTGACAGGGTTCGGAGTCGTTTCCCGGACGACGAAGCACGCGTGGAGCGAGTGAGCCTTGTCGAAGAGGGTGCCCCGCGAAGGATCCGCATGGCGAATCTAGCGATCGTGGGCTCACACAGCACCAATGGGGTGGCTGCGATTCACTCCGAGCTGTTGCGTCGAACGACGGTCAAGGAACTGGCCGAACTGTTCCCCGAGCGCTTCAATAACAAGACCAATGGCGTCACGCCGCGTCGCTGGCTATTGCTCGCCAATCCGGCCCTAGCTCACACGATTACCGAGGCCATCGGTGACGGCTGGATCCGTGATCTTGATCATCTCAGTGAGCTGAAGCCGCTGGCCGACGACAGCGGGTTTCGTGATGCCGTCGGAAAGGCAAAGCGTGAGGCGAAATCAGAATTTGCCCATTGGATTGCAACCAGGTACGGCCAGGTCATCGATCCAGACGCCATCTTCGACTCGCAGGTCAAGCGCATTCACGAATACAAACGCCAATTGCTGAATGCGTTGCGCATTTTGGTGCTTTACAACCGCCTGCGGGAAAATCCGAATCTCGAGATGGCCCCTCGCACATTCTTCTTCGCGGGCAAAGCAGCACCGGCCTACCGCCTGGCGAAGCTGATCATAAAGTTCATCAACAACCTCGCGGGCACGATCGATGGCGATCCGGCCGTGCGCGGCCGTCTTAAGGTGTTGTTTCTGCCCGATTACAGCGTGTCCCTCGCCGAGCGGCTGATTCCCGCCAGCGATGTTTCCAATCAAATCTCGACGGCGGGCTACGAAGCCAGCGGCACGAGTAACATGAAATTCATGATGAATGGCGCTCTGACGATCGGCACGCGCGACGGAGCCACGATCGAGATGGCCGAGGCGGCGGGCGAGGGCAATCTGTTCCTATTCGGGCTGACGGCCGATCAAGTGGTCAACAGCCGCGGCTGGTACAACCCACGCTGGCACTACGAACATGAGCCGGAAACACGCGCAGCGCTAGACTTGATTCTCACGAACTACCTCAGCCGCTACGAGCCCGGGGTGTTCACTCCGCTTTCTGAAGCACTCCTGACGCAAGGAGACTTCTACATGCACCTGGCCGATTTGCGATCCTACCTGGAGGCAGACCAGCAGCTGGTGGAGCTGTATGCCCACCCCAATGACTGGGCGCGCAAAGCGATTGTGAACATTGCGACCTCGGGCAAGTTTTCTAGCGACCGAACGATCCGAGAGTACGCAACCGACATATGGAAGGCCGAACCATGCCTGGTGCCGTAGCCACCCAATCGCCCGCATGCTTACATCCCAGGTCACCGCTCCGACATGGCACGTCCACGTTGCCGAGAGGACGACCACGTGAATGGCTTGTGGCGCGACACGGCATTTGAAGAATTGTACCGCTCAAGGAGACTAGACAATGAGCATTGGATTTAATAAGCAACTGTACGTCCTACCCTTCGACCACCGTGGCTCGTTCCAAACGAAAATGTTCGGTTGGGCGGGGATGCTGACCCCCGACCAAACGGCTCAGATCGCCTCGACCAAGCAGGTGATCTACGAGGCCTTCAAGGCCGCCATCGCAGCCGGCGTGCCGCAGGACAAAGCAGGGATTTTGGTAGACGAACAATTCGGCGCCTCTATCCTTCGCGACGCTGCGGCCCATGCCTACTTGACCGCGTGTCCGGCCGAGAAGAGTGGGCAGGAGGAGTTCGATTTTGAGTACGGTAAAGACTTCGCCAAGCACATCGAAGAATTCCATCCTACATTCTGCAAGGTTTTGGTGCGCTACAACCCGGAAGCCGATCACACCTTGAACCAGCGGCAAGCGGCCCGTCTCAGACAATTGTCTGACTACTTACACGACAAGCGTCAAAGTTCATTCATGTTCGAGCTATTGGTCCCGCCGGAGAAGGTGCAGCTCGATCGGCTGAAGGGAGACAAGAAAGCCTACGACCGGGACGTGCGGCCTGGACTCATGATGGAGGCCATCCACGAGCTGCAGGACGCAGGCGTCGAACCAGACGTCTGGAAGATCGAAGGACTCGACCGCCATGAGGACTGCGAGAGGATCGTCGCCAGTGCCCGTCGCGGCGGCCGAAGCGAGGTCGGCTGCATCGTTCTGGGCCGCGGTGAGGACGACAGAAAAGTGCGTGAGTGGCTTGAAACAGCAGCGCCGGTAGCCGGTTTCATCGGCTTCGCCGTCGGCCGCACGACGTTCTGGGATCCGCTGGTCGATTGGCGGGCCAAGAAAATCACACGGGACGCTACCGTGGCCGAGATCGCCCGTCGCTATCAGGAATTTGTAGACATTTTTGAAAAGGCCCGAATGGTGCGGAGGAAAACGGCGTAGCCAATCGACAAGAAAGGAAAGCGCATGCGTGTAGGCGTTGCCGCCGATCACGGCGGATTTGAGCTGAAGCAGGAATTCATCGAGCGTCTTGGCGTCGCGGGGCATGAAGTGGTCGATTTTGGAGCTCACACTTTGAATCCCGCCGATGACTATCCGGATTTTGTCATCCCGCTGGCACAGGCGGTTGCAGCGGGCAGCGTAGAGCGCGGTGTAGCCATCTGCGGTAGCGGTGTGGGCGCATCGGTGTGTGCGAACAAGGTTCCCGGAGTTCGCGCGGGGCTGGTCCACGACCACTATTCGGCCAAACAGGGGGTCGAGGACGATCACATGAATGTGATTTGCATGGGCGGTCGAACGGTGGGCCCGGCCGTGGCCTGGGACCTCGTGGAGACGTTTTTGGCGACCAGGTTTAGTGGAGCCGATCGGCACCTGCGGCGCCTAGGAAAGGTGGCTTCCCTGGAATCACAGGGTCGTGGGAATCTGCGCGGCGCCGCAGCCGCACCGCCGAAAGCTTCTTAGCAGGCGCAACAGGGCCGGAATTTGCGACCCTATCGTCGAGTGTCGTTCGAGTTGGCAAGCCCCCGTCTGCCGTTGTAGTCTCCCGACGTGCACAGAGGAGAGGTTCTTTCGTGGAATCTACCGGCCAACGAGCCGACCACTTCAAACGAAGACAAGGAGCGAGACCATGAGTGCTACAGGGGTTTCCCAGTCGCCGAAAGAACAGGACATTGCCCAGCTCTCCATCAACACCATCCGCACTCTTTCGATGGACGCCGTACAGCAGGCCAATTCGGGTCATCCAGGAACACCCATGGCGCTGGCGCCGGTCGTTTATTGCCTGTGGCAGCGTTTCCTGCGCTTTGATCCCAACCACCCGATCTGGCCCGATCGCGACCGCTTCGTGCTGTCGAACGGCCACGCTTCCATGCTTCTGTATTCGATGTTGCACTTAACCGGCGTGAAAGCTGTTAACCCCAAGTACGAAACTCTAGGGAATTTGTCAGTGACGCTAGACGACATCAAGCACTTTCGTCAGCTGGACAGCAAATGCCCTGGCCATCCGGAATATCGTTGGACGTCCGGTGTTGAAACCACGACGGGACCCTTGGGGCAAGGGGTGGCGACCAGCGTGGGGATGGCGATCGCCGCTCGATGGTTTGCGAGCTATTTCAACCGCCCGGGCTTCGATCTGTTTGATTACGACGTCTACGCCGTGTGCGGCGACGGATGCATGATGGAAGGGATTTCCGGGGAAGCCGCGTCCTTGGCCGGCCACCTGAAACTCGCCAAGCTGTGTTGGATCTACGATAACAACCACATCACCATCGAAGGCAATACCGAGCTGGCGTACAGCGATGATGTGGCTACGCGGTTCCTTGGATACGGCTGGAACGTGACGCGGGTAGGCGACGCCAACGATTTGGACATGCTCGAGCGTGCCTTCCACACCTTTCACAATGAAAAGGAGCGACCTACCCTCATCATCGTGGACAGCCACATCGCTTACGGAGCGCCGAACAAACAAGACACCAGCGCCGCCCACGGCGAGCCGCTCGGCGAACAGGAGATTCGACTGACAAAGCGGCGTTACGGTTGGCCGGAAGACGCCAAATTCCTCGTTCCGGACGGTGTGCGCGAGCATTTCGAAGCAGGTATTGGTGCGCGTGGGAAGGCGTTGCGCGATGCCTGGATGGTTCAGTTTGAAGCATACCGCAAGCAGTATCCCGACCTTGCCGATCAAGGCGATAAGATGCTTCGTCGGCAGTTGCCCCAAGGTTGGGATAGAGGACTGCCAACCTTCGCTGCCGATCGCAAGGGGATCGCAACCCGGGAGTCCTCCAGCCAGGTGCTGAACGTGCTTGCGAAGAATGTACCATGGCTGATCGGCGGCGCGGCCGACTTGAGTCCTTCGACGAAAACGCGCCTCACCTTCGAAGGCGCGGGCGACTTTAGCGCGGCGAACCGCGCAGGACGCAATTTCCACTTTGGCATCCGGGAACATGCCATGGGAGCCATCCTGAACGGGTTATCCCTGTCGAAGGTTCGCCCTTTCGGCTCAGGGTTTTTGATCTTCAGCGACTACGGCCGGGGCGCCATTCGCTTGAGCGCTCTGATGGAACTCCCCGTGATTTACATCTTTTCGCATGATTCGATCGGATTAGGAGAAGACGGACCGACCCATCAGCCGATCGAACAGCTTGCATCCTTGCGGGCGATTCCCGGGCTGGTCACACTACGCCCTGCAGATGCCAATGAGGTTGTCGAGGCTTATCGCTACATCATGCAACTCACTCACGAGCCGGCCGTGCTGATTCTGTCGCGTCAGGCCCTGCCAACCTTCGATCGCAGTAAGTATGCGCCGGCGTCCGGTGTCGCTCGCGGGGCCTACGTGTTGGGCGACGCGCCCAGTGGAAATCCCGAAGTGATTCTCCTCGCCTCCGGCAGTGAGGTGAGTCTCGCCGTCGATGCCCATGAGAAGTTACTCGCCGAAGGCATTCGGTCAAGGGTCGTCTCGATGCCTTCCTGGGATATTTTTGACCATCAATCCCAGGAATATCGAGACAGTGTGCTTCCTCCTCAGGTGAAGGCGCGCGTGGCGGTTGAGCAGGCCTCCACTTTTGGATGGGAGCATTACACCGGTTTGGACGGGCGCATCATCGGAATGAAAACCTTTGGGGCCTCGGCACCTCTGAAAGAACTCCAACGAAGGTTCGGTTTCGAACCAGACCATGTGGTGGCAGCTGCCAAGCAGTTGCTTGGGAGAGCATAGGCGGTGTCCCAAACCCGCGACGTGTTCGAGGCGGCTAAGACCAGAGCTACTGCGCAACGAATCCCAACGAATGTGGGACGAAGTGTTCCTCTGGGGGCTACGGTCCAGTCGGGTGGCGTCAATTTCAGCCTCTATTCAAGGAACGCGTCGGGAATCGAACTGCTGCTGTTTGATCGAGAGGAGGACGACAAACCGGCCAGGGTCATACCTTTGGATTCGTCTACCCACCGCTCTTACCACTACTGGCATGCCTTCGTTCCCGGTGTTGGGGCGGGACAGCTCTACGGGTATCGGGTGCAGGGACCATTCCGTCCCGCCGAAGGAATGAGGTTTGATGCTACCAAAGTTTTGCTTGACCCCTACGCTCGTGGGGTCGCCGTGCCAAAGAACTATTCCCGGCAGGCGGCCCTAGCAAAGGGCGACAATGCCGCGACGGCGTTGAAGGGCGTGATTGTCGATCCACACGCCTATGACTGGGAAGGCGACACGCCGCTCAACCGATCGGCTTCCCATTCGATCATCTACGAAATGCATGTGAAGGGGTTTACGCAGCATCCCAATTCGGGCATTCCGGACGCGACACGCGGCACGTTTCGCGGACTCATCGACAAGATTCCTTACCTTCGAGAGTTAGGCATCACGGCTGTCGAACTTCTCCCGGTGTTCCAGTTCGATCCTCAGGACGCACCGCCCGGTCGCCTGAACTACTGGGGCTACGCGCCGATCTCTTTCTTCGCACCTCACCAGGCGTACAGCTCTCGCCGCGACCCGCTGGGCGCTGTGGTTGAGTTTCGCGACATGGTCAAGGCTCTGCATCGGTCAGGCATCGAGGTCATCGTTGACGTTGTCTTCAACCACACCGCGGAAGGCGATCACTCCGGGCCAACGCTCAGCTTTCGAGGACTCGACAATACGACCTATTACGTGTTGGAGCAGGACCGTTCGCGCTATGCCAACTACAGCGGCACGGGAAACACGCTCAATGCTAATCATCCCATCGTTCGCCGAATGATCCTGGATAGCATCCGCTATTGGGTGGAAGAGATGCATGTGGACGGATTCCGTTTTGATCTTGCTTCCGTCTTGGCGCGTGATTCCAACGGCCAGGTGATGCCCAATCCTCCTGTTCTCTGGGATCTTGAAACTGATCCCAGTCTTTCCGGAACCAAGATGATCGCGGAGGCTTGGGACGCTGCGGGACTGTACCAGGTCGGGAGCTTTGTTGGAGACAGCTGGAGGGAATGGAACGGACGATTTCGTGATGACGTGCGAAGCTTCTTGCGCGGGGATAATGGCTCGGTGCAACGTTTCGCAGACCGGCTGGTCGGCAGCTATCAGATCTATCGCCAGAAAGAACGCGAGGCGGAACAGAGCGTCAACTTCGTAACATGTCACGACGGATTTACCCTCAACGACCTCGTGTCCTACAACCAGAAGCACAACGAGGTCAACGGCGAAGAAAATCGCGACGGCACAAACGATAACAGAAGCTGGAATTGTGGCGTCGAAGGCCCGACCGACGACCCGGAAGTTGGCAAACTCCGAAACCGCCAAGCGAAGAACTTCATGACCACTACCCTGCTCTCTCTAGGTCTACCCATGTTTGTAATGGGCGACGAAGTGCGGCGAACGCAGCACGGCAACAACAACGCATACTGCCAGGATAGCGAAGCGAATTGGTTCGACTGGTCCCTGGTCAGCAAGCATGCTGATCTGCTTCGGTTTGTGAAGCTCCTGGTCGCAAGGCGGCTGCTCCGAGACGCCGGCCGGGAGCGCCAGCGGATGACCTTGACCGAGTTACTCAGTGAAGGAATTAGAGGCTGGCACGGAGTACGACTCAACCAGCCGGACTGGGGTGATCCCTCTCACAGTATCGCGCTCAGTGTCGCGCTAGAAAAGGAAGCCCTGTCCGTTTATTTGATTTTCAATGCCTATTGGGAACCGCTTGATTTCGAGCTTCCCCAGCTAGGTACGGGGCAGGGACCTGCCTGGCGGCGATGGATCGACACCTTTCTCGAGACACCTCAGGACATCGTTCCCTGGCAAGACGCTCGTGCAGTTCCCGAGTACAGATATCGCGCTGGCCCACGGTCGGTGGTCGTTCTCTGGGCTGGTACAGGCGATCGAGCGCCGCGTCCATCCTGAGCAGACCGTCCTGGCTCCATCCAAGGGCGGGCGATGTAGAATCGCGGCTGATCGGGTGAAATGTATTAGGAAAGGACATTCGTTGCCCAACCGATCACGTCGATATATGCCGCGCGCCCGATTTCGCCATCTCGCTCGTGAAATCGCAGAGATCGGCAAAGGATTCTACTCCCGTGGATGGGCATTTGGAACCAGCGGGAACCTGAGCGCCGTCGTCGAGCGCGATCCTCTACTGTTGGCCATAACCGCCAGTGGACTCGACAAAAGTCGCCTTGGGCCTTCGCAGATTCTTGGAATTGATGCCGACGAGGAGGTTAGTTTCGGACGGGGCAAGCCGTCAAGTGAAGCTGCCATCCACGTTGCCATCGTTCGAGGACGTTCGGCCGGCGCTGTGTTCCACACCCATTCCATTTGGAGTACAGTTCTTTCGGAAAGGCACGCTCGCGAGGGAGGGCTCAAACTCGAGGGCTACGAAATGCTTAAAGGTCTTGAGAACGTGCGCTCACACGAGCATTCCGAGTGGCTGCCGATTCTGGACAACTCGCAGGATTTGAAAAAGCTATCTCGAGAGGTGGCCGACCTGCTCGAGCGGCAACCTGGGATACACGGCCTCCTACTTCGCGGGCACGGTCTTTACACGTGGGGAGCTAGTCCTCGTGAGGCGAAGCGTCATGTCGAAATCTTCGAATTTCTCATGGAGGTGCTAGCTCGCTCGGGGACAAGGTCAGATACCGGCTAGCCAATGTATGGTATTTTGGCAAAAGGAGAGATGCGATGGCCGTCGTGCGAATTCCTGAACTGGAGCGCAGGCTCGTAGACTTTGAGGAAGTGCGGGAGTACCTGTCTGGCATGGGCATCGATTACGAACGGTGGAAGACGGACGCCGCTCTGCCCTCCGACCCAACTGCTGAGCAGGTTCTGGACGCGTATGCGGGTGAAATTGATCGCCTAAAGAAAACAGGCGGGTACACGACCGCCGACGTCATTGACATTCACCCTGGTACGCCGGGTCTCGAGACGATGTTGGCCAAGTTCAACATCGAGCACTGGCATGATGAAGATGAAGTTCGCTACATCATCGCTGGCCGCGGCCTGTTCCACATTCACATCCAAGGTGCCCCCGTTGTCGCCATAGAGGTCGGCGAAGGCGATTTGATTCGCGTCCCGCGAGGAACGCGGCACTGGTTCGATCTTTGTGGTGACCGCCGCATTCGGGCCATTCGCTTGTTCCAGGACACATCGGGTTGGACACCGCACTACACAAAAAGTGGTGTGGACCGCAACTACGACCCGGTCTGTCTGGGTCCCGCATACATTCAGCCGACGCCGGTCACGAAGTAGCCTACGTGCCGCGGATCGATTGGGTCCACATCCGCGTGATTTTGCTGGACATCGAGGGCACAACCACGCCGCTTGCTTTTGTCCATCGCACGCTCTTTGGCTATGCGAGGGAAAGCTTGCGCGCATTTGTTGAGG